>Ga0210015_1000051_pt1 | contig 117015 bp, 169 predicted proteins | sample CryGeymeta201522_FD_185471 | JGI IMG/M metagenome (GOLD analysis project Ga0210015, IMG submission 185471) | Groundwater microbial communities from Crystal Geyser aquifers in Utah, USA - Crystal Geyser metaG 2015-22 (SPAdes) (version 2) | ecosystem: Environmental > Aquatic > Deep subsurface >...
GAGCTAAAGAGTATACTCATAAAACATTCGAAACATTACAGTATAGCTTATTAGTTACTAGTAATGAATTAGCTATTGAGAAAGGTGCTTGTGATCTATTTAGCCATACTAAATACTCTAAAGGGTATACACCAGTAGATAACTATAATAAGAATGTAGATAAGTTAATTAGTCCAATTTATCAACATGACTGGGCTAGCTTAACAGAAAGTATCTTAGAGCATGGATTACGTAACTCTACATTAACAGCATTAATGCCTAGTGAAACATCTAGTCAAATTAGTAATGCAACAAATGGTATTGAGCCACCACGTTCACCAATCACTACTAAAGGCTCTAAAGATGGTGTATACCGTCAAGTAGTACCTGATGTAGAAAACTTAATGTACGCATATGATTACGCATGGGATATGAAAGATAATAGAGGCTATATTGATTTAGTTGCTATTATGCAAAAGTTCGTAGACCAAGCAATTAGTGCTAATACATATTATAGACCAAGTAATTATCCTACAGGGATGGTTCCAGCTAATGTTATACTAGGTGATTTAATTTACTCTTATAACTTAGGTGTAAAGACTTGGTACTATCATAATACCTATGATGGTGGAAATGCTGACGGTAACATTGAAGAAGAAGATTGCGAGAGTGGGGCATGCAAGATATAGATAAACCTTGGTACGAGGTGTGGCCGAAATGCGCCACACCTACTTTAAGAGTAAAGCAAAACTTAGATGCCTCTATTAAGTTAGATATAACCAAATATAGAGTAAAACAACTAAATCCCAACCTAAAACTATTAGGCATGTACACTAAGGTAGGTAATCCTATACATACCCTATGTACTACTTGCAGCTACGAGTGGAACCCATTGCTATTGCACCTCCTTAAAGGACACGGCTGCCCTAATTGTTCTGGTTTACTAAAAATAACCCACGAACAATTCTTAGATATGCTACCAGAGGGATTAGAGACGCTAGGTATATACAGCGGAATGAGAACTTACTTAGATTTTAAATGTAAACTATGCTCTTTTATTTGGACAACTATACCCAGATGTATAGTACATAATGGGACGGGATGCCCTAGTTGTGCTAACCAAGTATATTCTGTAGTTTACCTACTATACTTGAAAGAAGAAGATTTATATAAAATAGGTATTACTAAAGATAATCAAAAAGTGGGTAAAAGAGCTAAACAAATTCACAAAGATATACAAATAGTCCAGTACTGGGATATTAGGGATAAAAAAGCAAGGGTACTAGAGAAGTACTTGCATAGTTTATTTAAAGAAAAGCAAGTAAATTCTTTACTAGCTAATGCGGGTAGTACAGAGTTTTTTAAACTTGATACTTTAGACTTATATAAAATTAATAAAATAATTGAGGATTTTAACAGTGACAGTATTTAATAAAAGTAAAGTAGACCACTTAGCTCAACCAATCTTTTTTGGTGAGGAGTTAAACGTGGCCCGCACAGAAACAGTAAGACACAAAGTGATTGAGGAGCTAACTAACAAGCAATTAGGTTTCTTTTGGCGCCCCTCGGAAGTAAACTTAATGAAGGATGTAATAGATTATGCAGAACTAAAACCACATGAGTCCTTTATGTTTTTAGCCAACTTAAAATACCAATCCTTACTAGATTCTGTACAGGGTAGAGCGCCAACTATGGCGTTCTTACCTATCTGTTCAGACCCTGGATATGAGCGTTGGATTGAAACTTGGGCGTTTAGTGAGACTATTCACTCAGAAAGCTATACCCATATTTTACGTACAGTACTACCAACTACTGCTACAGAAGTATTCGATAGTATTATTGATACAGAAGAAATCATGAAGCGAGCTACCTCTATTGGTGGTTATTACGATGACTTAATCCGTTTTAACTGTATGAGAGAGCTACGTACAGCAGGATACAATGAATATGCTCATAAAAAAGCGCTATACTTATGTATGCACGCTGTAAATGCACTGGAAGCTATTCGTTTCTATGTATCCTTTGCTATTACATTCTCATTCGGTGAGCGCAAAATTATGGAAGGTGTAGCTAAAACTATCGCTCTTATCGCTAGAGACGAAGCACTACATTTAAAAGGTACTCAGTGGACTATTAGACACTGGCAACGTGGTGATGGTGGAGCAGAATGGAAACGTATTGCTGATGAATGCCATGACGAAGCTGTTTATATCTTTGAAACTGCAAAGCGAGAAGAAAAAGACTGGGGAGTATATTTAATGTCTCTAGGTGCTGTTGTTGGTTTAAACGAAAAGATTATCAATAACTATATTGACTATATTGCAAACCAACGTATGCGCACTGTAGGTTTAATGGCAGAAGAAAGAACCATTACTAAAAACCCTTTACCTTGGATGAATAACTGGTTAAAAACAGATGATAGACAAGTAGCACCTCAGGAAACTGAAGTTACTAGTTATATTACAGCAGGTATTGATATTACAGGTATTAACTTCAATGACTTTGATTGTTAGGGGTTAATAATGAGAAATATTATAGTAAGTTTATGTGATTTAACAGGTATCATGGTTGAGCCTTGGGCTAAGGCAGGTTATACCTGCTTTATCTTTGATGCACAACACCCAAAAGGTTTTACTGTTGATAAAGAACGCCCCAATATTATAAAAGTAGGTGGTTGGCTAACATCAACTAATAATGTATGGGAACAGATTAATAAAGATGAAGTTAAGATTGTATTTGGTTTTCCTGAATGTACAGATTTAGCTGTATCTGGAGCAGCCCATTTTGCTAGAAAAAGGGAGAAAGATCCAGAGTTTCAAGAAAAAGCAATGAACCTAGTATATTTATGCCGCGATGTAGGTGAAGAATCAAATGCTCCTTACTTCCTAGAAAATCCTGTAAGTGTTATTTCTACTAAATGGCGTAAGCCTAATTATATATTTAGCCCTTATGAGTATGGCGGATACTTGCCCGAAGATGATGAACACCCAATTTATCCAGACAAGTTCCCTCCTAGAGACGCATATCCTAAGAAAACCTGCCTATGGACTGGTAACGGATTTATAATGCCAGAAAAGAAACCAGTAGGTGATGTGCTAGACTCAACTAGTTTTAATAATCGCTGTGGTGGACGAAGTAAGAAAACTAAGAACATTCGCTCAGCAACTCCTAGAGGTTTTGCACGAGCGGTATATGAGGCAAATAAATGAAGATAACAACAATATTTGCTATGACTCCTGAAGGAGTTATGGGTGTAGATGATGAACAAAACTATAATCTACCATGGGAACGAAATGCAGAGGATATGGCGTTCCTAAAAGAAACAATCAGATCTATTGCTAACTCTGAAGTAGGTACTAATGTAGTATTACTTACTTTAGGAACTGCTAAGTTACTACCAAGGTCTATGTTTGATTTACTAGAAGAATTAAATTATAAGGTAGTATTGCTAAGTACTGATATACGTAATTTTACCCCGAAAGGGCATTATAAGTTTAGGCTACCAGAAGTTTCTAACCACGCTAAGATATTCAAACACGAAATATTAAATGGTATTGGTTTATTCTTAGATACTAATACTGTAAGTAATATACTCTATCTAGGTAGCCCTAGATTCTTATCGAATATGATGAATATAAGCGATGTATCTTACGTTACTATTCTTAAAGGTAGAGATAAAGCCAAAGCAACACATACAATAAACCCATATACTCAACTAATCCTAGATACTTGTCCACAGGCATTAGTCAAAGAAATTAAAGACGGATACATACTAAAGGTGGCTTCAAAACATGATTCAATATAAACAACTATTAAAAACAATATGTAATGAGGGTACTATCAGAGGAGATAGAACTGGAACAGGTACATTATCTATTTTTGATTATAGAATAGAATTTGACCTACGTGATGGATTTCCAGCATGCACTACTAAGAAACTAGCTTGGAATGCTGTACGTGCAGAGTTAATGTGGTTCTTATCAGGTTCTAGTAACGTAGATGATTTACGTAGACTAACCCATGGAGTATTAGGTCGTAAACAAACTATCTGGGACGCTAACTACAATAAGCAAGCAGTTGATTTAGGTTTGACTGGAGGTGACTTAGGCGCAGTATATGGTAGACAGTGGAGAGCTTTTGCTAATTATAAGATTACTGATCATGGTAACTTAGAGGCAGTAGGAGATAAGGTTGACCAGATTGTAGAACTTCTAAAAGAAGCTAGAGACAACCCAGACTCCCGTAGACTATTAGTATCGGCTTGGAATCCCAATGCATTAGCTGTATCTTCATTACCACCATGCCACTGGGCATTTGAACTGTATATTGATAATGGCTTCTTAGATATGAAATGGCATCAACGTTCCGTAGACGTATTTCTAGGACTACCATTCAATATCGCTAGTTATGCATTATTACAACATATATTTGCACAACTACTAGGTTTAACTCCTAGAAAGTTAGTTGGTGACTTAACTAATGTACACATCTATAATGACCATAGAGACCAGGTTAAAGAGCAGTTATCTAGAAATTGCCTAGAACTACCAACATTAGTACTACCAAAGTTCACATCATTGGAGGAGCTACTTTACTGCGAACCTAATGAGTTTATATTAAAAGGCTATGAAAGCCACCTAGCTATAAAAGCTAACATGTCAGCATAAGGAGTACATATGTCAAGAATAGAACAATTAGAGATAGCACTAGCAGCACAAGAGAAACTCCTTAATACCATTAAGGACGAGATAACTGCTGAAACTAATAAACTAAGACTAGTAGCAGAGGAAGAAAGAAATAGATTAAAATATAGACTTTATAGAGCTATATCCCGCAGAGAATCATACATAGAGGAATTAACAGTTACTCGACGTATTGGTACTTCTACTGAATTACTATCCTTTAATGCTGCTGGTGTTTTGTGTATATCAGACTCGGGTTTTACATTAGATTTCCATAAGAAGCAAATAGCTATAGGGAATATCTCTATAAATCTAGCAAATCTACTAAATGACCTTGATATACTACGAGGTAGAAAGCTATCTATGGAAGAAACATTCCACACTATAATCCTAGATGTATCTAGAAGCAAATATATTAACACAGTAGATAATCTACAATACAAACTAGTAGATTTAAGTAAGATGTTTAACCTATGTACCGCAGGTAAATACAGAGAAAATATTAAACTAATAACACTTACTAATTAAATTAAAAAAGCCCTTCCATAGAGAGGGGCTTTTTGCTATAATAAACATATTAAATTAATAGAGGAAAGTAATCATGAGTAAAGATGTATTAGATATTATGTTAGACTTAGAGTTTTTTGGAACAGAAACAGATATGGTCAAGGATTTTCCTGGTCAAGATGCTTTTCCAATAGTAAGCTCTATTGGTATGGTAATCCAATTAAACGGGGAAATTGTATCTAGTGATAACTTCGCAGTAAGTTTCCAAGAACAACTGAACTCAGGTGCTAAATTTGGCAGAGACTGTATGCTAGAGTTCTGGACTAAGCAGCCATTATTTGGGGCAGAAATGGCTAGAACAGTAGAGCAAACTAATAGTATTGATAGTGTTCTAGTATCAATAGTAGATGCTATCTATAATGCTAGACAATTGGCAGAGCAGCCATTCTTAGAAGTAAATGTTCTAGGTAATAACTTAATTGCAGATAACTCTAAAGTAATACGTTTATTTGCTAAATACTCTAGTCAGCCTTTACCTTGGACTTATTTTGAGAATACTGATTATAGAGAGATACTTAAAATCGCTACATATTTAGGTTTTGATAGGCGAGCAGCAGGGTCTAACTTTACTGCCAAAGTATTGCGTGGTGAGTACAGTCACCTAGGACACACATGTGAAGCTTTACATAATGCTGAGTATGATTGCTTAAAGCAACTAAGCATGTTAAATGATGCTAGAGCCTACCTAAAAGAAGTAAAGGAGAAAGTAAATGCTTAATGTAGTATTAAACCTGCGCAACTTCCGTGAACACTCATTATTTGACGAGTTCCGAGGTGAAATGGAAGAAACATTATGTGCTGCTGACTTATCAGAGTATGAGTTATACGAAGAATTTCTAACTTGGCTAGAGGATAAGTAGTGACTAAAAGAAAGACATTAGAAGAATTTAAAAGACAATGTCTAGTTAAACATCCAAATATCCTAGTATTAGGTACACAATATATCAATAATAAAACAAAAATACTAGTTAAATGTTCATTAGACTCACACTCTTGGGAATCTAGACCAAATGATTTACTATCTGGGTACGGCTGTCCTAAGTGTGCAAATAATGTAAAGAAAACTCTAAAACAGATAAACGAAGAAGTAAATAATAAAGGTATAGATATAACACTATATAGATATGAGGGGGCGCATATTAAAGTGCCTTATACATGTAATAAGTGTAAAACAAATGGTAGTATAGTACCTCATAGTATTTTAAGTCATGGGTTTACTTGTACTACTTGTAAACCTAGTCAAGATATTTTGTATATAGCAAAAGATACGGATAATGGGTTAATAAAAATAGGTATAACCTATTCTACTTCTACCTTAAAATCACGAATAAATAATATATCAAAATCAATGGTATTACTTAAAGCTTATATAACAAAAGGAACTGCTTTAGTTATAGAAAAAGAATGCCATACTAAGTTAGAAAAATACAGAGTTAGAAATTATAATGTAAACAATGGTATAACTGAGTTTTTTGATATAGAAGAAAATAGTTTAATGCTAGAGATAAATAACATATTATATAATTTACAGGAGATAATATATGATTGAAGTTTACACGGATGGTGCTAGAAGAGGTAATCCTTCTATCCCAGCACCTGCCTCTTGGGCTATGGCCGTATATATAAATGGGGAATACAAAGGAAAGAAATCTGGAGTATTATCTATTGGCACTAATAACCAAGCAGAGTTACAAGGGGTAATTGAAGCCTTGGACTGGTGCTCTAGACACGCAGATGTAGCTAGTAATGCAGTAATACTAACAGACTCCGCATACGTCCAAAACGGATGTAGTAGTTGGTTAGCTGGCTGGGTTCGTAGAGATTGGAAAACTGCTGCTGGTGGTGATGTTAAAAATCAAGAACAGTGGAAGCAGATTTATGAGTTAATGAAGAAAGTACCAGCTAACTTACTAGTTAAGAAAGTAAAAGGACATTCAGGAAATACAGGTAATGATAAAGCTGATGCTATTTGTAATGAAGAACTAGATAATTACGGAGTTTAGTTATGTGGAAATTCAATCCTTTCTTACATAAACATACAAAAAAGCTACTAAGTCTTATTTATGCAGGGAAAGTTGTTGCACCTATAGAACTAGATAGATCAGGATTAGTAGTTAATACTAAGTTAGGTAGACTAAGTATAGTAAAGTATAGTAAATACAATATACGTATATTTCTAAATGAAGGTAATATATGTTCACATTTAAGCACTTACCAACTTACCAAAGTATATAACGCAGTAGACAAATTATACGAAAAAGAAATGAGCTTAATAAGACAAGCTAAACAACTCAAATTATATAATAATGCAGAGAAGGTATTAAAAGATGAATAAAGAAACACTAGTACAGGTATCGGATTTGCACTTAGAGTTCGGTACTAGAATCGATATTAGCACATGGCCAGATGCAACGTACCTAGCCTTATGTGGTGATATCGGCGTAGGTATGCAACACCGCCCTTTTATTGAGGAACTTATTGCTTCTAAGAAGTATAAGACAATCTTCATGACAACTGGTAACCATGAATACTACAATAAAACAGTAGAAGATATTGACTGTAGATGGAGAGCTTTTGCTAAAGAGCAACCAGAGGATTCATTTGTATTCTTAGATGGTACAACATTCTACGAAACAGATAATTTCCTATTCGCAGGCTGTACTCTATGGACTAATATTGATACACCAGAAGATCAAGCGTATATCCAGTATGGTATGAATGATTACTACAAGATTAGATCAATCCAAGCATTCGACCCTAGAGAAGATGACTTCTACGAAAGATTAATGGACTTTAGACTAGAAGATCCTATGTCTTGGGCACAAGGTAGCCCAGCTACTAAGATAGGCTATGTAAACGGTATTTGTGCACGACCTAAAACAATCTGTACAAAGTTAACTACTTTCTGGCATATACAAAGTCTATACTACTTAGAGGCAGCAGTACTGGAAGCTAAGGCTATAAATAAGCCACTAATAGTATTTACACATCATACTCCTAGTAAAGTATGTCTAAGCCCAAAACATAGCGGTAATATGTTAGATAAAGGCTACTACTCAAATCTAGAATTTATAATGAGTGACGTGTACCTTTGGGGTTGTGGTCATACACATAATCGTATGGATATTCATTTAAATGGTTGTCGTTTAATAATGAATGGACGTGGTTACGTATTTAATGGTGGTAGAGACCAGGAAATGCCAGGATTTATGCCTAAAGTTACAATCTTAGATTAAAATTTTATTGACAAGTTGCTCTAATGCAGGTATACTATATATCCAATTTAGGGCAACTTATTTTCATAAACGGAGAACAAAATGAACAACTTTGTAGCAAAACACAACTACAACAGAGCATCTACTCATGCTTCTGCAAAAGATTATACTCGACAGAAACTATCAGTTAATGATTACGATATTGAACCTCCTATTATACTTTAATTACTAGAGTATAACATGAAGTTCAATAGGAGAACATATGACAGCACAAGTAGTAATTTATGGACGCTCAGCCCCTGTATGTCATTTCTGTATACAAGCAAAGAAAATGGCAGATAAGGCTGGATTAGATTTTGAGTACAAAGATATTAGTAAAGGCGACTGGGATATTGAAGGCTTAGAGGATTTACTAGAACAACCTATTAGAACAGTACCTGTTGTACTAATAGATAATGAATTTATTGGTGGTGCTAGGGAGTTAGCTGCTTATATACAGGGTTTAGCAAAATAAGTTAAAAACTATCTTTACTAACCGCTCAATCTAGCGTATAATAGCTTTATTGAATTGAGAAAGGAATAAGCTAATGACTAAAACCAACAATTTTCCACATAAGTGGAAGATAGTAGAATCTGGTATGTACGACACTACCTTTGAATGTGGGCATTGTAATGCTTCACATTATGAGCAATCAGATGTACCAGCTTCTTATGCTCCTGTTTTTGGGTGTATATCTAATGACTTCACTGCAACTAAGCTAGTAGCAGAAGGTACTATGGAAGTAGAGGTTACATCTTTTAATGGTAAAATGGCTATCTGTAGTGACGAGGAAGGTTGTGTTCTTATTACTAGAGAACAAGCTATTAAATTCTTTAACTTGTAGGAAAATATATGACTTGTAGGATTTTTACACCTGCTGAGGCAGTTTTTGAAGTAAAAGCTGTTAATGAGCTAGTAGCTCTAGAGCCTAGTTATCGGGTAGGACAAGGGTTATATAATATATTACCTAAGGAGATTACAGAAGCAGCTAGAGAGCTACCAGACCACTATATTTGGTATAACTCTTTAGATAGACAATTCTGTGTTAAATACTTTTACGATCACTTTGTAAAAGAAAATTAAAAATTTGCTTTACAGGGAACCAATATTGTTTTATAATATATTCCTAGATTTGAAAAGTAACCCACTAAACCTTATCGTTTTAATTTAGTGGGTTGCAATCAAATAAAGTTAAAAACGTTCTTTACTAAATAGTGAAAATAACGTATAATATATTTAAGAAATCGGGAAAGATTTCTTTGAACAATAAATTAGCTGTACGACTGATGCCAAAATAAAGCAACCCAAATAGGGTCGATACGAAGATGGTCGCTCGTAGTTACTTGGCCGTAACTTAGCTTAAATATGTTGCAGAGATGGTGTTATAGAGTACCAGATCGGGAAATATAATCCAATATAGTTTATTGTATCAAAGAGATTTTAATGCGAGTATGGTGGTAATGGAAGTACACGTGGGACTTAAAATCCCATAGCCCTTTGATGTGGCTTATGAGTTCGAATCTCATTACTCGTACCATTTAATATAGGGGTATTTATGCCAAAAAATTTAACACTAGACGAAAAGGTCTCTATCCAAAGAGCGTATACCACTATGGGACACACTATTGGAGAAACAGACCCGCATAATACTTGCTATTTAACTAAACCACCTAGCTATTTTACACACCTAAGCTATACTGTAGTAGATGAAATGGTAAAAGAATTAGCTTTAGCTAGCTGCTTAGGTGAGCTAAGTACAGTACAAAGATATATGTACTGGTATTTAAAAGATAACGGTATTATAACATCACTAGACGCATTAAATTTTAAGGATTAATAATGTACCCTGTTCCCTTACCCGCCTTCTAAGCGGACGACGTTAAACTGAGGGTCTGGAAGTCGGTGGGTTCAAATCCCTCAGGGTATACCAAACAAACAATTGGGGATTAGCATAGTCTGGTTAATGCAGCGGCCTTTGAAGCCGTGACCACTGGTTCAAATCCAGTATCCTCTGCCAAATTAATATAAAGGAACAGTATATGGGCGTATCCGCATACATAAGTGGTAAATTATATCCTAAGCAAGATAAAGATGTAGGTAGACGTGTTAATGTGTACTTTAATTACAATACTGACACAGCTTATCTAGGTACTATGATTCGTGATGATATATCCGAGCCTTATTTAGCTATAATCCAGTTAGATGATGGTAGAGTAGTTCTAGCTACTGAGTGTCAGTACGGCTTTATATAGTTTAATAAACTTCTTGCTAAACAGCTTAAAAACCTGTAAAATAGATTTTAGAAATTAAGAAAACAATGCTCGGTTAGTTCAATGGTAGAACGTTCGCTTGATAAGCGATTGATGCTAGTTCAACTCTAGCACTGAGTACCAAATCCAGTTTCCTAGTATCAAATAACTAGGCCGTTTAATGTAGATGGTACGGAAAACCACTATCTCTACTAGGTAGATACATATAGCTTTGGAATTAAAGCTCGGATGGAAAGCCGTTAGTCGGGAGACAACTCAAGCATATATGGGTAGGAGACGCCTATTTTAAGTATCTAGTAAAAGCCTAGAGAATCTCACCAAACAATAGCGAGGTGGTGGAACGGATTTACCATACTAGGCTCATAACCTAGAGATTGCAGGTTCGACTCCTGTTCTCGCATCCAAATCCAACGTGCAAGCAGGTATTAGCACTTTAAAATATTACCCTGTGAGGTTAGACTAATTAGTAAAGCAAATGGATAAGGAGCTTTACTAGGCGAATAGACTCTTATGACTATAACGCAACCAATATCTAGAATATTAGTAAAAATAAAAGTAAGATGCAGTATCTTTACGGGTTATCCTTTGTTCTGCATTAAGTCCATATTAATATGGGTGTCTAACGACCACAAAATGGTAGGGGAAGTAAGCAGGTCAATGCTCCCCATAACGTAAACCTGCAACATAGAGGGTTGGTCTAATGGTAACGATAGCAGCCTCATAAGCTGACTGATACTGGTTCAAATCCAGTACTCTCTACCAATTTATTAGTCAAGTACATTTTAGAACAGCAGATATGGATTAAGAATTACTATAATATCCATTGAAAAGCCCAAGGTGGTAATAAATTCGAAAGCACCTACCGGTTGTATGTAACAGAGTTCTAAATATAGCGGACGCGCTAAAGTAGAGTGTACTTTACTAATAAAGACTTCGCCAGTACCGAAAGGTATAGCATTTAGGTGACTTAGTATGTCCTAGGAAACGTATTAAGGTGAACTCAATGTAATTTAAGAAACTGGCAACAAATTTTGGATGTGAAGCTTAAGTGGTATAAGCGACTGCCTGTTAAGTAGAAGATAGTAGGTTCGAGTCCTACCGCGTCCGCCAATTTAGATAAGGAATACTAGAAATGCAAAAACCTAGTGGAAAGTGTGATATTTGTAATGAAGCTGTAGCTACTCGCTGGTATGGGAGAACCTCAGCAGCAACATGTAATAGTGGAGCCTGTCTTACAGCAATGGATGATAGATACCGAGAACATTGTGCTGAAATGGATAGGAAAGCAGCATTTGAAAAAGAAATGGAAGATTATTAGTTTTTGTGGCAAAGCCTAAAACGATACTCCCCTGACCGTAGTACTAGCTTGAGCAATACCCCTTTAACGAGGTTCTCCAATATAGCTATGAAAAGGTAAAGACAGTTGAGTTATCTAATAATCAACTTAATTTAAAGTTTATCTTTACTAACCGTTCAATCTAGCGTATAATATCTTTATTGAATTGAGAAAGGAAAGAAACATGGAATATTGCACAATATGTGGAACACACAGTGATTTATGTAATGATGATTCACATGAACATGTAGAAGCTTGTTACTGTAGAAACTGTGACAGTATTAGTTGTCAAGAGGATTTAGACCATAACGACCTATGCGAAGATTGTGTTAGTGCATTTGACGATTATGTAAGTGAAGAAGAATAAGCCCGATTGGTGGTAATGGAAGTACACGCTGGTCTTAGAAGCCAGTAGCCCTTTGATGTGGCTTGTGAGTTCGAATCTCACATCGGGCACCAATTTTAGATTATTTAATACAGCAACACGGCGTGTGTAGTTTAGTGGGAGAGGACGTACAACTCTTCATGAGTAGTGGATTAGGTGGAGAGCCTAGTTCACAACATTCTAAACACTATATAGTAGGTAAGGGTTCGATTCCCTACCCTGGCGGGTTACTTATAAATACGTATAATGTGGTAGAGCTTGGAGATTGATCACTCCTAAAAGACCCTGATGGATAAAATAAGTTAGCGCTATCAGGGTGCTGTATTAAATGATTTACGGGGGTTTAGTATAACGGAATTACACCTGCCTTGCACGTAGGTGATGAGAGTTCGATTCTCTCATCCTCCACCAAACAACGGGACAATGGTTGATACTATATAAAATTCAGGCGTCTTTTATTATAGCTTGATGGTTCGAATCCATCAGTCCCACCAGATATGCGGATGAAGTAGAAATGGAGGATACGCTACCCTGTCACGGTAGAGAAAGTGGGTTCGACTCCCATCATTCGCGCCAAATTTGCTAGGACTCTCGAAGCTGAGTAACGTCAGAGAGGTAGGCTAAAGAAAAGCCTATAATACCTACCTCCCTAGCAATGTTAAACAAAGGAGACAATGTTAGGTTCTTCACATAGCCTAACCGATAATGGAAGTGAAGATTCCAATACCCAGCCTGATTAGAATACACAGGCACGGTCAGAACTACAATATATAATATGTAACTACCCATTAGTCGCGGCTAGGGAATGGTTATTTATTTACCTTTAATGGAAGTATACGTGTAGAGTATTTAGTTAGAAGGGGTCGTAACCCTCTAGCCGGAAGTTTACTTCTGATAGTATATCTATCAAAAGTAAACTTATAGGAGTGGAGCTTATTAGGACAAGCATCTGGCTTTTAACCAGTCGATAGTGGGTTCGAATCCCACCGCTTCTACCAAACAATGTACCTACTAGAAATAGTAGTTACATCATAGAGCTTTTAAATAGAGCATTATGATGTGACTGAGTGCAAAGAGGATAGCATCTTGATTGTGATTCAAGTGTTAGCGGGTTCGAGTCCCGTCAGTCACCCCAAATGAAAAGGGCGTTTTGAGACCTTAATACATTAAGGATATAAACTTAATACTAGGAGAACTCTATCTAGTGCCTACCAAATTTAGTGTGGATATTATATGTATTATGTTTTAATTAATAGTTCTGGACACTACCTTGCAAGAGGTTTAGGTATAAAAACAACCCGCCATATTCAGGAGGCAAAATGGTTTTTACATAAAAACTATAAGCCAGAGGGATTTAAACTAAACAAACTTAATATCACAGTAAAACCAATTTAAGCGTCTATGGTGTTAATGGTAACATAACGTCCTTCCAAGTCGAAGTTCTCGGTTCGAGTCCGAGTAGACGCTCCAAACAATGCGTGTATAGTGTCAATGGTAACACGAGTGCTTGCCAAGCATTAGTTAAGAGTTCGAGTCTCTTTACCCGCACCAATTAAACAACGAGGTAATGATGGATTTTAATACCGAAGAAATAAAGCAACTAAAGGCAATAGAAAAGTTGCTTGATAGAACACCAAGAACAAAGTACTTGGGTATTGATAAATTAAAACCAGATACATGGTACCATGTTAACTCTAGAATTACAGACTTGGCTTGGTACTGTGGTAAGAGATTCTACTTTGTTTGTGTTTGTGATGGTTGGCCTAGTCCTGAGGATTATTTCTCTAGCCTAGACTCCCACTACGATATAGGTGGCACCATCAAACCAATAGTAGAAGTACTATTACCAAAACAATTTTATGAGGTAAACAATGGCAATTAAATTCAAAGTTATTTGTGATATTTGTGGTGAAGTTATCGAAGATACAGCCCATACTAACTTAGGTGGGGTTGCTGTTCTAGGGAATATCCATTTTACAGATTCTAGAAAAGATAAAGGAATAGGTGGTGGAGTTGTAGGTAACAACATAAATGATTCAGGTTTACCACCGGGCGTATCCCATTATCATAAATTATGCCTAACAGAAATGCTAGGAATGAGAATTGTACTAACTCGTTAAAGAACAATTGACCAGTGCCCGAGAGGCCTAAGGGAGGGGATTGCAAATCTTCGATTCACCGGTTCGAATCCGGTCTGGTCTTCCAAACAATATTGGCGTGTGCTTCAACTCCGAGTGGTCGGAGGGTGGATTCCAAATCCACTGCATTGGGTTCGACTCCCCACGCCTTTGCCAATTAAAGGAATAGTTATGACTTATTTAGTTATAGGTTTAGCAATTTATTCAGTGTTTATTGTAGGGTTCCTTTTAGGGGTTAAACAAGGCATTGATGATTGTCAAGAAGATTAGGGGACTTAGCTCAGTTGGTTAGAGCGCCTGTTTGAAACACAGGAGGCCACTCGTTCAATTCGAGTAGTTCCCACCAAATTGATTTAAAGTTTATCTTTACTAACCGCTCAATCTAGCGTATAATAGCTTTATTGAATTGAGAAAGGAAGAAAACAATGAGTATTAGAACAATAACTTATGCAGTAGCTATGTATGACTATAATAGTGATGTATTACATCATGAATTAGTATTATGTGAGGGTGAATCAAAGGAAGTACAAGCTATTCTAAAGGTACTAGAGTCACTTAATAAAGACTTATATGAGTTAATTGCTGGTAAAGAAAGTGACCAAGAATTAGACCCAGGAACTGTAAAAGAAATACTACATGAGATTTACCGAGTCTCTGTGGTGGAAGTACACATCGGTTAATAATTTAAAGCCCTGTTCGTCTATCGGTTAGGACTCTAGGTTTTCAACCTAGCAAGGGGAGTTCAATTCTCCCACAGGGTACCAAATTTTCATCAACCACCCAGTCCTATGGTAGGAAAATACTGGTTGATGAAGATACCACCTAGCAATGCGAATCCTATGGAGGGTGGAAAAGTACAGTTGCCACAGATTACGTCAGTTGTGGTTAGTTCCCTAGGGAACGTTTAAGAGAGGGGCGGATACAACCTCTGACTGGAAAGCACTTAGACTAGAGTGTTTAAAAATGAATGTTAGACCCTAAATGGGGTGGCCTTAAAATATGCATCGCTACGAAGCACAATAGCGTTTAACTTGGTGTTGCAAGTGGGTGGAAAGTCCACACTAGTCTAAGTAGGTAGACAACTAAATAACCTATCGTTGATACTAATCTTATCTGGGCTACGTTAAAGCTCTCAATATTTTGGAGGTGGCATGTAAGGAGGCTATGGAGCTTCGCAGGACTGTAAATCCTGTCCCTCTGGGCACGTGGTTCGATTCCACCCAGCTCCACCAATTTAAAGGTAAAGTTATGATTCAAGTAGAATGGTTAATAACCAAGCTTACCCATACTAAGTTTGATAATACTTATGAGCTAGTAGCGGCATTGAAAGGGGCAGGAGTTACTAATCTACCTAGTTCAGGTGAGTATAAAGATACTCACTGGATGAAAATGTTTAATAAACTAAATGCAGGTATTACCATCTACATGGTACATAACCCATTTGAAAGTGAAATTCACAATAACCTAGAAATTATGTGGAGTTCATCTAAAGAACATTTAGAGAGCACCTATTATAGGGTGTCAGAAGATATATAATGCAGATGTAACCGAGCTTGCCTACGAAGCAAGTAACCGTAATAGGAGTTGTAAATACTGGTTCGATTCCAGTCATCTGTACCAATTTTGTAGTAAAGGAAACACCTAAGACGTGAATAGGGAATCCTAGCAACCTAACGCCCGCTAGGTACTACAAATTAAATAAACTCTCTGTAGCGCAGTCTGGTCAGCGTGCTCGCCTTGGACGCGAGGGGTCAGTGGTTCGAATCCACTCAGGGAGACCAATTTGGCACTATCTATGTAACTTAAAACGGGGTTCGATTCCCTGCGAAATCAGGTTGGATAAAGATTAGATAGTGCCGATACATTCGCCTGTATCGTATAAAGGCTATTACGCTTGTTTTGTAATCAAGTTATCGCGGTTCGAATCCGTGTACGGGCACCAAATAAATAGGAAAGCAACTATGTTAGACCACATATACGCTATATTTACATTTGACTTAGCGTTCTTTACTACGCAGTTCATTGTAACATTAGGCTCTATATTCCTACGCGGAGTACAGACGTTTAACGTAATTAGAGAAGAAACTTTAGCAGCAATGCTTACTAGCCTATTAATGTCAGTCTGCACAGTTGCTTCTATCGGGATTATTTCTAATGACCCTTATCAAAGTCTAATACCAACTGCTCTAGGTGGAGCAATAGGTATAGCTTGCAGTATTAAATTGAAGAAAAAGAAACATGTTAAGGTTGCTATCTAACCTTATTTTTAAACAGCTTTTAGGGTGGGGGATTTGAAACCCTCTACTATGCCCCAAAGAGGGGCACTAAGGTCTTTGACTGAGACTAATGGAAAGCAACATGTCTATCTAGTCAATAGGTGGTTGTGGAATAGAGTTGTTTAAAAATAATAACCATAAACGCAATAAGGAAACAAAATGGACAGCGACGCAAAATTTTATACAAGTATTTGTTCAATGGTATTAGTGTTTGCTATAGCTCTAGTATTATCAATTACAGGGTATTATAATAACAAAAATAACATTGTTGCTCAAATGGTTAAAGATGGAGTATCTCCCGTAGCTATTAGCTGTGCTCTAGATGATAGCTATAACCAAGACCCTAAGTGTATGGTTCTAGCTACATTATCTACTGCTAGCGTTAAATAAAGAATTAAGGAAGTCCCATCCGAAGGCTGGCGACGGATGCTGTCTTGAAAACAGTTAGCTCAGTGATGGGCGTGTGGGTTCGATCCCCACGGCTTCCGCCAAACAATGGGGTAATGCAATCGTCTAACACGCAGGGATTAGCAAATGCCTGAACGGGTAACTACGTAGTCCCGTATACTCCACCAAACAATGTCTGACATAGTTGCACAAGCATTTAGGGATATTGAGTTCCCAGCTCTCTCGTAATGAGGGCGTACTTGGCCAGTACCGCTACTTCGGTCGAGCCGAAGGGTCAGACACCAATTAATTAAAGGAAACATTATGACCATATTAGTACAAGACTTAGGTAATAGCTACCCTACTGTATTTGTTAGCCCATCTATATCAGATGCTTTAGAGTTAGTTTCAGGAACAACTCGTTGCCAATTAATTGATTTAGATACTGGCATTATTCGTCTATATAATGAAAATTATGAGTTAATTGATCAAGATAAATTAACTCCGCAATACGAGGAAGATGCATATGACTCAGATGACGAATAAACCTAAAGAATCAGATAAAAAAGAATGTGCTGAGGGAGAACATGACTACAAGTTTAAGTTCTCCTATATAGTACATAATGATTCTGTACATGTATCTGAATGCCGAATATGTGGTAAGGAGAGAGACTAATGGAGTATCCTAGTATTAAGTTTGCAGTAGAATTAGCTTTTGTATGTGGTTTAACTAATATGGATGAAGCTATTCGTAACTGGGACAGAAGTTTGATGCACGGCTCTTACGCAGAAATACCTGCAAGAGAAGCTAAAATGAGTGAAGAGTTAACCGAAGCAATGGAAGTAGTAGAAAACGATACTCAAGCGTTTTGGGGTATGTCCTTAGCTACTGCCAATGAAGTGTTTAAGCTTGGCATTGATTTTGAAGAAGAAACTAGACTAATGAAAGAACAGTTATGGGATTTTTAGTATGGGCATACAAGAACGAATAGATTATATTAATGTACTAGTTAAGTTCATAGAGTTAGTAGGGGAGCATACTGAGACTGCTAAACCTGCTATAGATGAAGTACTACGACTAATTAAGCTCGCTTAGCAAAGGGGATATGCACTTCCTTTACACGGAAGCGACGTTGGTTCGATTCCAACAGTGAGTACCAAATCAGCCACAATACCGCTACTACGGAATGTATTGTTAGACTGTTAACCGTTTATCTTAGAGCGCTTGTACGGTTGGAGGGGTTAAAGTCCTCAACAAGCCAGTCAACTAATCAAACAAATAAGCAAACAAATAAGGAAACATATGTTAACATTAAAATTCAGTTCAATATTTAACTCTAGTACAAACGTGCAAGCAACTGTAGCAGTACCAAATTATGTAGTGTATACTCACACATCCGGAATTAAGACAGTTACTGTCTATCCTGGACTTACCCAAACTAATGGAGTAGATTATATAGTTTGCTCAGAGAAGGTAGCACAAGCTCTAGAAGCTTCACCAGATTTTGCCGAAAAACAGTATTATCACACTTGCTATGTTACAAATATCGAGGGTAAAACAATAGACGTTATTAAGAATTAAAGGAAGTATACGTTCAATGGTAAACGGCCTCCTTGCTAAGGAGAGACAGTGGCAACGCTATGTAGGTTCGAGTCCTACTACTTCCGCCAAATTGTTACAACAATAGTCCCACAGCTTAGGACTTTAAATAAGCAAATTGCAGAACCTTAGACTAATACTCTAGGGTTTTAGCACGTTTTAAACTTGGAGGTTATCATTAAAAACTTATTTATAATGATAGTATTTACCCTATTACTGGCAGCAGCTTGTGGCAGGATCTACCCAGTATTAGATAATAGTACTGTTCGTACTCAGGTACAGCTAGAAGTAAAATTATTTAAAGACGATATGGAACTTAATAGATATATTAAGGATACATACAACCCTAATCATGTAATGGTTGCCGGTTTAGCTACATGGTATCTAAACGACCCCACGAATACTTGTATAGTTCACATAGTAAAGCCGACTACGGCATCTAGTGAAGTAGAAAGAATCCTAGGACATGAAGTGTTGCACTGTATGTACGGAAGTTATCATAAAGAGCCTTGACATTAGTCAGGGCTTTTTTGTAATAATTTTCTTTACTAACCGCTAAATCTAGCGTATAATAGCTATATTGAATTAAGAAAGGAAGAAAGCAGATGAAAAAAATTAAAAAAATACAATTAGGAAGTCAAGTCCCTATTGGAAAACCACATACAAATTCCTACCAGTTAGACGTAGATTTTATGCATGGTGATGCTGACGGGGAATCAGACATAGTACTTATGTTTAGTGAGTATGATGAAGTAAAGTTATTAAAGGTATTAAATTTCTATCTAGAATGCTTATATGTATATGAGAATAACTTAGAAGATGTAGAAATTTCTGATATAGAAGGATATGACTTAGTATCTGATATGGAAGGCATAGAAATGGATAGATTCTACACAGACTTAGAAGCACCTGTTATTGCAGTAACACTTACTTACTGGTCAGACGAAGGTATACAATACTTTACTAATTTAAGCTAAGGAGCTAATTATGGACTTAATACTAGAAGAGAAAGAATTATCTGAAAGAAAAATAGCTTTAATGTTTGCCCTAAGACGTACATTCCAAGATACTGAATTTATTGGGCACAATAGACGTTGGGAACACTACCTAGCTTGGTATAGACTAGGTGGTAGTGAGCACCGTTACACATGGGATGGTTGGAATAATATTATACCAGAACATGATGAACCTATTTGCTATGATGGTATGGTACATGCTGAGAGATATAGTAGCATTGACCTAGTTGAGCAGCTAGAAGCTATTATGGAGTCACTAGTATGTAACGAGGATAGTAAGTTCTCTAAGGAGTACTATAGACTAGAAGAAGCAGGATGTGATGACCCATATTTAATATTAGTTAATCACCCAATGATGGTTGAGCTACGCGAAGCATTAATGAAAGCTGCTATTAGCTCTGTTTATTACGACTGGTAAGGAATAGTTATGGATAAATTAATGTTTGATTGTTGGAGAGCTGGGCACAAGATGCCTAAGATATTAGAAAAAGCACAACAGTTGGAATCACAGATTACGGTAGATGATATAGTAATCCATTTTAGAAATATGTTTGAACGTGAGCTAGGACTTACACCCAAGTATTTAAGGAAATAAGTATGAAACTAAATGTAGGAACAGTTATAAATACTAGCTTAAAGGATAAAGGATGGGAGACTATTCCCTCAGTAGGAGAGAATATCTGGGTAGCTAAAAATAATGGTGGAAGCTACACCAGTCCTTATGTTGTAAATGTAGTAGCTAGTGTGGAGATAGATGCTCAAAGCAAGGGTTGCCTAATATACTCTATCACCTCATTAGAGGATTTCTTTGGGCACATATGCTCCACCTTTGATGTAATAGGTAGAACAGAGAAAGAAGTTATTACGTATACTAGACGTATTAGCGAAAAATCAAAAATGGAAGCAAAAGCATTAAAAGCAACTATAGAAAGAGTAAAAAATACGTTGCATACCTCGTATAAATAACGTATAATAGCTTTATTGAGTTAGGAAAGGTACAGAAATGAAAAACCAAATAAAAGTTAGTACCATAGTACGTTCCCACTTTAGAGCTAGATGGACAGGTGAAGTAAAACATATTATATTTCGTAAAGGTACTACACCGTTACTATATGTAGCTGTAACCCATGATAGTCATGGTAATCCACAGAGAAAACCTTTTATGACAAGAATTGATAGTACATGGTGTACAGTTATTAATGGAGAACAGTTATGGAAATGAAAACACAACAAGAACTACTAGCAAAAGCAATTGCTTTAGCCGCACAAGGTCATCAAGACCAGTTTGACCGTGGTGGTCAACCTTATATTTTACATTGCTTAACAGTTATGCATAAAGTAAGGTCTAGCGACCCAGTAGTTAAACAGATTGCAGTAATGCATGACTTACTAGAAGATACTAGCACTAAGTTATCTGACTTAATTTCCTTAGGGTTCCACACACGCGCTACAGATGCTTTGCATCTTTTAACGCATGTCAAGGGCGTTAGCTATCAAGCATACATTGATGGTATCTGTACTAATAAAGATGCTATCCTAGTTAAGTTAGCAGACTTACGTCATAACAGCGACCTTACTCGTTTAAAAGGATTAACTGATAAAGACTTTGAACGTATGCAGAAGTACCAAAAGGCTTACGTACAATTGAAGTCAGCGCTAGAAAAATATTAAAAAACTTCTTTACTAGATGCTTATCTTAGCGTATAATAGCTTTATTGAATTGAGAAAGGAAATAAGCAATGAATATTGATGACTTAACTAGTACACAGATTGACGAGATTGCAGACCAAGTAGCTGGTGGTTGTGATAACCAACGTGGTGAAGATATGTTAGTCAGTCTAGGTTTAAGTGCGTTTGACCTTGAAGAAGTATGTGCTAAAGTAGAACAGTTTAGATGCCCAGGTTGCTCTTGGTGGGGTCATCCAGGCGAAATTCTTGAATTTACTAATAGTAATGATGAAGGCATATGTAATGATTGCTATGATGAAGAAGGGCATGACGTAGAAGATTAAAAAACTCCTTTACTAAATGCTTAGATTAGCGTATAATATATTTATTGAATTGAGAGACGAGTTCGTGTATGACTAGATATGGAGAAGTGGCACTAATAGTGCTAGCAGGCTACCGTAGTATAGCGAAAAGAACGGCAATCCAATAAAAGGGACGACCTAGCGTCCTCAGAAAAACCAAACTAGCGTGTAACAAAGGTTCGTATTACCGACAACAACCCTGGAACCTACAGTAGATAGCTTTCTTATCTACGTTGCCCATTAAGATCGTCAGTTAGGTTGTAAACTAGTGATTGCGTACATGAGGAAAGCCCTCTATTACTGTGTTTAACCAATTTGTTCCAAGCTACGCACTTACACTCGTATGCTAGATAATCGAGAATAAATAACGTGATACAACGGTCAAGGCTTCTAGTCAACCACGACGCTGGATAAAGGGTTCTGCCCGAATACGTAACCAGCACTAATTAATTAATCTTATAAAAGGAAAGTAACAATGCGTAATAAAAAAGCCAAACAGATTCGTCGTGTACTACGCCAACAAGGTATCGGTACAGGTACTACTAAGTATATGCAAATGGAAGGCACAGAACGTTTGAAGCCAATCAAGAATGCAGAGGGTAAAGTAGTTTCTACATATCCTACAGTTACTATTATGTTAGACCCTAGTTGTGGTCGAGCAGTTTACCAACAAACCAAACAAGTAGTTAAACAGATTAAAGCTTTATAACAATACCAGCCTTTCTTACGAGAGGCTATTAAATAGGAGCCTCTCTTTCTTTGTCTCCTTCCCTGCTTTCATCGTCTCTGGAGGCTCCTATTTAATAATGGTCTAATAGCATAATTGGTTAATGCGCCCAGCTCATAACTGGAGGAAGGAGCGGTTCGAAACCGCCTTGGACTACCAAATTATTACTAAAAAACAAATTAAACTAATCATTGAAAAGGAAATATAAAATGTCACAATTATACTCAATCACTCGCTTACTAGTAATGAAGAAAGTAGTAGAAAAAGAACTAGATCGTTTACTATCAAGCCCAGCAGCATCAGTAGCCACAGTAGCTAAGGTTTCTATGCCTACATCCGACAAAGATGTATTGCGTAATCGCCAACGTGCTTTCTTACAAAGCCTAGAGTCAGCTATTGCTAGACGCGATAAGATTGCAGCATCAATCACGCAATCAAATGCAGTTACTTCATTAGTAGTTGATGGTGTCCCTATGACAGTAGCAGCAGCTATCGACCGTAAGAATAACATCGAAAAGGAAAAAGCATTCTGTAACTTACTGTCAAAGGCCTCAACTGCCGTTACCACAGCTATTAACAGTGCAGAACGTTCTATTGAAGAAGAAGCATCTAACCGTGCCCAGATTCTAGCAGGACGTGACAAGGCCGTAACTAAGGAAGCTTTAGACTTAGCGAAAGCTAGCGTTGAGGATTTATACAAGTTGGAAACTATCGAGCCATGTGATATTTTCAAGTTGTTAATTAAAAAGCGTGAGTCAGTAGATAAGTTCATGGCAGAAGTCGATATTGCTTTAAACGAATCCAATGCTACTACTAAGATTGAGTTAGACTTAGTAGTATAACGGTTTTGAATTAGGGATGTAGTAGAGAACATCATCAAATAATACTCCCGTCAAGCGGTCAGGGTTAAACCGCTTACCATAATACTTAATTGGAATAATTAATGTTCTGGACACGATCCAGAAGCCGTTGAAGCCCTCAAAGCTCAGTGTTCATTAATCAGCCCATAGTATTCAGGTATAAGCTAATAGACTTCAAGTAATATAGCTTAGTAATTATTAAAATCGCGGAAAAGGGGAAGTTAAGGTTATTAGTAATTCCTTGGTGAAGCCACCCCCGCGCTACTTCTACGTCCCGGAGGGTACATCTTTTTAGGTGTACCCTTTTTCATGCCCGTAATTTATAGTTGGTAGTAGATGGAAATATGGTATAAGGCGCGAGTGTAAAATAGCAAGAATCAGGAAATCAGTGGTATACCTAAATCATAAGGCAAAAATGTTGTTTACAATAAGCTAAAAACTATCGTATAATATAGATACAAATAAACTTTAATAAATAATTATGGAGTATAATTAGTATGACATGCATAGTAGCATTTAAAACGGAAGAAGGCCACAGCATTATAGCTGGAGATTACATGGCTAGTAATGGACACCACTTTAATAAAGTAGCAAACTCAAAGGTATTTAACAAATCAGAAAGCTGTGCTATAGGATATACTTCTTCTTTTAGAATGGGTCAAATACTAGAGCATTACTGGACTTTACCACCTAGAGTAGAGGGACAAACCGCTGAAAACTTTGTTAATGTAACCTTAGTAGAATCTATACGTGCTATCTTTAAAACATATGGGTATGGTACTAAAGATGGTTTAGAGGATTTAGGCGGAACATTCATATTACTTTACGAAGATAGAATATACTGTATGCAGTTTAACTACTCATTACTAGATTACGATTCAGAAATCATTGCAATTGGTAGTGGCACAGATGCTGCACTAGGAGCAATATACCTATCCCTACCCATAAAGCTAGAAAATATTGAAGAAGCTCTAGCTAAGATATTCTGGGCTACTAGCCTAGTCACACCATCAGTATCTCCTGAGTTCTCCTATTCTGTAATACAAAATATATATGAAGAACCCGCTGATACTGTAATACCAGAAGTAATTCCTAAGGAGGAAGTACCGGATGTTGCAACAATTGATGAACCCCTACCTATGGCTGGGTTTAATATTGGTTACAAGCACTCTTTTCGGAGTATATAAATACCAAGAGTACACCATTAGTAACCTAGAAAGTAAGTTAGAAATATCTAATAATAGAGTTGATAACTTAGAAACTAATATAACTGGTATAAAATCAGTTGTAACCAAATTTGGTAATAACCAAGAAGAAACTAATTCTACTATTAGAAAACTCCAGTCTAGCACTTCTAGACTAGATGTTATAATAGCTAAACCTACATTAGTATCTAGAAAGATTGAATCAAGCTATGCTAAGTTTCATCTAGAAAAAGCATGCTACTCTGGTAATAAGGAGGCATGTAATGAACTGGATAAGAAGTAGTCTAGTACTACCAGTTATATTTCTTACAGGATGTGCATTAAATAGTGCTCCTCCTACAGAACCACTTTTACTACCTTGGCCTAGTCCTATGGCTACATGTGAAATAAGTTCAGTAGAGATAGATAACCAGGGTAGAGTAATACTATCATACCAAGATAATATAAACATAGCAGTTTGCGAACGAGATATGTTTAGATACATTAAAGACTTAACCCAAATAATTTGTACCCACCAAATAACAGACACTAGATGCAAGGAATTAAATAAATGAAGATAGCCCTAACAGGATTTGCTGGAGCAGGAAAAGGTTTAGTAGCCGAGTTAATACAAGAGATACTAAAAGATAAAGCACCAACTAAAGGTAGTTTTGCTTTTCCAATAAAAGAGTTTTTTCGTAAACTATGTAACATGACAGACCAGCACCTATACGGTGAATTTAAAGAAATACCAATGACATTCATTATAACACCTGAGTCATTTAATGAAGCAGCTAAGTTTTATATGGATTATGGGTTAGACAACCATGTTTCCTTTGATAGAATGTGGGATAGATTCGTAATAGTCCTACAAGATAATTTAAATGGTGTAGGAAAAGAAGGGTATTGGACGCTACATAGTATATCCTCTAGACGATTACAGCAACTACTTGGTACTGAGATTATCCGACACTTCAAAGATACTACCTGGGTAGATGTTGCTTTAGATAATAACTACAATATCATTGATGATTTACGTTTTATCAACGAAGCTAAACTTCTTAAAGAAGATGGTTTCTTAATAGTTAGGGTACTAGGGAAAGATACACGTATTGAGGATGAAACCGCAAAAGCTCATGCCTCAGAGCAAGAAATACCTCTTATAGCCGAAGATGAGATTTTACATAACTACTTTGCTTCGTATGATGCAGAATCTAGAGCATCTTTAAAGGCTCGTGTAGTTACTATGTTATTTAATAATAATCTACTAATATAAAGTAGTAGTTTTTACAGAAATTAGAAATTAGAGCTGATAGTCTAGTTTCAGTTGTCTTTCGGAAAAAACTATTTGCAAAAATAAAAGTTTAATAGTATACTCTAGCCTGAGAGGATATACTTTAATGAAAGAACAATTGTTAACATATATGTTTAAACTACTCTCGGAGATAAAAGACCCTAAGACGTTTTTATTACGTACTCTTACTCTATTAGTGCTTCTATTTGGTTGGGTTCTTATTGATAATCCTGATGCTGTCGTTAAGGTAGCTAAAGAATTTACAAGAGGATCTGTAGTAGAATCATTAGAAAGAGAAAGAGTAAATCTCTTGCCTGTAATTGCTAGAGAACGTATTAACTTAATCTATGGTCAGGTTTATGCTGATTTAGTTTATGTAGCAACCTATAACCCCAAACAACAGAACGATTATATGCGAATACTAGCAAAGGAGGGAGAATCTAATGGAGTCTCCGTCGATATGCGAACTAGATTAGTTATTAAGAAAGCATCCAAGATGTACTTAGAGCACTTATCTAGCAGAACATTTACACTAGATTTAACAAAGAATAGTTATGTTGATATTTTATTCGATTCTACTAAGCTTGAAGCAGCAGGTATAAAGGTTTTATACACATGCCCAATATACTCTATAGATAATATCTATTCAGGACATATTGGTATAGGCTACAAAGATCCTTCTTTTAGTCTAACGCAAGAGTTTATAGATTCTATCTGTAAACCTAATGCAAGAGCAATCGGGAGATATTTATAATGAACTGGGATAAAGGATTTAGTAGGAAAGAATTTGCGTGTAAATGTGGGTGTGGGTTTGATACCGTAGATGTAGCTTTGTATGACATACTAGTTGCTGTACGGGAACACTTTAATAAGAGTGTTACTATTAACTCAGGATGTAGATGTGCTGTATACAACGCTAAGATAGGGGGAGCTAAAAATTCCCAACATGTTAAAGCTAGGGCAGCAGATATTGTAGTAAAGGACGTATCCGTGGAGGAAGTTTATGCTTACTTGGATAATACTTTTGGTATTAAAATATCACTAGGAAGATACAAAACCTTCACACACGTAGATACAAGAACGGATTCCCCGGCACGCTGGGGGTAAAAAGAGGGTGTTGTCTTAAGGCAGCACCCTTTTTGCTTTTAAAAATTAGTTCCCTTTCTGCTTATATTCACGTATAATATCTTTATTGAATTGGCAAAGAGGGATTAAACGCTATGGGTGAACGATTTTATCAGCAGATTGGTAAAGCTCACAATTTAAAAACTGTAGCGGAAATTATGGCTTTTTGTCACAGACCTATTTCTGCTAGAGAGAAACGCACTAAATCAGATATTCAAGAGGATATTGGTATCTCAGGTGTGGATAAGCTAGGCAAAGACCAGATGTTATGGTTGGAAGCAAATTTAAAAGATGTTAAGTCTACTATTACAGGTAAACTAAAGAAAGACTATGTTAATCAACTTAGCATAATGTTTCCTGAGTTAGACTGGAACAAACTAACATTAGTTACTATTAAGGAAATAATCAATGGCACTAGATAATGAGTTCCTACAAAGTATTACCTCAGTTGACCGTCTAAAGAAGATTAAAGACGTAGCAAGTGATGGGCTAAGGACTGCTGAAAAAGAAGTCTACGAACTTAAAGCATGGATTAAAGATTTACAAGAACGTATTGATGAATTAAGCAAAAAAGACTAAAATTGTAGTTTACATACCGCTTAATTTACCGTATAATATACAAATAAATTAAGGAAACAATATGAATAACGAGTTATTAGCAAGGTTTTTTGATAAGACGTTCCAAGTCTTATTTAAGGAAAGAATTACATCTTTTGCCCACTCAGAAAATCTAATGGTAAGAAACTTCGTCTATGTATGGATGGAACGTAGCAAGCATTACCCTAGTAAGTCTGGGTCACCCTACCAAGATAGAGTAAAGTTCTGGTTTAATGGTGGTAGGCTCAACGCTTTATTAGTTGATAAACGTTGCTTTAGTACCAGAACGGTAACATTATCCAATATTAATTTCATTACGGATAAAACTGCTAAAGTAACAGTAAAGGAAAGATTTAGTAGTGGCAGAATCGCGGAAACAGTAGAGACTATTGACATAGCTACTATAATTCCAATATTTCCTTCGTATTACGCAGGAAATGTTAGCGACTTAATTAGAGATTTATCTGATATATCTATGTTCAATAGGGAAACTATAGACGATATTGATGGTAGAGTAGCTGATATATGCTCAGCAGAACAAACACAAAATACCAACATTAATAGTGATAACTTTACTATCAATGGAACAACTAAAACTAACACACAGGAATCAAACACAATGTCTAAATTAAATAAAGCAGCATCAACAGTATTAGCTACAGGTAAAAGCAGCGTAACTTTAGCAGCTAGTATCACAGCAGGTAACGCAACTAACGCAGTTGTTAAAGCAGCTCTACGTCCTACACTAGAACCTGCTCTACGTAAGATGCTACAGCCTAAAGGTTTTGTACAACGTACACTAGGCAAGGCTAAAGTAGAAGATTCTGTATCAGCAGTTATGGATTCTCCTTTAATGGATGTACTATCTGCTGCTATCCTAGTAAGTATCACTTCTAGCGGTATGGTAACTAACCAAAAATTAGTTAAAGGAGCAGCATTAGCATCTGATGCCGCAGCACTTAAACTATTTAGCTTAATTGACTTCGATACGCTAGTATCGGGATTAACAACTAAGATTGGTTCTATTGTTGCTAACCTTGACGCGGTAGACTCAGATACTGCTGAGTAGTAAGAAAAAGGGCTACCCTAATAGAGTAGCCCTTTTCTATACGCTAAAACTTCTCTTTACTAAGTCATACATTTAACGTATAATAGCTTTATTGAATTGCAAAAGGAACGAAAAACATGACAAACGAAACATCAAACAAAGCTACTTTAGTAAACTCTATTGCTATTCTACTATCATGTGTACAGCAAACTACTGGATTACAAAAACTAACCGTCCCTACACTAGAAGCTATGTATCAAGGGCTTCTACGTAATGCTAACTCATGGCAGTTAGTTAAAGAGGAAGCAAAGGCTGCTAAGAACGAAGCATTCATAGCCAAGGCACGTATCGTTGCTTTAGAGGCAGAAGTTCGTAAATTACAGCGTAAATTAAAGGGTAATAAATAATGGAAAAACTAGTACAGTTTCTAACTGAGTTAGCAAAGAACAGTGAAATGAGTGCAACCTCTATGGGGGCGGCAACAGCAGAAATGCTACTAGATAATAAGGGACATATTGATATGTACTTCTTACGGGATTCGTTAGAAGAAAATATATCACGTACCCAATTACAAAAAGCATTTAATCAAGTATTTGGCAAGAATATACCTACTAAGTTTACATTTATCAAGGTAGAAACTGCTATGTCCAAAGAAGTGTTCTTAACAGAAGTCTATGAGCCAGCTAAGTATCGTAATGTGCGTAGTTGGGTAGGGCACGTAATCAATAATTATAATTGCATGATTAATCGTAAAGATGTATTTGATTGGATTATGTCAACAGCCAAGTCACATAGTTTAGGTGGAGAATTTTATGGAAATACAGGAACAGCCAAAAATAGCTCTAAATAGAGAAGAAGCTTTAATAGCCTTATTTGAACTAGTAGTAGAGTATAGAGAAGCACTCCAAGAGATTCTAGGAGTTCATAGCTTAGTGCTAGAACATATTTCAAAGAAGGCACCAGTAGAAGTTCAAGTGATTCTTAGCCAAGAAACTAATTTACTACTAAAGGCATTTGATAAGGTAAGAACTCTGGATAGTTTTAGAGACTCGTTAAGGCCAGAGTATCTAACTATAACTAAGCCAATGAAACACTAGGAGGTTATATGTTTAGTAGACAAGTACTAGACTCTAAAGAGAAGGTATTAATACAAAAAGTACCTACTTCTTGGTCTAGTAAAACCTTAGATGATTCCTTAATGGGATTAATGGAAACAGCCCATAAATGTAAAGAAGCTGGCATAACATCTATATTATATAATAATGTAGATATACCAATTAACCGATTTGATACCCTAACAATAGTACATAAGTTCTTAGGGATACCATACTGCTATGTGGATATTATAATAGAATGACAACATATTTTACATCAGATTTGCATTTCCTACACAAGAATATTATTGCGTATAATAGGCCATACTACTCTGATGTAGAAGAAATGAACGAAAGTATTATCAGTACTATCAATAAAAAAGTTACACCTAATGATACCTTGTACATACTAGGTGATGTAGCTCTCGGCTCTATTACCAAAGCTGTAGATTATATATCACGTATTAACTGTAATATTAAGCTAGTACCAGGGAACCATGATAATAAGAAAGCCTTAAATGCTTATGAAAAACTATCTAATGTAGAGATTTTGCCAACACTTTGTGAGATAAAGCTAGGGGATAAGACAGTAGTACTATGTCATTTTCCACTAGTATCTTGGAATAAGATGCATCATGGGGCTTGGCACCTATTTGGCCATACCCACGGCTCTTACGAGGGATTAGGTAGATCTATTGATATTGGTTGGGATAACTACTTCAATATATTTAATAAGCCAGGTATATTTTCCACTCAAGACTTGGTAGATATTATGGAAAATAGGCAATCACACCAAGTAGACCACCATAAATAAGGAATAGATTAATGAATTTAAGACCAGACTATACTAGTGTAATAGAAAATGCAGATAGACTAAAGAAAGATTATCAAACACATGGTAACTTATGTATCGCATTTGACTATGATAATACTTTATTTGACTATCATGGGGATAACCCAAAGAATCTAAAAGATTGTATTGACTTAATGCTCCGCTGTCAGAAAGTTGGCCTAGATTTAGTACTATGGACTTGTAGCGAGCCTAGTAGATACCCTAGTATTCGTACTTATTTAGCTACTTTCGGTATTACTGATTTTATGATAAATGACGTACCAGATAAGTATATGCTTTTAAATAGTAGAAAGATTTTCTTCTCCTTACTTTTAGATGACCGTGCAGGTTTAGGTTCGGCAATGCGTACACTATCTATTTTGTTAAACTCAATAGAATAAGAAAAGTAAAAAAGCACTTCCATTAGGGGTGCTTTTTACGTATAATAGCTTTATAGAATTGAGAAAGGAAACAAATTATGAATATTACTGATTATGCATGGTACAGGGCTTGGCGTAGACATGAAGCCTATGGAGTCCCAGTTACTCCAGAAGGAAAGCAAAGAGCCGATATTAGAGCCGAAGCCTTTTCTGAGGGATTTATTGCAGGTCAACGCTATGCAGCTACGTTGCTTGAACGGGAACATAGTAAAGCTAAGAAGTTACATAGTTTTTTCTTATTAGCATCAAAAATAATTAGAGATGGGATACAACGATGAAATTTAACTTAAAAGCAATACCAGCAGATTTAATTACAGTAAAACAAGTAGGTAAACTTAAAGTAGTAAAGTACGCACGAAAAGTATTTTATGATAACCTATGGGAAGTACATCCATTATTAAAGGAATGTAGAGGACTAGTACTAGACTTAGATAATAATGTTGTAGCCCATCCTTTCACTAAAGTATTTAACATTGGTGAAAATGGCACGGGATACCCAGAGTTCCCTTTCACACTAGTAGATAAGGTTAATGGATTCTTAGGTGTTATTACTCGATATGAGGGTAGAGATACATTCTCAACAACAGGTTCACTAGACTCACCATTTGTTACTATGTGGAGAGATTCTTTTGTTTGGCACTGGAAAGATAACAATGATACATTTGCTAACTCATTAATCTTAGATAAGTTACTAGATAGCTTTACTCTTATGTTTGAGGTATGCCACACAGATGACCCACACATAGTAAAAGAAGAACCTGGTATCTATTTAATTGGAGCTAGACGCAAAGATACTGGTACTATGATGTTAGAGTGTGAGCTAGATATTTTAGCTAGTAACTTTAAGTGGTATAGAAAAGAGCATCGTTTAGTTAAGAATAAAGAGGAACTGGATTCTTTAGTTAAGAACTGTAAGATGGAAGGGTTCATGGTTCGTGACTTCGATGGAAAGATAGTAGCTAAGGTTAAGTCTCCGCACTACCTAGGTACTAAGTTCATCGCTAGAGGTGGTTCTAAGAAAACTGCTCGTCTATGGGGAATGGAGGCAAGAGAAGTATTTAACTTAGGGCTAGAGGAGGAGTTCTTATCCGTTATCGAAAAGATTCGTGGTGCTTTTAGTCAAGAAGAATGGACAGCTTTAGGTGAGCAAGAACGAATTAGATTCGTAGAATTAGTTTTAACTCTAGTAGGAGAAGAATAATGGTACATATTAATACACAAGAGTTGCAAAAGTTAGTAGAAGAAGAACTTCTAGCAGTAGAAGAACTAGGTAATGATGTTGTTGGTACTAGTTTAATTGGTAGAGTTGGAAACTGCCAAATCCATTTAGTTGTTACTAACATGAAAGAAGAATTTATGGAAGATGAAGATAACGTAAACGTGGAAGATGGTTTAATTATAACAGAGGGTACGTAATGCCTACAGTAACTATATTACGTGGAGTATCCGGCTCAGGTAAGTCTACTATAGCAAATATGTTAACACAACTAGGTGCTGTAGTAGTATCTGCTGATAAATACTTCATACAGCCATTTGGGGGTTATGTATTTGACCCTGCTAAACTAAAGCAAGCACATGAGTATTGCTACGATATGTTCCGTATGGAGTTGCTTTCAGGGAATGATGTGATAGTAGATAATACTAATACAACAGAAAAAGAAATAGCTAAGTATCTAGAGTTTGCTCAGGAACGTGGTTATAAAGTAACATGCCTAGTAGTAGAGAATAGACATGGTAGTGACTCAATACATGATGTACCAGAAGAAGTTCGTAAAAAACAAGCTATGCGCCTTGCACAATCAATTAAATTAATTTAGTTAGTTCTAAGTAATAAAGTTAAAAAAGCACTTCCATTGGAGGTGCTTTTTGCGTATAATAGCTTTATAGAATTGAGAAAGGGAACAAAGCAATGAACCAAGTAGAATTAATATTACAAAGTGCTATAATCTTAAAAGACCAAGTAGATAATAACTTAATACATAAAAGCGAAGTAGAGACAGGTATATGTGGATTACTATCTATGATAGCTATTTCAAAATTCCAACAAGATACTAGCACTAGAAAGCTAAAAGAGTATTTTATTACTTGGGATAAGTATTCAGGTAACGAGTCATACCCAGTACCTTATGTAGGTGAGATATATAGATCAAAGTTAACCAGAGCTAATATAGATTATATAGCAAACGTAGTAGATACAGGGTTAAATAGTCCAGAATACTGTGCTAAACTAGCTTATGTTATATGTGATAATGTATGGATTGGTGAGTATGGCACATTACGCCGTGAACTTTTAGACCATATTATTAAGTCAGCTAAACAGGGGCTAGAATTATGCGATTAGTACAGTACTTACAACAGATTATGGACTTAGCACTATTAAAAGATGAAGCTTTATCTATAAATGTAGGTATATGTTCAAACCTATATTACCTATCTAATTTTAGATATGATGAAGATGATATTACTAAGTATTTCTACTCTTGGAAACATTTTTCAGGTGACTATAGGTACCCTGTGCCCTATCCGTCACTAGACCCTGATAAAGCATTTTTAACTATAGATAACCTATGGGTTGGTGAGTATGGTGAGTTACGTATTGATCTACTACAACACTTAATAGATTCGGTAGATAGATGGAGTTAAGTCTATTATACCTACCGTTTAGCATTAGTACAGGCATTACTTTATCTGTATGTGCCTTAGTATTAATGCTTATAGACCTATTAAATAATAAAATAACTAATGATGAAGAATTACGCATCGATTTAAGGTTTAAGTTTATAAGAGATGTGAATCTAAATTGTAGATTAAATAGCTTCTATAGCACTAGTAATAGTGTGAATAGAACAAAAGCGTATCACCAATCAATTTTACGAGAAATAATTATAAACAAGTTCAGTCTTGAATATTTAAAGGAATTTAACAAATGAAGAAATTATTATTAGTAGCAGTATTAGCCACACTAGTAACCCCTGCAGAAGCTAGAGTAGAAGCTTACGAAGCTATGGGTAACGTAGTAGAAGTAATGACATGTGTAGAAGCAGGTAAAACAAAAATCGAAGCATTATTCCATAATGGCCCACGATATAATCAATGGACTAAGATACGAGATATGCGTCAAGTATCGGCTATGGAGTTTGAATTTTTAGTAGCCAATAACTACAATGATAACTTTAGCTGGTATCGTGCTGATACCTTTAGTCAAATTCGCTGTGAGGGAGATAAGTAATGAATAAGATTTTATTAGGAGCTACAATTATATTGGCTAGCCTATTTACTACACCAGCACTAGCTTATACAGCTAATTGCTCTACACAGATTAATAGTATTGATGGTCTAAGTGATACAGTTAAACAGACTATGATTGTCCAGTGTGAGCAGAATAAGTTAAAAGAAGCCACAACAACAAGCCCAAGTATTAATACTTCTAGTATAGAAAATATGGATAAATGGTCTGAGATTTCTCTACGCTTTGCTAAAGCTATTGGTGTTGCTGCTAAAGAGTTTGGTGTAGCAGTAGATGACTTTTTAAAAACTGATGCAGGTAAGTTAACGGCAGTTTTCATTGGTTGGCAGGTATTTGGGGATGACCTAATTTCCTACTCTATTAGCTTAATAGTTCTATTAATAATGGTATTAGGTTGTAGAGCTTTCCGCAGACACCTATCATTAGAGGGTTATGAGGAACAAAAACGTACACTATTTGGTTTTGATATGGGTAGCAAGAAAGTACCTTTATACACTCCTTGGCGTTCAACTAATGAAAACGCCTCAGTAATGATTGTATTAAGTTATATAATCCAGTTAATTGTGTGTCTAATTATTGTATTACACTAAAGAAGCATTAAAACTAAAAAAGCACTTCCTAAGGGGGGTGCTTTTTCTGTATAATAGCTTTATAGAATCAAGAAAGGAAATAAAGAAATGAAAGACTATTATTTATATGCTATCGTAGTAGAGAACCGTATTTGGGGCGAGTTATCGGTATGTGCTGGTAACCATTATGAGATACACGCTATACCTGTAGTACCTAATGAGTCAGAGGAAGATACTGTATCTTCTTACGTATGGGAAATGCAAGCTGATTGTTCTAGTTCATACGGAAGCCCTTCTTGTACTTGCATTAACTGCGGGGATGATGTAGATGACTGTGAGTGTGATGAACCAGATATAGAGGATGAAGAAGAAAGCTCATTCATTGAAAGTAACTCAGATGCACGTTGGGTTAAGTATGATGAAACAGATGAAGACCATATACTATGTCCAGGAGCAGAGGAGTATCGTGATACTAGTGTCCTGAATAAATTTCTACGAGTACGTGAATTAGAAAACAAAGAACAAGAGATGGGTCGTGTTAACAGTAAGATTCTTAGCTTAGAAGATGAACTATCACGCCTAATTGCTTTACGGGATAAACTAAACCTAGAACTAAAGGAATTAAAATAATGAAACAGTTATATAGACTACAAGACCAAGTTACTGCCTTAGCTACATTTGCAAGTATCCTAGGATACCATATTACCAAAACCAAAGGTACATGGCATATCTGGAGAGAGGTATGGAGCAAAGATGGCCTCTTATTAGATAAACCTAGACGTAAGTATATTTCACTAGAGAAGATGGTATCCCTGTATAACCGTGGTTCTAACTCTATCTATGTAAGTAAAGAGCATTTTAATATTGCGCCTAGTAGCTTTAGTGCATTAGTATTAAAACTACCACGTGAACCATTAACTATTAATCGTAAGACATTACGTGACTATAAGGTATAGACCATGATTAAATTTTCAGAAGATAGTTCAATTCAATTTGATAAACCTACAGTATATTTTAATGGTGGGGAAGTACACACTACAGTAAAGTGGGGAAGTTACAAATTAAACAAAATTAAGCTGGAAGCTCTTATCAAGACAGCAGATGACCTAATGGAATTAGTTATGGTTAAAGATGCTATTGATAGATTGAACGTATTCACTAGACAACCAGTAGTACTAACTATGCCTTATATACCTTATGCTAGACAGGATAGAGTAGCTAATGTAGGTGAGGCCTTAGGTATTAAAGTATTTGCCGATATGCTAAATGCTATGAACTTTGACAAGGTAGTAGTATCAGACTCGCATAGTCCTGTAGCCCTAGCATTGATTAAAAATGTTATGGAGATTCCACAAGAAGCTTTACTAGTTAATGTATACCATAGCCATAGTGGTTTCCATTCACAAGATATGGTATTAGCACCTGATGTTGGTTCGCTTAAAAAAGCTAAGAAATTTGCGGATAAACTTGAGCTACCACTTTTAACTGCTACTAAGTCTAGAAATACTTCTACAGGCATGCTATCTAACGTAGAGATACAGTTTACTAATCAGTTAACTATTGAGTATGTTAAAGATAGAATTAGTAAGGGTGGTAAGTTACTTATTGTAGATGATATTTGTGATGGTGGTGGAACATTCCTAGGATTAGGTAGTGCTCTGGTAGAAAAAGGATTGCTAAGAGGTAAACCTCGTGATGCAGGTGATGAACAAGAATTTTCAGGAGCAGCGTTACTAGTAACTCATGGTATTTTTGCTAAAAATGCTAAAGTTAGATTAAGTAAATACTATGAAGTTGTAGCCGCAGCTTATGACTGGACTAAGGAGTAATTATGTTGGTATTATTTATTATATATATTTTATCGTTTGCTACCTTAATGGCTATAGGAGTTTCCACTCTTGTACATAAAGACTATAGACATGAAATATATTCAAAAGAGTTTAAAGAGAAATTAGCCAGCCTAGGTTCAGGTAATATTAGTTCCAATGAACAACTAAGAATTAACATAGGTATATCTATTATATTTTTAGCCTTAATACCTATACTTAATACACTTACAATTACATCTGCAATAATTATAAAATGGAGAACTAAATGATTTACTTAATACTACTATATATACTACCAGTACTACTACTATGGGCTTGTGCTGGGTGGATATTTCTAAACCCAGACCACCCTAAATTTTCTAGAGTATATAATGACCCACAAATTAAGCTACACTTTGCAGAAGTATTTAATGAAGTCCCTACAAAGGATAAACTAGCTGGCTCATTGGCTCTAGGGACATGTATTTTAGCATGTATACCTATTTTAAATATACTTTCTATTGCAGCGTTTATACAACTAAAATAGATAATTTCCTTCCATTAAAGCTATTATTAACGTATAATAGCTTTATTGGATTGGGAAAGGTACAAAACAATGAAACCTAAAGCATTAAAACATATTAAAATGGATGCTGAGCCTACTTATGGAGCAGCAGCAATGAAACCTAAAGTAGATAATACGCCAAGTTGTAAAGTATCTAATCTAGAATATAGAGTTTCACAATTAGAAAGAACAGTTAAAATGTTATTAGATGCATTAACAGATTACAAAGGAAAATAAAATGGAAAACGTATACGGTACATTAAAAGGTGACTTAATTGTTATGCGTCGCCACAAGAAGGCAGATAGAATTAAGTTCTACTCATTCCTATTAGGTGAAATTGACCGAGCAGGTAAAGACCATAGCAATGAAGCTGTTATCAAAGTTTTAACTACAGTACAGAAGCAGTTATCAAAGTCTGCTGTACCAAATGAGCTAGAGATTCGTATTATCGGTAACTACTTACCTAAAGTAATGACTAATGATGAAGTAATCCAGTTCTTAATGGAAACTAACCCAATGGGTCAAAAGATGGGTGATGTAGTTAAGTCACTTAATATCTTCGCTAAATCAGAGAATAAAACTGTTAATGGTAAAGATGCCATTGACTTAATTAAAAAATACTTAGGGGTTTAACATATGAACTTACAGAAAATGAATAGTATGGAACGTTTATCTCATGAAGTTATGCCTATGACCTTACAGGATATGTATAAGAGCTTTCACAAGTTCGCTACAAAACCGGGAGTAGCTTATAACTACTCTAATTTAACACCACGTCATGGTAAGCACTCTAATACCAAGTTAAATGGTGTAGTAACAGTAGGAGCACAGTATTTAGTTAAGGAAATCTTAATTAAACTATTTAATCGTGACTTCTTTTGTCGTAATAAAGCTGAAATAATTGCCGAGTATAAGTACTTTATTGAAGGAGCATTATTTAAGCAGGTAGATACTACCCATATTGAAGCACTACATGACTTAGGGTATTTACCTTTACGTATCAAAGCTTTACCTGAGGGTACTTTTGTTCCTTATGGTGTACCTACGGTAACAATGCAAAATACAGTACCAGGTTTTGGTTGGCTAGTAGGTGCTTTAGAGGATGAATTTAGTGCTGAGATTTGGCCTATTACAACTTCTGCTACTACAGCGTTTAACTACTTAATCACGTTTGAGAAGTCTCGTATTGCAAAAGAAATGATTCCATTCATGGGTCATGACTTTAGTTATCGTGGACTACCTGGACATGTAGCAGCAGGTATGATTGGTTTCGGCCACCTAACCTCATTCTATGGTTCTGATACCACACCAGCAGCTATCTTTGCTTGGAAGTATTACGGAGCTGACGTAGGTGGAGCATTTGCTGGTCATGATGTAGAGCCTACATTTGCCTCTGTTAACGCTACTGAACACTCAGTAGCTACTAGTGCAATAACTACTATTGAGAATGAATTAAGAGATACAGGTAAATATAAAGGAAAAACTAATAATGAATGGATTAGAGAATTGGAAGGATATTAGGGGTTATGAGGGGCTCTACCAAGTATCTGACCAAGGAAATGTTAGATCCTTAACTAGGACAGTTCAACAAATTTGTGGTCTAAATGGTAAGGAAGTTACTAGAAAGTACCTTGGTAAGGTTCTTAAGTTCAACTCAGACAGGAAAGGTTATCTGTACTTATCTTTAAGTACAGAGGGTAAACAGAAAACATTTAAAGTGCATAGATTAGTGGCTGAACATTTTATACCTAACCCACAAAATCTACCGGAAGTGAATCATCTTTATGGTAAAAAAGAAGATAATAGGGTATCTAGCCTAGAATGGAGTACCTCTAGTGGGAATAAGAAACATGCTATTAATATGGGATTAAAAGAGAATCCTTTTGGAGATAAAGCTCATAACTATCGTGGAGATGTAGAAGTATACAATAAAGAAGAAAAACTAATTGATATACTTAAAGGACACAAAGATATAATAAGTAAAGGTTACTCCTCTTCTGGTGTTAGTGCGTGCTTAACAGGTAGACAAAAGACCCATAGAGGGTGTACATTTAAATTAATACATAAGGATAGACACAATGGATAATAAGTTACTAGCAGAAGTTTTACATATGAAAGAATTAATGACAGAAGTTGCACCTACTGGCATACTATCTATGGTAGCAGATAGTTATGACTTTTGGTCAGTAGTATCTATAGGACTACCTCTACTAAAAAATACCATCATGGCTCGGGATGGTACACTAGTTATTCGTCCTGACTCCGGTGACCCAGTTAAGATTGTTTGTGGTTACAAACTATTTAGTAAGTTTAAGTTTGAAACCCTAAATGACGCACTTGGCCATGCAAGCGCATTCCCACAAGACACATATGACTATGAAGTATATGAGTTAGAAGATGGACGCTTCGTTGATATAGAACGTGGTTGTTACGTAGAGAAACATGAAGTTAAAGGATTAATTGAATGTTTATGGGATATTTTCGGTGGTACTACTGATACAGAGGGTTATCGTACTCTAGACTCACATATTGGAGCAATCTATGGTGACTCTATTACGTTAGCTCGTTCAGCAGAGTTCATTGAACGTCTAGAAGCTAAGATGTTTATCCCTACATGTGTTCAGGGTATTGGTAGTTTTTCATATCAATACGTTACCCGTGATACTCATGGCTTTGCGATGAAGTCCACGGCGATTAAGTTTGAGTGGAACAGAGAGTGGACTCCTATATGGAAAGAGCCTGCTACTGACTCAGGTAAGAACTCTGCAAAGGGTCTTATGATGGTTAAGTCTTTCAATGATAATACTATGTATCAATTAGTAGAGAATGTATCAGCGGATATGGAAGCACGTGGCGCCTTAGATATTATCTTTGAAGATAGTGTACTATTTAAGGAAACTACACTTACTGAAATTCGTAACAATATCAAGAACATTAATCGCTCTTTAGCTATCAAATAAGCTGTAACGTTGAAAAAGCACTTCCATTGGAGGTGCTTTTTGCGTATAATAGCTTTATAGAATTGAGAAAGGGAACGAATAATGGAAAAGCAAATAATAGAAGCAGCAAATAACCTTATGAGATACATACTAATAGCCTATGGTTTTGAACTAAAACATAGAGTTACTATTAAATTTGACTTAAAAGGTCGTGCAGCAGGCGAAGCTATCTACTATGTGGAAGATGATGCTTTCGTTATTCGTTTTAACAAAGAAGCTGGCCTAGATTTTATAATATCAGATACTTTACCACACGAAATGGCTCATGTATTGGAAGCTGCTTTTGGAGGTAAAATGTCGCATGGTAAAGCTTGGAACTATTACTGTCTTGAGTTAGGTGGTACAGGTTTAACATACCACTCTCTAGACCTGACACCTGCTAGAAAAACTAGAATGTTCCTTTACGTAGTAAAGGGTGAACATTGTGAGTTAACCATTATTAGACATAATAGAATACAAAAGAAAGATATGTTCTACATATCCAACGATACTGGTAACGAAATTAGAAAACAACACTTTGTAAAGGAAATTATATAATGAAAGATAGAGGCAAGACATTCTTTAATAACTCATTCAACGAGACTGGATACATTAAGTGGCAAATTAAGTCGGGTAAAGATAGAACATATAAGGGCGACATATTAGATGGTAGTTTAATTATTGCGGACTGTAATAGTAATATATGCCTAGATTTTGATTGTGAAGAAGCACATCAAGTAGCCAAGCGCATTGAGAAACTTGATGTAATGATAACTGAATTAAACCGTATGCGCGAAGCTTTAGTTAAAGCTAACACCGAAATTACAACAACCAAAAAGTTCTATTACTAGGAGAAATACATGGGTTTATTTATTTATTTACTACTAAGCTACGTTATTACATCATATGTGCTTAGTTTTTTATTTATAGTTGATTTAATAGTAGTACCAGAAAAAATGGCACATTTTACAATAAAAGAGCGTGTAGTTATAATTGTATTTATGCCTGTAATGTTTATACTAGCTTTACTGCGTATTATCTGGGAAGTATCAGTAGCCTTTTATCGGAGAAACCGAAATGTTTAAAACAGAAACAACATTTGAAGCAAAAGTATCCGTTACATTCTTAGATGAAGATATGGCCTTCGAATACTTCATCCTAGGTGAATGGGCTAAGATATTTACTAAGTATCATGACCTAAAAGAAGTAGCAGAAGATATTGCTGGTACATTTATGTCGCAAAGTGAGGCTTGGAACTCTAAGTATAGAGCACATAAATGGTTAGAAGGATACGGAACCTTTGTAAAAGATAACATTAATGGCTATTATTTACTGGATACAGAATTATTTAAACCGGATAACTTTCCTGGTGTAATTATAATTACAGTAGAACAAGAATTAGAGGCTTACCACTCAGAGGTAGTTGAATAATGACTAAGATAGTAGCCTTAATAGTTCTAGGTACTATTCTAATGGTCAATGGTATAGCTGGGTTTGTTCAGATATACAGTTTAGAATTAAGTACACAGCTAGAAAATAAGAAGCAAGAAGTAGTAGAGTTAACTGAGAAAGTAGAGACTCAGCGACGAGCTTTAACTAAAGCTAAATATGATATAGCCCAAGCTCATAAGTATGCTGTATCCCAGAAAACCCTATGTAAAGTAAGGAATAAAGAATAATGCTAGATGCCAACCTAAGACACCTACCAATCAATAAACAATGCTTCATTAAAGTACATCACTGTGCTACGGGTTCATTCCTACATGACTTAGGTGTTCGTAATGAAGATATAATGATAGCTACTATGTTAGAGAAAAGCCATAGAGACCCCGCTATTATGCTATGTGTACCTTCGGGTGAAGTAGTGATACTTGCAGGTAGTCAAGAGGAATACTGGCTTGTTTATGAAGGAGCAATAACCCTTAGAGACTTCATTAACGAAGAATCCAGAACAAAAGCTGCTGCTATACTAGCTAAAGGAAACCGATTTAACTTAAAAAAGACTACCTAAGGGTGGTCTTTTTTGCTTTACAAAGTCATCAAAATTAGGTATAATAGTTCTATAAATTGAGGAGAGAACTAACCATGACATTTACAGAACATTTACTAAGTAGACATATGAACCTAGATGGTTATTGGGTAGACCTTGATAAAGAATTAGTTACATTTCCTCTATGGGGCATAAATCAAGCCTTAGCAGGTACGTTACAGTATAACTGGAAAGGTGAGAAGAAAGGCAAGCATTGTAAAGAAACAAGTAAGTATTACTTAATAAACCGTAAAGGCATGTATGCACCTTACGGACTAGAAACACTGAACCCTGAGTTAAAGAACATATACGTAGTTGAGGGAGCTTTCGATGCTCTAGCAGTACGAAACTTAGGATATAACTGTTTAGCTCTATTAACTAACAACCCTAAGCACTTAGTATCTACACTAAATGTATTACGTAGTAAAGGACATAATATAGTAGCCCTTTGTGAGGGAGATAAAGCAGGTAAAGAGTTAGCCAAATATGGTGATACAGCTCTTTACTTACCAGATAACGAAGATGCAAGCTCACTTCCTCAAGAAGTACTTGCATTTATACTAGAGGAAATGAAATAATGACTATTGAGCAATTAGAGCTTATAATGGAATTGATTTACCAAGAGATACTACGAGTACAGGCAGAGACAACAGAGTATGTACTACCTAGTTCTAGAATTAGTATTGAAAAACTTAAAACTAAGCGTATTCTAGAACTACAAGAAATTATGCTAGAGATAAACGATTTGATATTCGCCAAACAGATGGAGGAGGCATTCAATGAATAACATGGAACTATACTGTAAAGCAGATAAGGTAATGCGCTCGTCTACTACAAAAGAACAATTAAAGGTAGCCTTTGAATATATTAAGTTAGCTAGACGAGCTAGCTCCAAGGAGTGGGAAGTACACTATAAGGAAATGTTAGCTCTTTGTAAAGAAAAGTATGCTAGTGCTGAATTTTGGGGTAAAGTTTCATGGTAAATAAAAAATATATGAAAGAAGAAGAAAGATTACTACTGTACCATATGTTACAACTAAAATCTCTAGTTAATAGAGGTAAGGCTTCTAGAGGTATATGTTTTTATGCGCGTAGATACTCAAAACAATTATTTCCTTACTTTACTACTTGGGTACATTTTAGTGGTAGTACGACATGGCCAATACGCTCTACTGATAAGCATCTTACGGATTCATCTATGTGGACTTACGCATCTGGGTATAATCGACTAATGTGGGAGGGAGATTATGGAACTTTACGTAAAGACTTACTAGACCATGTTATTAAAGAGCTATTAGCTAAAACTAGGATACAACCTAAATACGATGTTAGATACTGGTTATTCCGTATACAAAGGAGTTTGGCATGGACGAGCTAATGGACAGACTTTTAGAACTACAGTCTATTAGAAACAAGCTAATAGAAGATTTAGACAGTATCAATGAAGAAATTGAACAAGTACGTGCAGAAGCAGAGGAATATTTATAATGAAAAGATTACAAAAGATGCGAGCAATTAATCCTGCATTAGAAACATTAGCTTCGTTAACGCTAGACCAAGGGATTACCAATGAACAACACGTTATGCAAATAGCTAGTGATATATTTGCAGCAACAAACGATATGGAAGTATTCAAGTATACATATCGTCACCTGACTATCCTACGCTTATGGGCATTGAAGAAACAGAAATATGAGTCTGGCATCTATAAGGGTAAACGAGTATTTGCTACACGAGATTCAAGTAAGCATGTAGTCTCTGTGCTGAAAGCACAGGGTTACAATGTTAAGTTCCCTAATAACTTAGATTTCTTACACAACCTATTCCGTGAACATAAGATTACTAAGTTTGCAGAGTTTAAAACAATTATACAAGAACGTAGTCCAGCTATCTTTGGTACTTATGCACAAATGCAGATAGATGCTATGCTAGAGTATGGACATTTAGGAGAGTAAAATGTTAGTATATGTAAATAGTAAACACTTCTATTTTAATGGTGAATTGATTAGTATAACTAAGTCTACATGTATTGAGATATATCAAGCAGATAACGTAGTTGTTCTAAACTTCATGCTATTAAACGAACAACGCACATATCAAACAAAGTTTGTATATCAAGAAATATCTAAGGCAGTAACTGAAACCAATATAATGAGAAGATTAGCTGGTAAAGGCTCTGATGCGTATGTTGGTAGAAGCTCTGAAGCATATAAACTATATTCTAGAGTAATTGAGGCTGCTAGAGCTATTAGAGGAGGATTCTCACTAAGTAGAGGTGAGTATAATAGTCATGAGTTATACTTAATAGATAACTATCTGCGTTTTAAAGGTAAACTACCAGAAGTAGAAGCGAAGGGTAGAAGTGAAGGACTAAAAGAGCAAATAGATAAAGCAATGGAGAATGAAGTGGAAGAAGTAGAACCAATGGATAAGTGGGTTAAGAGATTAGCTAGTCTGATATATGTGCAACATATGGGGTACATTAACAAGGATACTGTAGCTAATTATATTAGTAAAAGATTCCCAACCCCACATAATAAGAGAGGTATACGTTGGGAAGAAGATATGAGAACAATGGTAGAACTAGCTAGCCTAGACTTAATAACTAAGCATGAGCTACATGAGTTCGTAGATAAGTGGGTGAGTAATGTTTAGATATATTAATAGAAACACATTCGAATTTGGACAACACAGATTCCTATCTAGTATAGGTAGTTACAACATTATGCGTAGCGGATGTGATGTAACTTTAAGCTTTACAGACCATAAGGAGATTGTAGTAACTGTATCATAGTGCAAAGGATGCATTACTAGTTCAAGGTTGCTTACGTATAGCTACTCGTGGTAGAAAGTTGGACGAGGATATTATCTTCCTACTAGTGCAACGTATGCTTGAGGGTACTGACGAAGAGTTTAGAGATTGTAGTAACTACCGTGTATATTATAATTGTGCGGAAACATTATATGTAATAGATGCATCAGCTATAGAACTTCATAAGAAGCTAGTAGTAGATAGTTACGCAAAGGAAATAGATAAAGTTAGTAAAAGATTCGATATATCAGATTTGGGGGTAGAATAATGTTTACATATTTAAATCACAACTCATTCATATTTATGGATACTAAAGTTAACCCTAATATGGGTAGCGCTATTAGAGTTATTAGGAATGGTAATACTATTACACTAGTGCATAATATCTCTGATGACCTAGTATATGAGTATCCTTTAGAGTCGGAAGCTATCATAGTTCAAAAGGCTATGTTAATTGCTTTTTCAGGGAATAAAGATTTTGCTAATACTATACTAGATTTAGTTAATAATATGCGAGTAGATATTATCACTAGAAGATTAGTCAAACACTGTCCCGTAGGATATTGTGCATTTACCTTGCTAGAGTATACTAAGGAGATGCGTGAGATAAAGGAGGCTACTCTAGAACAACAAGAGTTAGTTAATAAACCTAAAAGAAGAAAGCCCAAAGAAGAGCTTAATAAAGAGTGGGGAACACCCGCTGGTATGGAGTTAGATTAATGATTAATGATTATTTAGCAGGTGGTTGGTCAGTAGAGCCAGTCAACATTATACTTGATAAAGACAAATTCGCTAGTATTAGAGAATTTGTTGATATAGCAAAAACTCATGCAATATATATTATGTTGAGTGAAGAAGATAGGATTAAGTTGCTTTCAGGGGATGGGGATGATATTAAAATATATCAGCTACAGCAAACAGTAGCACCACTTTGGAACTCAAAAGGTGTGTATAGTCAAGGTAAGAATAGTTCTAAACCTAACTATGATATTGTAGCATACAAAGCACAAGTTGGAACATTTAAACGTGTATTTAATGTAGAGTACTTAAAGCAATCTGATGCGGCTTTACTTCTAGACCCTAAACATGTATATACAGATGGTAAACTAAGACCTTATATAAAGAAGTTATGTGTTGTTCACACAGCTAATAACAACTTTGTAATAACAACACATCAGATAGTTAGAGATTATGCAGAGAATGCAGAAGCGGATACTAAGCTAGATGAAATACCAAAGTTCACTCCTTTTATACTAAATACAGATAATAAGTTCTTAAAGTATTTTAGTTGGTCTTGTCCTGTGGGATATACTAAACTAATGGAGGATATAAAGAACGCTCTTCCATATATTGATAAGTATGATTCATCTATAATTATAGACGATACAGACTTCCCCGAAGAAGCAACTAATAATACCACAGGGTTAGACCGTATCTCGGAGATTACTATTAACCGTAATCTAGTGAAGATAGGATATATAATCTCTACTGAGATACCCGTTCTTATTGCAAAAACATGTATTGACAAAAATATGGAATCCTAGTAAAATATATACTTAGCAGAAAAGCGAGACTTCTGCAATCACTAAACCCCCGAACTAGAGAGGGGTGAAGGAGGTGGGGTGAATGAACCGACGACAGTCGACTCGAGTGATTCGCCCCAACCTACCAAACACTCTCTATCTAATACAAAAGAAAAGAGCCAAGTCCAAGCTTGGACTTAAATACGCTTTATGGCTCTTTACGTCTAAAAATAGACTTACCTAAAAAATTTACAGCAACATTGAAAGCTTCCGATTCCGCTAAGAATTAGAAGCCCTTTTCAAAAAACAGACTACCTTAAAAAACAGACTTGCCTAAAAACAGACTACTCTTATTTTGAACATCATTTCCTGAAAAAGCAACTCCAAACTTCCGCTTCACCCACTTCTAGCAATTACTTATAGATCTTGCACTAATATAGGTTTTGCACTTATACACCACAATTCCCCCTTGTTCTACAATTCTAGCAATTCCCCCTTATTCTACAATTCTAGCGATTCCCTTTGTTACATAATTCTAGCTCAATTGCTTTTTAGGGATTACTCTAATTAGCTTCGGGTACCGCTTTGTTGCTTTCCGGGATAAAAATGTGCCTGGTATGCAATTTTGAGATAGTCCAAATCTCCGATTAGCTCTATTTATCCCTGAAAAGCAACCCAACGAACCTAGTCCGCCTCGAATATCTCCCAAAAAGTCCAAATAACTCCAAATATCCCTGAAATAGCACTTTCTAGCTAGTCCAGCGAGTCACAGTGGTGAAGCCACTGAATCCCGCTAGTCCCGGTGCACGTAATGTGAAATTCTGCTTTACAGATCGGTTTCGCACTGGCGCAGGGTAGATTTTTATTTTTTGACCAAAATTTATTTAGACTACACGTTCGGATTCGCACTTAGTCGGTTTCGCACTAGTAACCCTCGGTTTTGCACTTATCGGTTTCGCACTAAAGCGCCGAGCTGCGCTCACCGCCACGTGCATTCACGCTGGACGTCTAGCCATCCAGACTTCTAGCCGTCTAGCCATCTGGACGTCCAGCCATCTGGCCATCTAGACGTCTAGACGTCCGCAAAGTTGAATACGAATCATTCTCATTCCCACCTTGAATGCGAATCATTCTCATTTCGATTACGATTAGCAGTTTACGTAAACGTCAATATGCGTTTTTTCTAATGTTTACCTTTACGTAAACGTCAACTAAGTTATACAAAGTTATCCACACTGTTATACATTATCCACATGGCACGTTAATTGCATAATCCCTGTAAAGCAACCTAACGAGTTATCCACAACTTATTAACAGGGTTATACCACTGTATGTTTATACAGTGGTAGTAACATGTGGATAAGTGTAAACGTCCATTTTAAGGGGTCTAAATGGCTCTGTAAGTTGCTTTCAGGGATGGGCTATATATTAGGTGGTACTAGATTCTATAGCCTGGAGGGATTATATTAGATTTACCTGTTATAGCGTGTAAACGGCGAACTACACGCGCAAGCGTGTAGTCCTATGCAAGAATCATGCCAACTATTTTTCGACGCGGTGAATGAGAATAGTTCTCATTTGACTTTATGCTAACACTGGAAATAAATTCTGTCTACTCCTTCTAGTATATTCATTTCTTCTAATATACCATAGCCTATTGGGGCTAATTTCTTAAAGTCCTGTACTGTAAATTGTGCTACTTCACAATAAGATTCGGCCTCTATATTGTCTAGCTCTATAGTAGATTCTAGAAGTAAATCATGCCATTTATCCCTAGGGTACGCGCATAAAAACATACCCAAATTTATATCTAAGATAGTTAATTTTTCAACACTAGAATTTTTAATACTTCCTAGTCGTGCGTTATTAGAATAGCTCATTTTAAAAGCTCCTTAAGTTTAGGTAAATTAGCACGCCCTAATTTATTTCGGGCGTGATCTACGTTGGCACGTTGTCTAGTGATGCGCTTTTCAATATCAGATTTTTCATCTAATATGCTGGCTAGCTTGCTGCAAGCAAATTCGTATTGTTGCAGCAAGTATAAATAGCGCTTTTCTTTATTTGATAGGCTCATTATCCAAACTCCACTAATGCTAGCAATTCACATTCTGCGCCCATTTCATCCTCGTTATACTGTACAGCTTCTAGGTGGTTGAAAATATCCTCGTCAAATGTTTCCTGATAGCATTCGGTATAATCGATTGAGCAGTTTGCAACCTGTTCGCGGTTAAATTCTGCTCTAGCTTTTTCGCTGTAACCTACTCGAGTTTTTGCCTTGGCTAGTGTTTGCTCGGTAAGCCAAGTACCAATTGAATTAGAGTAATCCATTGCAACGCTTTTAGTAGATACGAAAATCGGAGCAGGGGAAGCCATAGATCTAACTAGTCCAGTGTTTAGTTGTACTGAATGGCCGATAACAATAGTTCTATTATTATCGTGAAACGATTTGGCTGAAAAGTCTATTTTATCACCACAAAGAGATACAGATTGGGTAGCGCGGTTTGAGTTTTTCATAATTTTGAATCCTAGCTTAGTGGGTTGAAATTATTTTCTTACCCGACCAAATAAGTATATCACACTGACAACTGGTAGCAAGTAATCTTTTAGCCGTCTAGACGTCCAAACCCAAAATCGGCGCAGCGAATGAGAATCATTCTCATTTAGCTTTGCGTTAACAGTGAACTTCTATTATTCAAATTCCACTAATGCTAGTAGTTTGACAATTTCATTAACACTTTGTGAACAATTGTACTTATTAGCATCTGCTAATATACCCGCTAAATCCTCCAAATCGTAAATTCGATAATGATAACAAAACTCATAATTTTTAACTTCTGGCTTTGTTACCGAAATGTTACAATAACAATCAATTTCGTTATCACAGCCATGTAAGTATAGTTCAACCATTACACCCCCAGAAAAGCAACAAAGCGATAACAATCACCACGCCGCAACAATTAAGTAACTCAACAGCCATACGTTCTGATAATCCTAGTTTTAACGCTACCATATCAATTAAACAATTCATTAAAATGCCCCCGCAAAAAGTGCTGCCATGATGAACGTAAACATAAGCTTTGACCAACCAGCCTTAAAGTCGTTTGTACCTATTGAACGAGCTATACCGATTACGCCACACAAAGCCGCTAAAATAGTTAATATTAATACTAGCATGATTATCACCTCTAGGCTAGCCCGTAGGCTAGCCTTATCCAAGTTAAGTAGTTGATTTAGTGGTTAATGGCACCATTTGCATTTGTGAAAATATAGCTGCTAATTCGTCACGCTCAAGTGTAACAACTACCCCCGAGTCTGTTTGCAATTTAATCACCTGCTGACCTTTCAGTGTTCTGTGTTGAACCATGTAAACGACTTCTTGCTTGCCTGAAATAAACATAATTTTGAATCCTAGCTTAGTGGGTTGAAATTATTTTCTTACCCGACAAAGACAGTATAGCACACTGATAAATCATATCAACTATTTATTTGGTCTAAAATGAAAAACATTGTTCTTACCAGGAACCAACCAGGGTTACCGGCAGGTAAACCTGCCCAGCCAGCCAGCCTAGGCAAATATACCTATTTCTTGCAAAAGTCGCTTAAATCGCTGTTTTGGCGGCTTCCTGTCGGTGGATAATGTATAAGGGCTGTTTCAATGATTTTTTTATCCACAGGTTATTAACAGGTTATACATTATCAACAGGGTTTATAGGCCACCAGCAACATTTTGACAATGGTAAGACCAATTGACCAAGTTATCCACAAAATTATTTTGTTTAATGTATAACTCACCTGTTAATAAGTCTAGACTTATCCACAAGTACCACACATGCAAGAATCATGCCAAAAAATTTTCGGCGCGGCGAAATGAGAATGATTCTCATTTGCATTCAACCCAGTGAGCTACCAGGATGAGAATGATTATCATTTGCATATGCAAGTTTGCTAATACAAGTTGGCATGGTTTTTGTTGCGAACTATTATCATATGCGTTTTTGCTAATATACCTATATGCAAGTTTGCTAATATTAACATTAGATTCTACTAATATAAGTTGGCATGGTTTTTGTTGCGAACTATTATCAACAAGAATCGTGCCAAGTCAAGAATCGTGCCATAACAGTAAAATCTAATATATAGCTCTAGAACGCGCTATAACGTGATTTGCCGGTACTATTATTTTTTGAAGCCCTAGTATCAAAACCTTTTTAAAATGCCACCAGCAGCCAAAGCGTGACTTATCCACAAAGTTATCCACAAGCAATGGGGTTGACATTCTCAAAAGGCCATTTCTATCCACAATTTGCTAGTTATACATAAAAAATCTGTGGATAAGTGAATAACTAGCATGTTTTACAAATGTCAAATTTATTTGAAATAATGCTTAACAAAGTTATCCCCACCTGGTAGAGCCTGGACGTGCCCCTTGTGGATAACTATTACCAAATAGGCCGATTCCTTGGATTCTAGGAAAGTTATCCACAAAATTACAAACCAGGAAAATTATCTGTGGATAAGTGCCCTGTGGATAAGTACCAAATAGCACCAGATTCAACAATCTATTTGTTTTGATATACGACTGACCAAAAAATTAAAGTCGCTTAAATCGCTGTTTTGATGCCTTTACGGGCATATTAGTTATATCTAATATATAACCATGTTGGCATGGTTATTGCTACGCGCTCGCACCTGTTTCTTTTATAAACTAGCCCAGGCTTATGCATTCTAGTTATAACTTATATTAACTAGTTATTAGACGGTATTTTTTAAACGTGGTCTAATAGCTTCATTGAAACGGGACATCATTTCAATGTTATTTTTACCCTGTGATGTGAAGCGGCTTTGATTAGCGCGAGGTACTAGGAAAAAATAAAAGCTTGACAATAAAAACGGTTCCATGCAATAATAGCTCCACTGATTAGGCAGCATCCTAAACGTTCTTTAACAATCTGGTAACAAAAAAGTTTCACTTGCCTAGTTAAAGTTATCATTAATCACATTATTTATTAGTAGTGTGATTATTGACTAACTTTTAGTCAATACCACTAACTAAAATCATTGGAGATTTTAAAAATGGCAAAGGCACCTAAAACCCAAGAAACGAAAAAAGCTACCGTATTGCGTAAAAATCACGGTACTAAGGGCAATTTTCCCCCTAAAAAATCTTGGGTAACATTAAACGGAAGGATTAAAACCGAAGTCGTTTTATGTTCTGGAAATTTCGAACCAATGCGAACGGGCGACAAAGACAAAGACGCCGAAGCAATGCGACTTTATCGCGAAGCATACCGCGCCGATTTGCGAACGCTTGAACGCCAAAAACCTGTTAAGCCTAAAACATTATTCGACCTTTATGTGTTGAACGGTGGCAAGGCAAGACACCCGAAACAGCTAGCAGGCCAAATTGTGCAAATGCTCGGTTATTCGCATAATTCAAGCGCTGAAATTCGCATTATTTAGGGGATGCTAATGTTTATATTATTTGTTGCTATATACATGTTAGCGGCTTATTTAATTGGTTTATTAACAGGCCAATTATTGGAGTCAAGAGATAAAACTTTCTTTACCTCAGAGCCTATCCACGGCCACGTTTTATGTGTATTGTGTTTGTTCTGGCCTATCCTGCCCTTGCTTACGCAAGCCAGCAGGTTAAGGAAATTTAAACCGTAATATAGAGTTATCTTAAAGAGCGTTTATTAAGCGCTCTTTGTGGCTAACTTTAGCCATTAACTAACTAACCCTTTCTAGGAGATTTACAAATGACTACAACTAAAACACCAGCTAAAAAATTCGCTTGGAATGATGAAACCTGTTCACAAGCTGCCGCGCTTTATGCTGAATTACTAGGTGCAACTTACAACCCTGTTACTAAAACGCTGGATTTTGAAGTTGGTTCGAAGCCTACTGTCGATTTACACACGGTAGCAAACAGCGAAAAAGCTTTAAATGCAATCGCTGTTAAAATTGGGGCGAAATCTGGTCGTGCTGTTCGCGGTAAGTTATCAAAAGAGGGCGTTTATATTACCCTTGAAGCCGTCCCAACTCCAAGCACCTCGACACGTATCTCAAAAGGTCAGTACGTGCGTTCAATTGCCGAGGGTTTAGGCGTTGACCTTGAAACAATCCAAACGCTTGATAAGGCCAATTTAGAAGCGTTGGAAACCTTAACAGCGAAATTAAACGGAGTGTTGAAAGCTGCCGAAATGCCAGAAATCACTGTTAAGTAATTGTTAACTGGGCGTTAATTCTAGCGCCCTTTAATTTCCCGTAATGACGGAGTATTAAAAAATGTTTTCACCCAAACTCAACTTATCTGATTTAGTCGCAGAGCATAAAGGCCATATTGCAGCCGTATTAGATACCCAGTCCGAAATTGAGCGCTTAAAGGAACTAGCATTTCAGCAAAAAGAAGCGGCTAAACTTGACCGTGATACGTTAACGCAATTAATACGCCAATTGTCTAACGAGCGTCACCCAAGCAACAACGGCATGTTGCAAGAAGCAAATGTTAGCGCTTTGCTTGGCGCAATCAATATTAACTTTACTGCTTATAACAGCTCAAATGATGAAGTTAGACTAGCGTATGATAAGGCCGTTAACGTCTACAATGACGCAATGGTAAAGCTATTTAAAGCAAAAATAGCATATATCGAAAGTTGTGCTGTTTATGGTAGTATGGCAGGCTTATCGGTTAACTGGCAAGCGCTAGAAAAACGTAGCAAGTAAGCAACCCCTTTAAATTTTCCCGTAATGACGGAGTAACAAAATGAAACAAGTTAAAAACCTATCTGTAGCGACACAAGCGGCATTGTTAAATCTTGCTCAAAATGAGTTTAATTATTATGGCAAGCGTACCCGTTCAACTCGCCTAACTTGTGCTGAACAAATGCTTAGAGAATGTGAGTTAATCGGAACGGTAGAAAGTGCCGATTTAGTGGAATGGCTGGCAGAAAATAAACCAGCACCAGCACCAGCCAAAGAAAAAGCCGAAAAAGTTAACGCTCCGTTAGTTCCTACTTTCAACGGCGAGTTAATGCATCGTGACGATATTATGCAAAGCTTACCTGATGGCGTTTATATTATTTCTAGTGCGCAAAATAATACATTGCCGCACCCTACACTAAAATCATTAAAAACTTTAGCGGGTGTTTTAGAGGCTCAACTTTTATTGATGCCTATTAAATACACAACAACGCTTGATAGCTTGGAACGCAAAACGCCAACTTATGACGATAGTGTTACACCTTATCTAGTAGAGAATAATATCTGGCTAGGTGGTCGTGGCTGTGTTCGCTTGGCAGTTGGGGCAAATATCCTGCCAACCGCTAAGCAGCCAATTAACACGGCAGCAAACTTGAATAAAGGCGAGTCGTTAACCGTTGTTGCCTCACCTAAAAAGCAACTCAAAACACTAGCCCGTTCAAAAGATGGTGCACATCGTTGGGTATATACAACGGGTTCATGTACACAACGCCATTACACTGACACCAGAGCAGGCGAGGAGGGATGTGATTCACATACGTTCGGGGCATTAGTTGTCACTGTTAATGAGGGTTATGTCGAGCATCAAGAAATTGTGGCAGATGAAAGCGGGGCATTTTATTATGATATGGCCTGTTATGATGGTTTTAACATAACAGAGATTCACAAGACACCAGCACTAGTTTTAGGTGACTTACATTGTGAAAAGATGTGCGAAAACTCGCTTGTAAGAGCATTAGCCCAAATTGATATTTATCAGCCCTCACAAGTTATTTTACACGATACACTAGATTTTATGTCTAGAAATCATCACAATCGAAATAGCGGTTTGTTTCTATATACAATGGGTTCCCGCTCTGTTTTAGATGATTTAAATGATGCTGTTCATGTTGTAAATAGAATTGCTGCCCAATGCGATAGCGTTTTTATCGTTTGCAGTAATCACGACTTAGCCCTTGATAGCTGGCTTGATGACCCAAAATACAACGCTGATAAAGACCCTATCAACGCTAAAACGTATTATTTCTTGAAACATGCTGTTTTAGAAGCAATTGACAGCGGGGACGAACTAGACGCACCACGCTTAGCAATGTTTGATTTAGCAATCACTAAACTAGTCGAGCAGTTAGCGGAACCATTAGCCAGTAATGTTATATTTGGCCGTCTAGATATGAGCCATAAGATTAACGGATTCGAATGTGGTTCTCATGGGCATTTAGGTAACAGCGGCGCACGTGGTTCGCAACGCTCGTTTAAAGCTTATCAGATGCCTTGGATTAGCGGCCATACACATTCACCCGCCCGTGATGGTAATGTGTTAACCGTGGGCGTTACTGGTTCGCTGGAAATGGGCTACAATAAAGGTGGTACTATGTGGGATAGAGCAAACGCCTTAATCCTGCCAAATGATACAGCCGTATTAATTCCCACGTATGCAATAGGAGAGCAGCAAGCATAATGTTAGATAGAGATTATAACGGCTACCCCATTAAGTAACTTAACCCGCTTTGTTCCACGTGGAACAAAGCAACCCCCTTTTTACGGAGTTACCCAAATGTCACAAGTTAATATCACGTTTACCAAAGACACCCCAGAATCATTCGAACCTGAAACAGGGCAATTTTTTCAGGTTAATGAATGCCATACAAACGAATTGATTTTAATAACTGACGACACCCATGTGTGCGTTATTTTATCTAGTGGTCAATTAATGGACGTTGAAAACCTAGACGAAAAGCTTACCCGCGATAACTTAGTTATTGATTTAAAAATCGAAGCAACCATTAAATAATTAACCCGCTTTGTTCCACGTGGAACAAAGCAACCCTTTTTCCCCGTAATGACGGAGTATTAAAAAATGAGCCAATTTAAGCCAAAGCATATTACAATTTTTGACCTAGACAGAACCGTTATAGATAGCGACCATCGCACCCCCTACGATAATGATGGCAACCTAGATTTAGCAGCATATCGCGACAACCAAACACACGCTAACATTATGAATGACACACTTTTACCCTTAGCTAAACTTATGCAATCGCGCATAGCCCAAGGGGAAACCGTGGTAATCGTTACTGCAAGGCGCATGATTAAGAGTGATTACATATACCTAAGAAAGAACGGATTAAAAACCGCGTATACTTGCAGTCGTGACCAATTATTCAAGCGCTTCGATAATGAAACCGCATCAATGATTTATAATCTTAATGATGCAAACTACAAATGGCATTGGTTTAACCATTTACAGAACCGTTTTCCTCTTGCCTCGTTTACTGTATACGATGACCATAAAGGCGTATTAAAGGTGGCGCAATCGTTTGGCTTTCAAGTGTACGATGCAATTAGTGTTAATAGTATGCTGGCTGATTTTCTTGATATGGGATTTGAAGAAGGATTTGCGCAAGGATTAGACGCGGGTTATCTGGACGGGGAAATGAGCGCTATTCATCAGGTAATTGAATTTGACAGCAGAGCAGCCTAAGCGCAATGCTGGTAGTATATGCATCAATGCTAATATAGTGCAATATGTTAGCATTGCATTATCCCCCTGTTAGAGCATTAGCCCTTACTAATATATAGTAAGGGCATTTTTATTATGTACAAATGATAATCAATATCAAATGAGAATCATTCGCATATGATAAGCCAGGAACAAATGATAATCATTCGCATTTAGGGTGGGGGCGGTAATGAGACTCATTCTCATTTGACCCAGGCCCCACCCCTTTTCATGTAACTACTATGAAAAATTAGAGGAAATGGCTTAGGCCGCCTCTAAGAGCAACTAAGCGGTTCCCTGAAAGCAACTATGCATAATTCCCCAACTATGCATAATTCCCATAACTATACATAATTCCCATAACTATGCATAATTCCCCTAACTCCCTATACTCCCTTTACTTCCCAACTTCCTATACTCCCTTTACTTCCTATACTCCCCGCACCCCTCCACTCCCAAAGAGACTACTAATCTAAAAGACTCCAAATACAATTCTTAATTTTTTAATTTAAAAATACTTGGCTAGTACCTTACTTGCATCCGAGGTAGAAAATTAATCTTTACATATATTAATAATAACGTTATAATAACCCTATTATTAACACACATCTAAGAGGAAAGTATATGTCTACCCAAGATAAACTAGTAGAGTATGATGACGCGTTGCTCCCAGAGACTATTAGTCCCCAGGGATTATTAATTGCAGACACATACCTAACCAATGGCCAAGATGCTAAGAAAACAGCTCTAGCTTTAAAGATTGATGAACAAGAAGTTCGTAGATTATTAAGAACACCAGAAGTCCGTTCGTATACTAACGCAGTATTCATGGAGACAGGCTTCAGAAATAGACACCGCATGTTTGGTGCCTTAGACGAGATTATTAACCGTAAGTTAGAAGAAATGGAAGAAACTGGTACTACTACAGATGCAGATATTTTAGAACTAATGGTTAAGTATCATAACATGAAAATGGCAGAGATGAAAATGGAAAAGGAACTACACGAAGCTAAGTCCCCTACCATAGGTCGTCAGAATAACGTACAAGTTAACCTTAATGGCGGCAGCAACTACGACAATCTTCTAGCCTCCCTAGCCAAAGGAAATTAAATGGAACTCTCTAGAGATTTTATTTCACGTACTAGCATAACCAACTACCCTGTCGGGGAAAGATTTTTCAAATTGCCTGTCGAAAATATGATGTTGCAGGAAGGAATTATCCCCAACGAGCCACAAATAGCTATCATTAATGCGTTGAACGATCCTAACATACGCTTCGTGGTCGGCTGCGTTTCTAGGCGTGTCGGAAAATCTTTCATCGCCTATACTTTAGGATTCTTAAAAGCTTTAGAGCCTAATGTAAAAGTACTAGTTGTGTGCCCCAACTACTCGCTAGCGAATATTGGTTGGACACATATCAAAGGACTTATACGTAAGTATGGTTTAGAAACAGAGAAAGAAAACGCCAAGGATAAAGAGATTGAGTTATCTAATGGTACTCTTATTAAACTAGCTTCTGCTGGTAATGCTGACTCCGCTGTTGGTCGTTCTTACGACTTTATTATATTTGACGAAGCGGCTATCTCACCTAAGGGTGGGGATGCTTTCTCAATTCAGTTACGCCCTACACTTGATAAACCTAACTCTAAAGCTTTGTTTATTTCAACACCTCGAGGTGCTAACTGGTTCCAAGAGTTCTACCGTCGTGGGTTTAGTAGTGATCCCTTGTTATCTAAGTGGTGTTCATTACATGGTACTTACCGTGATAACCCTCGTGCTAGTAAGGAAGATATTGATGAAGCACGTGCTAATAATAGCCCTGCATTCTTTAAACAAGAATACGAAGCTGACTTTGCAACGTTTGAGGGTCAAATTTACGAATCATTCGATTACGAGGAACATGTATTCAATGATGAGGACTTATATGGCCGCTTAATGGTTTCGGAAGATTGTGAGGGTATCCTAGGTATTGACCCAGGTTATCGTGACCCAACTGCCATGACAGGTATTAAGTATGATGACGAATCTGACTGCTACTATATTCTAGATGAGTATGAAGAAGCAGGTGCTCAGACTTCTGTTCACGCTAAGTTTATTAGACAGTTCGAAGATAGATTTGATCCTCACTATATATTCGTTGACTCGGCGGCTGCTCAGTTTATTGCTGACTTAGCTTACGATTATGATATATCTAGTGCGAAAGCTAATAAAGCTCAGTCCGAGGGGATTGGACACTTAGCATCATTAATACATGCAGGTAAGATAAAAGTATGGCATAAGTGTACTAAGACTATTAGTATGTTTATGAACTATAGATGGGATGATAAAGAAGGCTTAACTTCAGAACGTCCTTTACACAATGAATACTCTCATATGGCAGATGCCGTGAGATACGCAATTTATACACACAATAGATAATTCTTAGGAGAAATTATAACATGGCAGATACAATTAATGCAGTACCAGTTTACGGTGACCAGTACTACTCATTGAATGCACTCACAGGCACGCCTGTGGGAACTGCAATAACAATACAAAATCAAGGAGACTCAGTGCTAGCCATTAATGTTGGAGCTACTAAGCCTGCTGCTACTACTAAGGCTAGACGTTTAGTCCCTACAGATATAGGCTTTATTGCTTATATAGAAGCGGGCTCGTCAGAAGTCTGGGTTAAAGCTATTAATGGGGCTACTGACGCACATGTAGAGGTGGCTTAATGAGTATACTAATTAGAGGTGGTGGTGTAGTACCTCCTCTTACTAACTTAGCACTTACTAGACTTAGTACCTATATTGCTCAACTACTAAGCTCAGGTCAATTATCCTTTACTTCTCAACCACAAAGTAAAGCAGTTGACCAGTATTCCCTAGCTACCTTTAGTTGTGTTATTTTAGGGGGGGTAGGACCATATACTTATCAGTGGAAGAAGAATGGTATTAACGTAGGTACTAATAGTGATTCACTATCTTTTGTAGCTGCTACTACGGATAAAAATGCATCGATTACGGTTACTGTGACTGATAGTGTTGGCACTATAATTACTTCTAGTGCCGCAATTTTAGGTGTGACGAGTTATGTATACCAATTAGACGGTGTGGCTCAATACCACAAGTTGAGCAACCAAATACCTTTTGATGCCAATACAGTAATAAAGATTAAATTTTTAGGTGTGCCGTCTTTTTTTGGGGCGTATCGAAAGTTTATAGAGTCAGCAGATTATGCAACGAGAGTTGACTCTAATGCTTCTGGAAACACATTTAGACTTAATAGCTGTACCGCTAAACTTGATGGTATAGCTATATCAACAGGAACAGCAATACCGACTTCAGGGTGGCATACATTAGAAATAACTCCAACATCTACCAGCTCATTGGCTACAATAGGAAGTCGTGGATCTGGAGAATTATCAATATGGGGATTATTTGGATTTGAAGTAATTAAATCAGGAGTTATATCTAATAATATACCATTAAATAATAAATCTGCTGGTGCTAACCAGCTTGCTACTGCTGGAAGCATCAACGCTACGATAGTTAATTATAATCCAGCGGGGTGGGTAGCATTATGATACAATTAGATACTTGGGTTAATTCTGGTATGTATATATTTGTTATATTATCTGAGGAGGGTTATCAGGCTAATGAGATAGCTAAGACAACTTGGCCTAGTGCAGCTATATATGGCGACTATCGATTAGTTAATTTTCATAAAGATAACGTAGAGGAGTTTATAGCACAATTAGACTCCCTAGGTTATACTCCTACGTATGGTTTAGGAGGAAATACTCCTATGCTAGTTACTTGGGAAGAGGCTAAAGAATTTACTGCACAATATAATATTGAGTGATTTAATACTTGTAAAAGTACAACCATACTAGTTAGTTCTGGTATGGTTGTATTATAAATATTACTTTACAAATCTAAATATTACTTTATAATAGATTCTAAGTTAGAGGAACAAATACATGGCAACAAACACTAGAAGTGTTATCAAGTGGATTAGGGACTTAGCTAAAAGCCATTATGCAAAAGATACAAAATGTGCAATATGTGGTGTGGAACACGAACTGGAGTTCCATCACTATAATACGGTTTCCTTGACCGTTAACAACTACGTCAAACAACACGGAATATCTGTGGATACTAAAGAAGATATTCTTGCTATGCGAGAACCATTTTTAAAAGAGAAGTGGCGTGAGATGGTTGAGGAAGCTGTAACCCTTTGTGCTAGTCATCATAAGTTACTGCATAAATTATATGGTAAAGAGCCTGCTCTAAATACCGCAAAAAAACAAGAAATCTGGGTTGAGCGTCAAAGAGAAAAAGTAGCTAGTGGAACCGAGGGTGCTTTAATAGTATCACTACCCTCTAGTCTAACCCAATTTTGTACCGATTCACAACCACTAAGTAATTTCATAACGAGGTAATAATGGGACTTTGGCACTCAATAGTAGAGAAACTAAATCCATCACAAGAAAGAATAAAAAATAGTGATCCCGGTGGTAAACGTACTACTAGTGATCCTTATACCATATCACAAGCTTACCGTGAGGTAGAGTTTGTAAACAGAGCGGTTAACATGTTTGTTGATTCTTGCTCTGAAGTTACATATGACGTAAAGGAAAAACATGCTGGTGTAATATCGCATGGTACGGGTGTACGAAAGGATCAACTACAAAAACTTTTAAATGTTCAACCAAATCCATATATGGATGTAAACTTATTCCGTCGCCTAGTCTTTATGGACTTAATTATGGAAGGAGCAGCCTACATCTTCTGGGACGGCGCAGGTTTATACCCGCTACCAGCATCCCAGATGGAAGTAGTTATGGACAAGAAAAAGTTTATTAATAAGTTTGTATTTGCTGGTAAGGATGATTATCGTCCAGACCAAATTATCTTTATTAAAGATAACGCATACTATGCAAATACAGTTATGACTAGCGGATATAGTCGTCTAGCTTCTTCACTAGCTAGTATCAAACGTCTACGTAAGTTAGCAACCTTTAAAGAAAAGTTCTATGATAATGGAGCTGTACTTGGTTTAGTTATTGAAACTGACCAATTATTAAGTAAAAAACATAAACAACGTTACGAAGAAGAAACTTCTATTAGGTATAATCCTAGTACAGGTAAATCTAGCGTACTAGTTTTAGATGGTGGGTTTAAGGCAAAGTCGGTATCAAATACTAGTTTCCGTGATATGGGGACTAAGGAAGATCAGGATGATTTACGTGTGTCTATAGCAACAGCTATTGGTATACCTCCTATATTATTTGACTCCGGTAATAATGCTAATATCAGACCTAACCTAGATTTATTTTACTCTATGACTGTAATGCCTACACTACGTAAGGCAGAGGCTGCGATAGAGTTCTTCTTCGGTTATGATGTTAAGCTAATGACAGAAGATGTTATGGCTCTAGCACCAGATAAGAAGATTCAAGCAGACTATGTTAGTGCACTTGTTAATAACGGTATTATTACTGGTAATGAGGGTCGCGGAATGCTACGTCTAGTTGAACTAACAGACGAGGAAATGACTAAGATCAGAATACCTCAGAATATTGCAGGCTCAGGAACTGGAGTTACTGGACAAACCGGTGGTAAACCACCCGCAAAAGAGGAAAAGAAATAAATGATTGAAACATGGCCTAATGAGATAATGGAAGAGTTATTACAGATATTTAATGGTACTATACCTGAGAGCCATATATTCTATGCACATAGTGGTACCCCTACAAGAGCACAGTTATATGATTTTATAAAGAGATATAAACAAGGCGACCTTGAGAACCGTAAAGAACTTGATTTATGGAAGGACTTCTTAAATGTTTATACCTACTATGTAGCTAATAGAAAGTTTAATAGTCTTAATCTAAGTGAGTTACGTACTAACAGTGGTTATGATACATATTTAGCTTCATTAAGTGATTTAATTAATAATACTGGTAGTACATATGTTACTGATATTCAAGTAAATGCTATAGCAGAAGATATTGCTCTAGGTACTTTGGATTTAAACGCTTATAATTTTATTATTAAACAAATAGTACCAGGACCACTACAGACTAGTGGTTACTGGGTAGCTGGTACACTTTCTGGGGATGGCGATACACTAATAAGTGCTCGTAGGTATAACTCTACTGCGGCTATAAGCCGAGATTCTGGACTTAATTGGTCTGAGTTTACTGTCCCAGGTGCTACTAATAAAACTTATAAATTTATTACTAATTTTGATGGTAATACTATTATAGCACTAGATACAGGTATTAGTGAGGATATAGTAAATTACTCTATAGATGGTGGTCTAAATTGGATTACATTACCTGCCTTACCCACAGGTACGGCAGCATTAGTATCTGGCTTTAATAGTGGTTGGGTATCTGATGATAGTAGTATTATTAGACTAATCTCTGCTACTGGTGAGTTTTTACTTGAGTACTCAAGTGGTTCTTGGAGTACTTTAACAAATCCATATACACAAACAGCTGTTGTATTTAGCGAGTATGCTTCACTAAATAATCCTATAATTCTTAATAATGTTGAGGGTGATACCTGTATTATAATAAACGATAATAAGATATTTATTAGTAAAGATGGTTGTAGAAACTGGTCACTACAGGAAATACAATTTAGCGGGTACTGGTCTAGTGCAAGCATGTCGCATAATACTAATAGTATAGTGATATGTGATGGTAACGATGCTGCTCATATAGTTTCTTATGATGGTGGTGCTACATGGAATAATTTAGTTCTACCTACTGATTTACTTTCTGATTATTTACAAGTAAATATATCATATGACGGTAAGCAGTTATTCGGATTTGTCCAAGGCTCTAATAACGAAGCTGTATTAGGTTACTCTCCAGATAGAGGAGCTACTTGGACTAGAAATGTATTAAGTACAGCTGGTGTAGGAGAGTTTCTACAGTGGCAAGACTTAGGTAATAATGGTGTTACTTATGTATTAGCAGCTAGAAATACAACTAGTACCCTTAGAACTGGAGATTCAGGCCAAAATTGGCATCTCAGTAGCACTGTAGGAGCAGTATTATAATGATTGATAAACTATTTAAAACTTTTGGTGATACACTACCTGAGCGCCATGTATTCTTTGCATCGGAGGGAGCACCTACACGTGCTCTTCTTTTCAAGGAGTTTGGTAGCTGGGTATCATTTAATAATGAGTATTACCGTTATGTAGCTGTACAGAAAGCTTTGGCAGCTTCTAAAACTAAAAATGTAGCTGTAAAAGCTAAAGGAGCTACTAATGCAAAATAACCCTGAAATTACTGCGTATATTAAATCAGTATCTTTAACTGAAGATACTGGTGATATTATTATACGTGGATATGCAAATACAGTTACCAAGGATAGAGCTGGGGATGTTATTCCTACTGAAACTTGGAAATCTAGTAATGCATTAACAAACTACATGAAGAATCCAATTCTTCTTGCATTCCATGACCATAAACTACCTATTGGCGAAGTAACAGAATTGAATATTACACCAGAGGGATTGGAAGTAGTCGCTAGAGTTGTTAAGTCAGCACCTGCTAGTGTATATGGACTAATCAAGGATGGTATATTAAAAGCTTTCAGTGTTGGTTTCCGAATCTTAGATGCGGATTACGAACATGAGAAAGGTATTTTCTTAATAAAAGACTTAGAACTACTAGAACTTTCAGTAGTATCAGTACCTTGTAACCAAGATTCTATCTTTAGTCTAGAAAAAACCTTATGTATGAAAGACTATATAGAACTAAAGCAAAAGTTCATTAAATCTGAACCTGAGCCTTTAAACGAGATTGAAAAACTTCTACTAATGTTAGGTTCCCTAGACTAAAATATAAAAGTTGGTTTACAAAACCTAACTATTTAGTATATAATAATTCTATCTTAAATTAAGACCAAATTTTTTACAACGATATAATCATAGGAGATTAATTGTGCCAAATTCATTAGATATTAACAAATTAAGAGATCAACTTGGTCTTACCGCAATCACTGACGCTCTAAAGCAAGTTAGTGACGAAAATGCTAAAACTCAGGCAGCTAAAGCTCTAGCAGCAAAAGCAGCAGAAGAAGAAGCTCGTGTAACTAAGTTAATCGAAGCGTCTACTGGAGAACAACGCGAAGCGTTGATCGCAGCAAACGATACAATCAAAGCTTTAGAAAGCAAACTTGATACAGGCAATACAGCATTCGCTAAAGCATTAGAACAAATGCAAGCAGAAGTTGTTGGCTATCAAGATCAAATTAAACAAGTTTTAGCATCACGTGAAAACAACCACTCTTTCGTGGCTGGTGCAGTTGGTAAAGCTATGTTCGGTAACGACCAAGAAACTTTTGAAAAAGAAGTTGAAAATGTTGCTTTAGTAAGTTTCATTACTGAAAAAGGCATGTTCGAAACCAAATATGGTGAAGCTCACTTAAAAGCTGTTAACGCAAGTTCAAGCATCCAAGTTTCTAGTGAAAACTACGAAACAATCTTTTCTCAACGTATTCTACGTGATATGCAGAAGTTAATGGTTGTTGGTAACATGTTCGAAGAATTACCGATGACTAGTAAGTTACTTACTATGATGATCGAACCTGATTCACAAGTTGCAACATGGGTTGATTCTACAACTTATGGTACTGACGCTACTACTGGTAAAGAAATTACAGCTGCTCTAGGTGAAACAACTTTCCGTACATTCAAACTAGCTAGTAAAGCTTACATGACTGATGAAACAGAAGAAGATGCTATCGTAGCATTACTACCTATTATCCGTCGTCACTTAGTTGAATCACACGTTAAAGCTATCGAAATTGCTTTCATGAGTGGTACTGGTACTGGTCAACCTGCTGGTCTACTAACTATGGCTGCTGCAGATTCTATGAAGAAAGCTACTTTAGCTACTCATACTGGTACTGTTAAAGTTACAGCTAAAATGATTCACGTGTTACGTCGTAACATGGGTCAATACGGTTTAGATTTATCTAAACTAGCACTAGTAGTTTCAATGGACGCATACTTCGATCTTTTAGAAGATGAAGAATGGCAGGACGTTAACCAAGTTGGTGCTGATAATTCGTTAAAGCTTCAAGGACAAGTTGGTCGTATCTACGGTCTAGCTGTTGTAGTTTCTAACTACTTCCCTGCAAAAGCTTTAGGTTCAGAATTCTGTGCTATCGTATATCGTGAGAACTTCGTTGTTCCTCGTCAACGCACAATTACTGTTGAACGCGAGCGTCAAGCTGGTAAGCAACGTGATGCGTACTACGTTACACAACGTCTTAACCTACAACGTATGATTGCTGGTAAAGGTATTGTTACAGGTACTTACGCGGCTGCTTAATCGCATAACCCAAATGAGGGCAGGGCTTCTAGCCTTGCCCTTTTTTATTGAGGAAAATATATGGCACAAATAATTAGTGTAGCGGACTTTAAAGCCGCTGAGGGTATTAATAGCCCCGATTCAGATGCTCAGATTACCACAATAGTAAATGGTGTTAACTCGTACTTATCTGATATATTAGACCTAGATAATACTTCTGATTATCTAGAAAAGGTAGAAACTACAGAGTCATTTTTCTTAGATACTCTAGATAGGGCTGCTGATATTATAGTTACTGATGTAGATGGAGTACCTCTTACTGGCTTAACAGGTAGTAGAGGTAGATATACATTAACTAATGATTATGTTGGTATTGTTAATTTTACATACTCAAATCATATCCCCCTGACTGGTGGGACTTATCCTGCAGATATTATACTAGCAGCACATACGTTAGCTAGATACTACAAGCGAGAAGAATATAAAGCTAGTGCATCAGCTGCTGGCCAATCTATTAGCTTTGTAACCTTATCAAGTAATATACCAAAACATATATTGTCCTTAGTAGCGCACTATAGGCCACTATAATGTCTTTATCTAGTTTTGCAAAAGAGGTAGTTGATAAGCTGATTAATAAACTATACTCTAAAAATGATGATGGGACAATAAGCTATAGTCTAGAGATTAATAGTAGTAGGGCTGATCCCGACGTATTTACTACTAACTTTAAATTTAAGAAACCTATACCTGAAGCTGATCTAGAAAAGATTATGCCTGATTTTATAAATATCCTATCTACTAACCTATCCGCTAGACGCTTAGGTGTTATAGGTGCAATACTAGGTAAAGCAGGTATAGACCCAGAAAGTATAGGTAAAAGTACTAAAGTTATGGGTTCCCTACCTATTAGGGGTACAGGTAAGGGCACTGAAAATATAGGTTCTCTATTATCTATACGTACTAAGTCCGGTAGATTTATTGGTATAGAAGCTTTCAAAGGTTTAGTTAGCTTACTAATGAAACCTTATATAGTTAAAGATATGGTTAGTCCTTCTTTAGTATATAGAACTGGTAGATTTGTAGCTAGTACTTATGTTAGTAATGTACAGGTTTATAATAGTCCTAGTAGTTCATTACCTATACTAGAAATAACTTTTGGGTACCAAATGTATCCATACCATACTTTTGATCCAGCAGGGCCGAATGGTTTAGGATTAGCTACTCCAGAAAGAAATCCTCGTAAGATTATAGGAGAAGCAATTACTAAGGTACTAGATGATTTAGTTTCTAGTAGGCAATATAATATAAGGATTAACCAATTATGAGGGGTTCAATAGTAGACTCTTTAGCAGCATTAATAAAAGCAGGAGTAGATGGTTCTGATTATGCAAACCTTTATGGTAATGTATCAACTAAGAATCTACACTTCGACCAAATACCCGACTTCCCATACTGTACTGTCTCCCCTGGCCCTAGTACAATTACTCTAGAAAGTTCTGGAATAAAATGGAAGTATTTAGATGTATATATAAGATTATATGTTCGAAGCGAAGAAGATGCTCAAGGCAAATTAGAGCTGCTCATCGCAGATATAGAAAATATAATTGACTCTAATTTACAATTAGAGTATACTATCACTAAAGCATCAGGGGATACAATAACAGGTTATACCGCAGACTCTAATATTCGTAGTGTAACTACTGATGAAGGAATTCTCGCCCCATTGGCTTTCGGGGAAATAACCACACAAATTAGGTATCAAAATATTCAAAGGAGATAATTGATGAGTTCTAATATTCAACTACTTCGTAATGCCAGACTTTGGGTAAGCACAGCGCCTACTCAAGCAGCTATTACTAAGTTAAACACAAAAGAAATTTTATTACAGGATGACTTATCATTCTCACAAGGTACATCTACAAGTGATGTTAGTTTGGATGAAGCTGGTTATGCCCCTGCGCGTGGTTCTGCTCGTTTTAACGAGGCTTTAGATCCAGTTGAGTGGAGCTTCTCTACTTATACTCGTGCATTCCAAGAACTAGATTTAAATGGCGATGGTACTGCTACTGACTCTGGTGTTTTAGCACTAGACTCAATCTTATGGCACTGTCTAGCAGGTTCTGGCCCTTATGATCCAGCTGACCCTACTAATAGTGTAGCGTCTAATGCAGCTAACATGATAGTTAATTTTGAAGATAACCAAGTACATACTTTAACTACATTTACTATCTATATTATGATGGGTTCTGTATGGTATAAAATATCAAACTGTCAAGTAGGTCAAGCCGAAATTAGTTTTGATATATCTGCTATTACAATGGCTGCTTGGAGTGGTTCTGGTACTAAGTTAGAAACTTTACCTACTCAACCATTTGACCCAGCAAGTACTGATTATAAGTTATCAGATGCTATCTTTAACTCGGCTACTTATATTAAAAATAAGTTAACAGTTATTAAGTGTAAAGATAATAAAGATAGTGTAGAATATGTTATCCCTATTACTGGTGGTTCTATGACTATTAGCAATAATATTACATACTTAACACCATCTACTTTATCTCGTGTAGACCAAGCAATTGGTTCGTTCACAGGTTCTTTTGAAGTTACTGGAAGCTTAACAGCTTATCTACGTAATGATACGGGCGCAGGAGATAAGTATACTGCGGAATTACTAGCTAAGATGCAGGGTGATACCTCTACTACTAATAGCTTCGAATTTGCTATCTGTTTAGGTGGTATCTCTTCTAAAGCTGTTATTGATAATACAAATACAGCTACTCAGTTGAAGAATCCTTTACTTATGGTTCTACTACCAACATGTCACCTATCAACACCTACTGTTGAGTCTGGTGATGTAATCGGTACTAGTATTGAATTTAAAGCTATTCCATCATCATTTGGTACTTCTGATTCTATCTATATCGGTATTACTAATGATGCTAACGCAGGTTACGTTGCTAACTTCATTGCTAACCAGGATATGAATATACCTGTATAACCTTTAGGAGGTTTAATGAATTTTTCATTTAAACGCAACTCCGAACTATACGTGGTTAAAGATGGTATCGGCTACTTACTAAACTCTGTAGCCGATTTTTCTCTAAACCAAACGGTTTCGGAGAAAACTATTAATAGAAAAAGTCAGTTTGCTAGTATAGCACCCAAGAGTATTATTAATAGGTCTAAGAACTTAGGTTCTGGCTCTATTGAGGTATACTTCAATAGGGAATGTTTAGCTATTCCAATACTACTAGAAACATTAGACTTTACTACTAATAATAATGCTGAGTATACTTTTGATAATAATTATACGACTAGAGTACAAGGTATTGACATAGTACTATTTAATAGGGTATCTAATACATATCATAGAATAATTGATGCAGTAGTAACAAACTTAGACTTTGGTCTATCTGCTAGTGGTATGAGTAGAATGGTATTTGGTATTGAGTTCTCTGATATACAGAAAACTAATATAGCAGTATTGCAACCAAGTCCTGAACCAGAAATAAGAAGTCCATCGTACATAGACTTTAAACTAGGTACACAGAATTTTCCAAGTGTTGTTAGTGCAGCATTTACAATTACTAGAAGTATTAATAGACTTAACAAAGGAGCTACTCAGTTTAACTTAGGCTCTCTTGCTACACCTACTAATCCAGTAGTAACGGGGTACGATATTACTGCAATGGTAACATCTAATATGGGGTTTAATCCACTATTATCTAATAATGGTTTACCTTTTGATGAAGATGTTCACTTAGGTAATAAAGTATTCTTTATAGATATACCAAACGCAAAGATTACATCGAGAGAAGAACCGTCTGAGGTTTTCAAGGTATTCTTTGATATTAAACATCAATCTCTTAATTCCATTACCTTAGGAGGGTACAGCTAATGTCAGCTATTTCAATTAAAAGTATTAAACTAAACACTAAAACAATCGATTTAAATTTCCCAGAGTATCCTACTTTTGTGGTTCAAATCGGTTACTTATCAACAGAACTAAGCCGTAAGATGTATAAAGAATCTTATGTAACTAAGTTAGACCCAGAATCTGGCGTACCATTTGAAGAAGTGGATAATAACGTATTCGCAGAGCAATTCTGTAGACACGCTATTAAAGGCTGGTCAGGTTTAACTTATGAGATTCTTAGTAATCTTATGCTTATTGAGATTCCAGACGATGTTGACCCATCAGTAGAAATTGATTACTCACCAGAGAATGCTCTGGCTCTATACTTAGAGAGCGTAGCGTTAAATCGCTGGGTAACCACGTCGTGTAAATCTTTAACAAAATTTCGCACTAAGTAATATAGACAAAGTATATACCGAGTTTAAGAAGTATTTAGATAATACTTCTCTTGGTATTACTAAGGATAAATTCCTAGCTATGCGTACACAATGGATAGAGATAGGCCAACCGCCTCAGCCTATGTCAGACTGTCCAGCTGCTTTAGAGGACTTCCCTTCACTAGTTTTAACTAGTTTAGATATATTCTCCAATCTACCGGATATTTATATCCCTAGAATGGAGGGAACTCCTTATTATCAGGGCAAAGATAAAAGTTGCCTAGACTTATTATTTAGGCTACACTTTATTGACTCCCCTGAAGAGCAACTTATTATTCTCAACTTATTAAATATACTAGAAGCTAGAGCTAAAAAGGATATGAACAGGGTTAAGAAGTAGTTTTCCTCCAAAAGGCAATTAAGAGAGGGTTTAGCCTTGGTGATTATATTGCCAAGGCTTTTTTTATAAGGAAAAAACATGGCTAATAAATTAATCGAAGAGCTAATTATTAACGTTAAACAGAAAGGTCTAACTACTGTCACTAATAATGTTAAGAAGCTCCAAGATAATATGGTAAATGCTGCTGCTGGTGCTGAACTATTAGACAGTTCCCTTAAACCTATCCCAGAATCTTTAAAACAAATTCTAGCCGAGGCTAAACAAGTTGATCAGATAATAGGTAACTTAGGTATGGGGGCAGGTACTGATAGACTAGAAGCAGTTCTGCAAGAAATTGAAGATAGTATGCTAGAACTAGTGGGTTCATCTGTTAAAATGAATGAAACCTTAGAGCAAGGCTTTAAAAGTATGTCATCTAATAGTGCTAATGAAATTCATGATTTAATAGTACAGTTAGAGAGATTAGAAGATACTACTGAGAACGTAGGTAGACGTAATACACTTCAAACTCAATTAAATGAAAAACTAGCTGCATCACAAGAACGAGTAAATAGAGGCCTAGGGCGTACTAATGCTCAAGGTAGGGGGCAGGCGAGAAACTTTGCTAATATAGCTAGAGTAGCTGGACCACTACCAGGTCTATATGCTGTTATAGCTGCTAACGTATTTACTTTATCTGAGGCTTTCCGTGTAATGACAGAGGGAGATCAGTTAAATAGGTTAGAAAAAGTTGGTACTATACTAGGGGCACAAGTTGGTGTTCCTATACAAAGTATTGCTCGTGATATGGAAGAAGCAACAGGTTATACTATTAGTTATGAGCAGGCACTAAGACAAGCTACATCTGCTGCCACATATGGGTTTGGTGCAGAACAAATTACTGATATGACCATAGCTGCTCGTAGAGCCTCAGTTGCTCTAGGTGTAGATATGACAGATGCGCTAAACCGTATTATACGTGGTGTGTCTAAGTTAGAGATTGAATTATTAGATGAATTAGGTATTACAGTTAGGTTGACAGAAGCCTATGATACGTATGCACGTAGTATCGGTAAGACAGCAGATTCTTTATCTGGTTATCAAAAACAACAGGCATACTTAAACGCTGTTCTTAAAGAATCTGAAGCAAGACAGTCTGCAGTAGACCCCCTTACCCAAGCTACTGGTTGGGAAAGATTAGGTGCTTCACTATCTGGAGCAACTACTAGAGGTAAACAGTGGATTTCAGGATTCCTAGAACCAGCGGCTGCAGCAGCTGCTAATATATTTAGTGAAGATAATCTTACTAAAGGTCAAAAAGTTATAGAAGCTAATCTTGAAACTCTTAAGAAGTCTATTGAGGCAGGGGATAAAGGTAGTGTATATAGTATGTTAACTGGAGATGCTAAAGCGCAAGCACAGTATAAAAAGTTAAATGCTGATATGTTAAACCTACAATATCAAGCTGAACTTATGAGAGATACTTTAGCGGCAACACCAGATAACTTAGGGAAGAATTTAATTTATAGACAGATTAGTGGTATAGAGTCAGCTATTGATGCAGTAACTGCTAAGATGAGAGTGTATAATGAGGCCCTTGAGTCAGGTAAGACGTATTTGAATAAGCACTCAGATGCACAAATAGAAGCAGGTAATGAGGCGTATAAAGAAGCTGCATCTATTGCTAAAAGTGCAGAAGAATATACAAAGATTACTTCAGCAGTAAAGGGGGTAGCTAAACCTTATGAAGTACTACAAAATAATTTAACTAGTGTAAGTGAGGGGTTAGCTAACTTTATAGCTATTGGTGGTACGGCTGAGGAGTTCTATAAGGAAATTAAAATCTCCAAGGAGACTATAGATGGTTATACTAACCTACAGGCTGCAATGGAGAAAGTAGCAGTTGCTACTGCCACACTTGGGGCATCACAAGCAGCTATTACTTGGTCTGATGCACAGAAAGGGGTTGCTACAGAAACTACTGCACTTAAGTTACAACAACAAAGTATTAATCTTCTAACTAAAGAGATAGCACTAGCTAAGCAAGCTTCTGCAACTAAATCAGAGGGTTCAATATTAGAACTAGAAGCTCAGCGTAATACTTTAATAAGTGAGCGTGGTTTCTTATTACAAGCAGAGGCTAGAGCACTATTAGATGCATCTCAGTCTACTAGAGAACTATCATTATTACAGGCTACATATATTGATCAAGTAGCTAATGCTTCATCTGAGTATGTTAGACAGAAAGCTATAACAACTCAACAGTTGATATTCCAACAGGAACAACTAGATTTAGCAGTAGCACAGAATAAACCACTAGCTGAGCGAGCTGCTCTTGAGATGCAGATACTACAAACTAAACAGAAGAGTACGGACTTAGATAAAGCTGAGTTAACTAACAAGTTTGGTAAAGAGACAGATGCATTAAATCAAGGTAACTCTACTGGTAATGCTGGGCCTATTAGTGACCTAACTAAGCAGGTACAGCTAGCAGAGCAACAAACTGCTATTGCACAAGCTAAAGGAGCTGAGTTCCATGATCAATACTTAGAGCGTTTAAGTAATGAACTAGCATTAAAAGTCCAATTACAGCAGATGGAATTAAGTAGGGAGGCTACATTACAAAACCTATTTATGTCTAGAATAGGTATGCAGTCTACTATAGCTATGAATATGGAAGAAGAGTTGGCCTACCAAAACCAAATTGGGGCATCAATATACGAATCATCTAGAGCTGTATTAGATGGTTTTGACCCAGCTATGGGATCTATGTTCGATGGCCTAGAGAAGTTTACTTACGCATTGAAAAATATGGGTAATACTTCAGAGGGGGTTTGGAATGGTGTTAGCTCAGGTATCCAAGCTGCTGCTGGTGTTATGTCATTTATGTCAGACCAAGCTATTCAGGATATTGATAAGCAAATAGAGGCAGAAAAGAAAAAGGATGGTAAATCTGCTGAGTCTAAGAAAAAGATAGCACAACTAGAAGCTAAGCGTAAAAATGAAGAAATGAAAGCCAAAAGAATCAGTATTGTTTCAAGTACTGCTGCTGGTATCATGCAATCATTTGCTCAGTTAGGTCCATGGGGCGCAGTACCTGCTGCTATGATTGCAGCTATGGGTGCTATGCAGCTATCTTCACTTGATTCTGGAACCGTTGCTGACCCTTCAGGGGCTGGTAATATAGGTAAACTAGAGTTAGGTAGTAGAGATAACGTTGTTAACCTAGATAAAGGAGCTACAAGTGGAGAACTAAACTATGTTCGCGGTAATAGCGGTGTTGGTGGAATTCAAGACTTTGTACCTAGAGCACGTGGTAATAACATGAGTCCTAACGTTTCTTATGCTACTGGTGAACATGGCATAGAGGTTGTATCTTCTGATAGTTCTAGAACTAGTGTTACTTCTGCTGAGAATGTAGATGGAACTTCTTCAGGAAGAAAAGGTATAGGTATGGCACTTACTATTAATGCACTTGACTCTCAGTCTGTTATAGATAGAGCTGCTGAAATCTTTGCTGCTGTAGAGGCAGAAGCAAACTCTAGGGGTTATACTTTAGAGAGATAACTAGTAATCATAATGGGACAGTCAATTGGCTGTCCCTTTTTATTTTAATAAATTTAGATTAAAAACTTTACTTTACAAATCTTTTATAGTATGATATAACACATATAGTTTAATAAACATCATTGAGGAACTAAAATGACAACTTTACGATTACCAGATCCACTTACTAACCCTAATGCACCTGGGTTCACAGATGTACGTCTGATTGATAATTACCCAATCTATAGGGATAGACTAGCCGGAGGTAGCGTAGTTACTTTAGCTAGCGGTGCACAATATTGGAGTATATCCCTAACTTACTCTGAGTTATTCCCTGAAGAGCAATACATTTTAAGTACTTCCTTACTAAACTGCAAACATAAGGGTCAACCTTTAATGGTTTTACTACCACAGTATGAGAATTTCCATACAATAGGAGATCCTAGTAGTATCACAATTGCAGCAGGACAACAAGGTAATAACCTTACTATGCAGAATTACAATCTAACTGGGGCACCAAAAGCTGGTGACCTATTTCAGTTAACTAACCATAGTAGCAAGGTATATAAGATAACTAATGTAGTATTAGTAGGTACTATACTAACACTAGAAGTTTATCCTAATTTACGAGTACCTACTACAGGTAATGAAAAGCCTGTATTTAATGGTATACTATTTCAAACAGTACTAGCTAAACCAGAAGCAGTAGAATCTACCTTTACTTCAGATAGACATTACTCTGGGTTTACTCTAGAACTAGAGGAGCATGTAACAAATGGCTAATATTAACTTATTAAAAGATAGGTTGCATACTCTACGTGCAGCCTTAATAAGACTAGAAGATCCTAATAGTACTGAGATAGCACCTATCTATAAGTACTATACTGACTTCGGTAGAGATTTAACATATAATGGTGTAGTATACCAATCTAACGTAGTTAAAGAAGTAAAAACTATCAAGTTTACGAAACAACTAACTGCACATAAGACTAAAATATCCTTTACAGGGTTAGATCAAGAACAGCTTAGTTTAGCTATTGATTCTTCTTCTTCCTTTCTAAATAAGTCTTTACGTATATCTCATGTATTCTTTGACTCTGTAACTGAAGAACCTATTGGTGAAGAAGTTATCCTTATGGAGGGTATTATTACCGGAGCTTCTGTTGATGATAAACGTGGTTCTGGGGTAGGTAGTTCTACTATTGAATGGGAATGTGCTAACCACTTCCAAGATTTCCAACAAGTAACTGGTCGTATTACAGATGATTACGCCCATAGAGGTATGGTAGTAGAGAATGGTGTATGGGTTCCCTCTGTAGCAACTAAGAAACCAGAGTATGCCTTTGATAAAGGATTCTTCCACGCGAATAAAAGTACAACATTCCTAGCGCAATACCAGACTGAAGAAACTAAGTATAAGCTTAATAAAAAGTCTAGCTGGTTTGGTTTGTCTAAAAGCTATTCTATGCAAGAGTATACTGAAGTAGTAACTAAAGAGGTTGATTTACGCTTTGATTTAAGTGCTAAATTTATCCCTGTTATATATGGTACTCAAAAAGTACAAGGTATACCTATCTTTGCTGATACAGATAGAAATGATCCATCTCAGGTGTGGATTGTATATGCATTCTGTGAGGGAGAGATTGAGGGGTTCTTAGACTTCTACTTAGATGATGCACCAATTATATGCTTTAGTGAGGCTGACTCAGGTGGTAGAGTATGTTTTGGTAGAAAAGAAGTAAATGGTGATACTATTAATTTAGTAGCTGGCTCTCCAGGAGCTACTTCTCCAGTTAGTGTACATGGTCAAGAATATATTATTGACGATGGGCAAGGGGAAGTGTCTATACGAACTTTTCATGGTTTAGCTAATCAATTAGCTTCTTCTACTATGGTAACAAAAGCAACTAATGGGGAATTCTATCTTCAAGGATTAAATAACCAAGGCCCAGAGTATTGGGACTCTAGCTTTAAACTACTAGATACAGCTTATGTTATTTGTAGATATAGTTTAAGTGACTTAGAGGGTGGTAGAACATCTATACCTAAGCTAGAAGCAGAACTACGTGGAAAGATTATTAGTACATACTCAGCAGGGTTTGAGCAGACTCAAACTACTACTAGTAATAACATGGCTTGGCAACTACTTGACTACATTAAATCACCTGTATATGGGCTTACATTACCCATAAGTCAGTTTGATATACAGTCATTCGAAGATGTTGCTAATAAGTTTGAGCTTATTGATGATTCCTATGAAGCATCTTGGGTTCCTTATTGGAGATATTTAGGTTGGACAGATTCTATTGATAGCCAACGTACAACTATGCAGACTAATATGGTTATTCAGACCGAAGATACTGTATTTAAAAATATTCAATCTATGCTTAACCAAACCCAATGTTCTTTAAATAAGTTTGGTGGTAGATACTTCTTAAAGGTAGAAAGTGATGACCATGCTGTAATATCTATTGACTTAGATGATAATAGTATAGATGATATTACTGTTAAGGATATGACTGGAACTAAGAAGTATAATACTGTTTCTGCATCTATACTAGATCCTGCTAAAGGATGGGCTACTAATACTATTACATTCTATGATGGGGTATATAAGACTGAGGATAGAGGTGTTGAGAAGAAGTTAAATATATCTTTCCCATTTGTTACTAACTACTATACAGCTAGATCGATTGTAGATAGAGAGTTAAAGAAGTCTAGATTCTCTAGATCTATTAGCTTTACTTTACCATATTACTACTTAGGCAGCCTATCTCCAAATGATAATATTAATATTACATATAAGAGATTCTCTTGGATTAATAAACGTTTCATTGTAGATTCCCTAGATATACTTAGTAATGGTAAGATACAAGTAACAGTTATGGAGTTTCCACCTGATGTATTTATTAACTCTGGACAGGCACAAGTAGGGGATAATGAGGGAGTAGTACATACACCTGCTACACTCCCTGTTAGAGATTTAACCTATACACCTAATACTACAGAATCTATTGCTAATTTAAATGGTATAGTATCTTGGCTTCCTAGTTTAAGCACAGATATATCGCACTATACAGTATTCTATGATGGTGCTCCCCAGCTTATAATAGTAGCTAAACCTACTACAGGTACACAGACTACTAGAGTTGAGTATCCAGTTGTTGACTTACCTATCGGTTCCTATACATTTACAGTTAAGGCCGTAAATCTAGCAGGTAAATTTAGTGCACCTACTAGTATTCAGGTTAATGTAACACCAACTAAATATCTTCCAGATGTTACTAACTTTGTAGTAAATAATCTGGAACCTGGGCACACTAATAGGTTTATACAAAACTATGTTCATTTACAATGGGATAGTATCCAAAGTTCGCTTCCCTCTATAATATATAGGTTGCAAATTTTAGATATTAATGATACTATATTACGAGAAATAGAGATAGCAGATTCCGGCACAGCAACAGGTACTTTTACCTATACCTTCACACAAAATATTGAAGACTATACCCGTACTATAGGGTCACTAGGAGCTAATAGACAGTTGAAGTTTAAAATACGAGCTGAAAGTGGAGGTACTGCCGCATCATATAATTGGAGTACAATAAATTGATTAACTTAGCACCACAAAAAATGGTTATATCTGAGGTACGTGGTGGTTTTAATAAGCTATATGTATCTCACTCTACCTCTGGAGACTATGATGCTCTAGGTAGAATATTCTGGGTTCAGGAGGACGGCTCTGCGCTGCCTCCTACTACCTACAAGTTAGATCCTTTTAGTAATTCAGCCTCTTTAGGTGGATTACTAGCAAATAAAAGTTATACTGTAACAGGTGCATTTTATGATAGTTTTAGTAATGATGCTACCTTGGATGCTAAAGTACTGATAGAAGTATCCGACCCTTATACAGTAGTAACACAAAGTGGTCCTAGTATAACAGGTATTACTTTTGAAACATTAGACGTAGATATTGGTGTAACTATACCTAATCTTAACTTTGCCTTAGTAGGTGCATGTGATGTACTTATAGTAGAGTATAGAGAGGGTACTGCCGCATGGGAGCGTATTTACTCTGGACCAATGAGTTCTAGTGTTGTTATACCTGCTCCTAAACTAGGTTCTTTAGAGTTTAGAGTTAAAGGTGCATTCTATAATGGTGTTGGTGTTATTGAAGAAGGCTCTAACTATGTAGTATGGCCTAATATTGTGGATGTAGGGCTTAACTTTTCTAATCCTAGTACACCAAGTACCCCTACAGCTAAAATAGCTAAAATTAATGATTCCTTTGAACGATACGATGTAAAATTAACTTGGAATTGGGTTAAAGGTACGGGTGCAGGATTAAGAGGTTTTGTTGTTGAATATACATCTACTGCTGATTATGCAATTAATGGTTTCGATAAAGCAAAAACACTAGCTGTTGGTAATACATTATCTACTATTATTACTAATTTTCCATTTAATATACCACATAAGATTCGCATAGTATCTATGTCTTATGGTGAAGTTAACTATAGAGCCAATTCTGGGATACTAGATTTAACTATTACCAGTAGCTCTGTATTAGATAATAGCTTTACTAAAGAAACTCTTATTGATATAAACTATAATGGTATTACCGCGTATAGAAATGGCCCACTAGCTAGGATAGTAACATTTAAACTAGATGCTAATACAGGTAATGCTGGTTTTGGTACTCCTATTTTTGGTAAGCATCCGATACAGATTGATGGAACCACTGGTGTATTGTCTGTAGATGGTGGTGTAATAACAAAGAAAATTAATGCGGCTAGTTTCGTACTTACTAACTTTACTGGTACAGATAACCCTGCCCTTTATACTGAGGGTAAGACATATGCTAGTGGCGTTTCAGGTATATGGACTGGTTACGATAATACTAGTGGTATTTATAAGTTTGATTTAGGTAACTCTGCTAAGTATATACGCTGGGATGGATCTAAGTTACTAATATCGGGTCAAGTAGTTATTGGTACTGTTAATGGGGATATTCCACTAGAAGATACTATTGCTAAGCGTTTTGTTTATGTATATAAGTCTAGTGCCACACAAGAATCTCCTACAGGTAATGCTTATCCACCAGCTGGGTGGTCTACTATACCAGTTGCCCCTGCTAATAGTAATGAAAATGTTTGGGTATCTCAGGGACTTCTTAACGATGTTACAGGGGTATTACAAACAGGATATAGTTGGAGTGCTAGTATACGTTTTAGTGGTATTAATGGTGTTAATGGTATTAATGGGGCTAATGGAGCTAATGGTGTACCTGGCTATAATAACGCTACAGTATTCTTATATAAAAGAAGTGCTAGTACCCCTGCATTACCTACTACTAATAGTATCTATACTTTTACTACTAAAACTCTTACAGGATTTGATAATGGGTGGACTATAGGTGTACCTGCAGGTACTGACCCAGTTTATATAATAGCGGCCACAGCAAGCTCTGCCTCTAGTTCTGATACTATAGCGAGTAATGAATGGACTTCCCCTACTATATTAGCCTCTGATGGAGCAGATGGTAGTGATGGTGTAAATACCGCAGCTATTTTCTTATATAGAAGATCTACTGTAGTACCTACTAAACCTTCAGTATCTACTACGTATACATTTGCTAGCGGTGTACTAACTGGAGCTAACAATGCTTGGGTTCAAGGAATACCTTCAGGTACTGATCCACTATATGTTACTACGGCAACCGCAGTATCTACTAGTAGTACTGATGTAATTGCTGCGACTGAGTGGGCTACTCCGGTAGTTTTAGCACAAAATGGAGACGTAGGCTCTAGGGGCGCGGGTACATTTACTATTGCTACATCTACAGGTGCTTGGAGTGATACTACTGCTGCATCTGCTGTTCCAGGTTACCCAGTTCAGGATGATGTAGTTACTATCTATAAAGCAACTGACTTCTCTATAGCTAATACTAAAAGATTTAATGGATCTAGTTGGGTAACTCCTGGACTTATGGTACATGGAGATATGATAGCATCCGGCTCAGTATTAGGTGATAGGTTTGTAGCTGGTACAGAAATAAAAGCACCTGTAATTAATGGTGGTACTGTGCAGATGATTGGATCTACTATTATGCGAGTTACTAGTTCTACTCCATTTGGCCCACATAGCCTAATTGAATGGACGGGGCCAAGATTAGTTGATGAACTAGGTAATCCTTCGTGGAACTCATTACTAAAGAGTAATGCTATAACCTACTTAACAGCTACTGGTGATGCTTACTTTGGTGGTAGTTTAAGTGCTGGTGTTCTTAAATCAGGAGTTACAAACTCTTTAAAGACAGAATACGTACTTAATACATATCCTGTAGAGGTAGGGCCTTTTGCTACCAATGGTGGGTCTAAGACTGTTGTTGTATCATATTCCCTAGCAGCTAGTAGCAGTACAAGCACTGCGCCAGGTACTCTAACGCAACCGAGCGTATCTTGGACATTAGAACGTAGCATTGGTGGAGCGGCATTCACAGTGTTGACTTCTGGTACCTTTAGTGGTTCCACTACTTCTAGATCTAATCCCGAAACGGGGCAGTATGATGTTACTGAATTTGTGGATGGTTCTTTAACATTCCCAGATACTTCAGCAGCTACAGGAGACTTTATTTATAGAGTTAAAATAACAGCGTATACTAGATATCATGTAACTTCTAGTGTACAAGCACAGACATTAACATTAATCTCTACGGAGGGTTAATATGGAAAATAATCCAACATTTAATTTATATGTAGATTCAGGTATGTTATATGAAATATACCTGGGTCTGGCCAACTTGGTCGAAGACGCCCAAACAGGCCAAACAACAAAGACCCCAATAGACTTATCTGACATAGTTAGTTTATCTGGAGATATAAAAAAGAATTATAGTAGTAGTGCTTCATTAGTAGCCTCGTTTAACGTTTCTATTGAGAATGCAACTGCTGGTGAAATTTTAGTTACTTTACCAGCCTCTGCTAGTGCGAATATAGAGTTAGGACCTGATCCTACATACCTATGGGGTTACTATGATATAGTAGCTACCAATAACTTAGGTACTAAAATTAAGATAGTTGGAGGTAAAGTATACCTAAACCAAGTATTAAATAAATGAGGATAATAACGTGATTATAGTAGAGTTTTTTAAAAGAGATAGCCAAACTAATGCTGAGACTGGTGTAGGTTCTGTTGTACAAGTACTTACAGCAGGTCTTAGTGGTATTAGTAGATCTGAGCTAGATCAAATTAGATCGGATGCATTAGCTAGTGCTAATAGTGCGGCGGCGGAAGCATTAGCTGCAAGTAACTATGCATCAAGCGCTAGTTCCAGTAATACTTCTGCACAGGCGTACTCTTTAGCTGCTGCAGCAGAGGCAGATGATGCTGCTGCTAGTGCAGCTAGTGCTTTGGCTTCAGCTAATACTGCTAATACTAAAGCTACTATAGCTACTAACCAAGCTACTATAGCTACAGATGCTGCCACTACTGCTACTAATGCTACAAATAGTGTTGTACTTATTTCTAATAATATAGATTCAGTAGCATTAGCTGTTGATGCAGATGCAGCTAGTGCAGCTAGCTCAGCTAGCTCAGCTTTATCTAGTAAGACAGCTGCGGCAGCTAGTGCTGGTACAGCAACTAGCCAAGCTAATATAGCTACTACTAAAGCAACTGAAGCAAGCGCCAGTGCTACTTCTGCACTAGCTAGTGCTAATAGCGCAGCAGCTGATAAGGTAGCGGCTGCCGATAGTGCTATAGCTGCGGCTAGTAGTGCTTCTAGCGCTAATACTAATATTGATACTATTATTGCTGCTAAAGATAGCGCTGAGGCTGCTGCTTTATCTGCCGAAAATTCAGATACATCAGCACAACAAGCAGCTACTAATTCTGCTAACTCAGCTACTGCTGCCAGCACTTCAGCTACTTCAGCTAATAGTGCAGCTAGTATAGCTTCTTCTAGTGCTACTTCTGTATTAAGTGTAGAGGCAAATATACAAGGGCTAGTGGATGAAACGGCTACTAATGCTCTTGCAGCAGCTACTAGTGCTACTACTGCTACTAGTAAAGCTACTTCTGCAACTAACTCCGCAACTTCTGCAACTAATAGTGCTGCTAATGCATCTGCTTCTGCTATATCTGCTAGTACTGATGCAGTTAGAGCAAAAAATGAGGCTGATAGAGCACAGTCTATTGCAGATAGTATGGGTGGAACTGGTGGAGGAACTTGGGGAGGTATCGTAGGTACTTTATCAGACCAAGCAGATCTTCAATTAGTATTAGACGGTAAGCTAGATGCAGCAGCTAATGCAGTTTCTGCAACTAAGCTAACTACAGCTCGTACAATAAGCTTTACAGGTGATGCAACTGGATCTACTACTTTTGATGGTACAGCTAATAAAGCAGTAGCTTTAACTGTAGCAAAAGCAGCTAAATGGACTACTGCTAGAACTCTTAGTGTAACTGGGGATGCTACTGGTTCTGTTATTATAGATGGTTCAGGTAATATGTCACTGGCTTTAACAGTTGGTGGATTAAGTGCATCTATTCCATTTAGCCAGATTACTAGTAAACCAACAACCTTAGCTGGTTATGGAATTACTGATGCTGCTACTAGTGGACATACACATACTTTTGCTTCAATTACTGGTAAACCAACAACCTTAGCTGGTTATGGAATTACTGATGCTGCTACTAGTAGTCACACACATAGTCCTACTCAAGTTGGGTTAGGTAATGTAGTTAACGTATTACAATACTCTGCTAGTAATACCAACATTGGAACAGGTGCTACAAATTATGCAGCAGGGAACCATGACCATAGCTCAATCTCTGGTACATCTGGGTCTTCATTATATTTAGTCCGTCAAGATACTCGTACAGAAAATTTACCACCATCGGGTTACTCTGACTCTGGTGTTGGATACCACTTTAAACAAAATACTGCTGATGGATTTACTGCGGGTGGGGGGACTTATCACCGAGTACTAAACCTTGACGCTTGGGGTGGCATCTCTGGAGGGTTAAGTGGGCAACTGGCCTTTGGGGACAATGGGGTGGTCGGCTATCGTGGTTCTGTCTCTGAGGCTACTTGGAGTGGCTGGAAAACCTTTGTTTTCACAGGTGAGAATATTGGGGGTGGGGCTAGTAATTATGCTGCGGGGAACCACTCACATAGTCAGTATGTCTTAAACAATGGTTATGATGAAGTTCAAGAACTTACTTTTCAGGGGGGTATTAGTGACCCAAACTTTACTAATAATGATTCATCATGTTGGAATAATAATGGTACTGTGCCTTTTAAGATAGTTAGAGGGAATAATGCTGCAGCGATATGGCTTAAAAATGGTGATGTGAGTAACAGCCGTGAGTTAAATATTCAGTGTGGCCATTCCTCTACGGGATACGCATATATTGGGGGGATTATTAACCTAAACCCTAATGGTGGTACAGTTATGGCTAATGGTAACCCCCTTTACCATGCCGGTTATAATAATATTGGTAGTGGGGCGACAAACTATGCGGCTGGCAACCACGGCCATTTAAACCAGTATATTGGTAGCCAATATGCTAATGGTTATGCTGGTATACTTGGGCAAGATAACAGTAATGCCACTTGGGTAAGAACTACGACATTAGGTATTCTACCTTACCAAGCAGGAGGTTATAGTAGTATTGGTACAACTACGTGGCCATTCTCTGCTATTTACTCTACTAATTTTTATGGTACGTTTAAAGGTCATGCTGATACTGCTACATGGGCGGATACTGTTGATGTTAACTCTAATAATTTATCAGCCTATTGGTATGACGTTGTATGGCATTCTGGAGATACAGTATATTCATCTGCAAATGTTGAGATTCAGGGTTCAACTGGGACACTTAGAGCTGCACGTCTACAGGTAGGCACTGCAACTGGTTACTTCTATGGTGATGCAAACTATACCCAATTTACAGGTGGTAATATGTACTTCAATACTGGGGTAGGTATTTTCTACAACTATGCTGGTACTACATATCACGGTAATACTTCTGGTTGTGACCAGAACTTTAGGGGTAATAACTTATATGGTAATTCTTGGAATATACTTGCGAGTGGTGCAATTAATGTTGCGGGTGGCACGGTAGCCCAAAACGGCTACCTTGAGTTTGCAGGTAATAGTACTTGGGGTGGAATATTACGCGTAGGCGGCAATGGCCGAACTATTACCACAGCTCTTGGTAGCTCAATAGCTTCGACAAATGGCAACCTCCATATTGATTGTGGGACTACGGGGACACTACACCTGAATTATTATAGTGGTAATGGTGGCATAATTTTTGGTAACGGTGCAAATGGAAACGTAGGCAATTTGAGCAGTTCAGGGAGTTTAACTTTAAGTGGGGCGATAACTGTTGCGGGTAATGTTAACTCCAACGGGGATACCTATTATGGGGATGGTAAAGGGGTTATCCAGTTTAGTGACAGTTGGTTACGCATTAATCCCCTTAACGCCTTCTCGTCAGGAATATATTGTGGCAGTAGTGTCTTACGAACGGACGGTCAACTTGAGGTTGGAAGTAATGGCGGGAGTTTTAAAGTTACTTCTACGGGTACCGTAAGTATGGCAGGAGACCTAACTGTAGGTAGTGGAACCGCTAGCAATATTTATATGACAGATACAGATAACACTACTAGACGAATACATTGTAACTCCAATCGTATTGGGTTCTTGAACTCGTCAAGTGGGTGGAGCGCGTGGTCTGATAATACTGGTAATTGGGTGTGTGCTTATACCGTCTATGGTGCTGACTGTATCTCAACCTCAGATATTCGAGTTAAGTCTAATCTAGAATTAATTCAGAATGCTCGTTGGATGGTTAATCAACTTGATGGTTGGACCTTCGATCGAAGTGATATGGATGGTCGTCGTCATGGTGGTGTGATTGCTCAAAAGGTAGAGGAAGTCTATCCTGTGGCAATCTTTAAAACTGAAGATGAAGTACTAGGTGAGAAGCTTAATGTCTCATCTACTGCGCTTATCGGCTTATTAGTTGCTGCGTTTAAAGAGCAAGATGCTGTTATAACTAAACAACAAGCTGAGATAGATAGTATTAAACAGATGCTACTAGACTTGAATATAGGTAGATAACTATGGCTAATCATGCATTTAATGTAACAACTGTGAGAAATACAAGTACTGACTATAGTATTTCTATTACTCCTAGTACCAGTTCAGGTAGCCCCTTAACTATTACTGAGGGGGATACGGTTACTTTTACTTGGATAAGCTCTGTTGCTGGAGCACCTCCGAGTCAACTTAATTTTGGTAATATATCTACTAATACATTTACAGATGGCTCTTTAGCTACTTTGTATAGTGTTGGTAGTTCATTTACACGTACAGTAAAGACAGGCGGCACTATTCCTAATGCGGATAGTTGTCGTGTGTCTACTACTGGCTCAGGGTTTTCATACTGGTACCTATATCGTGTATCTAGTATTGATACCTTACCCGATAATTTTAGCTTAGGTACTGACATTGTTAACGCTAATCCTTTACAAACTTATTATACAGATATAGTTACTATTACAGGCATTAATACACCAGTAACTGCTTCTGCAAATAATGGTGGTTTGATTAGTAAGAATAACGGTTCCTATGCTTCGTCACAGACGATATCTAATGGGGATAAAATACGAGTTAAGATTATATCTAATAGTAGTTATAGTTCCACTAAAGTAACTAGCGTTACAGTAGGTTCTAGAGTAGTTACTTTTAATGTTACTACTATGGCATCTCCTGCTGCTGGTCAGATTATACCTATAGGTATAACTAGTGGGAATATAAGTATTAGGGATTTATCAGACTTATTTGGTAAACCAAGATATGATGTTAACGTACCTCTTAGTAACTACTTAAAGGCTCCTGGAGGAACTAGAGTACCAGATATTAGTCAAAATAGTGCAGTATCTAGTTCTCTACCTTTAAGTTTAAGAAGCTTCTTAGGATCTGCTACTTCATTTTATGTATCAACCTATCCAGCTAATAAAATTATATCTTATGATACTACGTCACAAGGTGGCACATTCTATTTACGATGGGAAGTAGGTGTTGACTGGTTCCTAGGATTCCATCCTGATGTAATGAATATAGCAGAATATAGATATGTAGTTACCGAGACAGGTTCTAGTACTGGGGTCTCAGCTTCATCTGCAGTAGCTATAGGAACATGGAGCAATCTTAATAGAGACATACAGATAGGTATAACGGTACCTTCGTATGTAGAGAGACGTTATCAAGGACAGATTACAATATACGCAAGACACCCAAAAGCACCTACTCAAGTAGTAAGCTGCACAACTAACTACTGGTTCGAGTTCTACGGACCATAATAAATTATCGAAGGAGATAATATGTTTACAATTAAATTTAGAGATCCACAAGGCACTGTATATAATAACGCAGTTGTAACAGTTAAAACTATTAATGAGAATACTAATACATCATCTAGTAATATACTAGATACTAGTGATTTATTAAACCCTACGTACAATGGTACTACGTCTAATAATAGAAATATTAACTATACTGCTGTATACTGGCCTGACCAAGCTAGTTATGATTCTGGACTAGTTCCTTATATACTATATAATTATAATAGTATGGGTATATACGGTGATCCTACCTTTAACGTACCTATGCTTTCTGAGTATGATGGTTTACCTGCACTAGATATCTGTGAGTTACACTTAAATAGTGAAGTACTTGATACTAACTTTCCTGTAGCTTAGGCAATAAAAAACCCCATAACTATTTAGTTATGGGGTTTTCTTTTATCCCTCTGAGGGAATATACTCGGCCTGTGTAAGTGCCTTTAATCTAGTTACTTCATCCACTAACATATTAGGTGTTATATTACCTTCTTCATTAGCTTGAAGCTGTAATACATTTACAATTGCTTGTAAAATACCACTAAGTTCTGCTATTTGCTCGCCCTTATCAAATAAGTTAGCTTTAAGTTTAGTAATTGTTTCGTCTTTGTCTTGCATAATAATCTCCTATTATTTATTTTAGTTTAATGTCACAACCGGAACTACCAAACCCGCCCGCTCCGCGGTCAGTATTGGTTAACTCGGTTACAAGGTTGAATTTTGGGGATAAATGAGGTACTACTATTAGTTGGCACACTCTATCTCCTTTATACATGGTAATATTTTTTGTCCCTATATTACGTAGTTTAACTTGAATCTCTCCACGATAATCAGAATCAATAACTCCTATTGTATTTTTAAGTACAATGTGTAGTCCTTCATACTTACCCATACTCGATCGTGGAGCTACAATGCCTACCGTATTCTTTGGTAATTCTACAGAAACCCCTGTCCCAAAGCTTATCTCTTTACCTGGCTCTAGGCAGAAGTCTACTGAAGTCTTTAAGTCCATACCAGCAGCATCTTCGCTGCCAATAACTGGAACTAATTCTTTATCTATGCATACTATATTTATCACTACGAATGTCCTTTAATGTATTTTCTAGTTTAGTAAAGTAATCACCATCATATGTATTACTAGCGTGTTCAATAGCATCATCAGAGTATGAAATTAAATCCATTAACTCTAGATTGCGAAGAAGAACTTCTTCACCACTACTATTAAGATTCTGTACAAATAATTGCTTACCAGGAATTGGTAATGCCCCTACTAGGTCATGAACTGAGCCATACTCCCTAACTAGGTTATAAGCGCGTTTAACACCAATACCATCAATACCTGGTACAGAGTCTCCTCGGTCTCCCTGAATTGCTTTTACATGAGAATACTGTTCTGGGCTATCACACCCATGTTCATCATAGAAGTTATCAATTGTAAACTCTTTCTGACTAGTATACGCCCAACGTTTTACTTTATCGTTAAGGAGTTGATCCCAATCTTGGTCAGTTGATATTAACCAAATAGTATCGTAACGATCGTATAAATGCTGTGCAAAGTAAGCTGCCAAGTCATCAGCCTCTACACCTTTTAGTTTTATGATACAATGACCTGTTTCTTCTACTAACTCAACTGCACGAATATACCCATCAAAGAAGTCAGCCCAAGATTGAGATTCTTCCTCTGTTTGTGTTTCACGCTTAGCTTCACGGTCGCCTTTGTACGTAGGCAGTAGCTCTTTACGGTAAGTTGACTTACCAAAGTCTGATAAGTGTAATACATCTTTAGCACCATAAGAGGCTGCTAAAGAGTTAATAGTTGCTAGATATTCAGCACCAAATATATTATGGCCTCTATGCTTGAATCTCATTGCTAAGTTGATTCCGTCTACTATGATAAGGTTATTACCTGTACCACGACGATTTTGTTGTTCCCAGCTTATTGTCATTTTACAAAATACTCCGCTTTTGTTGTTTCTAGTAGGCTTTCAAATAGGAATACAACTACTTGCATTTCACCTTTATTAAATGTAATGTTTGGTTCTGGTATTTTGTATTCTACTGGTAAATCTTCTACATTGAGAGCAACCAACCATTTACCTCTGTCTTTCTTAAATACTAGCATTGGCATAGCATTCATTTGAATAGACTCTCGTACTGTTTGTTCCCAGAACTTTTCTAATTGGGAGACTGTAGTATTGAATAGATTACTATTAACTACGTCATCTTTATAGTGCTTTACTTCAATAGTGAAAGCAGCTATTTTACCTGTAGGGGTAGGGAGATAAATATCCCCCTTTAACCCATGTGAAGCACCAAATCCACCAGAACCAGGAACTCTATCCCACTCTAGCTTAGTTGCTTCTCTAAGCATGTCTCTTACTGCATATTCTGCACGTTGGCCTTTAGCCCTTGAATCAACTCCAGTCGCCATTCTCTAACCTCGATATGTTATTCTCCTTTATAACTTTTAATACCTCTACTAGAGGATGCTGGTAGTTGTGACTAACAACAAAAGTGTTTAGGTTATGTTCTTTAATTAAGACCTCTATTAAATCTTCCATGCCTTCTTCGTCAATAGTAGAGACTACCTCGTCTAGGAATAATGCATTCAAGCTATTCTTAGATACTGCTGACATTAGGCTTCTAATAGATAGAAGTGTTGATATGTTTACTTTACTAAGTTCACCGGAACTAAGTGTTCTTATGTTAACTTGTTTACCAGAGGAGAACATTATTACTTTAAGATTAGCTTCATCCAGTTCAAATCCTAAAGCGAACTTCCCACCAGAAATACTAGATAGGTATTCGTTAACTTTATTCTCAAATACCTTTACACAGGATTCTAGCTTATAAGCTATTAAACCTTTCGGTCCGAATATCTTAGCTAGTACATCTATGTTAGTTAATCTAGTTTGTAAGGTTACTTTATCTTGCATAATACCTTTAAGTTCTACTACAGCTTTATTATAGGATTCTTGAAGAATATCGAGTTTCATATTGTTCTTAGCAGCTTCGATATTATATTCTTGAGCACGTTTAATTAGTTTATCTCTTTCTATAATATCTAACCTAAGCTCGGCTATAGTTTTGTCTATAGATGTTATCTCTGCTTTAAGTGCTTCTGATTCCTCTTTTATATTTATTGTCGGTTTTGCACTTAGTAAATCTACCATCGGTTTTGCACTTAGTAAATTAGTCATCGGTTTTGCACTTAGGACAGCTTCAATATTTGCCCCTAAGCTTTTTGCAAATTCTGCTTGTTTCTTTGCTAAAGATTTCTCAGCGTATACTACAGCTTGTTCTGCTACTTCAAAACTATATTTTGCATCTTTATACAATTTACTCTCTAAGGATAGGCTCTTATGTTCACGCTGTAACGCTACTAATTCTGCTTGTAAACTATCTCTTTGTGACTTACATTGTATAAATAGCTGCTTCTTATTCTCTGCTTCCTTTGCTGCCTGTGCTTTATCTAATGGTGAATTACACGCAGTACATATAGTCTCTAAGGCATCAGCAGTAAATGTTTTGTAAAGCTTTTTAGTCTCATCCATATCCCATTGAAGTTTTCGTATAGTCTCCTCAAGGCGCGAAATAGCATCACTTATAGATGAAATATTAGATTCATCAGGTGGCTTCAACGTATCTAAGTATTCCTTAGATTGCTTAGCTTCAGGGATTAGTTTATTATCTAAGATATTAATATCATTATCTATACTTTGACATATGGCTTCTTGTCGATTCCACTCTTGTAGCTTATGTTTATGAATCTCTGCATCTTTAAGCGCATTAGCCTTTTCCGTATCTACACGTTCTTGCAAGTTATCAAGACTATTACGTGCTATAGATTTAGCCTCACTAAGCTTTAGAATACCATCATGGTACTTATCCGCTAAGGACTCAGGTACTTCTATCTCTAACATAACATCAGGTATAATAGTACTTTTAATAGTAGCTTCTAACCTATCTGATTCCCTAGTAAGATTAGTCATGGTATTAGCCACATCCTTTCTTTCTTCCTTTATTCTAGTTTCTATACTAGGATACTTTTCAAGGTTAAGTAGATTGATTAAGAACTTTTTACGATTACCATCTGTAGCAGTTAGGAAGTCTAAGCTTGAAGTAAGAGATTGATAAACTAGTTTGGAGAATGTGGTCATATCCATACCTAGTATATCAGCTACTATCTTATAAGTTTGTGTGGCTGTATGTCCACCTATATTAACGCCATCAGACATTAATGTTACTTTTGCTGTGGTCTTAACTACTTTCTCAATACTATATGGTGTTCCATTTACTTTGAAGTCTAGCTTCATAGTATACTCGGTAGCTCCTGAGAATCTATTAAGTATATCCCCTTTTGCAACACCCTTTGAGTTTTTATTGTAAAGTATTTCTTCTAGTATTAATGGGATCGAGCTTTTACCAGAACCATTCTTACCTACTAATTGAGTTGTAACATTTTTAGCTAAGTCAATTTCAATATTATCCCCAAAAGGTAGGCAATTACTAAATTGTAACTTACCTAATTCAATCATTATAGTCGTCCAGAATCACAATATTGTGAAGCTCTGATATTAAATCAGCTGTATCATCGGTAGATAATCCTAGTATAGCCGTACAGTACGCACTAACCTCATTAGGTATATCTCCATCTAATCCCGGTAGCTTAGCGTCTTTACTAATACCAGTATTTATTTTCTTATCTAATAGCTCAGAGTTATCTACTTTACCTAATGCAATAACATCACCAACTAACTCATAAACTATTCTGTGGAAGTTATCTGCTACTATCTTATCTGTTGAGTCAACTGTGCGTCTAACTAACTGTGGTAGCCCAGTTAACTCTACCCATTCAGTATTACCAGTATCGGTATCTACTATAAAAACTCCATGTGTTGACTTTGGAATTTCTCTTGAGAAAGAAGTATTGAAAGGAGAGCCTGGATAAAGTAACGGGATGTTTGGGGTGTTTTGGCAACATTCTACAGAGTGGAGATCTCCCGCAATAACCTGATTATACCCGTGTTCTTCAAATCTATTTAGTGAAATCTCTGGCTTCACGTGAGGGTCTATAGCCCCACGAACATGTGTAAAACAAATCGTCGATAGTGCAGGCACCCACGTCTTTTTGTGTAACTCAGTATAGTCAATAATATCGAAGTCTTTAGAACGATATGGCTCTGTAATAACTCTAGCATAGGGATTACATCTAGAAGTTTCTGCTGCTAAGCTAGTTAAGCAGCTTTGTGAGTTTTTTAACATTTCATGATTACCAGAGTATAGTAAAATATCACCAGTTAGTCGGGCAATACACTCAAAGTATAAATCTAAATCGTCTGTTGATGGGTTAGCTACATCTAGTATGTCCCCACCAATAATATGTAATTCGCAATTATGTTCTTTGTAAATAGCATTTATAGCGTCTACCATTAGTAGGAATCTATTTCTTTGCCATTCATCGGGAATATTGCGCTTCCCTAATTTTATATGCCAATCGGCACTGAATAGTATTTTCAAGTTATATTATCCTTTATATTTATAATACCTGCACGCGGGTGTTTAAGTACTAGGTAGAATGCGGTGGTAATTTTTACCATCTAATACCCTCTTTAAAGCCTTCGTCTAAGGTATATACTTCACCATCATCTCTACGTACAACACTAAGTGTTTTGGGATTGCCTTTAATAATTTCATTTAAGTATTTGGTTAACTGACTTTTAGTTAACATACCCTCGTATCTTTGAGTTGAATTATTAGAACAGGTGAACATTACTAGTAAGTTATATTTAGCTTCCATTATTTAATACCTCTTAAATATCCCGCAAGTGTTTGTATCTTCTTCTCTAAAGCCAGTACTAATGCTACCTTACTAGGATCATTTGCCTGATACTTTAATTCTTTTAGTAGTGGGGAAATAGAATATATTACATTAATCTCTCTTTCATGCATACTTTCCAGCATGTCCTGTTTAATACTTTCATTATAAATAAACATGGCTTCTGCATCAGAAAGATTATCTTGATAGTGATCGGGGAAATACCTAATATAACGTAGTTCTGGGATAGTTGCTTTGACAGCTTTAAGAGGTTTATCTCCTTCTTTAAGAGGTGGTTCTTCAATAATAGATATGTTTATTAGGTCTTTTAAAGATTTCATAGTTACTCCAAAAAGAAAAGGGAGCCGAAGCTCCCTAAGTTATTTAGTCTTCAAGCTCGTTAATAGCTTCTTGACTTGCTTCGTGCGTAGAGTTACCATCAGCATCTTCTTCTTTAGCTTCTTTCTCACCAGACATCCAAGACGCTAAAGCTGCTTTGACTTCGTCGTATGTTGGGCGCGGGAATAAGCTAGAAATATCATCGCATTCGTCAATAAGTAATTGGTCTGCGGCACGTTCTTCGTCAGTTTGCTTGTAAGCACCACACTTTAACTGCTGAACAGTATATTTTGTGTCACTCCAAGTTGAACCTGTTTTCTGAACAAAGATATCGAAGTCTAATGGAGACTTACCTAATTGAGCTGCTGTATCGCTAGTACCATCGAAGATTGATTTTTTAAGGTCAATTGCTTCTACTTTACCAGTTGCGCGATTAATAGCTAGACACACATAAGCACGTTTGCACTTTAATGGGACTAACTTACCAGCATCTTTTCCTTCACCTTTCTGCGTTAATCCCGCTTCACGGATAGGGTCTTTAGCTGAGTTATCAAAGCGCTCTGTTGCACGATTAAATGCTAAACATTCGAAAGTACGTGGCTTACCCTCTGCGTTATTAACCCAGTATACGTAACGAGGTACGATACCGCTGATAATACGGAATTGGTTATCTTTTTGAAACTTCATAAACGGTAGGCCGTTCTTTGCTGCTTCGCCTTTAGATTCGCCCCATGCAAGTGCTTGATTAGTTTGTGTCATTTAGTATTTCCTTCTGTTTTGAATATTAAGTTAGGTTGGTTTATTTCGATTAGTGGATTGTTTTCGACAACATATTTGGAAACCCAAGGCGGTATTCTTGAAATATGGAGATTAGTTTTCTGTGTTAGTTTATAGTCCGAGTATAACCTTAGACTGCATAAACCTACAAATTCAGCTTTTTCGCGATCAGAATACTTGTCGCTAAACAAGATTGCGGTATTAACTAAGAAGTTTAAACCTAGTAGATTCTGATAATTTCCGAGAGCACGAGCTTGTAGGTATTTGACAATTAGCGAGCTATCGCCTTTTGATAGTAAATATATTGCGGAGTAATTGAATAAGATCATATTATACAAGATTATAATCAAGTTGTAAAGAAGAATTTAACTTTTATTTCAACATCGTTATACCCTTTGTCCCCTTTGCTATTTCGATATAAATATTATACTTTAATCTAAGTAGCCAGTAAAGCAATTTTTAAAACTAATTGCTTTACTGTGTTTTCAGAGCTAGAGACTTTTTCCCTCAAACTTTAAGAAACTATTATACAAACTATTTAGCATTTAGTAAAGAACTTATTCAGTATTATTTACCCTGCAATAGTTCAGCCATATTAGTATCAGTCATTGGTATAATGTTCCATTCGTTCTTTGCGTAGCAAGCATATCTCATAGATCTATGTCTAGTACCTGTTTGTCCTCCAAGCCCAATATCAACTATAACTGGGTCTAACTTGTCACTTGTAATACGCATAATACGTCCAGCTAACTGCTCTACAAGAGATTCATTATTAGTAGAAGTTGTATTCACTAAACAAGATAACTCATTTAGAGAAACACCCTCAGAGAATATAGAAATACTAGCATTTAAAGCTGTTGGTGGCCCATTAGCTACTGCTGCCATGATTTTATTTCTATTCTCTAGCTTACTAGTCTCTCCCTGACCAATTATAAGGTAAGACCCCTCTATATTCTCATGAATCCATTCCAAGAACTCTACCCTATCAGATACTACTAATACCTTGTGCCCCATATCAATATAGGCTCTAGTTAGGTTTAGTACTAGCTCTCTATACTTAGGATTCTCAATTAATTCATTTATTCTATGTGCCCATGGCGTAGCCATGTTACCAGGGATAGGAATCTTAGTAGAATACCCATGTATTACTGGTTTTATAGTATTGCTAACTGCTGGAATAAATACTTTCTCACTGAAGTAACCTCTAAAAGTGGCTTCAAGTCCATCTTTACGTTTCAGTGTACCTGTTAGTCCAATAGTATATCTAGCTCTACTTTCATCGATAATTTGAGTAAATGTAGCAGCACAACAGTGATGGGCTTCATCTATTACTAGTATACCGAACTTAGCACTTAGCGCCACACCATGCTTTCTTACTGTTTGTATATTAGCTATTACTATTGGTGGGTCAATATTGAACTTACCCGAACCAATGATTCCTGGAGTAAACCCAAACCACTTCTTTACTTCTGCTACCCATTGATCTCTAATAGTTGTTGTTGTACATACTACTAGTGTTTTTTGTTGTAGTTTATGTGCGATAGCTAATGCTGTAATTGTCTTACCGAACAAGACTTATGTTACATGTACCCCGTTAGGTACACTCTCTAGATTTCTCTAGAGTTCGGACTATATCTTCAATATTATTAATACTATTTATTAGTATAAACTCTATATTTTGTTCCCTACACCATAGCTTCTTTTCCTCTATATTATTGGAATAGTCTTCAGTGCTTTGTAGGTTACCAGAGGTTACTTCTATTATAGTATTAAGTTGTTCTGAATAGAAATCTGCAATCCAACGTCGTTTAGTATTACCTATACACGCATAAGGTACCTGTATCTCAAATGATTCATCTAAATATTTATCTTCTACTAACTGCTCTATACATGATATATTAGAATTACATATATCACACCGCAATCCTTTCCCTTTAGAGAAAAGATGACCTAAAGTCGTAGTTGAGTATTTCTTAGTATGTGAACACTTTAAAAATTTTACAGTACAGTACGCCTGTGTAGTTTCTTTATTATAACCCAAATACTCTACAACCTCCACTAGCTTTAAATATGCGGGTGGACGCCTACTATTTATCTGGGCTACCTTAACTTCGTCAGGTATATTCTTCTGTGCACCATTACATATTCCACAAAATATGTTACCTTTCTTATGCCAGCGTATAAACGTTTGGTCTTGAATTTCTGTGGTGTAATTACAGTTGGAGCAAAGTATACTCCTAGACGTATAGTTACTATATCGTATAGACTTTAATACTTCTACTTTCATTTGTTTTGCACGGTCTAAACATACACTTGATGTTGGTATTTCTTTCATTTTATATTGCTCCCCGTTTCGCCACCCGTTAGTAGCTACTCTATTTCTAGATAGTCTCTGAACTTTATTCTTGATATTATTTTACCAAAACTAAATGGATTTGTAAATAATATTATTAGAATCTTAGCTGCTGATTGCCCAATCAACTTAATTTTCAAACATTCACGCTCACTATTTCTAGTCACGTTGTAGTTTAAGTTGCTCTAAGGGGGTTCCAGCAATTAAAGGAGTTTATACCAAGCCTCGGATTTCTAACCTGGTTTACCGTTGATAATACAGGAATCCTCAAACTCATTGTATATAGATTCTTGATCCCCCCGGAGTGTAAATGTAGGTGCTGGTATCTCTGCTGGTACTACACTACGTTTATCAATAATAACGTATTCATCTGCTGCTAATACATCCTTTACATAATCTATATTACCTAAAGGTGCCCACCATACATCTTTGGCTACCTTACCAATACGTTTAACAAATCTAGGTTGCGTACTCATTCCCATAGATTCTATTTGGTATGTTAGCGCCTTTTCTAATATTGCCAGTTTCTTATTATCTGTACAATTAAAAAATAACTTGTTTGATAATACTAGCTTCTTTATATCTTTCTCCACTCTACCTCCTTAGTAGGTTTGGTGTTGCTTGTATCAAATATATGACGGCCTCCCTTGTAAGAGATTATACCTAAGTAATTATACGGCTCTTGTGTCACAAAATGATAAGGCTCTCCTTGTACTATGGCAGCATAGAATTGTCCATCTGCACTTACTATATTTTTACAAGGTTTCCATTCTACTTTAGTAAGTTCTTTAGGTTTATACGTGGTAATATGACCAGTACTATCAATGAACTTATTGTACTTTAATAATCTATAGGTTTTATTTACCTGTATTACTGTAGTACACTTATATTTTAATGGGTATATTTTATATTCATACTCTCTAGCTAGCATTAGTACTCTACGCTCTAGAAAGCTATCTGAATCAATATTCTTATCATCTAGCACATATCTAGTATAAAAGGTATTAATATATACTATATTATCTATTTCTTCTATTAACTCATATTGTCTTAGTGCGAATACTGGATATTTAATCAATTATTTACTCCCAGAAGCAAGAAAGGACGCTTGCGCGTCCCTTCTGAGTTATCCTTTAAGTTCATATAACTCTGGGTATTGCTTAGCAAACTTACCACAACTATAGTCATCAGAACCACCTTTCTCTGAGTCTGATTCAACACCAACACCATGACCACCGAAGTTAAGTCCACGGTCGCGTTGAATACACTCAATTACTAAAGCAGTATATTCATCTACTTGATCCTCTCGTACAATAGCTACGATAGAGTCATGTACCAACATACGAATACTAGCATCCATTCCTAGCTCTTGGATTCTATTTTCTGCTTCTACTGCACCTAATAAAAGTACATCAGAAGATGCTCCCTGAATAATAGCGTTAAATCCTGAACGTAATTCTTCACCTACAGTTTCTCTAGATGCTGAACGAATATTACGTAGTCTACGTTTACGACCAAAATGGCTATAAATGAAACCATGTTGCTTAATCTGTTCATGTGAATCTTCAATCCAACGTTTTAAGTCAGGGAATCTATTGAAGTATGTATCAATATAGCCTTGAGCATCTATCTTATCAATAGGCTCGTATGGGCAACCCGTCTTAACATGTTGTTCGAATAACGACTCATTAATAGATTCTGCTACTTTAGAGGGCCCACTACCGAATAGAATACCGAATGAAATAGCTTTAGATGCCTGACGTAAAGCAGGGAACATCTCTTTTAATTCATGTGCTAAACAGTTAGGTCTAAATACCATGTGTGCAATAGAACTATGGAAGTCGGCAGAAATAACAGACTTGTCAGCCATATCATTGAATACTTTCTGTAGGTTTTTATCACCACTTAAAGCAGCAGCTACCCACATTTCCGCAGTTTCCATATCCACAGCAACAATCTTATAACCCTCTGGGGCTACGATACACGCTTTAACCATAGCATCATCACGAGGAAGTTGCTGTAGGTTTAGTTTACCAGACGAGCTAAGACGACCCGAAGTGGTCGTATGTTGACTGAACCCTGTACGTAAACAACCATCACGGTCAATATTGTCTAGCATTTTGATAATGTATGTGTTAAGTACTTTTGTTGCTTTACGAATTTCCAATAGTAACTTTGGTAACTCATGAGTTTCACCTAACTTCTCTAGTACTTCCGCATCTGTTGAGATAGCACCAGTACCAGTAAACTTATTAAGTGGTGTAATTTTAGCAATATCGAATAATAAGGTTCTTAATTGCATAACTGAACCAGGGTTTAACTTCTTACCCATCTTAGCTTCGAACTCAGCTACTTCTGGTCTAGTATATAGACGTTCATTTAATACATTAATTTTATCATATAATGCATGCTTACACTTAATTAAACGCTCTTTATCTGTAGGAACACCACGGTCTTCCATAGTAGTTAAGAACTGTAGTCCTGGTAGCATTACATTGTAATATAAGCTACTTAATGCAGGGTTACTATCAACAAGAGGCTTGAACTTCTTAGCTAATCGTAGAGTTGCGTCAGTATCTCCAGCAGCATAAGGCCAGATAATATCGAATGGGATTAAGTCATATGAGAAATCTTCTTGCTTTAGTTTATGCAACGAGCAATATTCTTTCTTAAAGTCATCAAGTGCTTCATCATAGTTACCCATATCTGTGTACTTGATAGTTAATGATTTTAACCCGTGTGTACCACTACGTTCATCTAGAACATAATGTAGTAGCATTGTATCGTGTAAACGATGTTCTCTAAATGCTTTAGCAAACTGCCAATGGAAGTGATATGTAAAAAACTTCATATCGAACTTAGCATTATGTAGGAAAATATCTACATTAGGATTATCTAATACTTCCTTTTGGAAACGGAAGGATACTAAGTCACTTAAAGCATCTGCATGAATATACACACCTTGATGTGTTTTATGCGAAATACTCACGCCTAGAACATAACCATCACGAGGATAGAATGCTGTAGTTTCCGAGTCAAGACCAATAGCTTGTACCTTTTCTGCCTGTAGCAAATCTAAGTAAGCTAAGGCTTCTTCCTCTGTAGTAATTGCTTTATAATCAACAGGTGCTTTACTAACTGTTTTACCAGAAATAAGCGATATGATTGCATTTACAGAGGTCTCTAGTATAGGTTTGATTTCAGGTTTAAAGTGTTGCATAGCTGGGTTTACAATAGCGTATAACCCATCATGTTCTTTGCCCTCAAACTCTTTACTAGTTTTTAATTTTACATTACGACCAGTAGCGTCTGATATTGCTGTAGACTTAGAGAAGATTTTTAAGGCATCTGCTCCTACTAATACTACATGTGCATAATCGAAGATAATATTCATATCTAAGGTTACGTGCTTTTTGTATAATGTCTTTACTTTTTCTTCTGTTAGATATACAACATCAACAGGCATTCCCCCTAATAGTTTAGAATAATCTGTTCTATTAGGATTTTTATCAATAACTAATACCTTATCTTTCATTATAACCTCATTTGTTTTATTAACTTAATTATTATAGCAATTTCCAACTAATTAGTAAACTAGTTTATCAATCTCTGCGCTAATAAGATGTACTTCTTGTTCCTCTAGTGATCCTGGGTCTTTGTCAAAAGGTAAGTATTCGTTGAATATGTGTACTGCCATACTAGTTTTAATTTCTATTATCTTTTTAAGATAAGCAGCCGCTGAATTACCAGCCTTGTCATTATCTAATAATAGTATTACTTCCTGTACCCCTGATAACATTAAAGGTGTTATCTTATCTAGTATGTTTCTTTCAGATAGAGACTTTGTGCCGAATAGACAGGCTACATTAGTCATACCATGTTTTTCTAGATTTAGCATATCGAATATACCCTCTACTAGTACAACATACTTACCAGCAACATGGGGATAAATTGGTATAGCCCTACTCTCTGGGTATACTTTGTACTTAGGTGGCACTGTTGAATAGAAGTTTCTACCTATAATATTAGTAATTTTACCACTAATATCTGTAATAGGGAAACATAGTCTATCCTCAAAATTAGGATGCTGAAAAGTTTTGTACTTCTTATATAACTTAGGAGGTATATCTCTATAGTCTCCTAGGTAAAACTCGGAACCTTCAGGTATTTCTATACCTGAAATATCCATCATTATATTTGATATTTTATTCTTTAGCTCTGCTGCTTTTCTACTAATAGGGTTGTAGTACTCATTAAAGTATTCAAATATATTCTGTCCTGCAAATCCACAAGCAAAACAGTTATACTTACCTACAGTCTTATCTATTCGCATAGAGGGGCTAGAGTCATTATGGTCAGGAGATAGGCAACAAACTAATGCGTCGTTGCCTTTCTCAATATATGGGATTTGCTTTCTATTCAGTAATTCTAATACCTTACTCATTAGTCAAGCTCCATAGCTGCTGGTGTTCCCCATTCCTTTGATTCATCATCTTTTTTCTTTCCACGTTTTTTAGGCTTCTCATCTTCATTACCTGCACTAGATAAATCAGCTCCCATTATAGAAGCTAACTGTTGAGGAGATAACTCAATACTACTAATAGTAAGCTTATCCCAATCTATACCAGTGGCAAAGTCAATTGTAGGTAGCGAACGTGCTTTAGTTCCTGTCCATTTTAATGCACCCATAGATTCTCCATTTTTACTATGAATTGCTTCTACGGTAAATGCAAAGTCACATGAGTCTAAGATACCCTTGGCCATTCTAGCCTCGCCATTCTCGTCAATCTGGTACGGCGCGAATATAGTTACATCGTGCTTACGCGCCAGAGCTTTTAGTCTCTTGGCAATTACTATCTGATTTTTCCAATCATACATGTTGGCATCGTTAGAGCCGTCTACTACTATTTGGTTTATATAATCCACAATAACTGGCCCTAGTTTTTTACCGTATTTGGCTTTTAGGTTGGTAAGATACATGTCTATAGAAGATAGTTTTAGTTCCGGGTCATCAATTACAATTAAACCTTTGTCTGGGTCATCTATGCCTTGGGTCTGTAGCAGTTTTTCTAACTTAATAAAGTCATCAAATTCTACTAAGGTACCACAACTAGCTAGAATCTCTCTACCATTTATAAACATATCGGCACGAACTCTAGCCATGTTCTCTAAATCTGTAATGGTATAGTCTTGGTTACGAACTTTAATTGCATCAATACCTGCACATATACCTATATAACGTAGCATTGTTTCTTCTGCTGACATTTCTATAGAGAAATAAGGTACAAATAACTTTTCTTCTTGCACGGACTTTTTAGCAATATTAATACATATTACTGATTTACCTGCACCACGTCTACCACCTATAAGGAATACTTCACCACGACGTAACGCTCCATACTCTGCATCCAGTTTATTACTGATACCTGAGTACATAACTTCTTCTGCGGCATCTTCTTTTGTTTTGAAGATGGTAATATCTCTAGCTGTATGCATATATGATGATGGTTTTATAGATTCTTCTAGAGTTACAGGAATAGAGTTTGCTAGTTCCATTATCTCCGAAGATGACTTTAACGAAATATCATCAATTGCTTTAGATATCAACGTTAAAAATTGTTGTTGGGTATATTGATCCTTTAAGGTTTCTATTGCTAAGTCAAAGTCAGTAATGTCAGGTATATCTAGTGATTCTAATGCTGCTATACTAATGCTAAGCATAGGACTACGAGAACTATCTAACTTCAGCTCCCCTAAAGTGGGCATTTTACCATGTCTATCATAAAACCTAGATATAGCTTGTAGAATCGAAGTATACGCAGGGGTAAAGTACTCTCTCTTTACTTCTGTATACCTAGTTAACGCTTCCTCTCTTGACTCTGATTTTAGCAGCAGATATATTACTACTGCTTCTACATTCATTTATTCATCTTTTCTTCTGTATCAGATACTACTTCATCTAATATCTCCCTAAACTGGGTAATTACATCTGTTATTAACTTATCTTTTGCAATATTATAATACTCTTTGTCCTTAGAGTCAACTAGAATATTCGCAATCTTCTCGGCTAATAGAGTTTGAGCACAGAAATATAAGTTGGCGTAATCATTGCCAGAGGATGGTAGAGCAATTACCGTTGCGTAGGAGCCATGAGCAAGCTTAGCCTGCTCAATTGCTTGTTGGGGGGAAATAGATTCTTCATCTGGTGAAATAATTAATACTCTCATTAGTCCTCCAGGATTTTAAATTCAGCTACATCATCATATCCTGTAATAGTAAAAGCAGCAGCATTTACTATTTCTACGTCTTTAATAAACTTTGTATTACTAGAGGAATCCTCATCTTTACATAAGAAACTAAAACCTACTGATACGTATTTAAAGTTATTATTTGGCATTAAGTTAAAATGGGCACCAATACTAAATAATCCATTATGAACAGATTCAAATAGTTCTGTTATTACACCAACTGGAGGTAAATCCTCTCTATAATCTTCTAGTATTACCATTGGAAGCTTAACCTTAGATACAGCTAATCTTAGTTCATCTACTGAGATTACATAACTACCTCTACCATACATAGCTATATTTTCTTTAGTTGGATTAGCTATAATTGACATTATACTATCGGTTTTGCACTTAATCATTTTTGTTTCTCCTAATAGATGTACAGGGGCAATATCGTCATAAGCTAAGGACTTTTCAATAAAGAATAGCTTTATTCTAAATGCTAGTAGCTCTATCTCTTCATTTTTACCTAGGGTAGGTACACAGGTAAAACCTATAGATAACTTTAATTTATCATCTAATAGTTCCTCATGTAGCTCAAATATAGCACCTATGCTTTTCTCACCTAAATACTCTGACCTAAATAATTCTACTACATTACCTATTATATTATCTTTATCCTTACTAAACTGAATTGGCATAGGTAACTCTACCTTTTCCATTGCAGCGAATAAGTCCTCCTCTGTAATACAGACTGCTTGTATATTACTAGTGTGCTGCAGAGCATTACCTTTAGTTGACATTATACTATCGGTTTTGTACTTAATCATTTTGTTGTTCCTAATAAAAAAGGGGAGACCGAAGCCTCCCCTTAATGGTTATAAAACGTGTTGCTTATTCAGCAGAATCTTTCTTTGCGTCTAATGAGGCACGTTTCTTAGCACCATCATGGTCAAGACAGCTAATACCACGGCGGGTTAGCATATTCTTTAATCCACGAGCTGACATATTAGTAGCGGTACATAAAGCTTCTAGTGTAGAACCAGCGATATCTAAACCATCTAATGGGTCTTTACGACGTGCAGCCGTTGAAGTTGCTTGTACTGGTTGAGCTGTTAAGCGACCCTCACGAACAAGGCTTAAACCTTTACCGCGAGCTGAAACAACTGAAACACCAAGTGCTTCTGCAATATCTTCTAGAGATGCGTTTGCTTCTGCCATTTCAACATAGATAGCTTCTTGTTCAGGGCTATAAGTACGTTTTGCTTCACGCTTAGGAGTAGGTTTAACTGAACCAGTTAATTCCATGCTGAGGATTTTACCTTGAACTTGCTTATCAGTAATGCCAGCACCACTAAATAATACTTGAGCAATTTCAGCATATGTGTGAGTTGCATCATGTGATTCTAGGAATGAACGTAGTTCAGCTTCCATTTCAGCAGTCCAGATTGACGCTTTAGCTGATGCTTTTTCTACTTCGTGACCAAGTTTACGTAACTTAGCACCTACTGAACGTGTACTTCCACCCATAGCTTCTGCGATTTCAGCAACAGTTGCTTGAGATACAACTTCCATTCCAGCTACTGAAGCTTCTAGAGTTGCGGTGTTTTCTTCGTTCCAAGTGATTTTATTGTTTGACATGTATAGTTTTCCTCCAAGGAAATTTTATTTTAAGAAGTTAGTTGTTTAATAGTAACAATGGGGATTCCCATAGCTACAGCTTTCTTATAAGATGCACTTGACTTCTTCGAGTCATCCTCACAAATAAGATGAGTTACTACTTTAGTAACTGAGGTTTTTGATTCCCATCCTAGAGGCAATAAGAAAGCTTCTGCTGCTCCACGATTAGGAAAGTCATTTAATTTGCCAGTAATACAAACACACCCTTTAATTGCAGTGGTACTTGTTAAACTTACTGGACTTTGCAAATCAAGATCTAAAGCTAATACCCTATCGCATAAAGGACTTTCAATAAAGCTAACAAGACTAGCATGTTTAACTTTACCTAACTCTTTTACGAATGATTCAGTTAGTAACTCTGGAGACCTAAGCGCTTCTATCTTCTTAATCTTGTTTGCAATTATTTTGCTTGAAGATAATGCGATAGATTTAATACCTAAGCCTTGAATAAATAACTCTAGCTTTTGTGACCTTGACGCTATGATTCCGTCATATATCTTTGTACCGTTGGCGATACCAAGAATATCGGTTAATTCATCTAATGTAATTTCGTATAATTGAGGAATACTAATGAATCCATGTTCAAATAGTTTCTCAATAGATTTCTCTCCCAACCCTTTAATCTTCATCACTTTAGTGAAGTTCTCTAATCTCTTAGTATTCTGAGCAGGACAATCTTCAGTATTTCTACAGAATAATTCTGTAGCTGTCATTTCAAGCAGTTCACCACAAGACGGGCAATATTTTGGTATTTGAATCAATTTCTTAATTCCTTATTAGTATACTAGTTAAGTGACAAGCCAGTCAAGCAAATTTTTAATCTATTTAGGTTTGCTATTCGCTTGCTGCTCATTACCTAATTTCTAAAACTATTATAACTGATATAAATCGATTAGTAAAGAAATATTTTAAACTTCTGTGCCTCACAGTATTTAGTGGATTGCTTCAAAAGAGAAAATATATTATAGCTAAGTAAATGCTAAACGTCAAGATTACTTTATAATTTAGGTTAGGAGTTATTCAACCATCCCAATAATACACGGGATAATTTCTCCAGAACGAATAATCTTCACTTTACAACCCACATAAAGTCCCATAGCTTCAATAAATTTAGGATTGTTTAAAGTGGCCTTAGATACTTTGGCTCCATCAATTTCTATTGGTTCAATAATAGCTTTAGGCACTACTTTACCAGTTCTACCTGTATTCCACTCAATAGATAGTAACGTAGTTACCATAAACTCTTTATCTTCTTTTATCGAGAATGCACCTCTTGGGAACTTAGCAGTAAATCCTAGTTTATAAAACTGAGCATTATCATCCATACGAAGCACTCTACCATCAAATGCAATTTTTAGCATCGGTTTTGCACTTAGTAATTCTGGTACTCCCAGTACAGTATTAAAACCAAATTTATCAAGCTCTACCATATCTTGGGTATATGTAGCTGTAAGAGGTACTGTACCTTTACCAGTTACATTGTAGGCAAAGAACATAAGTCCTAGTTTAGCGGCTTCTTCTGCAAACTCTGTATCACTAGATAACTGTAATTTACCACTAGCTAAGTTACGGGCGTTATCTACATCTTTAGTAGCTGCTACTTCGCCATTAACTTGGATAAAGTCGTGTACTGAGTTTAGTTCAAAAGAACTTGGTATTTTTAAGTGGGCATGGCGAATATGCGGAACTATCATACCAGCAGCTACACTACCACGAGTAACTATACGATTTAATACGTATAAATCAACACCTACTTTCTCGTATACTAGCTCTAAAGCAGCACCGTCTAGCTTATTGGATTCTACCCATCCTACATGATTTGGTAATGTATCACCACGACAAGGGTAGAACTTCTGTAGCGAGTACATAGGATTTAGATGATCTATGTCACCTGTTGGCCCTATACTAGTTTCGCTATCTTCGTTGTGGGAAACAAGAGCATCATACTGTTCGTCAGTAATCAAGGGATTACCTAAGTAGTAAGCTTCTTGGTATTTTGCAATTAAGTCTTTCATTTATATTCCTTGTTCATCTTATTAACTAGGTAGTTTATATGGGATGCATCCCTAGAAGTTGTACCCGTATCTTTCCAGTAGCTAATAATACCTAATAAGCTACATTTCTCTTGTACTACGTACATTGAGTACTTACGTCCTTTTTGAACTACAAGTCTCAGCTTTACTCTGTACTTATCGGTATTTTTCATTATTAGCCCTTTCTCAATTCAATAAAGATATTATACGCTAATTTAAGCATATAGTCAATAAAAGAATACAAAAAAGCCCACCTATTCAGTGGGCTTTCTTAGGTCGATGCCATGCTCTAGTAGCTTAGTTATTACTTCGCCTTCGCTCATTAGCGATACTAAAGAACCCCATAGACTAGCAACAGAGTCGATAGTATAGGGTAATGTTACACCTTCTTTGGTTGGGTAATAAGTTTCTTCATCAAAAGATAGCTTCCACCATCTTAATGATACATATAGCGTGTCCCTAAACTCGGAGACAGCCAACCTAAGCTGTTTGTCTCCTTTGTCACACACTATCTTAGAACCCAAGTCCTCTAGTTGCTCAATTTCCTCGGGAAACACGAGCAGACTTTTTCAATTCAGCATTTAAACTAGTTACTTGTTTAATAGATTCTAGTGATAGAGTGCGGAATTTATCTTTAGAATAGGAGAAGATTAACACTTCGCCCTCACCTACTTCTGGTCTAGGGGAACCATACGTAGCTTTATTCTTAGCTTCGATTCGAGCTATATGTTTATCATTGAAGTCGGTTGTGCCAACTACGAATGTTGATTTTCTTCCGTTAATGACAGTTTCAGGTGTGTACGTAATAAACGACACACCATATTTAGTCATTAAATCTTCGAATTTATTTGCATCCATGACAAGCCCCTATTATTCAGAATCTGATTGAATTGTTAATAACACGCTAGTAACGTAATCTGCGGCTTTACCTGTTAACTTTTCAATAACTTCCATATCTACTGCATCTTCACCAGCCATTGCTTGAATAGCGGCAACTAAGTCTGCATGTGATTCGGCTTTACCACGACGTTTGCCTGCTACAGCACCATCTTTAGGTGTAGCTTTGGCTTTAGCTGCTGCTTTAGAGATATAGACGGATGTACCATCTGGATTTTTAGCACGTTGTAAGATTGTGCGAAGTGAGTTTAAAGTACAACCTAACTCTTGGGCTAAGCCTTCCGCAACTTCTTGTGTGTGGCTAGGACGATCGTTTTCCGCTACTTCTTCAATACGGTTCTTGTATTCTTCAACAGCAACAGCACGTAACTCGTCAGTCCATTTGAATGGTGTAGTCATATTTGTATTTCCTTTGTAGTCAATTGATTAAGTAATTATTATACGTTTTTATAAGTAATGAGTAAAGTAGATTTTTAATCTTTATCGTAGGACTCTATCAACTCTAGAATCTCTAAATACCTACCAGTTGCTACTAAGGTATCTACCCTAGTATATAAATCTTGTAACTCCCTGGTAGAGATTCTCAGTGCTAGCTCTAACATAGTCTGTACTATATAGATTTTATACGTAAGCATTCTGCCTTGATTACTATCGTCAGCAAAAGGCATATCTACCTTAACACTATTTTCCCTAAAAGGATTAGGTTCATCCATTATCCCCATTATAAATCCCACTCTAGTAATGCCCTTTCCATTAATTGTGTGGCATTCCAAAATATAGCGGTGTCTTCACGTACTAGGTTAGTATAAGTCATTAATACTTCTGCACCTAAACCTTCTTCCTTAGCATATTGTAGCATATCTAGAGCTACGGATGCATACTCAGCTTTTTGCAAACTGGTATCTTCTACTATTGATATACCTGACATTATTTATCCCCTTTAACTTTTGCAGACATACGAGCCTGCTTTAATGCTTCACTTAAACAAATATCTCTATCTTCTTTACTCATAATACTTCCTAGCTTAGTTACATCTAGGCCAAGAGCTTGTAAGTGACGTAAGCTACCTAACTCATACCATGCGTAGTAAACATAACGATGTTTATCACGGTCTAGTAAGTAGATGCGATATGTAGTTTCAGCTTGGTCTGGTACAATGGCATCAATCTCACCTAAGCAGTTATAACCAGCTACCCAAACATGTTCTTTAAGAGCGAAGTGTTCTTCTACGCATTCGTCTGGAATCATTGGTGGGTTCATTGGGTTAACTGTTTTACGTGATTTAAGCATTGCTCCATGTTGTTCTAGCTTTAACTTAATTAAAGGCATTGGTCGGAATGTGCGTTTTGAAATTTCTTCCATAGACTCACCATCGAAATAACGCTCAATAATATCAATCATTTCTGCATCAGACACAGGAGTACCTCGCTTAGATTTACGTAAGCGTAGTTCATTCTCCTTTTCTTTAGTATACGTTTCAATTAGTGTAGTAAGACGAGTTGTATTATAAGCAATGTTTAATATTTCACAAGCAGCTTTCTTAGTGGCACCATTCTCTAGTGCAGAAATAGCTGCTTTATATTGTTCGTCTGAAATATCTGCTTTGATTCTTGGTGCCATGTGTTCGCTCCTTAAAAGGTGTTTCAATTCAATAAAGCTATTATACGCTTTATATATCGTTTAGTAAAGAATAATTTTACTTTACTGGGTTAAATGTATTCAGTGCGCCTGTACGAATATACACTATTCTAGTGGAGATTAGAGCTTTGCTCCATAGGGAATAAGTCTCACGCTCTACTCTAAACCAAAAGGTTCCGTCATGCTTGATATACTCCGTATCCCCAAATAAAGGATTAGTGTACTTAGGAGACTTCTTCCAAATACTTTCGTTTATAGTACGACTTCTCATTCTGATTTCCATCCAATAACATTTTCCCACTTACAGCTCTTAAAGTGTAATGCGTCCATATCCCAGAAGATAACGTTTTCTGGGGGTATAGGTCTAGCCATTTCAGGGTTCTTAGTAGCTTTTGGCTTTGGTAAGTAATCTACACTCATTGAAGCATAAATAGTACGTGCTTCACCATTTGTTTTAATGAAGTTTAACTCTACAATACCTTTGGTTAAATCTTCGCGTAGTTTTTCAATTGTTGATTCCATAATAAACTCCTATCTGTTATATTCTACGGTTGGTGGTGGAGTGCGTCCATGTAACGATCTTTGTATAGTTTTACACATAATAACACTAAAGATAATCTCACGTGTACTCTCTTTATAGGTAGCTGTGTGTTGCCCAATAGGAGCATACCCTTCTTCTACCTTTGTACGGAGTTTACCCTCAAATGCTGTTTTTGTGCCTTCTATTAAAATATAGTCTAACATAATGTGTTCCTAGTAATTTGCGGAGTACTGTATCCCGTACCAAGTATTAACTTCTACGGGACTGTTAAGTTTAACTAGACAGCCTAAGTAATCTTTAGCTGCTAAGGATACATAGCTTCCATCCGATAGGTTGGTAGTACCATGAAATCTGAATTTCTCTGAAAATCTATCAAAGTCAATGTTTGGTATAAAGTCGTCATATACAGGAGGGTAATCTGTAGTGTAGAATCCACGCTCTAGATGAACTGCGGGACGAAACCCATGGTCTAGTGTATACTCTACTTTACCATTCACTGTTCTAGCAGTCCAAGAATCAGATACCTTTTCATCCCAGTAGTAGGTTTCTGGACGCATACCACTACAAGATAGTCCATTACCACAAGGGTAAGTATATGGTTCTAGCGTAGTCTCGGAGAACTCTGCTTGTACATACTTCTCTGTAATCGCTATGCATTCAGATACTTTGGATACATGACTGTCAAGACCATAATATGTAAAAATAGCAGTAGCAAGGGTAACACCTGTTACAATAACTGGTGTTTTCACTGAGCTTTCGATATTTTGCCAGCTCGTTATGATTTTATTCAGCATGTTTGCCTCTGTTTATTAATTTATAAAACTATTATACGTTATATTCATCGGATAGTAAAGAACAATTATCATCTTGGGGCTCCGAGACGGTAATTAGCGCACCGCGCTCAGCTGAGTTGCTCATTTACTGAAGAACTTTACGTCAATAATATTACTGATATTGTCTATATTAAATACGTTGCTTTCATGGGAATAGATGCTTCTTGCGAGTAATCTTTTTCTTTTATATATGGGAAAAATTTTCTCCCAGCGAAAAAGGCTCATACGTTTATTCACTCCGGCCACTGGAAAGAAATCCTATAATTTCCAATCTAATACTTCCTCAATGTCTTTTATAGCAGCAAGCTCCGCTAAATCTTCGGGAGTTAAACAAAAGCAAGGTATATCTCTTTCATCTGTCCCCATAAGATGTGGATACCTACGTTTTTTAAAACGCTTCTCCATACAGTACTTAATCACCTCAGCGTACTTCGTATGCCAAGACTTTCTTTCAGAATGCTCCCACCCCTCCCAAGTTTTATGCCCAATTTCAAAGTTAGGTATCTCGTCATATAATACTGCCATAGCAGTAGCACTAGTATACTCACAACCTAGAGCATATAATTGTGCTAGTACTGGGTCGGAACCTTTAAACCATTTTAAGTCTAGGGTAACAAATGAATATAACTCTCTATTAGCTTGCTTTACTATATAGAAAATCTCACGGTTAATCCTATCCATGTCTATCCATAAAACTCCTCGGTAAGGCGCGTGAATACCTTTTATGGTAACATGCTCAGGGAACTTATCTCTCAAGTTTATAGGTACAATTCCGGTAGAAGTATCTTCACGTTTTAGTTTACCAGCACAAGCTTGACAAGGAGTCTTACCTGCTAGTACTACTTCTGGTATCAGCTCCATCTTAGTATCACAAACAACGCATTCACACAATACTCTAGTCTTATTATTTGTAAAGGTACCAAGTACATTATAGTTATCTTTAACTCTATACTGGAACACTTCTGTTTTCTGTTCGGGGGTCAGGCTACGTTTCATATTACCATTAGCAGTAACGTAATCCTTAAACTTAACTTTCCAGTCTACTACACTAGTTAGTTTACTCTTATTATTTTGCGCGCGTAACTTTTCCAAGCAATTCATGGTATTTTTCCTTTATAATTAGTTCTGGGTATATGCCGTTCTCTTTATTCATATCTAGCAACTGTGGTGAATTAATCCAATCAGCAGGCACAACACGACATATATTATCATAGTCAACATCTTTACGTTTAGTACCAAAGTTATTCCCTAACTCTCTTAACTCCTCGTCAGGGATAACTCTTTCTAGTTTTCTAACATAGGCTTCGTATTCTTCTCTACCAGTAATCTTCTTACCAGTATTTTTCTTACGAAACCTTTCATTATCTGGTACACGAGTAGTACCCCACTTCTTCTCCATTATACTAGCTCCAGCACTGATTGCATCTTCAGTGCACTTTCTTCTTCGGTTAAAAACTCTGTAGGAATGTCAATATTATTATCAATACAAAATATTCTATACCAGTTAATAATATTTGTAAACTCACTTGGTTCGATGATACCAGCTTTCTTCAAGTATATTTTAAAGAACCTAGCATTAGCATTGCAACCAGTATCTAGATAAAAATCTCTTTTATGATTTTTTAACGAATCAATAAAGGGTTGAAATCCATTAGTACACAGTTTAATATGTTTCCAAAAATTCTTATACAACTTATGAAAGAACTCTGCTGCTTTATCTGGTTTTTCTTCTAGGTATCGATTAATAACTATTTCATCTACATCAGTAGTACTATCTAGTTGGTAGTACCTAATAATAGCTAGCTTAACTTGGTACGCATCATTATGTCTAGGTGGACTATAAGTTAAAGTTGACTCAAGAACCGCGTTAATACGTTGTTCCTTGTAGGATAACTCCGCGTCTTTAGTATCCCCTAAGTCGCCCCAGGATTCTTCGATAATCTTAATCTTACAACCCTGCTCCATTAGATAGTACCTAAATGTATTTTGGAAGTGCATACTTTCAATCTCTCTACGCTTAGCATAAAGGTGTTGAGCTTTATCAATCCAATCCTCGTCAATATTATACTGGTCAGAACCTGCTTGGAATCCTCTAGTACCTGGGTCGGTATAGTAGAAGATACTCTGGGCACCCCTGTCTCGACGTAGAGCTTGGAATCTAAGGTTAGGGGTATGATTATTACTTAGTGTCAAAACGAACACGTTATCAAAATACCTAAAGTCTACACCACTAGTTACTGACGGACTACAAAGTAGCCCATCAATTTTCTGATGCTTTAACTCTTCGTTGGTATAGTCTAAGATTCTACGAATATCTTCATCCTCTGTAGAAGATGAATGAACCTCTTTAATAACTGCACCAGTCTGTTGCCGTAAAACCATAGCTTTCTCATTTAAATCATCTGGGCTACAGTCAGATACTAAGATACACTTTTCTCCCAACTCTAGGCAGGACTTAAAAGCCGACCAAATAGATTTTTCATCGCAAAACTCATAAGCATCACTTTCAGCTAGCATTTTACGTCTATGGTCGATTGCTGTAATAGGTTTATTATAGTCAATTAAAGAACCATATGCACTAATAGTTTCCTCACTAATATCACCATCACTAAGGATAATATAGTCTGCCTTACTCATAATTTCATGTAAGGTATCAATACACTCTTTACGTTTCTTTAGAATAGGACTAAATAATAAGTCATTCATTACAGCATCACATTCATCAATAAACAAGAAGTTAATCTTATCTGCTGTTGGGGCAAACTTCTGTAAACTATGGATAGTAGTACTCATACGCGTTTGTGTACCTGACATAAAGTCAAGCATATCCATAGTCTTACTATACTGTCCAGCACCGAATTTCTCCGCGTTAGAGGATACTAGAGATCTAGTGTTAGTAATCGCCAAGAAGTTACCTTTAACCATACCAGTCTTTAACCAGTTAACTACAGCAGTAGTCTTACCAGTACCTAGACTAGCTTTTACAAAAGTAACTGAACCTTTAGGTGGCAATGTACGCATCTTTAAGAACACTTCATCTTCCTCAGATGTGGTATCTAGATAGGTTACACGCACACCATCAATCATGCTAGGAATTAGACGTCTAGCTTCGCCTAAGAAAGCGCGTAGTGCCTCAGCTCTACCATTATCTAGGTAATCCTGCACACTTCTATCCCTACGATCAGCATAATAGATATACTGTTCTATAATTGGTGTTATTTGCTTCTCTAACCATTTAATATTCACACCATTCTGCCAAGCTTTATGATACAGCTTAGGCATAATACGTAAGAATACACCATCCTCAGCATTAATTAATTCATCGATAGTTCCCTGCACTTCTTTTGGAAAAGAACGTTTACCATCAATCATATCAAACAATATAAAGTCATCCTTTACAACATCAGCTTTACGAGAAACGAACTCAGGTAAGTGATTAGGGAAGATAGCTGTATCACCCTCTCTATACACAATTCTAGAACGACCTTTAAATGGGTCTACAATACCATCATTAAAGATAGGATCTGCAAAGAAGTGTGGTTGAGTAGCTGAATAATAGTTTAAATCGGCAATCTCAAATTGAAACATTGTTTTAGCCTTAATATTTACCTCACTAAAGAAATACTTCAACTGACTCTGTGTAACTGGGATATTAGCTTCAAAAAGCATGTGCATACGCACACCTTTCTTTAGCCCAGCACTACTAGAGGCATGTGCAATAAAGCCCATGTCCTCACTGAATACATCTGGACTTATTTGTACAAAACAATCTATGATATACTCTGCCCATTTCTCAATATTTAAATTATCCATAGCTAGACTAGCGGGTAGCGGAACACTATCCACGTCCAACGCCACAATCTTACTAGGTACGGCAGAGTTAAAATTCTTTCTATTACGCTTGAAAGGTTCAATCGTAACTGTCTTTTGCGCTCTAATAGCAACTAAACTAGGGTTAGCAGCTAACTTATTAATTAAGGTGAACGCCTCTTCTAAATTATCTGGATTAGCTTCCTCAACCAGATTAAATTTGCTAGGTAGCATTGCAGGGGCAGCACTGTGCTTATTATCGTTGTTTAAACGAAACACTTTGGCAAAAACCCAATCATTAGCACCGATAAAATCCCAGTTGCCCATAACTTGATTAAAGTGATACCCCTCATGCCCTTTCAATATGCTAAACATTTATTTCTCCTACTTAGGCAATTTCCTATGAGAAGTATACTATAATTTGCGACAGTATGTAAAGAAGATTTGTAATTTTCGTGTATTAAAATATTTTGAAATCCAAAAGATATTTTATAATGTTTTACGCAGACTGTCAAGAATAATCCAGTAGACACTCGTTATTAATTATAAATGAAAACGCGAGTTGTACCCTATAAATTTTCCTCGTTCGAGAATATATTTTCTCAGGTACACATTCATACACGTAACTTCTGAGATTTAATATTCGATTTTGGGGTACGGCGCCGCACCAAGATTTAATTGTGGAGTAACGCTCTTTAAAGATCTTTTTAGTAAGTAAATTAAAAATGTACTTGCAACCCACCTCAATTTGGCGTATTATAGTAAGTGAATTAAAACACAAGCCACGAGTAATTTACTCCTATGGCGAGCCTATAAGGGGATATACATGTCTAATAACACATCTATGACTAGAAAACAAAAACGTTGCGAAAGAAAAGAACGTAGAGAACTTCGTAGAAGCAGCTCTAAGAAAGATTCTAACGTAGTTAATGTTGACTTTTCACAGGAGAAGAAACAAGTATTTTTAAGAGGGAAACTACATCCTAAGAACGACGAACAACGTAGCGTGCTTAACGCTATAGAGAACTCAGGTATAACTGTAGTTGCAGGACGCGTAGGATCAGGTAAAACCTTCCTAGCTGCTGCTAAAGCAACAGAGATGTTGTTAGATCCCAATAGTAAGATAGATAGAATAATCTTAGTAAGACCCCCAGAAACACTAGGTAAAGGAGTTGGATTCCTACCAGGAACAAAAGAAGAGAAGATGCGCCCATTCCTAGTACCTATCTTAGATGGTATTGAGTATATGGTAGGTAAAGTAGGTGCAGATAGATTAATGGCACAGGATAAGATTGAATATGTTTTAGTAGACCATCTACGTGGACGTACTTGGAACAACTGCTTTGTAATTATTGACGAAGCTAACAACTTATCCCAGAGAGCAACTGCCGTGTCCCTACTACGTAAAGGTATGGATGCAAAAGTAGTATTCTGTGGTGACATTAAACAGGCAGATATTAAAGATTCTGGTATGAGCTTATTCCTAACATTGATGAAAGAGTATGAACGTGTACCCTTTATGTATCGAGAATTAGATAAGAACGTACGATCTGAGGAATCATCAGCATTTGCTATGATGTTTGAAGAATTGGAGATTGAATATTAATGGTTATACAACTACCTAGACCAGCACACTTAACTGAACTACGCTACCACCAACTAGCTAATTCAAATGCTAGAATATTGGGAATTGAACCACCAGCCACTTCTAAGTTAGCAGTAAAGCAGGCACACGAATTAGCTCTAAAGAGTGTTCGTGAGCGAGCTGAAAAACTAACTTGGTAGAAAACATACACCCTGTCCTCATAGGCAGGGTGTTTTCGTCTGAAAATTTTGTTGACTAAATGGTATAAGTTAGCGTATAATTACTTTAAATTAATAGAAGGAAGTAAATAGCATGAATGATTACCTACAAACAGTTTTAATAGAGATTTCACACGATGAAGTTACGTTACAGTTCCTAGCAGCTGTATGGACAAATTTTCTAATTGCATTAACAATCATATCGTAGGAGACATAATTGAAGTTTGAAAAAGTATTAAAACGCAATGGTAAAGCCGAACCTTTCATTGCAGAGAAAGTTAATAAAGTAGTAGAGTGGGCATGTGAAGGCTTAGATGTATGCGCGTCATCAATATTAATGTCAGCAGCATCTAAGGTAGATAAACTACCCTCTACTTCAGAGATACACGACGCATTAATCAGAGCAGCTAATGATTTAGTTGACTTTAATAACCCCGACTATGGTAGAGTAGCAGCACGTTTAAAGATTTTCCAAATGCGTAAACAAGCCTTTGGGGAGTTCTTGCCGCCACATTTATATAATCATATAAAGCTATTAACTAGTTTAGGTAAGTATGATAAACATATTCTAGAGGATTACTCCAAAAAGGAGATTGACTTCCTAGAGGACTTCCTAATTCACGAACGTGACCTAGAGTATAGCTACCCAGCAGTAATCCAGTGGGCTGAGAAGTACTTAGTACAAGACAGAACAACCAAAAAGATTTATGAATCACCTCAAATAGCTATTATGCTAATTGCTATGTGTTTACACGCTAATGAGCCAAAAGAAAAGCGTATAAGTTATGTACTTGATTTCTACGATGAAATTTCAAATAACCGTGGAAGTTTACCATCACCTATTATGGGTGGAGTTCGTACACCAACTAGACAGTTCAGCTCATGTTGCTTAATAGAATCAGGCGACTCATTAGATTCTATTACAGATACAACAGCAGCTATCGTAAAGTATATCAGTAAGCGTGCAGGTGTAGGTATTAATGGTGGGGCAATAAGAGCCTTAGGCTCACCTATCCGTGGAGGCGAAGCCTCACATACAGGTGTAATCCCATTCTACAAGATGTTTGCAGCAGCCGTTAAGAGTTGTAGTCAAGGAGCTATGCGCGGTGGTTCTGCTACACTATTCTATCCAATGTGGCACTTCGAAGTAGAGAACTTACTAGTTCTTAAAAATAACCGTGGCACAGAGGACAACCGTGTACGTAACCTGGACTATGGTATACAACTTTCTGGCTTATTCTATAAAAGATTAATTAAAGGTGAAAACATCACATTATTTAGTCCTGAAGTAGCTAATGGGGAGTTGTATAAACTATTCTTTGAAAGCGAAGAAAAGTTTGTTAAGCTATACGAGCAGTTAGAGCAAGACCCATCAGTTAAAAAGAAAACAATACCAGCACTAGATTTATTCCTATCTCTAGCAACTGAACGCTCACAGACAGCTCGTATCTATATTCAAAACGTAGATAATTGTACTAAACAAGGTGTATTTATTCCTGAGTTAGCACCAGTACGTCAGTCTAACTTATGTTTAGAAATCCTACTACCTACAGAACCAATGGGAAGCCCAGAAGAAGAAATTGCATTATGTACATTAGCCGCAGTTAACTTAGGTTTAGTAGAGACTCCAAGCCAGTTCTTAAAGATTTCTAGAGTATTAGTACGCGCCCTAGATAACTTACTAGACTATCAGGACTATGCTGTACCAGCTGCTTTAAAGAATAAATTGCGTAGAACACTAGGTATAGGTGTAATTAACTTTGCTCATGCCTTAGCTAAACGAGGTTTACGTTATGCAGACCAAGGAGCTAAAGAGTATACTCATAAAACATTCGAAACATTACAGTATAGCTTATTAGTTACTAGTAATGAATTAGCTATTGAGAAAGGTGCTTGTGGTCTATTTAGTCATACTAAATACTCTAAAGGGTACACACCAGTAGATAACTATAATAAGAATGTAGATAAGTTAATTAATCCAATTTATCAACATGACTGGGCTAGCTTAACAGAAAGTATCTTAGAGCATGGATTACGTAACTCTACATTAACCGCATTAATGCCTAGTGAAACATCTAGTCAAATTAGTAATGCAACAAATGGTATTGAGCCACCACGTTCACCAATCACTACTAAAGGCTCTAAAGATGGTGTATACCGTCAAGTAGTA
>Ga0210015_1000058_pt1 | contig 110679 bp, 109 predicted proteins | sample CryGeymeta201522_FD_185471 | JGI IMG/M metagenome (GOLD analysis project Ga0210015, IMG submission 185471) | Groundwater microbial communities from Crystal Geyser aquifers in Utah, USA - Crystal Geyser metaG 2015-22 (SPAdes) (version 2) | ecosystem: Environmental > Aquatic > Deep subsurface >...
CATGATGATTAAGTTGTCAATGTACTAAAATTGATACATTACCGCTAATCCCCTAGAATATAATTCTAGTTTCTAGCGAACGAATCGCACCATTACTCATTACTCATTACTTCTTACTCATTACTCCCCCTAACCAGTCAATGGGGTGCAAGATATGAGTATCTATGATATTTTATCCTTAATGGAAAACCTGAGCTAAATAAAATACCACTAATAAAAAAACTATGGAATGGACATCAGAAGCTGAAGCTAAATTAAAAGAAATCCCTTTTTTTGTACGCCCGGCTGCTAGGAAAAAAATTGAAAAATTTGTCAGCGATAAAGGTGAAAATTTAATTACTGTCGAACTTTACTTAGAAGCTAAAGCAAAATTTAACTAAATTATCTCAATTCTCTATTTCTTTTTTGATTCCTATTAAGGGAGTGAATGTCATTCCCCCCTATGGTATTCCCCGTTTTCTAACTCCTATCTTCTAATTAGATATAGACGTGGTTAGTAAATCTAGCATATAATGTATATTGCTGTTTTTTTTATTAACTAAATTTAAGGAGGAAAAACCCGTTGAGTAAACATACTTTAAATGGCACAAGACGCAAACAAAGACGCACCTCTGGTTTCCGTGCACGCATGAGAACCGAAAATGGTCGTAAAGTGATTCAGGCTCGTCGTAATAAAGGCAGAAAAAGATTATCTGTATAACTTGATTATCTCACAATTAAGTATCTATTTTATTTCTTTAGAATCACAATTTTTCGTTTTTTATTGTAATCACTATAAATTTAGGTGGGACTACCATCACGACATAGACTAAAACGGCGGTGGGATTTTCAATCTGTATATCAACAGGGTATTCGCCGCTCTAGTCGTCATTTAATTATTAGAGCTTTACCTGTAGCTGAAAATTCGGTTAATCAACTTATTGATACGAAAATAGGGATCTCTATTAGTCGCAAAGTTAGTAAAAAAGCCGTAGTGCGTAATCGCATTAAAAGACAAATCAGGTCAATCTTTCGGTGTTTATTGCCGAAAATTTCCTCTGGTTGGCTTATTATTGTTATTGTTAAACCAGAAGCTCAAGAATGCAATTATGAACATTTTTTGAGAGAATTAGAACAGTTATTAATTAGAGCTGAAATAATCCATGGGCATTAGAGAAGACGTTTTTTATGAAGGTGGTCCTCATGTGGGGGATCTAATTTTCAATATTTTATTAGCTTTTACCGTTATTTGTCTCCCTCTTACCGTTGGAGCGATCGTTCGTGCTATTTGGTTAAGATTTCGTATTACTGATCGCCGAATTTCTATTACAGGTGGTTGGCAGGGTAAAGATCGTACTGATATTATTTACTCAGAAATTGTTAAAGTGGTCAAAGTTCCCAGAGGTTTAGGTTTTTGGGGCGATATTGTGGTAACTCTCAAAGACAGAAGCCGTTTAGAAATGCGCGCTATTCCTCGTTTTCGTGAGATCTCTGATTATATCATCGAACGTACTGCTGATAAAACTGGTAAATCTAAAGAGGCGATCTCACAGTAATAATGAGTAATGAGTAATGAGTAATGAGTAATTATTAATTATTAATTATTAATCAAAAGCCCCCGTTATAAATTAATATCTAGTTAAAATTTAAAATATAGTAAATTAAAGAAACTACAATGGATTTTGGTATAGGTTTTATATCAACTAATATAATGTTGCCAATCCTCGATTTTTTTTACGGGATTGTGCCTAGCTACGGTTTTGGAATTATTGCCCTTACTTTAGTGGTTAGATTTGCGGTTTATCCTCTGAGTGCTGGACAAATTCGCAACATGAGAAAAATGCGCATTACTCAGCCTTTGATGAAACAAAGACAAGAAGAAGTACAAAAAAGATATAAAGATGATCCTAAAAGACAACAGGAAGAAATGGCAAAAATAATGCAGGAGTTTGGAAATCCCCTGGCAGGATGTCTTCCCTTGTTATTACAAATGCCTATTTTATTCGCTTTATTTGCAACCCTCAGAGGTTCGCCTTTTTCTGATATTAACTACACTGTCGATGTTCAGATTTTCCCTCAAGAACAAATTGAACGTATTGCACCTCAACCTTATAGTACTAAAACTCAAAATGTTTTTATTACCGATGGAAAGCATAGTAAAATTACAGCGATTTTACCCACTGGAAATAAATTAACCGTTGGCGAAAGTGAAAAAGTCGAGTTACAAACTATCGAAGGTAAATCATTACAAGACTTAAATAATCAATATCCTGACACTAATATACAACCTCGTTGGAGCGTAACTAAAGGTGAAGAAAGAGTTACCGTCAATGAAAATGGTGAAATTACTGCTTTAGGAGTAGGAGATGCTACCATTCAAATTACAATACCGGGTATCGCTGCTGATAAGGGATTTTTATTTATTAAAGCCCTAGGTAGAGTTGGTGCAACCAGTGCTGATGGTTCGATTAACTGGGATATTGTCGGTATGATTATCTTTTTTGGTTTAAGTATTTATCTTAACCAAGAATTATCAGGTACAGGGCAAAAAACTGGTGGTAATGATCAACAACAAAGCGTCAATAAAATTACTCCTGTTATCTTTTCGGGAATGTTTTTATTTTTCCCTCTTCCTGCTGGAGTTTTAATGTATATCGTTCTTGCCAATGTTTTCCAAACTATTCAAACTCTCATTTTAACCCGTGAACCTTTGCCTGAGAATATTCAAAAAATATTAGATGAGCAAGAAAAAGCGGCTAGGGGTAGGGAAGAAATACCTTTTGAGAAAAAAAATCTGAAAAAGAAAGAAAAAACGTCATAATCAATTAGAATTTTATAGCAATTATGGATGAACAAATCCAAAAAGGTCAAAAATGGTTGGAAACTCTCTTAAAATTAATGGCAGTTCCAGCTAATGTAAATGTAAATAGACTAGAGCAAAAGGGAGATCAAATTATTTCCTCTTGGCTGACGATTGATGAAAGTACTTTAGATTTGAGCAAAATTGAAGCCTTAACGGGGAAAAAAGGTGAAACCATTGATGCTATTCAATATTTAGCTAATGCTTTACTGAATATCGGTGTCGATGAAAATTCTCACCGTTTCTTTACTGTGGAATTAAATGGTTATCGTCTTCGCCGTCAAGCGGAATTAATGGCGATCGCCCAAAGAGCAGCGGAAAAAGTACGCCTGACGGGTGTACCAGAAGAAATACGCAATCTTTCTTCAGTAGAGCGTCGTCAAATTCATAGTATTTTAGAGAAATCTGAAGATTTATCGACAGAAAGTCAAGGAAATGAGCCTGATCGTCGTTTACTGGTCAAATTAAGAGAATAAGCCTCCTTACCCTTGAAAGTAGGGTTGGCATTGTCCACAAAAAAACTTTGCCTCTTTATCCTCAATTTTGAGAAATAACCATAAAAATTCACGGAATTGGGGATTTAATGGCAAAAATAATTATTCACAAGAAGTCTATGGAAAAAATTTATATCCCTCGATTGTTGAAAATGCCCGAACAAAAAGAGGAAATTAAGTTAAATCATCAAATTTCGGGTTTAAATACTCTTACTCCCATTAAAGGTATTTTTCAGGTTGCTCATCGGGGAAATTTTTTAGAGTTACAGTTAGAAGCAAATACCATCTTAACTTTAACTTGCGATCGCTGTTTACAAACTTTTAATCATCGTTTAGAAGTAGATACTTCGGAAATTATTTTACTTCAAGAAAAAGAAGCCCATTTAGACTTACCACTAGAAATGGAAATTTTGACAGAAGATTTATCAGAAACATTGCCTCCTGATGGTGAATTAATAGTAGAAGAATGGATTTATGAGCAAATGTCCTTAGCAATGCCGTTGCGCAATCTTTGTGGTAATAATTGTCAACCTCCTGCCATCGAGAATAAGGAAAATCTTACTATTAAAGATAGTCGTTGGTCTGCTTTATCTGATTTAAAATCTTTAATTAAGGAATAATTTAATAAAAATGCAATTTGATTGGGATGTTAATAAATATTAAATTAATCTCAAAAAACATAGAATCCCTTTTGAAAAAGCAACTATGGTATGGACTGATACTTTAGCATTAATTGCACAACAAAGATAAGATAATTGTTCTTGATAAAGTTATAAATATACATAACATAAAAAGTAATGAATCATTTTAGTCAAGAATTTTCACTGTTATTAAGGGCGTGTTACCCTCTTATTTATATTCCAACTCAAGAAGAAGAAAGAGTGGAAAAAGCCATCGCCACTATAGGAAAAAATATCAATAATCGTAATATTTATACATGGGATTTTGTTGACGGTTACAAAGATAATCCTAATAATGATAATTTCGCTAAACGTAACCCTTTACAAGCCTTAGAATTTATTGAAAAATTATCCTCTAATATCTCTGGAATTTTTATTTTGCGTGATTTTCAAAGATTTTTAGAAGATATTTCTGTATCTCGAAAGTTGCGTAATTTAGCCCGTATTTTAAAAGCACAACCCAAAAATATTGTTATTGTTGCACCTGAAGTTAACATCCCCACAGAATTAAAAGAAGTCTTTACTATTGTTGAATTTGCTTTACCCCAAGCTGATGAAATTAAAACGGAAATTCAACGGTTAATCTCTTCTACAGGGCAAACTCTTAATGAGCAATTTTTAGGAGAATTAATCCGCTCGGCTCAAGGATTATCCCTAGAACGCATTAGAAGGGTGCTTACACGGGCGATCGCCAAAAATGGCAAATTAGAAGAAGAAGATGTCGAACTGATATTAGAAGAGAAGAAACAGTCCATACGGCAAACACAAATACTAGACTACTATCCAGCCAAAGAACAAATTACTGATATAGGGGGTTTAGACAACTTGAAAGAGTGGTTATTAAGACGGGGAGGGGCTTTCAGTGAATCGGCTAGGGCTTATGGTTTACCCTATCCTAGAGGATTACTATTAGTAGGTATTCAAGGTACAGGAAAATCTTTAACGGCAAAAGCCATCGCCCATCATTGGCATTTACCCTTACTCAGATTAGACGTAGGGCGATTATTTGGTGGTTTAGTGGGAGAATCAGAATCACGCACCCGTCAAATGATAACTTTAGCGGAGGCTTTGTCTCCTTGTATTTTATGGATTGACGAAATAGACAAAGGTTTTGGCGGCGTTGATAGTAAAGGAGATTCTGGCACATCTAGCCGAGTTTTTGGTACATTTATCACTTGGTTAGCAGAAAAGCAAAGCCCTGTTTTTGTGGTAGCAACCGCTAATAATATTCAAAATTTACCAGCCGAAGTATTGAGAAAAGGAAGATTTGACGAAATATTTTTTGTGGGATTACCAAATCAAGAGGAAAGAGAAGCTATTTTTAACGTACATTTAACCAGATTACGCCCTCATAACCTTAAAATTTATGACATAAAACGATTAGCTTACGAAACACCAGAATTTTCAGGAGCGGAAATTGAGCAAACTATCATCGAAGCCATGCACCTAGGTTTTAGTCAGAATCGAGACTTTACTAGCGAAGATATATTAAGTGCTGCTAGTCAGATTATACCCTTAGCTCGTACTGCCAAAGAACAAATTGAATTTCTCCAAAATTGGGCAATTTCAGGAAAAGCGCGTTTAGCTTCTCGTAACTTCTTTAATTCCATTTAAAAAAAAGTTATAGGTATTAGGAAATAAGAATATTCGCTAAAACCTAAAAACCAGAGTCTTTTAACTCAAAGGTAATATTTTGATTTAAAGTACACCAAAATTAGATAAACCTAAGATTACTCCAGCACCTAATATATGACCAAAACTGGTAGTCGCTAATACAGCAGGTAATCCAAAACCGCCAAAAAATGAAGGACTAGGTAATTGAGGATCAGAATTAGGTTGTTGAATACTTAATTTACCAATGATGATGGCTATAATATTACAAACAATCATCGTAATTGCGACATTAAAATTCCATTCGATAGTGGTAGGCATAGCAGTGGCTAATAAAGAGGTAAAATGTAACATTAATTTTCTCCCATGATGATTAATGATGTTTTCAAAGTCTTAATTCTAATTCTTCAAGGGGAAAAAACAACGATTTTGTTGCAATACTTTGCAATTTGGTAAATTATTGTAAAGCTATCCATTTTCAGAAGAAAAAATCTTCCATAATAAACAGGATGAAAAAAGGTTTAATTGTTATTTGTGGTGCAACGGCAAGTGGTAAGTCTTCTTTAGGGTTAAAGTTAGCCCAACGTTTAAATACAATCATTATTAGTGGTGATTCTCGTCAAGTTTATCAAGAGTTTGACATTGGCACGGCTAAACCAAGTTTACAAGAACAAACTTTAGTACCTCATTATTTGATAGATATTTGTCACCCCACAGAAACTTTAACCTTAGCAGATTATCAAGAAAAAGCCCAAACTATTATTAATTCTTTCCCCTCAATTCCTTTATTAGTAGGCGGTACAGGTTTATATCTTGACTCGATTACCAAAGGGTTAAAAATTCCTAAAGTTTCTCCTCAACCTGAATTGCGACGACAGTTAGAGTATTATAGTCAACAAGAAAGATATAGTTTTTTACAACAAATTGATAGTAAATCCTGCGAAAAAATCCATCATAACGATGAATTCCGAACTATTAGGGCTTTAGAAGTTTATTATGTCACAGGGAAGCCTATTTCTGAACAACAAGGAGAAAATCCTCCCTCTTATCCAATTTTACACATTGGTTTACATTGTGACAAAGATGCTATTTATCAACGTATCGAACAACGTACACAAATAATGATCAAAATGGGTTTAGTAGAAGAAACAGAGAATTTAATCAATAAATATGGTGCAGATTTACCATTATTAAATACCCTTGGATACGCCGAAATTAAACAATATATAACAGGAGAAATTTCCCTAACTCAAGCAGAAGAATTAATCGTTATTCATACCCGTCAATTTGCCAAAAGACAACGGACTTGGTTTAATGGAAATAAAAATATTACATGGTTTAATGCTAATTCTCCTGATTTATTAGAACAAGTATGGAATGTTGTAAAAAATCAATTTACTTTAGTTCAAGATAACGTAATAAATTGATAATAAACTTATTTTCATCACTGATACTTTTTCATTTTTTTCCTAATAGACCTCTTGCAAAATAAAAAGTAAAATCTATTTTAGGATGGAAAACGTTAATTTCTTAACTCATTACTCATTACTCATTACTCATTACTCGTTACTCATTACTCATTACTCATTACTCATTACTATGCCTAATTCTCTTTTTAAAAGATTGATAGATTTTTTGGAAACATAATTTTTGCTACAAATAATTTCAGGAGGTCGTATTAAATTTTCTTTTAACTGTTGTAAGGTTTTTTTTACTGTTAAATAACTATTAGGATCACAAAGAATAGTATAAGCACTAAAGACTAAATTTGTTAATTTTTGTTGATCATTAGTTTGAGCCGTTAGAATACTAATATCATTGCCTCGCAAACTATGGGCTAATATTTCTGCTACTCTCAAAATACCACTACTTACACTGACGATACCGATAGAAGAATCTTTCGGCAATTTTTTGATTATTTGTAATTCTTCCTTATAATCATAAATATCAAGGGGAATAACTCTAATGGATTGAAGAGAAACAACATCTAAAACTTGATGAATAAAATAACGACTGGTTACTACCGTTGCGGATTTTGTACTACTTAAGGCGAAACTTAATTCCTCTATGGGTACTAATTGTATTGGAATTAATAAAGTTTGCTCCAATTCTAACACCATAAGTTGCCCTGCTCCTAAATCTGCCATGGGTACTGTGACTAAAACCAAAGCGTTACAACGTAATCTCAAATCTATTTCTGCTAAAAATAAATGTTTGATCTGCTCTAAATTACAACCTTGTAATAATAACTCATCTAAACTGTGATTTATAATTTTTTCGGCGCTAGGATATGCTTTCAAAAAAGACGATGGTGATTTAATTACTACTTCATTACCTTGATGTTTAACGTATATTCCAGAACCTGCTAAAGATTCTACTAACCCTTTTTTTTCCAATTGTCGATAAGCCTTACTAATCGTGTTGCGATGTAATCCCGTTATTAATGCTAGTTGTCTTGTACTTGGCAAACGATGTCCGGGTAAATATTGACCTGATGCGATCGCAAACTGAATTTGATCAATTAGCTGTTGAGAAGGAGAAATATCACCTTCACTTTGAATATTAAAGTTAAACATAATCTGAGTAAACTATAAAATTTTCGGTGGTGTAAAGGTGTTAAAGGTAAGGATAAAAGGATTAAACCTGCTCTCATGAGATATTATTACATCTAACGGAGGAAACATCAGATAAACAATGACCTGAGTTTTACATAAAATTTTAAATAAGGAGAGGAGATAGGAGATAAAAGGAAACGGGGAGATAGTAAGAAGAATTGATTTAAACTTATGAAAAATTCATTTTTTGCTATTATTTACCTTTATTTAATTATGTTCTATACCTAAAATTTGAACACTTATTACGAACTAGCCTTTACTCTAAAAGGTTTTTAATCTCGAACTCAGGTAACAATTAAACTTTACTTTTTCTGATTTTAATTACCTGAATTTATAATTGACAAACCGTTGAAAAATGAGATATGATCATAGATTGTCACTGGTAATATATACTAGAGGCAAATTATATTTATATATACAGAAATGGTGTAAAAAAAACCATAGCTTATGCCAACTATTCAACAACTAATTCGTAGCGAACGCACGTTAATCAAGAAAAAAACCAAATCACCAGCGCTTAAAGAATGCCCTCAGCGTCGTGGTGTTTGTACAAGAGTTTATACCACAACTCCTAAAAAACCTAACTCAGCTTTAAGAAAAGTAGCAAGGGTACGTTTAACTTCAGGATTTGAAGTTACAGCATATATTCCAGGGATTGGACACAACTTACAAGAACACTCAGTAGTATTAATCAGAGGCGGAAGAGTCAAAGATTTACCCGGAGTCAGATACCACATCGTAAGAGGTACACTTGACGCTACAGGAGTTAAAGACAGAAAACAATCAAGATCCAAATACGGAGCAAAACGTCCTAAAGCCTAGGATTATTTACTCTATATCAAAAAAAACAAATTAAATTAAGGGTATAAATAAATGTCTCGTAGAAGCAAAGCTAAAGTGGTAGAATTACCACCAGATCCAGTTTATAACAGTCGTTTGGTTAGTATGACTATCAGAAGAATCATGAAAGATGGTAAAAAATCTCTCGCTTCTCGTATCTTATACGATGCCTTAAGTATTATTGCTGAAAGAACTGGTGCTGAACCCATGGAAACCTTTGAAAAAGCCATCAAAAATCTAACTCCCCTAGTAGAAGTCAAAGCTAGAAGAGTTGGTGGTGCGACTTATCAAGTACCCATGGAAGTTCGTACCTCTCGTGGTAGTAGTCTTGCATTGCGTTGGTTGACCCAATTTTCTCGTAAAAGAAGCGGTAAAACCATGGCTATTAAATTAGCTAACGAAATTATGGATGCAGCTAACGAAACTGGTGGTGCAATCAAAAAAAGAGAAGAAACTCACAAAATGGCCGAAGCTAACAAGGCTTTCGCTCATTATCGCTACTAAGCTCAAATCTATCTAAATCTATCTCAAAAAAAGAACCTAATATTAAGAAGTTTGTTATTTGTAGTTCAGATAGTTATGGACATTTGAAAAATCGATAATCACTATTTTGATCAGTTTTATCATTGTCCTTTCGGATAGTATTTCAAAATTATCTTAACCAATTCTACTTTTTTATAATTTACCTTTTTAAAAGTGGTAAGTTATGTAAAGAACCATGTAGAATAGTAAGCGGTGTCAATTTTTAGCAGAAATCACTTTGAAAGTATTGCTGTAAGTAAAAGGAGGTAACTGTGGCTCGTATAATTCCCCTAGAAAAAATCCGTAATATAGGTATTGCGGCTCATATAGATGCGGGTAAAACTACAACAACAGAGAGAATACTTTTTTACTCTGGTATTGTCCATAAAATCGGGGAAGTCCATGATGGAAATGCAGTCACAGACTGGATGGAGCAGGAAAGAGAGCGAGGAATCACCATCACTGCTGCCGCTATCAGTACTGATTGGCGAGGTCATCATATTAATATTATTGATACTCCCGGTCACGTTGACTTTACCATTGAAGTAGAAAGATCTATGCGTGTACTCGATGGAGTTATCGCTGTATTTTGTTCTGTGGGTGGTGTTCAGCCTCAGTCAGAAACCGTTTGGCGACAAGCTGATCGTTATCATGTACCTCGTATCGCTTTTGTCAATAAAATGGATCGTACTGGAGCAAATTTCTTCAAGGTATATAACCAAATAAAAGAGCGTCTTCGAGCTCCTGCTGTGGTGGTTCAAATCCCCATCGGTAGTGAAGAAAAATTCCAAGGCATCGTGGATATAATCACCATGAAAGCTCATATTTATTTAGATGATTTAGGAGAAAAAGTCCAAATTACCGATATTCCTAAAGATATTTTAGAACTAGCTCAAGAATATCGAAACTATCTTGTAGAAGCGGTAGCGGAATCCGACGAAGATCTATTAGAGAAATATTTGGCCGAAGAAGAAATTACTCAATCAGAAATTAAATTAGCCCTGCGTCATGGCACTTTAAAAGGGACTTTAATTCCAGTCTTGTGCGGTTCTGCTTTTAAAAATAAAGGGATACAACTTTTACTAGATGCGGTAGTAGATTATTTACCCTCCCCCACAGAAGTACCTGCTATTAAAGGTATTTTACCGTCAGGAGAAGAAGCCATTAGGCATTCATCAGATGAAGAGCCTTTCTCGGCTTTAGCCTTCAAGATTGCATCTGATCCCTATGGTCGTTTAACATTCATTAGAGTTTATTCTGGGGTGTTAAGTAAAGGTAGTTATGCTTATAATGCCACCAAAGATAAGAAAGAGCGAATCTCTCGTTTAATCATCCTTAAAGCTAATGATCGCATTGAAGTGGATCATTTACGAGCAGGAGATTTAGGGGCAATTATTGGTTTAAAATTAACCACCACCGGGGATACTTTATGTGATGACCAAAATCCGATTATTTTAGAGTCATTATATGTACCTGAACCTGTTATTTCCGTAGCGGTAGAACCAAAAACTACCCAAGATATGGATAAGTTATCCAAAGCCTTACAATCTCTTTCCGATGAAGATCCTACCTTTAAGGTGAGTATTGATCCCGAAACGAATCAAACAGTGATCGCAGGAATGGGAGAATTACACCTAGAAATTCTAGTAGATAGAATGTTACGAGAATTTAAAGTGGAAGCCCATGTCGGACAACCTCAAGTATCTTATCGTGAAACTATCCGTAAATCTGTAACGGCTGAAGGTAAATTTATTCGTCAAAGTGGAGGTAAAGGTCAATATGGTCATGTAGTGATTGAAGTCGAACCCCAAGAAGAAGGAAAAGGCTTTGAATTTATCTCTAAAATTGTTGGTGGTACTATTCCTAAAGAATATATCCCTTCCATTGGTCAAGGCATAAAAGAAGCCTGTGAATCTGGTATAATTGCAGGTTATCCTGTTATTGACCTTAAAGTTAGTTTAGTTGACGGCTCATTCCATGATGTGGACTCATCAGAAATGGCTTTTAAGATCGCTGGTTCTATGGCAATTCGGGATGGTGTTGAAAAAGCAGCACCTGTGTTGTTAGAACCGATGATGAAGGTTGAAGTGGAAGTCCCAGAAAATTTCTTAGGAGATGTAATGGGAGATCTCAACTCTCGTCGTGGCACTATTGAAGGCATGAACTCAGAATATGGTTTAGCTAAAGTTACAGCCAAAGTTCCTTTGGGGGCGATGTTCGGATATGCGACTGATATTCGCTCTAAGACCCAAGGACGTGGTATATTTACCATGGAGTTTAGCAATTATGCTGAAGTCCCTAGCAATGTGGCAAATACCATTATTGCTAAAAATAGAGGTTATCTATAGCAGAAGGCAAAAGACAACCCCTTAATCCCCTTGAATGGGGAAAGACAAAAAAGCTGATGTCTTCTACAATGTATTCTGTAATATTAATTTAATTCATTAAATAAAGGAAAAAACACAAAAATGGCTCGGGAAAAATTTGAAAGAAATAAACCCCACGTTAATATTGGTACTATCGGTCACGTTGACCACGGTAAAACTACTCTTACCGCCGCAATTACCTTAACTTTATCTGCTATCGGTCAAGCAAAAGCTCGTAAATACGATGAAATTGATGCAGCACCTGAAGAAAAAGCTCGTGGTATTACCATCAACACCGCCCACGTTGAATATGAGTCCCCTGATCGTCACTATGCTCACGTTGACTGCCCTGGTCACGCTGACTATGTAAAAAACATGATTACTGGTGCCGCTCAAATGGACGGCGGTATTTTAGTAGTATCGGCTGCTGATGGTCCTATGCCTCAAACCCGTGAACACATCCTCTTAGCTAGACAAGTTGGAGTACCCAGCTTAGTTGTATTTTTAAACAAAGAAGATCAAGTTGACGATGCTGAATTATTAGAACTTGTTGAGTTAGAAGTTCGTGAGTTATTAACTGAGTATGGCTTCCCTGGGGATGATATTCCTATCGTGGCTGGTTCTGCTTTAAAAGCCGTAGAGCAAATGACTGCTAATCCTAAAACCCAAAAAGGTGAAAACGAGTGGACTGATAAAATTCACGCCCTCATGGATGCTGTAGATAGCTATATTCCTACTCCTGCCCGTGACATTGACAAGCCTTTCTTAATGGCTGTGGAAGATGTTTTCTCTATTACTGGTCGTGGTACTGTTGCTACTGGTCGTATTGAACGTGGAAAAGTTAGAATCCAAGAAACTGTTGAGTTAGTTGGTATTCGTGATACCCGTAGTACTACCGTTACTGGTGTTGAAATGTTCCAAAAAACCTTAGAAGAAGGTATGGCAGGAGACAACGTTGGTGTACTTCTTCGTGGTGTTCAAAAAGAAGATATTGAACGTGGTATGGTATTAGCCAAACCCGGTTCTATTACCCCTCACACCAAGTTTGAAGCTGAAGTTTACGTTCTCAAAAAAGAAGAAGGTGGTCGTCATACTCCTTTCTTCCCCGGCTATCGCCCTCAGTTTTATGTTCGTACAACTGACGTAACTGGAACTATCAGTGACTTTACCGCCGATGATGGTAGTGCTGCTGAAATGGTTATGCCCGGCGATCGCATTCAAATGACCGTTGAATTAATCAACCCCATTGCCATTGAGCAAGGTATGCGTTTTGCTATTCGTGAAGGTGGTCGTACCATTGGTGCGGGTGCTGTAGCTAAAATCTTAAAATAGGCTAATGTAATTAATGGGCGTACATCAACTTTTTGATACGCCCTAATTTTATGGCAATTTAAACCCCTTTGATTTAACTTTGGGGAAAAGACAAAGCAAAGTTACTCTGAGTTATTACAACATATCAGCAGTAATAATTGATCATTATTCATTGTTTTCCGTACCTTGAAAATATACATACATAGGAAATTTTAATCATGGCAACATTACAACAACAAAAAATTCGTATTCGTCTTAAAGCATTTGATCGTCGTTTACTAGATACTTCTTGTACTAAAATTGTAGAAACTGCTAATCGTACTAACGCTACACCAGTTGGTCCTATTCCTCTCCCCACTAAGCGGAAAATCTACTGTGTATTGAGATCTCCTCACGTTGATAAAGACTCCAGAGAACATTTTGAAACCCGCACTCATCGCCGTGTTATTGATATTTATCAGCCTTCCTCTAAAACTATCGATGCTTTGATGAAATTAGATTTACCTGCTGGAGTGGACATTGAAGTTAAATTGTAAGTATTGTTATCAAAATAACTAACTGTCAATTGTTTATAGGGTAGCTCTGATACCTCAACCCTAAATGCTATAATAGTAAATTGTGTCAATTTAGATAAAACTATGCCTAAATTAAAAACTAAAAAGTCTGCGGCTAAGCGTTTTCGTATAACTGGAAGTGGTAAAAAAATTCTCCGCCGTAAAGCGAACAAAAACCATTTATTAGAACATAAAACTACAAAACAAAAACGTCGTCTAAGTAATCTTGTTTTAGTGGACGAAACTAACGAGAAAGAAGTTCGTTTAATGTTACCTTATGCCAAATAAATTTTCACTATCTAAAAATATTTAATTGTAAAAAAAATGACTAGAGTAAAAAGAGGTAACGTCGCCCGTAAAAGACGTAATAAAATTTTAAAGTTAGCTAAAGGCTTTCGTGGTTCACATTCTAAGCTGTTTCGTACTGCTAATCAACAGGTAATGAAAGCTCTCCGTAATGCTTACCGCGATCGCCGTAAGAAAAAAAGAGATTTTCGTCGTTTATGGATTACCCGTATTAATGCAGCAGCAAGAATTCATGGTATTAGCTATAGTCAATTAATCAATAAATTAGATCATGCTAATATTACTTTAAATCGTAAAATTTTAGCTCAATTAGCAATTCAAGACGCTGAAGCGTTTCAAAAAATAGTTGAATTAGCGATTAAATAAAGATCTTTCCTAACCTCCCTTAATAAGGGGGGATTTTTTTTGCTTCTTCTTCTAACTGTTGAATATCTTTTTTCCAATCAATTAATTGTCTATTTCTATCATTAATTTGTTTTTGTTTTAGAGGTGGCATTCCTGAATTAAAATCATAAGAAAATCCTTCCTGATGCTCTACAATTTTAAAATATCTAATACCTTGATTCGGTAAAATATTTTTACTTCTTAAAAGTCTTTCACAATCATTTTGCCAACAATATCGATGATCATGTACGTTATCTTTTATAATAGATAAACTTCTTAATTGTTTAAGAGAAATATGATCACTATTAAAGAATAAATTTTCTAATTCATTACTTTTAGGAAAAATTCTGGTTTCGCTTCCTTTTCCTCTGAAAAATTCCACAATTAACCATTTATCAAAATCGAAAATACAAACTTCTGTAGCTTCACTACCATCATAAATTAATGAAGTTATATCTTCTCTATTAATATTATTTCCTAAAATTTGTGTAGAAGAAGCAGGTAATAAAATTCTAATTCTATCAAATCTATCAGTATAATTAGCCCAAAAAACTTTTCTATTTCTTAATTGTCTTTTTTCCCACTCTTCTAAATTAAAACGATTAATTATTAAATCAACTAATTTTTCAAAATCACGATAATTTACTGCACCAATCCATTGTTTTAAAGATTTTTTCGCCTCAATAGATAATTGATTCCACCGAGAATTATTCCCTGTTAAACCATAGTTATTTTTAAGCCAATTTACTAATTTGGGATATTTACCCCCAATATCAGCAGAAATATTATTTAATAGATTTTCTACTGCTTTTAATTGAGGATAAGGAGATAAAATATTTAAGGTTTCGATTAAAAAATTAATTTGTTTTTCATTAATATTTTTAACACTTTTTAAGGCTAAAGGAAAAGATAACTGTATTTTTTCTACTAAAGTTAAATTATTATCAATATTAATTCGATAGGGTAAAGAATATTGAGTTAATAATTTATTAGGTTGTATAAGTTTATTTAAGCAAATTTCTGCTAATTCTTCATAAGAATTTTGAAATAGTAAATTAACAATTTTAATTAATGATTTATCATCTTCGTTTTGTGGTTCAAAACTAGGACAAGTATCAGCTAAAGAAAATGGTAAAATTTTTTCCTTGGGGTTAAAAGTATATAAAACTAAACGCCAAAATAACCGTAATTTAAGGGCATCAGATTTTTTAGTAAATTTCCAAATTTTTTCAGAAGTTGATAAACTTTTATCAGGATTTTCTACATCCCAACTATGTTTACTAAATAGACAATAAACCCATTCTAATAAACTAATATTTTCTAAGTTATTTTTTTCTATATCATTAATAATTTGCTCAATATTTCGAGATTTTATTTTTTTATCAAATTCAATACCATTAGGTAATTGAGGAGGTGTTATTATTTCTCCTTTGATACCATAACCTAATTTCCATAACTCTTTAGGCTCAGGTTTTTCAAATTTTAAAGGTTGAAATTTAGCAGTAAAAAATGTCATAATTAATTATTAGTTTTATTCTTAAATACTTGTCCTAAATCTTCTCTTTTAAATTGAAATCTAAACATCACTTTCCTATCTTTTGGATCATCAAATTCTTTATTCGCATCAATATTTCCTCTTCCTGCCGCTAATAATTTATTTCTGAATTTATCTTGATTAGAAAAATTAATTGTATCAATATATTCTGTCACTGCTAATGCCCGTTGAAAACTTAATTCCATGTTATCTTTTTTTGAACCTTTTAAGCTAGTATGCCCTTCTATAATTATCATACTAATATTATTAGCGATTAATTCATCAGCAAAAACAGCTTCACTAAAAGCAGGAATAAACTCTCTTAAAAAAGTTTTACCTTTTGGCTTCAATTGAAAACTACCTTCATCAAAAAGAATTTCATTTGGTAAGGTTATATCTCCTGTTTTTTCATCTCTTGTTAAGTTACCTTTATCACCAATTTTATTTTCAATAGCATTAATAATTCTTTCAGGTAAAGTTTTAATTATTTCTTCATATCTTACTAATTGTGCGGAAACAGCGATAAATAACAGAGCAAAAAACATTAATAATCCAGACATTAAATCCCCTACTGATAACCATACCCCAGAATCTTGCTCTTCTAGTAATTCTTCTTGGGTTTCGTATTCTAAAAATTCGCTCATTTGTGTATTAATTTTAATATAGTTTAATTTTAAAAATTTGTATTTTTCAAGAATTATAATAAATCCGTAAAATCTTCTTTTTTTAACTGAAATTTAAAAATAACTTTTCTATCTTCCCCTGTGTCTTTTTCTTGATTAGCTTCAATTTCTCCTCTTCCAGCAGGTAATATTTTTTGTTTAAATTTATCTTTATCATTAAAATTAAGACTGAAAATATAATCATTTACCGCTAATGCTCTTTTTAAACTTAATTCCATATTTAATTCTTCTGAACCTTTTGAACTTGTATGCCCTTCTATAATAATTCTTATAACTTTTTCTTCGATTAATTGATCTGAAAAAATGGCATCACTATATACAGGAATAAATGATTTTAAAAATTCTTTTCCTTCAGGTTTAAGTTGTGTACTACCTTCATCAAATAAAATTTGTTCTCCTAATTTTACATCCCCTGTTTTTGGATCAACTTCCATTTGTCCATTACTGAGTTTATTCTGTAAAGCATTAACAATTTTTGAAGGCAACTCATCAATAACTTTTTTATATTTAATTAGTTGTTCTTCTAATTGCTTTGCTTTATCAATTGTTTTTTGTAACACTTCTTCTTTTTCTAGTAATTCTTGTTCTTTTTGATTAATTTGAGTAATTTTTTCTTGCAATTGAGCAGAAACAGCAATAAATAAGAGAGCAAAAAACATTAATAATCCAGACATTAAATCCCCTACTGATAACCATACCCCAGAATCTTGCTCTTCTAGTAATTCTTCTTCAGTTTCGTATTCTAAAAATTCGCTCATTTTTCCTCTTTTATTAATGATAAGTTAGTCAATATTGTGGTTGAGTTTGTTTATTTACCCAACCGATAATCTTATTAATTATTATTAATATTAGTTTGCTTTAAATCATTAGCGGAAGCGACTAAATATTCAGCAACATTCATTAAACCGTGAGAAGTATCATTTAATTTACTGCAAATATTAGCCATGGCTTTATCTGCATCATTAAAACTCTCATTATAACTATGACTAGCATTAGTCAAATAATCATTAATTTGAGTATTAGTGTTAGATGATAGTTGATTAAATTCTTCAACAATTTTCGTGATAGTTTCTTCAAATTTATTAGTCATTAACTCTACATTATTATTAACTTTTTCATTCATTTTTTGATAACTACTTTCAACTTTTTGGGCTTCATTACCGATGGTATAAGCTAACTCTTGAAGTTGGGCAAATCTTTCACTAGAATTCATGCCGACAACGTTAACTAAGTTATTAACTATTTTCACCGTTTCTTGAATTTTTCCTAAACTTTGATTGACTTCATTACTTAATTCTTTTCTCGTTTCGGCTTCTTCTTTAAAAGTAGTTTGTAAATTATTAACAACTTCCGCTAAACCTTCTTTTTGTTTGCTTAAAGTTTCCTCTAATAAGTTATTTTGTTGGGTAAAAAATTCCGTTAAAGATACTTGATATTCTAGTCTAAATCTCTCTAATTCTTCCTGCAAAGTAATGCGAGTTTGATATAAAATAGTATCAATATTTGTGAGAGTTTCAAGGAGATTTTCTTTTGCTTGATTCATTAATTGAGATGCTTCTTCTCCGACATTTTTAATGGTTTCTGTTTGTTGAGAAAAAGCAATAGTTGTTTTGTCTAAAATGCTTTCAGTAGAATTTTTCACCCCTTCTAACATTTCTTTTTGTTGGGTTGCCTGAGTAATTAAAGCCTCCTGTAAATCTTCTCGAATCCCCCTAAAAGTATTAGCCGCAGAATTAGCACTAATTTCAAAGGCTTGTCTTTGTGCCTCCATGCCAATTATACTTTGCGCAACGGCGTTATTGATTTCTTCGGCTACCTGTTGTAAAACTCCTTTAGTATCACCACTAAATTGATTTAAAATTTCCTGTAAACTTTGAGCAAATTCCTGCAATTTAATGAGAGTATCTCTTTGAAATTCTTGGATTGTTTGTACTGCACCAGATAAACTTTCGGTAATACCGCCTAACTCGTCTTTCAATTCTCTGACGGCAAGGGATGCTTCTTCTGTGAGTTTAGCACTTTGATCCAATCTTTGCACTACTGGCTCAATTAATTCGTTGCGTAACTGTTTAATTAATGATTGTATGGTAGATTCTTGCGCTATTTGTATCTGTTTCAAAGCCGTTAATTCTTCCTGAATAGGAGTTACTAAAGGTTGAATTGCATTGGCGATGGCAAAAGGTGTAAGATTTTCTAAATAACGATTTTGTGCTTGTAATTCCTCGACAATAGCAACTTTTTCCGTAGCGATGGCATCTCTAACTACTTGTTGAATATTCGCAGGGGTAAGATGTTGTAAATAATTATTTTGTGCTTGTAATTCTTCTACAATAGCAACTTTTTCCGTAGCGATGGCATCTCTAACTACTTGTTGAATATTCGCAGGGGTAAGATGTTGTAAATAATTATTTTGTTTCTCTAATTCTGCAACAATAAATGATGTTTCTAAAGTAATAACTTTTTGCATAGCCGAAGCAATATTTGCAGGAGTTAAGTTACTTAAATCATCAAGACTTTTAGTTTGTAACTGTAATTGTTTGATTAAAATACTCTCATCAGAAATAATAGCTTTTTGAATTTCATTAGCAATATTTTCTGGTGTTAAACTACTTAAAAAACTAAGATTATTAGCTAAATTTTCTAAACTTTTAGACGTATCTTCTTTAGAAGAATTATCTAATCTTGATAGTAACTTTTGAGGTGATTCAAGAAAAGCAATTTCACTCAGTTTTTTTCTTAAATTATTACGAGTATTTTGTCTTAATTTTGCCCCTCTTGCTAAATACCACATCATAAAAATAGCACTACTCATTCCAGCTAAAGAAGTAGAAAAAGCTGTTTTCATTCCCTCTAATAATTTAGTGGAAGAATCTAATAATGATTGTGTGTTATCAATTCCGCTTATACCTATTTCTTGCAAACCTAAAAAGATGCCTAAAAAAGTGCCTAAAATGCCTAAAGCTGTTAATAAAGTTGGTGCATAATAAACTGGGCTACGAGGTACAGAATTGCTTAATAAGCTAGGATAAGATGAGAGAATATAATCATTATTTTCTAACTCAGGAGAAAAAGTTAAATCTTGATTTGTTTTACCTTTTAAATGTTTTAATACCCACTTTCTAACATCTTCTCTAATATCTTTTTTATCACAATCATCAAAATTAATAGTTGTTTTATTTTTACTTTGCGTTAAAAAATCTATAGCATCATTAATTAATTTGAAATTGTTATCACTTTTATAGTTGTTTATATCTTGATTTTCTTGCCAAATAAAATAAATAGCAAATACAAGAATTAAAGCCAATCCTAAAATATTGGAAATAGTTAAGAAAAAATTAAGCATAATTTGATATTTTATTCCCTAAAGTTGATATTTTTTTGAAAATTTGTTAATTTCTTCTAAAGATAAAACTTCTTTTGCCACTCTTATAGGTAAATGAGCAGCATCTTGATAATTATCCACATTAGAAATTAATTGTAAACTATAAAGTACTTCTTCCGAAACTATTTCTTTATCTTCAATTAAATAGACAAAATTAGGGGCATAATTCCTTAAAAGTTTAACTTGTAATCTTACTTTTAAATCTCTCAAAGATTTTGCTAAAAAATGTTCATTATTAAATATTTCATCGGCTGCTAATTTCCATGAATGATTAACGGCATGAATTTCTTTAACTAAACTTTCAAAAGGTGGTGTTAATAAAGTCTGTAAGTTCATTTTAATTGATTGATTTCATAAAATTGTATTTATTATTTTTCTTGCCATCTACTTATCAGTCATGATTTTCTGTTTTATGCAAGTTATCGGATAAATTTATTTAAAATTTCTTTTATATAAGTTAAAAAACTGTAAATTATCGATATAGTAGCAAAAGAAAGAATCTAATTCTCCTTATTCAAAGATAAATCTCTAAATGCACAGAATTCAAGCAAACCCTAGCGGATGGAATCCTGATACCGATGGGGTAATTATTATTCAACAAAATCCAGCGCCTATTATCTTCTTAACTAGCGCAGATACGGATATTCAAACTATCGCTGCTTCTATGGAATATTTACCCGCAAATTTTCCTGATATTCGAGTGGTTAATTTACTGCAATTACAACAAGAATTGACGATTGATACTTATGCACAAGAAGTTTTATCACAAGCAAAAGTGATTATTTTACGATTATTAGGAGGAAGAAGTTATTGGAGTTATGGCTTAGAAGTTTGTAAAGAAATAGTTAGCCAAAATAACGCTCATTTAATCATTTTACCCGGAGATGATCGTCCTGATTTCGAGTTAATTAATCATTCTAATATTTCGTTATCTAACGTTAATCAATTTTGGCAATATTTAACAGAAGGAGGAGTGGAAAATTTTGTTAATGCTTTTAAGTTTATAAGTGACAGTTTTTTTGATACTAAATTTAACTTTAATTCACCTCAAGTAATTTCTCGTTTAGGAATTTATAACAAAAATTCGACATCTTTTACTAAAGAGAATAATTCAGAGGGAGGAATGCCAATAAATAAAGTAAAAGAAAATAAATTAACCTCAGAAAATAAGATAATTAATTCAAATATTGACACTGCTATTATATTTTATCGATCTCATTATTTATCAAGTAATCTTAAACCCATTGACGCATTATGTCAAAGTTTAGAAGAAGAAAATTTAACCAATATTGCTATTTATGTATCCTCCCTCCAAGAGATAGATATTCAAGAAGAATTAATAAAATTATTACAACATCATCAAGTAAGATTAATTTTAAATACCACTAGCTTTTCTGTGGCTAAAATCGGTGATGAAATTAACGCTAAAATTTGGCAAATATTAGATATTCCCGTTTTACAAGTTATCTTAAGTGGTAGCACTCAACAGTATTGGGAAGATAACTTTCAAGGCTTATCGCCGAGAGACGTTGCTATGAATGTTGCTTTACCTGAAGTGGATGGAAGAATTATCACTCGTGCGATTTCCTTTAAATCTGTCGCAACTTGGCATTCTCAATTAGAAACAGATATTATCGAATATAAACCTTTAATAAATCGAGTAAAATATATTGCTAAACTAGCAAAAAAATGGGTTAATTTAAGTAAGATTAATAACTCAGAAAAAAAAGTTGCTTTAATTTTAGCTAACTATCCCAATAAAGACGGAAGAATTGCTAATGGTGTTGGTTTAGATACTCCAGCTAGTTGCATTAATATTTTAAACTCTTTACTTAATAATGGTTATAAAATTAATGATATTCCAGCTAACGGTGATGACTTGATTTTTAAATTAATTGAAGGGGTAACTAATGATTTAGAAATGCAATCTAACCGAAAAATTAATCAATATTTATCTTTAGAAAACTATCAAAATTATTTTCAAACTTTACCCTTAGAAGTTCAACAACAAATTATTAATAGATGGGGTGATTTTGATACCCCCCAGCCCTGCTTACTAAGGGGGGAGTCGAAGACGGGGGGATTGCCATTACTAAGAGAGGAGTCAAAGATAGGGGAAACATTTATCCCCATTTCTGGTTTACAATTAGGTAATATTTTTATTGGCATTCAACCCTCAAGAGGTTATGATTTAGATCCTAGTTTAAATTATCATGCACCAGATTTAGAGCCCACTCATCATTATTTAGCTTTTTATTATTGGGTGCGAGAAATTTTCAAAGCTGATGCTATTATTCATGTAGGAAAACATGGTAATTTAGAATGGTTGCCGGGTAAAAGTTTAGTTTTATCAGAGAATTGTTACCCTGAAATAACTTTAGATAATTTACCTAATTTTTATCCTTTTATTGTAAATGATCCGGGTGAAGGTTCACAAGCAAAACGTAGAGCAAATGCAGTCATTATTGATCATTTAACCCCACCTTTAACCCGTGCAGAATTATATAATGAATTATTAGAATTAGAGGCTTTAATTGATGAATATTATCAAGCACAAAGTCTTAATCCTAGTCGTTTAAATATTATTGGCGATCGCATAGTAAAATTAATAAAAGAAACTAACTTAAATGAAGATTTAGCCATTAAAAAGCTAAATAAAGATAGTTTTTCAGAATTTTTAACTACTACTGATAGTTATTTATGTGAATTAAAAGACGCTCAAATTAGGGATGGGTTGCATATTTTTGGAGAATGCCCCGAAGGAAGACAATTAAGAGATTTAATTATAGCAATTGCACGTTTTAGTAGTTATAATAACTTAGGTTTAATTGAAGCTATTAAACAAGATTTAGAAAATAATTTAACTGAATTAATAATAAATAATCAAGAAGATAAGCCATTATCTAATATTAAAGATAAACTAGAAGATAAAGAAAGCAAAGAATATATAGAAAATCTTGCTTGTCAATTAATTGATAATCTTATTCAAGGAAGAAATAATACTAATTTATTTTTACAAAATATAGAATCAATTATTAATAATGATAAAGGTAAATCTGAGATAGCTGAATTATTAAACAAAAAAAATTATCAAAAAATTAGCTTAGGAAAACATACCGAAAAATCTCTTAATTGGATAGCGAATAATTTACTACCAAACTTGAGAAAAACTGATCAAGAAATCACCAATTTAATGAGAGGATTAGAAGGCAAATTTATCCCCAGTGGTTCATCAGGTGCACCTAGTCGAGGTAGGTCTGATGTATTACCCACGGGACGCAATTTTTATTCGGTGGATATAAGAGCAATTCCCAGTGAAACAGCTTGGGATGTAGGTAGAAAAGCAGCAGATGCAGTAATTGAACGATATACCCAAGAAAACGGCGAATATCCTCGCACATTAGCGATTTCCGTTTGGGGTACTTCCACTATGCGCACAGGAGGAGATGACATTGCTCAAATTATGGCATTAATGGGCATAAAACCTGTCTGGGATGGCGTTACTCGTAGGGTTGTGGATTATGAAATTATCCCTATTTCTGTATTAGGGCGACCTCGTATAGATGTAACTGTTAGAGTTTCGGGCTTTTTTCGTGACGGATTTCCCAATATACTGGAATTATTGCATAAAGCGATTGTAAATTTGTCAACCCTTAAAGAAGAAAAAGAAAATAATCCCCTTGCTTTACAAGTAGAAAAAGAGACCAAATATTGGTTAAATCAAGGATTAGAAAATAATCAAGCAAAAGATAGAGCAAGTTATCGTTTATTTGGTTCAAAACCGGGTGCTTATGGTGCTGGTTTACAAGGTTTAATGGAGTCACAAAATTGGGAAACAGATGCTGATTTAGCTAGGGCTTATTTAAACTGGAGTAGTTATGCTTATCAAGGCAGTAAAGGAGTTTCTATGCCAGAAGTTTTTGAGCAAAGATTGAAGGAATTGCAAATAGTTTTACACAACCAAGATAACCGTGAACATGATTTATTAGATTCCGATGATTATTACCAATTTCAAGGAGGATTAACCGCAGCAGTCAGACATTTAAAAGGAGAAAATCCTGTTACTTATTTTGGGGATAATTCCCAACCTAATAACCCAAAAGTTAGGGCATTAAAAGAGGAAATTGCGAGGGTTTATCGCAGTCGAGTTATTAACCCTAAATGGATAGCAGGAGTTATGCGTCATGGTTATAAAGGCGCTTTTGAAATGAGTGCTACTGTGGACTATTTATTTGCCTATTCAGCTACTACGAAAAGTGTACCTAATTTTATGTTTGAAGGAGTAGCTAAAAGTTATTTATTCGATGAAAAAATACAGCAATTTATTCAAGAAAAAAACCCTTGGGCATTAAGAGATATAGCCGAAAGATTAATCGAAGCATCTCAACGAAATTTATGGGAAAATGTCTCTCAAGAAATGTTAGATAAACTCAGAAATATCGCCCATGAATCAGAGGCAATTATTGAAGGTAAAATATGATTTAATTTAGATAATTTTTGTAACAAGTTTAATCTTAAACTAACGAAGATAAAAAACTAATAATGACATTAAAGCCGTAATATTTTATGCTTTATAATAAATAATTAACCTTCATTTTATTAGTTATTTAATGCTTTTACTACTTTAATTTAGTGGTAAGTTGACGTGCTTTATAAAAAGTCTCTAAACTATGAGTATCCCCCACAAAACGCCAATGCCAAGGCTCATAATTGACACCCTGTAAGTTATCGGGAGTAAAAGACAACTCGAAACTATATTTCGCTGCATTATTTTTTAACCAGTTATAAGCAGAAGTTTGCTCAAAATTAGTACTTAAATTAGTTGCAGGTACATTACCGTCACCAATATCGATGGCGTAGCCAGTATGATGTTCACTATATCCTGGCGGTGCACTTACTTCTGCCCTTTTTGAAGTGGGTTGTTTCCGTTGTTCTTTTACCTGAAAAAAGAGGTATTCTTGATCTTTAATGGATCTAAATCCTGATATTGGCATTAAAATTACACCCTGAGTTTTCGCATCGGTTTGCATTTGTAAAAATTTATCTGCCGCCTTCTGTCTTAATTTGATTCCACCATCGTTGGTAATAGCTTTTAACTCGTTTTGGGGTGCTTCTTCATAGGGTAAATGCCCTAAAATATTATCAGGAATTTTCTCCTCTTGATTCAATGGTGGTGATGTCTGGTTTTGTGTCACCGTAGGTGTATTATTTTCGACAGTTTCTACAGGTTGAGTTTGATTAACATTTACAGACTTTTGCGGAGAATTTCGGTTAAAAAAGAAGAAAGCCAGTGCTAAAAACGCAACAGTACTCCCTACAATGACAATATTAACCTTATTTGTGGTGATATAACTTGATTTGATTGTTTTTTTCGCTTCCCTTAAAGCAACTGGAATTTCATCCATAGATGTTATCTTTCTTGATTTGATATTAAATTATTTTAACTTTTTGTGACTCAATAATCATTACTTTCAGTTTATCTTCAGCTAAATTTCAGGTAAACTAGCTTTAATAGAACATAAACTAATAGATTCAAAACAATAATTAATCATTATTTCGAGATAAATTAACTATGAGTTACGATATAGAAAAATCAGTTTTAGAAAGATACGAAGAAGGGGCAAAAAATCATCAACCTAGTTTATGTTGCCCGACAGAATATGACACTCAATTTCTGACAATTATTCCTGATGAAATTATAGCAAAAGATTACGGCTGTGGAGATCCTACTAAATATGTAAAGGAGGGTGAAATTGTCTTAGATTTAGGCTCAGGTGCAGGAAAAAATTGTTATATTATTGCTCAAAAAGTTGGTAAAAATGGACAGGTTATCGGGGTTGATTTTAATGATGAAATGCTTAATTTAGCTCGTAAATATCAATCAGAAATTAGTGATAAATTAGGCTATAATAATACTAACTTTATTAAGGCTAAAATTCAAGATTTAAAATTGCCTTTACACAAGGTTGAATTGTGGTTAAAAAATAATCCTATTAATAGTTTAGAACAATTACGCACTTTTGAAACAGAATGCGATCACCTTCGTCAAGAAGAAACCTTAATAAAAGATAATTCTATTGATATTGTGGTGTCTAATTGTGTTTTAAACTTAGTTAAACCTGATGATAAAAAACAATTATTTAACGAAATTTATCGAGTCTTAAAAAGTGAAGGAAAAGCAGTTATTTCTGATATAATATGTAACGAAGATGTCCCATTAGAAATGGTAAAAGATCCTGAATTATGGAGTGGTTGTATATCTGGGGCTTTTCGGGAAGATAAATTTATCAAAATGTTTGAAAATGCAGGATTTAAACAAGTAGAAATTTTAGCAAAACAAAACGAACCTTGGCAAGTAGTAAATGGAATCGAATTTCGCTCATTAACTGTCAAAGCCTCTAAAGAAAAATCTGAGCAAATTAATAATAACTCTTGTTGCCCTCCAACATCTTGTTGCTAAAAATAGAGTGGGCATTGCCCACAAAAATCATCAATATTAACTAAATATTATTATCACTCAATAATGCTAATTCAAGAAAAAATAACTAACTTTACAGATAAAATTAATCATAATTTACTCAAAGATAAAATAACAGTTTTGCAGATAAATTTAGGTAGAAAATGTAACCTTTCTTGTCATCATTGTCATGTGGAAGCATCTCCAAAACGAAAAGAAGAATTAACCCCCGAAATCTGTGAACAATTAGTCACAATTATTAATAATTTTCCACAAATAAAAACTGTTGATTTGACAGGAGGTGCACCAGAAATGCACTATGGTTTTAAAGAATTAGTAAAAACAGCTAGAAATAATAATAAAGAGATAATAGTTAGATCAAATTTAACCATTTTTTTTGAGTTTAGTTATGAAGATTTACCACAATATTTTGCTCAAAATCAAATCAGAGTTGTCGCTTCTTTACCTTGTTATTTAGAAGATAATGTCGATAAACAAAGAGGTAACGGAGTTTATAATAAATCTATTCTTGCCTTACAAAAACTTAATCAATTAGGCTATGGAATTAATCCAAATTTAGTTATTGATTTAGTCTATAATCCACCTTTACCAAAAGATAATAACTTTCAATTAACTCCCGATCAAAAAAACTTAGAAAAAGATTATAAACAATATTTATTAGATAATTTTAATATTAAATTTAATCAGCTATTAACTATTACTAATTTACCTATCGGTAGAACTAATTTTTATCTTGAAAAACATCATTTACAAGATAGTTATTTACACTTTTTAGCAGAACATTTTAATAGCAAAATATTAAATAATTTAATGTGTAAAAATCAATTATCAGTGGATTATTTAGGCAATATTTATGACTGCGATTTTAATCAAATGGAGAATATTTATGCTTTAGATAATTTACAAAAAAAAGTAACTTTACAAAAAATTATTGAAGAAAATAACTTAGATTTAATTAATCAGATACAAACTCGAAACTATTGCTATGGTTGCACTGCTGGTAATGGTTCTAGTTGCGGAGGTTCTTTAACTAATAAATAATTGATATTATGTTAACATAAAAATGTTTATTTAATTTTATTATTTTAACTAAATTTAACATGGTTTTAAAAGCGGTTTTATTTGACTTTAGTGGAGTAATCATTAATGATGAAAAAATCCAAAAAAAATTGATTGATGATTTATTATTAGCAGAAAATTTACGCCCTTCAGGAAAAGAATATCAAGAAATTTGTCTAGGTAAAAATGATCGATCTTCTTTTCGTGATATTTTAGCAAAAAGAGGAAGAATTATCTCTGATGAATATTTAGATAAACTCATCAAAAAAAGAAGCGATGGTTACTATAAAATTGTTCAAGAAATGTCAGAATTACCTATTTATGACAAAGTAATTGAATTTATCCTTTCCCTTCAAACTCGTAATTTATCACTGGCAATGGTGACAGGATTGTTTGAGCGAGAAGTAGAGTATATTTTGAATAGAATGAATATAAGACAATATTTTAATGTAATTGTAGCCGGAGAAGACATCAAATTAGGAAAACCGTCACCTAGTTGTTACTTATGGGCAATTAAAAAATTAAATCAACAAAATCTGAATTTATACCTTGAAGCCTCTCAGTGTTTGGTTATTGAAGATACGCCCATAGGTATCAAAGCAGCAAAAAATGCGGGAATGTCAGTGGTAGGAGTAACTAATACCTATCCTTTTCATATCTTACATCGACAAGCTAACTGGTGTGTAGATCATCTCATGGAGTTAGATTTAGATTGGATTGGTGACCAGACAGAAAAATCCCCCACTATGATATAATTTAATCTTATCTCGGGGTATTAGCTCATTTGGTAGAGTGCTGCGATCGCACCGCAGAGGTAAGGGGTTCGATTCCCCTATACTCCATAATACCCATGTACAGTACCGAATTAGTTGTTGTCTGTGCCAAATTAAGTGTCGTGATAACAAATTTATGTCGTTGAAGAAATCATACCGTATTCATTTAATTTATATTGTGATCGTAACTAATATTTTCAATCAACCCTAGAGGAAAATTATGATTCATTCTATCCCATATTTAATTTTACAAGAGATTTAATTAATAAAAATAAGTAATAATTTTTGTTGTCTTTTACTTTTCATACTTTATTAATTTTCATCCTCACAAACAAAAGAATAAAGCCAATATTTTTTACCCTTTTGACGAATTTGAGTAACTTTTTGAGTCAGGTAATATTTTTGTTTCTCAGAAAAATCTCCCCGTAAAATATAACTACTTTGCCACACTAAAACAGAAGTGGTAAAAGCAATACAAAAACTTAACCCTAAAGCCGCCCAAGGATTAAATTCTAAACCTAAACGTATCCCTGACCAAGTACAATATTCTTTACATAAAGAAATAGTTTCCCTTAATTCCCACAATCCCCAAGGAAGAATCAAAATCCACGATAAACAAACTAATATCCATCGCCCATAAATAGTTAATTGATATAACTTTTGTATCTCTTTTGGGGTAACTAATTCACTCTCAATATTCTTATTCATAATCTTTTCATGACATTAAAAAATAAAACTTAAACTTATCATTACCTTTTCTTAACTTTTACAAGATAGTCTATTGTTTAAATCAATGTATTTTCAACTACCATAAATTCTATGCTACTTAGCTACCCTTCTCATCATTTAACTATTTCTCCCACTGAAAGAAGGTTACATTTTTATGAGCGAGGAGAAGAAATACCCTTAGTTTCTCAAGGTATTTGGGAGGTTAATCGTGGAGTAGTACAATTACTTAAATTTAATCCTCAAGGAGAAGAAACTCTGTTAGGATGGGTACAATCCGATAATTTTTTTGGTCTTTGGTTAACTTCAGTAGATACTTTTCAAGCTAAAACCCTTTCTGATGTTTATTTAAAATGGTACTCTTTAGAAGAAATTGACAAAAATCCTCTTCTAGCCCATAAAATTCTTTCTCAAATAGCCAAACGTCTTCGACAAACTGAAGAATTACTAGCTATTGCGGGATTAAAAAAAGTAGAAGATAGATTACTCAAATTACTCAAACTTTTAGCGAAAGAAATTGGTGAAAAACAAGAATCTTTTACTAGAATTAAAGTTAGATTTACCCATCAAAATTTAGCCAACGCTATCGGTACAACTAGAGTTACCGTTACTCGAATATTAGGAGATTTACAAAAACAAGGATTAGTTTCTCTTGATCATACTCGTCATTTATTATTGCATTAATTAGCCTTTTTTTCAATTCTTGATGGTGTTTTAAGAAAAAAAATAAGCACAAGCCACCCCTCCCCGACCGCAACGGGTCAAGAAAAGGTGGCTTTGTTTGTTACTTCTATTATAACAAATAAAAATATTTTTGGCAACATTTTAAAGAAAAAAATTAGATTTATTTTTTCAGATGAGAAATTGAAAATAATCATTGATTTAATATTTATTTACTTGATAAAATTTTAAGATCATAGCTACAATTAGTCATTATTTTTTTTTTCCGTATTCATATACCAAATTAAAAAAATCTCGCACCGTAGGAATTTCAAAACGATCCTTTGTTGTAATTAAAACTACTTCTCTGGTTAATTGATTTTCAAGGGGATTTATTGATTCCATATCGATAGGGATAATTGCTAAGGAAGAATCAGATTTTGATTCCTGTAAAGCTAATTCAGGAAGTAATGCAATCAAATTTCCTTGGCGAATTACTCCCCGAAAAGCATCTAAAGTATTTAACTCCATCGCTACTTCTAACCCAAATCCGTAACTAGCAAATACATCTTGAACTATTCTTTGCATTCCATAACCATCTTTAAAAATTACTTGAGAATATTTTGCTAATTCGGAAATAGTCACGCTTTTTTGTGTTGCCAAAGGATGATTATTTGATACCATTACTTTAATAGGCTCATAGTATAGATGCTTGACAATCATTTCCGATGTGGATGTCAAATATTTATTATTCATTACGATGGCTATATCTACTAAACCATCTCGTAATACTTTAAGAGTGCGATCGCTACCTAAAGCAGTTATTCTTAATTGTACATGAGGATGACATTGACAAAAAGTCTGTAAAATTGGCGGTAAATAATAAGCACAAACAGAATGAATTGCTGCTACACATAACTCTGGTTGTTTTCCCCCTAACAAATCTTGGATTTTTTCCTCGACTTTTTCCCACTCCTGACAAATACGCCTAGCATGAGGTAAAAGTTTTTCGCCGCTAACGGTTAATTTAGCTTGTGCTTGACGATGAAATAAAGTCGTTTTTAAATGATTTTCCAAACCTTGAACTTGACGACTAATAGTTGATTGTGTTACGTTGCATAATTTAGCCGCTTGTCCAAAACTTCCCGTTTCACTTACCGCTAGAAAAGCCTTGATTTGTTCAATTCTCATAGATATTATCAATTTTCCTTATTTCTGCACATAACCTATTAGCCTATAGATTTTTCAAAAAAATATTCTGTAACTATTCATACCAAATAAATAGGAATTATCCACGATAAACAGTCAATTATCATTGCCGATGTCGTAGTGGCAAGATTTAAGTATAATGAAATAGTGTAAAAACTAAATCGGGTCTTACTGTAACGGTTAAAAAGCTATGCTAGAATCACAATCATCTCAAATTTTATTCCACAATAGTTATCAACCTAATTTATATTCCGTGCAGGAAGTGAATATGATCAACAATTCTGTACCAATGGTAGTGGAATCTACAGGTATGGGAGAAAAAGTTTTTGACGTTTATTCTCGTTTGTTGAGAGAAAGAATTATTTTTTTAGGCACTGCTATTGACGATAAATTAGCAGATTCTATCGTAGCTCAACTATTATATTTAGAAGCAGAAGATCCCCATAAAGATATTTATATTTATATCAATTCCCCCGGCGGTTCAGTTTATTCTGGTTTAGCAATTTATGACACCATGCAACATATTCAACCAGATGTTTCTACAATCTGTTACGGTATTGCCGCTAGTATGGGAGCATTTTTACTCTCTGGTGGTGCAAAAGGAAAACGCTTAGGTTTACCTAATTCTAGGTTCATGATACATCAACCCCTCGGTGGCGCCCAAGGTCAAGCCAGTGAAATTGAAATTCAAGCCAAAGAAATTCTTTATATCAAACAAAAATTAAATCAATTACTAGCAGATCATACTAATCAACCCATTGAAAAAATTAGTGAAGATACCGAAAGAGATTTTTATATGTCTTCTGCCGAAGCTAAAGATTATGGACTTATTGATGAAGTGATCATTCGAGACGGCATCGATCTTCCCCTAAGCCGTAAATCAATAGATGTAACCGAATTATTCTAATTATCTATTTTTTTTTACCAATTTTATTTCTTAATCTTAATCTTATGGCTAAATATGACTCTCATTTAAAATGTTCTTTTTGTGGGAAATCCCAAGAACAAGTACGCAAATTAATCGCAGGCCCCGGTGTTTATATTTGCGATGAATGTGTCGAACTTTGCAACGAAATTTTAGAAGAAGAATTAATGCCCTCCCCCCCGAAAAATCATAACTCTCACATCTATGGGAATAATAAATCTTCTAAAAGTGGTGCAACTAATTATAAACCTCTCTCTTTCAATAAATTACCTAAACCTAGAGAAATTAAACAACGTCTTGATCAATATGTAATAGGACAAGATGAAGCTAAAAAAGTATTGTCTGTTGCTGTTTATAATCATTACAAACGTTTAACGGTTTCCGAAGATTCTGAACAAAGTCAAGTTAATAACGATGACTCTATAGAGTTACAAAAGTCGAATATTTTATTGATAGGCCCTACTGGTTCAGGTAAAACTCTATTAGCACAAACTTTAGCAAAAATCCTTGATGTACCTTTTGCCATCGCTGATGCTACCACTCTAACCGAAGCAGGTTATGTTGGGGAAGATGTGGAAAATATATTATTACGTTTATTACAAGTCGCTAATTTAGATTTAGAACAAGCCCAACGAGGTATTATTTATATTGACGAAATTGATAAAATTGCCCGTAAAAGCGAAAATCCTTCCATTACCAGAGATGTTTCAGGAGAAGGAGTACAACAAGCCTTATTAAAAATGTTAGAAGGTACAGTAGCAAATGTCCCACCCCAAGGTGGTAGAAAACATCCTTATCAAGACTGTATCACCATCGATACGAGCAAAATTTTATTTATCTGCGGTGGCGCTTTTGTGGGTTTAGATAAAATTATCGAACAAAATAAAGAGAAAAAAGTTCTCGGTTTTGAAATTGCCCCCGATGCCATCTCAAAAGAACAAAGAGTATCTGAAGCTGCTCGTCAATTACAGCCTGATGATTTAGTCCGTTTTGGTTTAATTCCTGAATTTGCTGGACGTTTACCCGTTGTCGCTGTGTTAGATTCTTTAAATGAAGAAACTTTGATTTCTATTCTTACTCAACCTCGGAATGCTTTAGTTAAACAATTTCAAAAATTAATCGGCATGGATAATGTTACTTTAGACTTTGAACCTGATGCTATTCGTGCGATCGCTCAAGAAGCCTACAGACGTAAAACTGGAGCAAGGGCATTAAGAGGTATTGTGGAAGAAATCATGTTAGATGTGATGTATGAATTACCTTCTCGACAAGATGTTCAACATTGTATAATCACCAAAGAAATGGTAGAAAAACGCAGTACTGCTGAATTATTAGTTCTTCCTTCTCCTTTACCCAAATCAGAATCAGCTTAATTCAGAAAAGAAGGAAAATAAGAAAATGAATAAACATAAATTTTTTGTAAATTCTTTAACCTAATACCCGATACCTAACCTCACCAGAATACTTTATTCAGTAACCCCTAATTATTAAGAAATGAGTTCTAATACTGTTATTTCTACTACTAACCTAAAATCTCGTCGTGATAAGATTAAAAGTAAGCAGAGATGGGAAAACTTTGTTTCTTTCAATCGTAGTTTAATGATTTTATCCCTCACAGTAGGAGTTTTTTGGGTTTTAACTTTACCTCATTGGGTAATTCGAGACAGTAAACAAATTAATTTACAAGGTAATGATTTACTTACCGATGACGAACTTCGTAGCTTAATTCCTCTGAAATACCCTCAATCTCTATTAAAATTATCTACTTCTCAATTAACAGAAGATTTACAGAAAAAAGTCCCCCTAGCTAATATTATCGTTACCAGAGAATTATTCCCCCCTAGTCTGACTATTAAAGTAACCGAAAAAAAACCAGTAGCCATCGCTTTAGCTTCGGTGGTATCTCCAAAAACAAAAAAATTAGAACTAAAAAGAATCGGTTATGTTGATAAAGACGGGATTTTTGTTGACAATGAAGTTTATAAACAGTTACAAAAAAAGTCAGATCAACTTCCTTCCTTAAAAGTTCTCGGTACACCACAAATTTATTTATCTTATTGGCAAGATTTATACGATTTAATCAGTCAATCTAATGTAAAAATAACAGAAATAGATTGGCAGAATCCCACAAATTTAATTTTAACCACTGAATTGGGTAAAGTTCATATTGGTGCTTATAACTCAAAATTTCCTCAACAATTAATGGCATTAGAAAAATTAAAATCCATTACCACAAAAATTCCTCGTGAAAGAATTATTTATATTGATTTAACCGATGTAGAAATCCCCTCTATTAAAGAAAAAAAACCTCCGAAAGAGGTAAAAAAAGATTCCTGAAAATTAATTTACCATACTTTCATATTTACCATAAATAGTTAATCCGGGTATATCATCCCCAAAAAGAATCGGTTGTTTAAATTCTTCAGGAGGATATTCTTGGCGAATAGCAATCAAAGGATTATAAAATTTTTCCCACTCTCTCAATAATCCTAATAATGATTGAAATTGATCATAGGATTTGCCGTGTCTATTTTTTAAAGCAATATACTGTAACATTAAAGCATAGGTTTCTGGGTTATTCTTAGGAGTTGGAACTTCAATAATTTGTCCTAATTTCAAGAAAACATCGGCATTTACCTGTACCATTACCATAAATTCTTTGATACTATCTAAATTCTTATCATAAAAAGTATCTGCAATGTCACCTACGGTACGCAATAAAGCAAAATTACTCAAATCATATTGCTTAAATAAATAAAGTAATTTTAATCCTAAGTTATTTTTAGCCACAATTTCTAAAGAATTAACATAGGCTTGTATTGCTGTTTTTCCTTCATCACTTTTGATTTGAGGAATAATATCTGTTAATTTCCTTTCAATTAATTCCTTAAATTGTATTGCATCGTATTTTTTTTTGTAACAGATCTAAGACATACTCATAAAATTCCTGTTGTGCATAGCTACGATAACGGGTTTCGGTAGCTTCAATCTTTAAAAAACTTTCTTTGGTTTCTAAAGCTATTTTTAATAAATCAACACTATCTTTTAAACCTTCATAAGCACCAATATTTTGCTCAAACTGACGATTTATCATTAAAAATTTGACAAATTCTCCACTGTTAAATTTATTATCATCTATAGCTTTCGCCATAGTAGAGATATTTTTCAAAGAATTGAGACAATCACGATAAATAGCTTGAGTAGTTTCAGGAATTTCTTGTTTACTAGCAAAAAGGGATTGAAACCATGCTAAAAAAGATTGATTTCCCCATAAAGGGCGACTATACCATGATTCGGCACTAACTTGTTTTACATTTCTATCTTTAAGATTTGTATCCATGACTAAACTTCTCAGTGACAATAATTAATATGTTAAAATTAACTTCAGTATTACACAGAATATAAAAAAAGACAACTTAATTTATATAACTGACGTGACGTACCAATTAAAATGTTAAGTTAAGGGAAGTTTTAGGTAGTAGATCTGAGGGGAAGACAATGAAGTTAAACAGACTATGCTGTAAGGAATTTAAGATGATAAAGGCATATCTAGTTACAAAAATAGATGAGTCATTTCCTTCGGAATCGAACATTTTTGCAAAAAGTTAAACAGAGTCAAAAAGAGTTTTTAGACTAAAAAATGAATTATAGACAGACTTTTATTAGGCAAAATAATGATATAAACAAGTCAGCATAAAGATTACAGAGAATCGGGATGACAAGATTTGAACTTGCGACTTCTTCGTCCCGAACGAAGTGCGCTACCAAGCTGCGCTACATCCCGTTAATGACTTTAAATTATAACATACTTTGAGCAATTTTTTATAGAGTTACTAATAATTTTTTTCGGGTGTAATAAAATCAATGAATCAACTTTATAAATTAATTAAAGGTAATTTTTTATACTTTAAGAAATAACCTAATAAGACAAATAAAGTAATAGCCATTGTACCTAAACCAACATAATTAGGAAGCCAAAAAATAGCAGTAAGATCATTAATTTGTCCTGCTTCTAATTGAATAGTATATTGATTATTAGGGGTTTTCTCCCATTTAGGAAACTCGTTATTATTGATTAATTTCGCACCCCAAGGAAAATTAAATTGTATTCGTAAATCAATTAAATCTCCCGAAGAAATAATAATTGTACCGTCATTAGAGATAACTCCTAAAGGACTTAAATCAGCATTAAAATGAAGAGTATTTCTTTCTAATAAAAGTAAATTATTTTGTTTAATAGACATTTTTGCTTCTAATTCTAGTAAATTACTAGAGTTATTTTTAGCGAGATTTTTTTGAGATTTTTTACTAAGTTGAGGCACAAAAAATTGATTAAATTTATCTACTAATTCTTCACCATTATGAAAAGGAATAGTTACTACTAATTCTTCCCTAGAGATACGCTTAGTTTTTCCTTGTAATTGAATGGCTTTATTCTGAAGATTATTTAACCAAGCATTACCTTCACCATCGCTAAAACTGGTTAATTCTTCCCCTAATTTAATATGTTGAATCATTGTACCACTGTTAGCTTCAGGAAATTTAACCTCCACATCATAACGAACACAGCCTGTCAAAGTAATTATTAAACAGAGAAATAATATTAATTTTTTCATGATTTTTGTTGAATTAATATACTGAAATAAATTATTTAATAAAAGAAAGTTTTTAAGTAATGGAGAATAAGTAATTTATTCAAATTTTAGAAATAAATTTATCCTTATTCCCTATTCCTAATTATTTTTAGTCTTCAAAATCTTCATCAACGGCATCACTTCCGCCTCTGACAGTAACTAAATCAATTTGTTGGCGGTAATAATCAACGCTTTTAACTTCCACTTCTACTGTATCACCAAGACGATAAGCTGTACGATTTTTTCGCCCCACTAAACAAGTATGTCGTGAACGATATTCATACCAATCATCTTTTAATGAGCTAACATGGACTAATCCTTCTACTAAAGAATCTTCAATTTGTACAAAAAAACCATAGGATTGTACTCCAGTGATTAAACCACTAAAAACTTTTCCCGTACAATCTTTCATTTTTTCGGCTTTTTTTAATCCCGCCAAATCAGATTCCGCATCTTGTGCAATTTTTTCTCTTTCGTTGAGATGGGTTATTAAAGAATGTAAATCACCTTCTAAATAAGTTTGAATTGCAGGGGGTAAAACATTCCAGTTAATTTCCCCGTAACAAGTACTACTGCGTAAATCAATGCCTTTACTAACTCGACTATGACGGCGATCGCGCCCATATTGAAATAAGGCTTTTAAAATGCGTTGTATTTGTAAATCAACATAGCGTTGTCCGGGGGAAACACAATGAGTATAAATAGGTAAAGCCAAGCCGAAATGAGAAGAAGGATGTTGAGTATATTTATCAGATTTGAGGGAGTTTAAAAGGAGATAATGAAGGACTTTTTCATAGTCAGATTTACCAAATTCTTGAATAAGATGATAATAGTCCACAGATTGTAATTCATCTTCAGATTCTAAGTGAAAATCCAGTTTTAAATTAGCTACCAGTTTTAATAAATCTTCTAATTCATCCCAATCTGGTTTAGCTTGAGTACAATAAATACTAGGTAATTGCAACTCTTTTAAGTGTTGAGCAACTACTTTCCCCACTAAAACCATTAATTCTGTCATCAAAGACAATACGGGTAAACTAGCATAAGAAGCAATAGCGCCAATACGTCCTTCATCTTTAAAATAAGAAGTGATTTGATCTAAAGTAATATCAAAACCGCCTCTTTGTAATCTTTGAGCTTTAACTAAGGGAGCTAATTCAAAGAAAAGATGACTGAGTAATTCTAAAGTAGTTTCTAATTCTGGTTTAGTACTACCTGTACCAATCATATTTTGTACTTCTTTATAGGTCAAGGAATGATCTACTCGAATAATGGAAGGTTGTATTTGAGATTCCATAACTTGCCCTTTTTCGTCAAAAATCAGAAAAACAGAAATAGTTAAGCGATCAACATCAGGAACGAGAGTACAATAATTTTGGACAATTTCGGGTAACATGGGGATAATTTTTTCACCGAGGTGAACTGTAGTACCACGTTTACGAGCTTCTCGATCTAAATGAGTTTCAGGTTCAACAAAATGAGCGACATCGACAATATGAATACCTAAACGCCAATGATTATCTTCGGTTTTGTCGAGAGTAAAAGCATTTTCGATGAATAAATTTAAGTCTTTACTAATTTCTTGTTCAATAGTAATAGTTAATAAATCTCGTAAATCTAAACGTTGTTGAATTTCAGCTTCGGTAATTTCAGCATTGATAACAGAGGCTTTTTGTAATACTCGTTCAGAAAATTCTTGAGGTAAATCATGTTTAGAAGAAACAATATCGGTATCTGCTGCGGCTTCTGCGTCACTGCCTAAAACTCTGATAACTTTACCTAAAGGAGGATTTTGACCGATAGGATAGCGAAGAACGTTAACATGAACTAAGTGATTAACCGCATCAATCAAAGAGTCATCATTATTTTTTAAATTCAACTCAAATAGTAAACGATCATCTAAAGGTACAGCATTATACTCTCCTTTTTCTTCTACCACTCTAGCTAATACCGAAGGATTTGCCCTTTCCACAATTAGTTTTACTTCCCCTTCAGGAGAACGACGACGAGTTCCTTCTTTAATGATTTTAACCAATACTCGATCACTATTCCAAGCATTACTAAGATGACTTTCTCGAATATAAATATCGTCTGCGTCTTCTTCATCTTGAATAGCAAAACAGAAGCCTTTACTCGAACAACGTAACTTTGCTTCTACTACATCTTCTTCCATTACTCGTCGGTATTTTCCGAACTCTTTAGTAACTACGCCGACTTTTTCTAACACATCGAGAGAAATTTGTAGTTTTTCGAGTTCTTCAGGTTCTTCACAACCTAGTTTTTTTTCGAGTACTTTACCCGGTACAAGTTTATCAGCACTTAAGTGAGAAAGTATTGTAGCGATTGAAAATTCCATTTCCTAATATCCTTTCAAATGTCTAAAATAATGTTGTTGAGTCAAATTGAATCCATTGATTTCTCATGAAGTAAAAATACTCATGGGATGATGTTTAAGAATAATAACCCTTGGTATTGTCCGCAAATTCAAGAATAAATAAAGCTATAAACATTTAAGTATCTATAACCCTGAAAAACTAATGATTAGCCGTGAGAAATAGTTATTTTTCCAGAATTAATGGTTATGCTCAATTTAATTATTTGTCTTTTTCTGTGTGGACAAAAACTTAGAAATGTCGAAACGGTATTTTTAGGGATGTCAATTTATATTTAACTTGTTTAAAAACCAAGACTTCATTTCTTTTTTACCTAATAATTTTATTCTTAACCTAATAATATATCTTATTCGGTGTTTATTATTTCAAATTCCTGATTTACATAGTAAAATTGTATTGATATTTTTTATTGTCTATTCTAAATTTATGAGTATTAAGTCCTTAGTATTAATTAGTGATTTCGTTATAGTAGATCATGGTAAATACATTGTCAAAGTTTCAGTTTATCGAGATGGTATCATTTTAGGTTGTGCCTTAGCTTCTGGGGATACAGTGGAGAAAGCAGAAGATGAAGCAAGAAAAAGAGCGATTACTTTAGTAAATAGCAATATATCCCTAGAAATTCCTGAAAAAAGCATTTATATTCCTAAAATTGAACTTCCATCAAAAATTGAGTCAGAAAAAAAAGATCTTTCTTCCTTACCAAAAAAAGTAAAATCGACAAAACCAACCCCTGAAGTTGTCCCTCAAGATTTAATTTCAGTATCTGAAAATATGGCTTATTCTCCAGAAAATGAACTGAATATGGACATAAATCAAGATGAAATTGTAGCAGATAATTTTGTAGATAACGATAATTCTACAGAAGAAAATATAATAGAAACTCCTTTAGAATTTACTTTCTCAGAAGATAATAAGACACTAAATCTTTCTGAAAGTAAAGCTATTTTAGACAGTAACGATCACTCAGAAGATAATTCAGAAGATAATTCGGAGAATAATTTAATTTTATTTCCTTCTTCCACTTCAGAAGATGACTCTTACTCAGAAACTACTTTACCTTTGCCTATAGACTTAAGTGATACGGTGGACTTTTCCCAGATTATAGATCAAACTAGCATCGAAATGAAACGATTAGGATGGACACAAGATCAAGGAAAAAAATATCTTCTCGAAACCTATGGCAAAAAATCTCGTCATCTACTTTCAGATAATGAGTTAATCGAATTTCTTAATTATCTTAAAACCCAGTAATTAAGCTCATTTCACTAAGATAATGGAGAGTTAGAAGTATTTGGCAAAGTACAACAGTTAATTTCATCAATGCAAATTTTTCCCCATTGTAACGCCCAACGAACCAATTCTACTCGGTTATCAGTTTTTGTTTTCGTGAGGATATTACTGATATGATTATCAACGGTTCTTTTGCTTATTTCTAACTTTTCAGAAATGTCTTGATTAGTTAAACCAGTGGCGACTAACTCTAATATTTCTATTTCTCGATGTGATAAATAAGTTGATTCGGATATTTTGCCACTACTCATAAATATTTTTTAACCAGTAATTTTGCCTATTCTATATTGTCTAATTCTAACCAAAAATTTCCGATCAAAGATCTTTAATTTTTACGAGCAAAAACTGCATAAAAAGGATCTTTACCTCCCATACCTAACATTTGTAAAATAGCTGGTAATTCAGGTTGTGTTGCCACTATTTTCGGTGTATTAAAATCAGATACTGATTGAAAATAAGATTTAACTAAATGAATTCTTTGCCTATCCGTAGCGTCACGCCATGCAGAAATTGCTTTTTGATAAAACATTCGATTAGAAAAACTAAAAATAGCTACCCCCTTTGGTTTTAAAATTCTAGCTATTTCACTGAAAATTGCTTCAGGATATTGTAAATATTGCACTGAAACTGAACATAAAACAGCGTCAAAATCTTCGTCATTTAGCGGTATTTTAGGATTTAAGTTTAAATTTTGCACAAAATAATGATTTAACTGCTTATTTCTCTTTAATTCTTCCTCATTCATCCCATGCCCTTCAACATGACTAAATTTCATCTCTTTCGGTAAATGAGATACCCAACTACTCATTAAATCTAAAATTCGGCTATTCGGTGCTAATTCTTGGCGATAAAGTTCTTTTAATTGATTGATATAGTTATCATCTACATGATTAACAAAACGAGGAAAAGAATAAAATAAGCTATCTTCACTATCATCTAATTTAGTGCGTTGATGAGGCTGTAATAACATTTTTCAAAGATATGGCGGATTAAATCAAGTTCAAATTAATTATAGTTACAGATTTAAAGATAGAAATTTTTTTTTCATGGCATAAAACCTCAAAACTGACTGGATAGATAAATAGAAACCATTAATTTAATCAATTATGACTACTATCCAATCTAATCTACATAATCTTTTTACCTCTATTTTCCCCGATGAATCTCAATCACCTAGTTTAATCATTAAGTTTTTACTGGTTTTAGAGGCTGAAAATTTAATTCCTTTATTTAATGTTAATCAAGATCAAAATAATTCCACTATTAACGCTTTCATTCATACTCAAAATAATGAAATTATCCCCGTTAATAACATTATTCTTCAGTGTTTAAAACAAAATCAATCACCTTTCTTTTTTGGCTCTAATTTTCTCCTAGAATTAACTTATTATTTAAACGATACTATAGCCTTTAATAGTTTTCTTATTTTCACTCAAGAAGGTTTACTGTTAGAGTTTCCTCCCTCGAAATTTAACCCTATTCAAAATCAGGAAAAATATCAACTAATTTCTTGGGATTATTGGGATAATGTTTCACTTTCCTTTGCTGAAAATCAGCCTAAATGTACATTAATTTTTAATAATAAAAAAGGAGATTCTTTAAAAATAAATAGTGTTTTAGAATATCAATCAGAAACAGAACAAATAGAGCAACAATTACCTTTAATTTTTGTTTATTTTATTATGAAAAAATTTTGGAAATATGTTAAGAAATACCGTCATGAAAAGTTTTTCGTCTTTAATCCTCAAGATTTCCTTTATTTAGATAAAGACAGATTAACTTATTTCATTAAAAATATTTTGCACAATATTAACATTACCGAAACAGATTTAGATAATTTAATCCGTAAAATTCAATTAACTTAAATTAGACAGTTGACAGTTAATTATTCTCTATTTTCTATGACACAGTTAAAGGTTTTTCTAATCTATGATGAGCAAATAATTGATTTTCTACTTGTTCACAAATACGATGATAAGTAATTAAATGTATTTCTTGTATGTAAGGAGTATTTTTTTCACTGACAAATAAAGGATAATCAACTAAATTATTCATCATTCCACCATTATTTCCTGCCATGCCGATGGTAATTAAACCTTTTTCTTTTGCCACTTTTAAAGCCTCAATGACATTGCGAGATTTGCCTGAAGTGGATAATACCCACAACATATCTCCAGCCTTGCCAAAACATTCTACTTGACGAGAAAAAATAGTTTCAAATTCATGATCATTACTCCATGCTGTTAATGTAGCAGGATTTGTACCTAATGCCATAGCAGGTAAACCAGGGCGCTCAAGGTGAAAGCGTCCTACAAATTCCGCCGCAATATGTTGCGCATCGGCAGCCGAGCCTCCATTACCGCAAATTAAAAGAGTATGCCCTTTTTGAAACCTTCCAGCGACAATATTACTGATTTTTTCTACCTCTTGACAGTATTTTTGATCAAAAGCCTGTTGTAAACACTGTAACCTTTCTTGTACCCAATAATCCAATTTTTCTCTCCTCACAATTAATTAATAACTATCGAAATATTGATATTTAAACTTTGTCAATTTCTAATTTTTTTATGGTTAATTATGTTATTTCAAAGTCAAACATTCATAACTAACCTTAAGATAATTCTATTTAACGACAAACTTGTGCCACTAAAGCCATAACATCATGACGAGTTAGTTTTGGTTTTCCTAAAATCAATACTTCTAAGGTAGCATGAGCGAGAGTTAAAGGTATTTGACAAAATTGTAAAGCTGGACCTTTTGGTAAAGATTTAGTGTAAGAATCCCCTAAACTAAGATTATAACGAGCATAGTTGTGCATATCTTCTAATTGCCAACCTTCAGGAATGAAACTAACACCTCGAAGTTTATCTTCTTGATGATTACGCAAAATATTTATCGCTTGTAAACCTCTTCCAAAACCAATGGCTTCTTCTCTATTAGTTTGAGTGTTATCGTACCATGCCCATAAATCTGACAATAATAAACCTACCGCCCCTGCTACACTAAAAGTATATTGATCTAAATTAGATTTAGTTTTAATTGTCCAGTTATTTTCAGCCCAATAAGCCATTCTATCTGCCATAGATGCTGTGGCATCCCAGATTCTAGCAGAAATACTAGGCGGTGCTAATAATGCCCATTCCGCAAAACGATAACTAACTTCAGGAATTATATGTTGATATGATTTAATTACCTCCGTCATTTCGTCATGAGTAGTACTTTGATGACCTGCTTGTAATGCTAAACTAATATTTTTTAAAATTTTGACTTTCGTTATATTATCAAGCTGAGGATGATCTTCAATTTCATCTATAGCTCTCATACACAAGTAAGCAGATGTAACAGCTTCCTGTAAACCATCAGGTAATCGACTAATGGGAATATAAAAAGTTCTACTGGTATCCTTGAGAGTTTTTAAGGCATCTTTTTTTAAATTCATTGATATTCACTCCTCATGCCCACAAAATAGGACAATACTAACACTGTTTAGGTAATATTAACCGAATCTTCTCCAAATCGGATGAAAAATTTTTCAGATCTTACTTTGAATATTTTTAGGTTAAATTCTGATTTAAGATTAGAAATTGTGGATTATTTTACAATAAAAGGATACTTTTTGTTAATTTTAGTCTCCATGGGGGATTATTTTTGTAAAAACAGTTTAAACCATCCTCTACGCCAAAAATAAAAAGTCATTCCTCCTGCTATTAATAACATTAAAAATAAAGTCCCAAAATATCCCCAACGCCATTTTAATTCAGGCATATATTCAAAGTTCATGCCATAAAGTCCTGCTATAAATGTTAAAGGAATAAAAATACTAGAAATAATAGTTAATAGAGTAATTACTTCATTCATTTTGTTACTCATAGAAGATATTAAAACATCCATTAAACTCGATGCTAATTCTCGATAAGTTTCCAATATATCTAAAATTTGAATTGTATGATAATAACAATCTCGAAAATAAACATAAACTTCTTTAGTAATTAAATTATTATCTTCTCTAGTTAGTTCATTAAAAAGATTCCGTAAAGGCCAAATTGAGCGTCTTAAGGCTAATAATTCTCTGCGAATATTATAAATTTCTTGTAAAGTTTTTTTGCTCGGATTTAGCACTATTTGATCTTCTAAATCTTCAATTCTTTCTCCATAGTCTTCTAATACAGGAAAGTAATTATCAATCAAAGTATCTAATAATAAATATGCTAAATAATCTGCTCCTAATTGTCTAACTTTTCCTTGATTAAGTCTAATGCGGTCTATAATTCTAGTAAAATCCTCTATTTCATCTTCTTGAAAGGTTAATAAATAATTTTTTCCTAAAATAAAACTAATTTGTTCTGTGGTAAAACCAATTTCATTTTTATTCGGTTTAATAGAATGTAAAATTATTAATAATTGATCTGGATAATCTTCTATTTTCGGTCTTTGTGGTACACTAACAACATCTTCTAAAATTAAAGGATGTAACTGAAAAACTTGTTCTACTTCTCGTAAAATATTTTCTGTACCTAATCCTTCTATATTTGCCCAAGAAATCAGATTATTAGTCAGACAAGAAACACAATCTTTTGGTTGAGTATTTACTCGACGATAAGCATTATTTTCATCATACTCAATCAACGTTAAACGAGAAGGTAACGCCAGAGGATCAATCGTAATACTACCTGGTTCAGTCCCAGCTACATCATAAGAATAATCGAAATAATCTTCTTCTTCTTCTTCTTGTTCTTCTATAGAGAAATCAGAGGAAACCATAATTATTAATTAACTTAATTTTTCTTCAATAATCATACTCAATTTTACTTTGATAAGGGCGAAATCTCTAAAATTACTTTACCTTAATTCATCCATCTATATTGACTAAGGGTTTTTATCATGACATATTCGCCAATAAACTCAACATTTTCTAAAGCAATCATTAATAATATAATTAATTCTAAAGTTAATTGAAATTGTAGGGACGAAGATAAAAACAAGATTAATGCTTTGTGAATAATAAGCAACAATCTCACGGCAAAATTATCAAATTAGTCAATTATGTCAAAAACTCTTATCCATCAATATCGCCGAGATTTAGAAAACAGAAAAAAATATGGTGGTAGTAGCAACGAAGGCTCAATTCGTTACGCTTTTGCAACCTTACTTAATGGTTATTGTAAGCCTAAAGATTTTTTATTGGTGGAGGAGTTAACTATTAGCAGTCGTTTACAAAAGCCTATTCGTCTCGATGGTATTGTTAAGGATGCGTTACGTCTTGATTGGGGATATTGGGAAGCCAAAGACGAAAAAGACTCTTTAGACGATGAAATTGAGGCAAAATTTAACAAAGGTTATCCTAACGATAATATTTTATTTGAGGATACTAAAACCGCCGTATTAATCCAAAATGGACAAGAATCTTTGCGGATTGAGATGGAAAATGATGACGATTTAGACAAGTTAATTAAGCAATTTTTAGACTATGAAAGAGCAGAAGTTAAAGATTTTCGTCAAGCTATTAATACTTTTAGTCAAGATTTGCCCACTATAATTGATACTCTCAGAAAACTGATTGATAGTCAATGCCTCCATCGCCCCCCTACCCCCAATTCTGGGAATCGCCCCCCTGCCCCCAATTCTGGCAATCGCCCCCCTACCCCCAATTCTGGCAATCGCCCCCATGCCCCCAATTCTGGGGGAGTAAGAGACGGTTTAGAAGTCCCCAATGTCGGAAAGGGGGCGAAAATCAGCCCCCCTGCCCCCAATTCTGGGGGAGTAAGAGACGGTTTAGAAGTCCCCAATGTCGGAAAGGGGGCAAATCAACAATTTATTGAGGCAAGGGATAAATTCTTAAAAGTATGTCAAGAATCCATTAATCCAGACATCACTATTGATGACATTAGAGAGATGATTATTCAGCATATTTTGACGGAAGATATATTTACAAATATTTTTAGTGATGCTCAATTTCACCAAGAAAATAATATCGCTAAACAATTAAATGAAGTCATTAAAACTTTTTTTACTGGTAGCGTTAAAAAGAATACTTTTAAAACTATTCAAAGTTATTATAACGCCATTATTCGCACGGCTTCAAGTATAGTTAATCATCAAGAAAAACAGAAGTTTTTAAAAGTAGTTTATGAGAACTTTTATAAAGCCTATAATCCTAAAGAAGCAGACAGATTAGGTATAGTTTATACTCCTAATGAAATTGTTAAATTTATGGTAGAAAGTACTAATGATTTATTAGCAGAACATTTTACTAAAAATTTAGGGGATAAAGGAGTAGAAATACTTGATCCTTGTACCGGTACAGGTACATTTATTACAGAAATTTTATATTATTTATTAGATAGAGATATTGAGTATAAATATAGAAATGAGATTCATTGTAACGAGATGTCAATTTTGCCTTATTATATAGCAAATCTGAATATTGAATATACTTATCAGCAAAAAAAAGGAGAATATTTAGAGTTTAATAATATCTGTTTAGTGGATACTTTAAGTCATACTAATTTCGGGGGAAAACAGTTTGATTTGTTTGCGATGAGTCAAGAAAATACGGAAAGAATTAAGCGACAAAATGAGAGTAAAATATCGGTAATTATCGGTAATCCTCCTTATAATGCTAATCAAAAAAATGAGAATGATAATAATAAAAATCGCTCTTATCCTGATATAGATAAACGCATAAAAGAGACTTATGTTAAGGAAAGTACTGCCCAAAAAACAAAAGTATATGATATGTATTCTCGTTTTTATCGATGGGCAAGTGATAGGTTAAATGATGAAGGAATTATTGCTTTTATTACTAATTCTTCTTTTATCAATGCAAGAGGTTTTGATGGTTTTCGTAAGAGTGTTAGTCAAGAATTTGATTTTATTTACATTATTGATTTAGGTGGTGATATTCAGGGAGAAAATTATACAGGAAATGTGTTTAATATTACTCTAGGGATTGCTATTATGTTTATGATAAAAGTCAGTAATCAAGAGAAGAAAAAGTCTTGTAAAATTAATTATTTTACTCCTAAAAATGTTAACTCAGGAGAAGATAAATTAAACTTTTTAAGTAAAAATAAGATAGATAATCTAAATTTTGAAAAAATCACTCCTGATGAAAGTAATAATTGGATTAATTTAACTGATAATGACTTTAATGAGTTATTGCCTGTTGTTAGTAAAAATAAAAATGAACAAACAATTTTTAGTATTTATTCTAACGGAGTTGCTACGAATAGAGATGAATGGGTATATGATTTTGATTTAGATAATTTAAGTAACAAAAGTCAATTTTTTATTGATGAATATAACCATGAAGTTAATCGCTGGATTCAATATAAAGAAGATAATAATTATGAAGATATAAGCAATGAATCGAATCCCGTTGTAGATAATTTTATTGCTGAAAGAAGTTTAATTAAATGGAGTAGCAGATTAAAAAGAGATAAATTAAGAAAACATAAATTAGGTAATTTTGACATAGAAGATATTAGAAAAAGTCATTATAGACCATTTATTTTAACTAATATTTATTTTGGTTATATATCTATTGATATTAAAGGCTCACAGCATCTATTTTTTAGAGATAGAAATTCATTAAATAAAGTAATTTGTTTTGCTAATAACGAACAAACAGATATTCTTTTATTATCTATTAATACTCTGTGTGATTTGAATTTTTGTGCAAGAGGTTCTACTTGTTTTGCACTATATAATTATGATAAAAATGGAGAGAGAATTGATAATATAACGGATTGGGGATTAGAGCAATTTAGAGAATACTATCATAACGTAAAACGGGCTTCTAGCCCGTCGGAGGATAACAGGCAGGATGCCTGTTTTACGGATAAGGAGAGTATTTTTTATTATGTTTATGCTGTTTTACATAACCCTAAATATCGTCAAAAATATGAGTTAAATTTGAAAAGAGAATTTCCGAGAATACCTTTTTATAATGACTTTTGGCAGTGGGCAAATTGGGGTAAACAATTAATGGATTTACACTTAAATTATGAGATGATTAAACCTTATGAATTGAAAAGAATTGATGTGGATAAATCTCCCCCAGAATTGGGGGCAGGGGGGCGATTCCCAGAATTGGGGGCAGGGGGGCGATTCCCAGAATTGGGGGCAGGGGGGCGATTCCCAGAATTGGGGGCAGAGGAGCGATTCCCAGAATTGGGGGTAGGGGAGCGATTATCAGAATTGGGGGTAGGGGAGCGATTATCAGTTAAACCTAAACTAAAAGCCGATAAAATTAACCATAAAATTATTATTGATGAAGTTACAACTTTAACAGAAATTCCGCCTTTGGCATGGGAATATAAACTAGGAAATCGTAGCGCTTTAGAGTGGATTTTAGATCAATATAAGGAGAAAAAACCAAAGGATAAAACTATAGCCCAAAAGTTCAATAATTATCGATTTGCTGACTATAAAGAGCAAGTAATTGATTTATTAATGAGGGTTACGACTGTTAGTGTGGAGACAATGAAAATCATTAATGAAATGAATAAATTAAGCTAAAAAAAATCCCCCAAAAGGGGGTAAAAAACAAGATAATTAATACACTTCAACGTGCCAACGTTCTTCTTTTTTCATTTGTTTGCGCATCTCATCCCACTTCATACCTCTTTTTTCGGCTTCGGCGGTGAAAGTTTCGGAAATTGGTGGCTCCATTCCTTTTAAACCACACATATAAACATGGGTATTTGGTTTTTGGATTAACTCAAACATTTCGTCTGCATATTCACTCACACGACTTTGAACATAAACTTTACCACCATCGGCAGTACTTTGTTCACGACTGATAGCATAAGTTAAACGGAAATTATCAGGATATTCTGCTGCCATTTTCTCTAAATCTTCTTTATAGAGAATATTCTCGGTGTAAGGAATACCAAAAATTAACCATGCTAAACCTTTGAATTGATAATCAGGATTTTTCTCTCTTTCTTTAAACATACGCCATAAAAACGCTCGGAAAGGAGCAATACCCGTACCTGTGGCTAACATGATAATAGTTGCATCTTCCTCTTGAGGTAATAACATTTCTTTACCTACAGGGCCAGTTATGGCTATATCTGCACCCATATCCAAGCTACACAAATAGCTAGAGCAAACACCTTTTACGGTTTCCCCTGCTTCATTTTTATACTCTAATTGACGTACACACAAGGAGACAGTTTTGCCATCTAGGCGATCGCCATGACGAGTAGAAGCGATGGAATAAAGACGTAACTTATTAGGTTTACCTTTATCATCAGTACCGGGAGGAATAATACCAATACTTTGCCCTTCTAAATAGTGTAAATCACCACCTGAAAGATCGAAAGTCAAATGACGTACAGTACCGCTACCACCTTCGGCAACTAATTCATAGTTTTCTAAACATTTACCCACAAAAGGATTATTAGGGCGATAAATATTTACGGGTACTTTAACAGATTTATGGGATTTAGCTTGAGTCATAGGTTCAGGATTCGGAGTAACATCAGAACTATCACTAAGACTATTAGCAGGAATAGGAGTATTAATGCCCATGGGAGTAATTTTAATAATTTTCCCTCCTAGACGATTAATTCGATTCATTTCCTGATTCATCCGAGCATAAGGCACTGCAATAAAACTACTGCCACTGTTTCGGATGGAATAGTCTAAGTTATTGCTTTCTTGATTTGCAATACCAACAACCTCAAAGAGAAACCGACGTTCTTCTATGGTGGAATTGTTAGCAAAAGTTTTAACAGTTGTAAATTTTTTCATTAACTAAATAACTCCTTTTGTTTTACCCTTGAGTTTGAGCGGCAGCCACTAAAGGAGTCACAACACCGATAGGGGAAATATTGATAATGTTGCCACCTAAACGGTTAATACGATTCATTTCGTAGTTCATACGAGAATAAGGTACAGCAATAAAAGTATTACCACTTTGACGAATAGGATAATCTAAGTTATTATCCCCTTGTTGTGCGATACCTGTCACTTCAAATAAGAAACGACGTTCATCCACAGAAAGATTATTAGCAAAAGTTTTGACAGCTTTTGAATTTCTCATATCCTTAATATACTCCTGATTTTATGAAATTAAAGTAAAGTTTGTCTTAAAATGCTTATCATGTCAAGTTTTCACCACATAAATCTTATCGGTGAAGCAACAAAATATTAGCTTAATGTCAATCTTACCAAAATGAGGGGTCAAAACATTTTTCTATGGTAAAGTTTAACCTTCTCTTTGATGATTCTTTTATTTTTGTACTCTAACTATGGGTTATTTTTCCGACAATTAAAATAATAATAATGCTTGGAATTAACCAAATAAAAAATTCTTTAATTCTTGATTTAATTTTGAGTTTAATGGATTTCGTTTCCTTGAAAATAACTTGACGATAAAGATAATTTAAAGAATAAGTAAATAAAATTACCATTAATTTGGCTATTAAATCATAAGATTGATCATAATTGAAAAAATAAATTGATAATGATTCAATAATTATTCCTAGACAAAAGAAACTAGCTAAAGGTAAATTCAATGCCATAGGCAAAAAGATTAATTCTGGTTGAATAAAAGCACAAATAGCATAAATTAACATCCAAAATATAAACCACAATAAACTAATAATAAAAATTTTTACCTTCGATTTTTTAAGAGTAATTAATTCTTTTTTCTGAAAATGTTTGAACAAATGATGAGAATTCATTGCATTGGTTTTAATAAAATAAATTGGGATTCAGGAATAAATATATTTTCAAAACAATGAGATAATTTACTAGAATTTTCTTCTAGGTAGCAATAATGATTATTTTTTTCGATTAAATTAAGTTGAGATAAAGTTTCTGGGTTTACTAATAAATAAAAAGAAGATTTAATTAAATTTTGCATTTCTTCTAGGTTAGCAGGTATCACTTGATGTTCACTATAAAAATTCATCGAAGGGCGTTCGTAATCAAAAGAAATATAAACATTCTCCTTAAATTTAACTTCTTTTTTTACTATGGCGGCTACGGGTTTTACTGGGTATGCTTCGTTTAATTCCCATAACCAATAATCAGAACTAAAAAACACCATTAAAGACACATACATTCCCCAAAATAACACAGGAATAAATTGTTGATCTTTTTTGAATAAAAGAATTGTGGTTACGGAAAAAGTAATCAATAATAATCCTAAAACTGTTAAAAGATTTTGGTTATATGGTTGAGTTAAAAGAAAATAGAAAAATCCCCCCGTTATGGCAATACTTAACAACAAAAAAAACTCTTTCCATAGAGGAGGATAAGATTTAAAAGAGGGTAAAGATTTTATTTTTCCCAAGGCAACCCCCGCCGCTATAGATAACACAGGATATATGGGCATGATATACCAAGGTAACTTTGTTCCCATTATGGAAATAGCTAGTAAATAAGCACTACTCCAAACGATAATAAATTTTGCCCAACTCCAATTACGTTTTCCCCAAGCGATGGCCAACCCTGTAATGGAGATAAAAAGCCAAGGATGGGGATATTTTAATAATTCTAACAAATAATACCAAATCGGTCCTTGATGGCCTTCTACGGCGGTAAAAACACGATTTACCGATTGATTTTTAATAGACGTATTGATAAAATTTTCACCATAATATTGATATTGAGCCCATTGCCACGCCACCACAGGAAAAGCGCCTAAAAGTAAACCTATCCACAAATAAACCGAAGAAACTAATCGAGGAGTATCCCAAAATAAGAATAAAAAAGTAATAGCAATAAATAAAATACCCATCAGCCATCCTTTACTAAGGCAAATTAAAGCAAAACTCAAACCAGCAGGTAAACACCAACGTAAATCTCGTCTAGCTTTTAAAATACATAACATCAATAAAATTTGAAAACATAATACCCCACCATCAAGCATTGCTAATCTTCCGTGACGAACCACAGGCATGGTGGTAAGATAAACTAAAGCCGAAAAGATGCCATAATAACGAGGTAAAAATAACTCCCTAGTTAAAGAATAAAGCAAAGGCACAGATAAAGCCGTTAAAGAAGCGCCCACAATACGAGTAGTAAACTCATTAATGCCGCCAAAACTATAGACTAAAGCCGTCAAACTATGAATTAAAGGAGGTTTATTGAAATACGGTTCATTCCAAATAGTAGGAAAAAGCCAATGTAAATCTGAAAAAGAAGATTGATAAATTTCCTTAGCAACCTGAGCAAAAGTACCCTCATCCCAATCTCTTAACGGTAAATCACCTAAATGAAAAGAGTATAAAATTATCGCAGCAATAAAAAGACTAAAAAAAGAAAAAAACTCTAACCAACGCTCTTGAGATTTTACCCTATATTTAGAAATATCTGATGTAAAAAGATGACGATTCATAATGTGATAATCGATAATTGATAATCTTCTATTAGTTAATGGGATAACATATATTTTAAGTTGATAATTGAGAATTGATAATTGATAATGAATAACTACTGATTTGTGATGCCTTTAAACCTTTTAAATTAGATAAAAAAATTATCATGGATGAATCGTCTGCTCTTACCATACAGATTATCATAACCGTTGTAGCAGGAATTAGCGCTCAAGTATTAGGAGAATATCTAAAAATACCAAGCATAGTTTTTTTGCTCATCTTTGGTGTTGCTTTAGGTAGAGATGGGTTAGAAATATTACATCCAGAATTATTAGGAATTGGTTTAGAAGTTTTAGTGGCTTTAGCTGTGGCAATTATTCTTTTTGAAGGAGGATTAAACCTAGAATTAAAAGAATTAGGGCAAGTTTCAGGAAGTATCCGTAATTTAGTCACTATCGGCACATTAATCACCTTTTTAGGAGGGGGAATGGCAGCCCATTGGTTAGCAGAATTTCCTTGGCAAATAGCTTTTTTATACGCCTCCTTAGTGGTAGTAACAGGGCCGACAGTCGTAGGGCCACTTTTAAAACAGGTAGCAGTAGATAGAAGAGTTGCCACATTATTAGAAAGCGAAGGAGTTTTAATCGATCCTGTAGGGGCAATTTTAGCAGTCGTAGTATTAGATACCATTCTCAATCAATCTCCTAATTCCTTAGAAATTATCTCAGGGTTATTATTTCGCTTAGGAGTCGGTGCTATTATTGGTGGAGTTAGTGGTTGGCTACTAGGCACATTTCAGAAAAAAGCCAATTTTGTTGCTGATGATTTAAAAAATTTAGTGGTATTAGCCGGAGTTTGGGGTACATTTGGACTATCACAGACCATTATTAGCGAATCAGGATTAATGGCAACGGTAATCGCAGGTATCGTTTTAAGAGCCTTTGGTATTCCAGAAGAAAGATTATTATTACGTTTTAAAGGACAATTAACCGTATTAGGAGTTTCTGTTTTATTTATTCTTTTAGCCGCAGATTTATCTATTGCCAGTATTTTTGCCCTTGGTTGGCGAAGTGTTTTAACAGTATTAATTTTAATGTTACTCATTCGCCCTTTAAGTATCTTAATTTGTACTTGGGGAAATGGCATGAATTGGCGACAAAAATGCTTTTTAGCTTGGATTGCACCCCGTGGCATAGTTTCTGCTTCCGTGGCTTCTTTATTCTCCATTTTACTCACCCAAAATGGCATTAATGGCGGTGATTCCATCAAAGGATTAGTTTTCCTTACCATTATGATGACAGTATTTATTCAAGGTTTAAGCGCTGGTAAAGTAGCGAATCTGTTGAAAATAACCTCCGCCCAAGCTACAGGAGTAATGATTGTCGGCTGTAATCCTTTAGGGCGATTAATTGGTAAATTATTTCAAGCTCAAGGAGAAACCGTTGTATTAATTGATACAGATAAATCAGCCTGTGAAAAAGCCAAAGAAGATAATTTACCTGTATTTATAAGTAGTGCTTTAGATCCTCAACTATTAGAAGAAGCCCAAATCGACTCTATGGGTACTTTAATTACCCTTACAAGCAACGGAGATGTTAATTTAATGATTGCACAAAGGGCATTAGAAGAATTTTCTCCTCCAAAAGTTTTAGCTATATTCCCCAACAATAATGAAGAAAATAATCTTAAAACCAATAAACAAAAAATTAATCAGGCTTTTGTCGCTGAATTTTCCCTCAAAACATGGAATCAATATCTCGTGGATGGCCAATTTAAGTTAGGTAAAACTATTATTAAATCCAATACCCTAGATTTACAACAAATTCATTTACAAACTATGATTAATAGTGGTGAATTATTACCTTTATTAATGAAAAGAAAAGGCAAATTAGAAATATTAACCGCAGGAGAAGAATGGACAATTGGTGATGAAATTATTTACTTATTACACGATTCTCGCCCAGACTTATTAAAACGTTTATCTGGCACAATGCAATCTTCTCGTTTTTCTTTAAATCAATTACCAGAAGTAGAAGAAATACCTCTAATATGAGGAATCAGAGATGAGGAATGAGGAATTAATTACTCCTAACTCCTAACTCCTAACTCCTAACTCCTAACTCCTAACTCCTAACTCCTAACTCCTATCTCCTAACTCCTATCCCCTCTTATAATTGTGCGTGGAAAGTACGATTAACTACATCTAACTGTTGCTCTCTGGTTAGTTTAATGAAGTTTACCGCATAACCTGAAACACGAATGGTTAATTGTGGATATTGTTCTGGATGATCCATGGCATCTAATAAGGTTTCTCGGTTAAAAACGTTAACATTAATATGATGTCCTGTATCGTGAAAATAACCATCTAACATTCCTGCTAGGTTATTAATTCGTGCTTCTGGAGTTTTACCTAAAGCATTGGGTACAATGGAGAAAGTATATGATATACCATCTTGAGCGTGCTCGTAAGGTAATTTTGCCACAGATTCCATAGATGCGATCGCCCCTTTTGTATCCCGCCCGTGCATAGGGTTAGCACCCGGTGCGAAAGGATCACCAGCTTTACGTCCATCAGGAGTACTACCAGTTTTTTTGCCATAAACCACATTAGAAGTGATGGTTAAAATAGATTGGGTAGGCGTAGCATTACGATAAGTTTTATGTTTACGAATTTCGTTCATGAATTTTTTGACTAATTCACAAGCAATGGTATCCACACGATCATCATTATTACCAAATTTAGGATAATCTCCCTCTACTTGATAATCTACCGCTAAACCATCATCATTACGAATTACTTTTACTCGACTATACTTAATAGCAGATAAAGCATCAGCAACTACCGATAAACCAGCAATACCACAAGCCATTGTACGGTAAACATCTCGATCATGTAAAGCCATTTCGATGCGTTCATAACTATATTTGTCGTGCATATAGTGAATGACGTTGAGGGTATTTACATATAATTTTGCTAACCACTCCATCAAAACATCTAACTTAGCGGTTACTTCCTCATATTCAAGATATTCTGAGGTAATAGGAATATAATGAGGTGCGACTTGTACACCACTATACTCATCAATACCACCGTTAATAGCATATAACAAGGCTTTAGCTAAGTTTACCCTTGCACCGAAAAACTGCATTTGTTTACCGATTTTCATGACAGAAACACAACAAGCAATGGCATAATCATCACCATAATCGGGGCGCATCAAATCATCATTTTCGTATTGAATCGAACTTGTATCAATAGACACTTTCGCACAATAACGTTTAAAACTAATCGGTAATCTTTCTGACCATAATACCGTTAAGTTTGGTTCTGGTGCAGCTCCTAGGGTGTATAATGTGTGTAAAAAGCGGAAACTATTTTTAGTTACTAATGCTTTTCCATCAGCACTCATACCTCCAATTACTTCCGTAACCCAAACAGGATCACCTGAAAATAGTTGATTATACTCTGGCGCTCGTAAAAAACGAACCATCCGCAACTTAATTACAAATTGATCTATCAATTCTTGGGCTTGAGTTTCAGTAATAACACCGTTGTGTAAATCTCTTTCAAAATAAACATCAAGGAAAGTTGAAACACGACCAAGAGACATTGCTGCTCCATTTTGTTCTTTAATGGCTGCAAGATAAGCAAAATATGTCCATTGCACAGCTTCTTGAGCGTTATTAGCAGGTTGACTGATGTCAAAACCATAACTCAAAGCCATTTCTTTTAACTCATTTAAGGCTTTAATTTGCTCGGTAATTTCTTCCCGAAGGCGAATTATATCCTCGTCGATAACATCATTCTCCAGAGAAATTAATTGCGCTTGTTTATCTTTAATGAGAAAATCAACACCGTATAAAGCCACTCGACGATAATCGCCAATAATACGCCCTCTACCATAAGCATCAGGTAAACCCGTAATAATTCCAGATTTACGCGCTTTTTTCATGTCGGTAGTATAAGCAGAGAAAACACCGTCATTATGAGTTTTACGATATTTAGTGAAAATTTCTTCCGTTTCAGGATTGATTTCATAACCGTAAGATTTCAATGATGTAGCTACAACTCGGATGCCACCAAAAGGCATAATTCCTCGTTTAAGCGGTTTATCGGTTTGTAAACCAACAATTTTTTCTAAATCTTGATTAATATAACCTGCAGAATAAGCCGTAATAGTAGAAGGAATTTTGGTTTCCACATCTAAAACGCCTTTTTCCCTTTCTTCTTTCATTAATAACTTAACTTCTGTCCATAAATTATTAGTCATAGAAGTCGCTTCTGTCAAAAAAGATTCATCGCCATCATAGGGTGTATAATTTTTTTGAATAAAATCCCTGACATTAATTTCCGTTGTCCATTTACCGAGAGTAAAGCCTTGCCAAGCTATATTTGAAGTGTCTTGTTTAGCTTTGACGGTGGTTTTTTCTGTGACATTAACCATAAGTTATGATCTAGTATTTTGTTTTGATGTACTAGGCCTCCTTTACTTCTTATTATACTCTATTCCTCTAGGGCAAATCTTTAAATTATTTGAAGATTTTAACCCAAACTTGCTAGGATGAATAAAACTTCAATCTTTGTTTATTATTATGGCATCAGCGACAGAGGTGAAAAAATATCTAGCATATTGGCTTCAACTAGGGAAAAAAATTTTGATTCCTAGTCGTAATCTGTCTTTATTGCCTTCTAAAATTATCTGTGGCGATGACTATAGTATAGAATTTGAACAATGCTGGGAATTAGTAGCGGATAAAAAAACAGGAGATTGTTATTTAGAAGGTACAAAACAGACTATTCAACAACTATTATCATCAAAATGGGAAATAAGTAATTGCGCTCGTTGTGCCATGCCAGTACCAATTATACAATTAGGAATACAAGATGCTGATTGTGTTTGTAGTGACATAAAAAATTGGCCTAATAATGAATTACCTAAACCACGAGAGCCCATTAATAGTAAAAATAAGTTAAAAAATATTCAACAATCTTTAAAAAACAATCTCTAAAAAATCAAAATGGACAATAGAGATAAAATTAGAAGATAAAAAAATATTTATGAATTAAACTTTATACTCGTTATTTTTTTTGAATATCAAGGGTATGGTTCGTAATCACAAGTTAGCAAAAGCTATATCTGATGTGGGATGGGGAACGTTTATCAATTTCCTAGATTACAAACTCAAAGAAAAAGGTGGGTTATTAGTGGAGATTGATAGATGGTTTCCTAGCTCTAAAACCTGTTCTAATTGCTTATATCAAATGTCTGAAATGCCATTAGACGTAAGAGAATGGACTTGTCCGAGTTGTGGTAGTCATCATGATAGAGATGAGAATGCGAGTAAGAATATAAGAGCAGAAGGCATTAGAATAATAAAGACGGATGGAATAGCCGTCTCTGCTAATGGAGGCACTGTAAGACCAAAAGGCGGACGTAAGTCAGTTTTGGGGCATGAGCCTGTGAAGTTAGAAGCTAACACTGTAATCTTCGATTCAGTGTGAGTAGTTCACAATAGAAAGGTTATCTTGATCTAAAAAATTCCTTAAGTAGAAATATTATGACTCAAAAGTTTGATTATGATTTAATTATTATTGGTGCAGGTGTTGGCGGTCATGGTGCTGCCCTTCATGGTGTTAAAATGGGATTGAAAGTCGCTATCATTGAAGCAGGTGATATGGGTGGCACTTGTGTTAATCGTGGTTGTATTCCTTCTAAAGCCTTATTGGCAGCATCAGGTAAAGTAAGAGAATTATCCCATCATGAGCATTTAGAAAGTATGGGAGTTAATGTTGGTGGTGTTAGTTTTGACAGAAAACTCATTGCAGATCATGCTAACAATTTAGTCAGTAAAATTCAATCAGATTTAACCAACAGTTTAACTCGTCTCAAAGTTGATATTATTAAAGGTTGGGGAAAAATTTTAGCACCTCAAAAAGTCGGCGTAATCACCGATAACGGAGAGAAAATATTTACAGCGAAAGATATTATGTTATGCCCAGGCTCGACTCCTTTTGTACCCAGAGGCGTTGAAGTTGATGGTAAAACTGTTTATACTAGCGATCAAGCCGTGAAATTAGAATCTTTACCTCAATGGATAGCCATTATTGGTAGTGGTTACATTGGTTTAGAATTTGCTGATGTTTATACCGCTTTAGGCAGTGAAATTACCATGATTGAAGCCTTAGATAAATTAATGCCAACTTTTGACCCAGATATTGCTAAAATTGCGGAAAAAGTTTTAATTAATAGTCGTGACATCGAAACCTATACGGGAGTTTTCGCTACTAAAATCACCCCCGGAAATCCTGTCACCATTGAGTTAACCGATGCTAAAACTAAAGAAATAGTAGAAATATTAGAAGTTGATGCTTGTTTAGTGGCAACGGGTAGAATTCCTGCCACCAAAAATCTTGGCTTAGAAAACCTCGGCATTGAAACCGAAAGAGGCTTTATCCCTGTTAACGATAAAATGCAGGTATTAAAAGATGGTGAAATTGTGCCTCATCTTTGGGCAGTAGGTGACGCTAACGGTAAAATGATGTTAGCTCATGCCGCATCAGGACAAGGTATAATTGCTGTAGAAAATATGTGCGGTAATGATAAAACTATCGATTATCGTAGTATTCCAGCCGCCGCTTTCACTCATCCAGAAATTAGTTATGTAGGTTTAAATGAGCCTCAAGCGAAAGAATTAGGTGAAAAGGTCGGTTTTGAGATAACAACGGTTAAAACCTATTTTAAAGGCAATTCTAAGGCATTAGCAGAGAAAGAAACTGATGGTATCGCTAAGATTATTTATCGCAAAGATACAGGTGAATTACTCGGTGTCCATATCATCGGGATTCATGCTTCAGACTTAATTCAAGAAGCGGCAAATGCCATCGCTAACCGTGAATCAGTACATCAATTAGCTTTTAATATTCATGCCCATCCTACTTTATCAGAAGTGTTAGATGAAGCCTATAAACGTGCTAGTTGATGATAAATAGGAGTTAGGAGTTAGGAGTTAGGAGTTAGGAGTTAGGAGTTAGGAGTTAGGAGTTAGGAGTTAGGAGTTAGGAGTTAGGAGTTAGGAGTTAGGAGTTAGGAGTTAGGAGTTAGGAGTTAGGAGTTAGAAAGAATATTGAATAATCTATAAACTCATTTTTTGACACCTGACACCTGACACCTGAAACCTTCCTAATAATTAAGGATTTAGGGGCAAGAATAATTGTTAATTGAATATAAATCTTGAGCAATATTAGGCGTTACAAGATGCTCAACGCTACCGCCGAATTTAGCGATTTCTTTAACAACACTACTGCTAATAAAACTCAACTCTGTATTCGTTGCTAAAAATATTGTTTCAATTTTGTTTTCTAAAGTTTTATTAATATGTGCCATTTGTAATTCTTGTTCAAAATCAGACATAACTCGCAACCCTCGTAATAAAACACCCGCCTGTTTCATTTTGGCATATTCTACTGTTAACCCACTAAAACTATCTACCTCCACATTACTAATATTTTTTGTACAATCTTTAATTTGTTGAATTCTTTTTTCAATGGTAAAAAGAGGTTTTTTATTAGGGTTTTTTAATACTGCTACAATTATTTGATCAAATAAAATACTACTACGATTAATTAAATCTAAATGTCCTAATGTGATAGGATCAAAACTCCCCGGATAAATTGCAATCATTAAATAAGTCCTAAATTTTTAATTATTTACGCTGATTTAGGTACGGAATTTAACATGATTTTACTCATGGTATTATATAAATCTTCTCGATTCTGAAAACCCTCTAATCGATGAATCACTTCTCCTCTACGAAGAATTAAAATTGTCGGTAAATTTCGTAAACGGTAACTATTAGCAAGTTTCAAATTTTGATCAGCATTTATACTGATTATTTTTAATTCCCCCTGCCATTCAGACTCTAATTTATTCAATATCGGATTAAGCATAAGGCATAAACCACACCAAGGAGCCCAAAAATTTACTAACACTGTGTGAGGATATTCTAAAACCTCTTGACGGAAAGTTTCTTGATTGATGGTAATCATGTTATGTAAAAAGATTTATCTTAAAAATGACGGTTTTAAATGGAGTTTGAAAAGATAATTATACCTTGAAAAAGTTGATTTTATCTTATCTATCATTGATCCCTTTACTATATTTTGCAAGAAAGACTCAAATTTCATCTACTAATTTTTAAAAATTTACTCTACTTGTCGCCACCATTAACCAAGGATGTAACCACCAAAATAGTAATATGAATCCCGTTACCCCTACATAAGATAATTTAAAAAATTCTTTCACCTCTAAGGTTTGTTTTCCTTGTATTATTGCTAACATTGGTATCACTGATGTTCTTTCCTTGACTTTTAAAAATGATTCTCCATAACGTTTTGTTAGACGGCGATCGCCATGCCACACAGCGAAAAGATGATGAGCAATTAAACCAAAAGAAGTTACAAGGGTAAAAGTAGTACCTAACCAAAGACTATGAGCAATACACCAAATAACTTGTCCTACCATTTGAGGGTGACGAGAAATACGAATAATCCCCGTTTCATAAAGATGTACTTCTGGTTTAACCACTGCAGCAATTTCGAGTAAATTAAAAGTGGCAGGATAAAGAAAAATAAAAGAAATAAAAGATAAAATCCACACCGTAGTTTTAACCCCATAAATATCTTGTAGTTGCCATAGCACTAAACCTTCATAACGATGATTAAAAAAATAAATAACTAAAACAGTGGCTAAAGGGATACTGACTAAAGCGAATAAAACTCGATACAATCTTGCTCCAATTTTTGACTCTCCCCACACTCTTAAGGCGGCTAAACCACTATGGGCAATGGCAAATAAAAGTAATAAACCCACCATGATAAAATGACTAGGGGTTAACCAATCAGGAAGGTTAGAAGTTAAAAAATTAAGAGAAAATTCAGCCATGAAAAAGTGGTGCATAAAGTTTATACTTAGGGAGTAGAAATATAATTAATACTTATTTTATTGTTAAATTAGATCTTATCAATTATCAGGTTAAAAATTGATCCCTATATTGTTTGAGTCTAATTATCATCTTTTTAAAACTTGATCAAAAAATTATCACTATTATATATTCAAAAAATATGTCAGATATACCATTCTCCCTCGATCAATTACGGATTTTAAAAGCCATTGCCGATGAAGGTAGCTTTAAACGTGCCGCCGATAGTCTATTTGTTTCTCAACCTGCCATTAGTTTACAAATTCAAAACCTAGAAAAACAATTAGCAGTACCATTATTTGATCGAGGAGGAAGAAAAGCGCAACTGACAGAAGCAGGTAATTTATTACTTACCTATGGAGAAAAAATTATTACCCTGTGTCAAGAAACTTGTCGTGCCATAGAAGACTTACAAAATCTTCAAGGAGGAACATTAATTGTTGGAGCATCTCAAACTACAGGAACTTATTTACTGCCGAGAATGATTGGTTTATTTCATCAAAAATATCCTTATGTTTCTGTTCAGTTACAAGTACATTCAACCCGACGCACATCTTGGGCTGTAGCCAACGGGCAAGTTGACTTAGCTATTATTGGCGGAGAAGTTCCTATGGAGTTACAAGAAGTACTGCAAATAATTCCTTACGCAGAAGATGAACTAGCATTAATTCTACCACCTAATCATCCTCTTGCCGAACAAGAAACCATCGCTAAGGAAGATTTATATCAACTTAGTTATATCACTTTAGACTCTCAATCTACCATCCGAAAGGTTTTAGATCAAGTTTTAACTCGTTGCGAAATTAACACCAGTGAATTAAAAATAGAAATGGAATTAAATTCTATTGAAGCTATCAAAAATGCTGTACAGTCTGGTTTAGGTGCGGCTTTTGTGTCTATTACCGCCATTGAAAAAGAATTAAAAATGGGTATTATTCATCGGGCGCATATTCAAAATATAGAAATTCGACGTACTTTATCCGTCATAGTTAATTCTAATCGTTATCGCTCTAAAGCATCGGAAGCCTTTATTAAGGAAATTTTACCGCAATTTGCTAGTGAAAATCATTTATCATTACTAGATCAACTATCCAAAAAAGATAAAGATTGGTTGTCAGTTTAAGAAAATTATCTCCATACCCAAAATTATCATCATTATGTCCACCCAAGAAGTTTTATTAGGAAAATCTTTACCACAGTTAACGCAATGGATTACCCAACAAGGGCAACCTTCTTATCGAGGAAAACAGCTTTATCAATGGTTATATGAAAAGGGTGCTAATTCTTGGCAAGATATGACCGTTTTTCCTCAAAAATGGCGTGAAAGTCAAGATAATAATATTATTGGGCGATCGCAGATTAACTATTGTAGTATTGCCCCCGATCAAACTCGAAAATATTTGCTCAAATTAGCGGATGGTTTAATTATTGAAGCCGTGGGTATTCCTACCAGTAAAAGATTAACGGTGTGTGTTTCTTCTCAAGTAGGTTGCATTATGGGTTGTGATTTTTGTGCCACTGGTAAAGGAGGTTTTACCCGTAATCTTAAAGCCCATGAAATTATTGATCAAATTTTGACAGTACAAAAAGAGTTTGGTGAAAGAGTTTCTAATGTAGTATTTATGGGTATGGGTGAACCGTTATTGAATTTACCTGAAGTGATTAAAGCGGTAAAAACTATTAATGAAGACATTGGTATTGGTCAAAGATCCCTGACAATATCTACTGTCGGATTGCCCCAAAAAATTTTAGAATTAGCACACCATCAACTACAAATAACCTTTGCAGTGAGTCTTCACGCCTCAAATCAGGAAGTAAGAGAAAAACTCATTCCTAGTGCGAATCATTATCCCCTTTCTCAATTATTAAAAGAATGTCGAGAATATGTAAAAATAACGGGGAGAAGGGTGACATTTGAATATATTTTACTAGCTGGAGTTAACGATTTACCTCATCATGCCAAAGAATTAGCACAACATTTACGGGGTTTTCAAACCCATGTTAATTTAATTCCTTATAACCCTATTTCCGAAGCAGATTATCAACGGCCATCCAAAGAAAGAGTTAATGACTTTTTAAACCAATTAAAACAAGAAAATATCGCTGTTAGTGTGCGTTATTCTCGTGGTTTAGAAGCTGATGCCGCCTGTGGACAATTACGAATTAGGAGTTAGGAGGAAATGGGGAGAAATACAGATAAATAATATGTTTAACTAATTATTTAGTAAATTTTACTTATTTATTGTTGGATCTTCAGTATTAACAATGCCGTCTAACTGATCTAGTTCTATGGTGGGGCCTAAATCAATAACTTCTATATCCCATTGAGCTCGACGGGCAGTTTCAAAAACGACATAACGACCATCAGGACTAATACGAGGATTTCTCAACCAACTACGATAACCTTGAGTTAGTAACTGAGTCTGTTTTGTAACTCTATCATAAAGAAAAATATCTGGTCTTCCTTGAATACTAGAAATATAGGCAATATATCTTCCCGTGCGACTAAGACTAGGACTATCAGTAATCGCATTACCTAAAGTCAAATTCGGCAATTCCACAAAAGACTGTTCCTGTAGATCATATAATAAAACTTCTCTACGACCATAACGATTTGATACCATTGCTAACCAACGGCCATCACCGCTTAAGACAGGTTGTTCATCGTTATATCGACTATTCATCGAGGTAGATGAAAGAGATAAATTTTTAGAGGTACAACCACTAATTATAAAACTACAGGAAAAAATAACTAAAACAAAAAGTAACTTCAAGGTTGAAAAATTGGGAATCAAAAAAAGAATCAAGTTTTAGTAATCAAAATTATCGGGGTTTTTTGGATTTTGAGGATTGTCATATTCATCATTATCTAAAGGTTCATAATCTACATACTCTGTACCAACATTAGAAACTATATCACCAGCAGATTTTGGACGACGTTTAGGGATTCTTCTTGAAGAGGAAGTATCTGAAGGTCTAGTACTTCTTTTTGCACTACTTCTGGATAAAGAGGAATCATCTTCCCAATGATCAGGGGTATTTCTTGGTTCATCTTCATAACGACTACGTCTGGACGGAGATGAATTATTACGACTACGACTAGCATTCGGTTCTTGATTAGGTCGAGTACGACGAGGACGGGGGGATTCTTCCTCATAGCTAGTGCGACGAGAACTTGATTTATTTGGTGTACCTTGAAGGCGGCGACGGGGAACTTCTTCCTCTTCATAATCTTCCTCATAACCTCTTACTTCGTCTAATTCTGCCCGATAAACCCTACTAACAGGGCGATCGTGAAACGGCGCTGCGCGATCGCTATCTACATAAGCCGATGAACGTCCTCGCCCTTGATCTGTGGTAACTCCTCTTAAACGGACACTTTCAATGGCGAAAAAAATTGCCGAACCAGCTAACAGTAATTGACTAAACTGAAGAATCGGATCTAAACGCCAACCGTGCCAGAGTAAAATCCCACCACAAAGTAAACCAACGGCGGCGAAAAATATATCATGATCCCTAGATACTTCAGGACGTAAAGAACGCATTAAATATAACCCACCCCCAGCTAAGGCTAATAAAATGCCCAGAAGACTAGCGGAGTTAAAACCAAAATTAACCATTACTAAAACCTAAACTGCTATATTTTTATCTATCTTAACGAGATTTTTTCAATGCCATCATTGATAGTTTTTGAAGTCAATAAATAGTTGAATTGATTACTTTTTAATAGGTGGAAAAAATACTAGAATTATGAGTTTAATCAGTATTTATCCACCTGAAACAGTGCAATAACTAAATAAAATAGAATCGCTTAACGACGAATTTTATCTGCTTGACTGACGAGAATTAAACCCACAGTGGCAGGAATAACAACAATAGCTGTACCCCAAACCAAACTCCAGAGAAAATTAGCTAAAGAAGGAGTCATAATATTTTTTTACCTTGTGCTTACTAAAAATTATTAATATCATTTTACAATACAATAGATTGTTATATAAGACCAACAAAAGTAACTAATTTATGAATATAGGAATTATCGCCAGTATCATTCTAGGTATTTTATTTTTCATCATGACGATTTTATTTATTTTTCGGATTATTTTAACTTGGTATCCCAACGTTAATCTCACACAATTTCCTTATAAATTAGCTTATATTCCCACAGAACCTTTTTTACTTTTTACTCGTAAATTAATTCCCCCTTTAGGCGGCATTGATATTACTCCCATCGTTTGGCTCGGGATTTTTACTTTATTACGAGAAATTTTATTAGGACAACAAGGACTGCTTACTTTGGCTATTAGACACAATACACTGTAAATTTATTTACTGTTATCTTCCTATTTTTAAAAAGAATATTGAAGTATTACAACTAGGGATTACCAAATAAGTCAAAAATTTTTTAAAATTGTTGATAATTGACAATTGATCATTGATAATTGACAATGGTTTCATTCAAAATTTAAAACCTCCCTTTTTAATTCCATTGTTCAATAGTGAAGAATTTAATCACAGGAAACGTAATAATTATTCATTATTAATTATTCATTGTTAATTATTCATTATTAATTATTCATTATTAATTATTCATTGTTAATTATTCATTGTTAATTATTCATTGTTAATTATTCATTGTTAATTATTTATTGTTAATTGTCCATCTTATTTCACCCTTGTTTAATTATTTTGTTAACCCTATTAAGACTGTGAAAAATAACAGCTTACCACCGCAGAAAATATCACCCATAAATGAATTTTTTTTCGCATTAATTGGCTTAATGTTGACTATTTTTGGTACTTTTATTGAAGTATTTGTAGTTTTACCCACTTCTAATGATTTAGAAAATTTAAAACCATCTTCTCTCGGTATTACTTATCAATTAGCTGGAGTTTTTTTTACGGGATTAGTAGGAGGAAAAAATGCAGCCGCTTATGCTCAAATTGCTTACGTTATTATGGGATTATTTAAGTTACCCATTTTTTATCAAGGAGGTAGTTTTGAGTATTTTCAGTATCCTAGTTTTGGTTATATTTTAGGATTTATCCCTGGCGCTTGGTTATGTGGGTTTTTAGTTTTACCCGGAAAACGTCGGTTAGAATTATTTGCCATGAGTGCTTTTTTAGGTTTATTAGTAATTCATTTTTGCGGTATTGTTTATCTTATTCTTTATACTTTTATTACCCCTTTCTTTGGTAATGTTTTAAGTGATACTTATTTATGGGATGCTATTAATTGGTATTCTATCACTCCTTTTCCTGCTCAATTGGCATTAATTTGCGCAGTGTCAGTGATAGCTTTTATTCTTAGAATTATTTTATTTTATTAACTAATTTAAGATAGCTATTAAATTAAAGTAATTAGCTATTAGCAAATCAGTATTAAATATTAGCTGAAATTATAAAAACTAAACCCTTTATTTCCTATTGCTTAACATTTATATTACATAGTAACACTATTTGAGTTGTAAAAAAAATAAGAAGTTAATTTCCCCAAAATTGGGCGGATTAGGAAGGCAAAAATTCTCACAAATTATTTACTATTACTATAAAAAATAAACTAAATTATAAAACTTATTATTAAAAATATTGAAAAATGATAAAAACTTATGAGAAAAATTCTTACTTTTGGCTAGTAGCAATTACTGCTTTAATTTTAGATCAAATTACTAAATATTTAATCACAAAAAATTTTCAAAATGTTGGCGAAACTTTTCCCTTATGGGGAGGAGTTTTTCATTTAACCTATGTACAAAATACTGGTGCCGCATTTAGTTTTTTTCGAGGTGGTGCAGGTTGGCTAAGATGGTTATCTTTACTTGTTAGCTTAGGGTTAATGATTTTTGCTTGGCGAGAAAAATTATCAAAAGTTGAACAATTAGCCTATGGTTTTATTTTAGCAGGTGCTTTAGGTAACGGCATTGATAGATTTTTATTCGGCTATGTTGTTGACTTTCTCGATTTTCGCTTAATTAATTTTCCTGTTTTTAATATTGCTGATATGTGTATTAATATTGGAATAATTTTCTTAATTTATGCTACGATAAAAGCAAGTAATTAGTGTCATTATTTATCTTAAAATATCAATTATTAATTGTCAATTATCAATTCTTATCATGGATTTATCTCTAGTTATTCCTATTTATAATGAAGCCGAAAATATACCTCTTTTAATAGATGCTATTACTAACAGTTTAAAAGACACTAAATTAACTTATGAAATTATTTGTGTTGATGATGGCTCTCAAGATAAATCTACTGATGTATTAAAAGAAATTGCACAAAAAAATCTCTATGTTAAAGCAGTAATTCTACGGCGAAATTACGGGCAAACTCCCGCTATGGCTGCTGGTTTTGAAACCGCAACGGGAAAAGTTATTATTACCCTTGACGGAGATTTACAAAATGATCCTGCTGATATACCCTTATTATTGAGCAAGTTAGAGGAAGGCTATGATTTAGTTAGTGGTTGGCGAAAAAATCGTCAAGATGATGCTTTAACTCGACTTTTACCGTCAAAAATCGCTAATATCATTATTGGTAAAATCACAGGAGTAAAGTTACATGATTATGGATGCTCTCTTAAAGCATATCGCAAGGAGTTAATTGCGGATCTTAATTTATATGGTGAATTACATCGTTTTTTACCAGCTTTAGCTTATATTGAAGGGGCAAAAATCACCGAAATTCCTGTTAATCATCATCCAAGGCGTTTCGGTAAAAGTAAATACGGTTTAGGACGAACTTTTCGAGTCATAATGGACTTATTAACGGTGTTTTTCATGAAAAAGTTTCTCACTCGCCCCATGCACGTTTTTGGCTTTTTTGGCTTAATTTCTCTTATTTTAGGCATTTTTATCGGTATTTATCTCACTTTTATTAAATTTGGTTTACATCAAAGTATTGGTGCTAGACCTTTGTTGATATTATGTGTCTTATTAATCTTAACTGGGGTGCAATTATTTTCCTTTGGCTTGTTAGCCGAATTACTTATGCGCACTTATCATGAATCCCAAAAACGCCCTATTTACAGGATAAGAGATATTTTTTCTTCCTAATTACCGTAAAAAAAATCGTAAAAAAAGGGATTTTTCCTTGACATCTGTTGCATTTTATGTTATTATTTAGATAATGGAAGGCTTGACTTTTTTAAATATAAATAGACAGATTTCTATTATTATACGATACTTTTATTATGACGAAAAAAAAAGGAAAAGTCAAGGAGAAAATAAAAATTTTTTTAGTTATTTTATTTGAATCTAAAAATACGAGTAAATTTAAAAAGTTACACAGTAGTTTAATTTCTAAGTACTAACTTAGGATTGTCATTTAAACTACGGTTTAATAAACTAAATTGTGATTTTAAATAGTCGAAATTAACTGAAAGATTACCATAACGCCATTGTATATAACTATTAGTAATTAACATGATAATTTCTAGTTGTTCGATGGTTAAAAATGCGGTTAAAGTATGAGCATATTCTAAAGGAGTTTGAGCTGGATTTTTGATATATCCTTTATCTGCTAACAAATCTAACATTTCTCGATACAATTTTTCTGTAGGGTTAAGTTTAGCTAATCTTAGACGATATAATATTTTTTGCATAAAATTCCACCCTAGCCAACTAATAAAAGCAAGAATAATTAATCCTAAAAATCCTATTAAAATACCGACTAAACTTCCTGTTAAAAATTGCCATAGTTTAACAATCCAATTTGCACTGAAAAGGTTAGTAATAAGATTAAATATCTTGCTAAATAAAATAGTAATGAAACTGGTGATAGGAGAAGGCAACCAACTTGCAACCCAATGCCATAATTGCCCTAAAACTCCGAAAGTGTTGTCATCTTCAAAGGATGGTGGTATAATTTCATGGCCGGGTAAGGGATCAAAGTAATGCCATCCATAGTTAGGAAAGTAAACTTCCGTTAAGGCATGGGCATCGGTGTTATGTACCACATAATAACCTGTAAAAGGGTTAAATTGTCCACTAGCAAAACCGACAACTAAACGAGAGGGAATATTAAGAGAACGTAACATCATGGTGTAAACTGTAGCAAAGTGATCTGGATAACCTCCTTTATTTTCAAAGAATGCTAAAGTTAAGTCTTCTCCTTCTTTAAGTAAAGGAATATTAGGTTGAATTTGATAATTTTGTTTGATAGCTTGGGCTAAATATAAGGCTTTTTCGTAGTTAGAGGTTAATGGGCGCGGAGATTTTGCTAATAATTTTTCGGCTTTTTCTTTAACTTTATCTTTGATTGATGGTGAGATTTCTAAATAGTATTTAGTGATAGATTCGGGATAATTATTTCCTGTTTGTTTTAAATTTTCTTGACTTCTATAGGGTACTTGTGATATTGTGGTGTAGGTTAAACCCTCAATTAATCCCGATGGCGATCGCAAACTACCTTCAGTATCTACAGCAATTTGTTCGGTAGGAAAGTAAAGGAATTGAGGATAGTTTAAAAGGGGAATAATATTGGGTAAATCAGAAACAACGGTAAAGGTTTGAATAATTCTGCGAGTTTCCCTGTTGGTAAAAGGGACATTCAAATTAAAGGTATAATTCCAAGGATTACGGTTAATATCCATAGTTTTTTCTTCTCTGGAAATTTTCCACCCCTGTCCAGTATAATGGTCAAAGGCTAAAACTCTCCAAAAACCAGGTGCTTGAGAGCGTATTCTCAACAAGATTTTTTTCTGAAGAATACCGCCTTGTAAATTTTGATTGATTGTGGTGTTAAAACCATAATAGGAATTATCAGGATTGTCTCCACTGCCTCCATCTCCCATTAAGTTTCCGTCACTGTTACGACTACCATCAGGATTATAACCTGGGCTAACAATGCCTCTACCTTTGTCGTTAGGTTGAAAAGTTTTTTGTAATCCTTCAGGTGCATTTACAGGAAAAGTTTGTAATTGATAACCTTGATAACGAGGCAGAATGGCAAATAAGGATAACCCCAAAACCATGATAATTAAAACGAAACTAGTTAACTTTTTAGGAGATAAAGGGGAATTTTGCCACCATTGTTGTTTTTTCTGGGGATTTTTTTCCCGTTGATGGTGTTTAAATTCGCTTTCCCATGGGGTTAATCCCATTCGGGAGCGATAATCTAATATCATGGTGGGAATGGCGATGAATAAAAATAGTAATAACCAAGGTGCGAAGGCTAAAGTTTGGGATAATGTAGCGGATACTCCTATTAAGATTAAACCAATTATCATGGAGTAACCCAAGTCTTTTCTTCTGGGTAAATCAAAGCTGTGTAAGACTTGCAATTGTACTAAAAATTCTGCTAATACTAAGCGATTATCAAATAAACTTTCTAATAAGTTGCCTAAAAAGATCACTAATGCTATGATCATGGCGATCGCTAAACTAAATTTAAGACTGATATTTTTTTTCTTGCGTCTTCGCCAACTAATAAAAGCGCCTAAAATACTTAAAGGAATCGCCCAAAAACTCATCATTGATTCACCCCTAGCGGCAACATCTGTGGCAATAATTCCCACAATTACCATAGTTTGCACTAAGATTCGGAGTAAAATAGACTCTTCTGTTTTGGGGGGAGGAAAAGATTTTATGTGGGAGGTAATACCTTTAATAGTAAGGCGTTGGCGTAATTCTTCCATGATAATTTATTCATGCGAGTTGAATGATGTTGTCTTATTAAATATTTTGCCTTTGTGTGCAAAAACGGAAAAAAAAAGACGCAAAATTTGTTTACTATTTGCTATGTTAATTGATCAAAGGGTACAAAAATCAAGTTAATATTTTATTATTACCTATTATTCAGTATAAAAAATTTTATTGTTAATTTATCAAACTCAATTATGAATCAAAATCTAGTGATAGAAAAAGAAAAATTAGAAAATCCTCCCCTCGACATTCACTATTTAGGAGATAAAGTTTTACGTCAACCTGCTAAAAGAGTAGCAAAAATAGATGATAGTATCCGAGAATTAGCCAAAGAGATGTTGCAAACCATGTATAGTGAAAATGGAATTGGTTTAGCAGCGCCTCAAATCGGTATCAATAAACAGATAATTATTGTTGATTGTCAACCAGATAACCCCGATACTCCTCCCATGATTCTAATTAATCCCGAAATCAAAAGAATTAGTAAAGATTTATGCGTCATGGAAGAAGGTTGTTTAAGTATTCCTCAAGTATTTTTAGAAGTTATTCGCCCTCGCACCATTGAAGTTAGTTATAAAGATGAATATGGAAAACAAAGGAAAATAAAAGCTATGGGATTATTATCGAGAGTTATTCAACACGAAATAGATCATCTCAATGGAGTATTATTTGTAGATAGAGTGCAAAATAATTTTGCGTTAACAGAAGAGTTAAATAAAAAAGGCTTTTCGGTTTCCGCAGTAAAACCCATTACAATGAATAATTGACAATAGACAATGAACAATGGACAATGGACAATGGACAATGAACAATTAATTAAAGTAATAGTTTATATTAGAAATAAATACTATTTTATTGTTGATTTTCTATTAACTATTCATTATCAATTATTAATTATTAATTATTAACTATTCACTATAAAAAGTATGAATAATCAAGGAAAAGGATTCGGTTTCGGTTTAGGTAAAATGAAAGAGTTAGCCAATGCCTTTCAAAAAGCGCAACAAATTCAAGAAGATGCGGCTAATTTACAAAAAGAATTAGAAGTTATGCGTATTGAAGGGCAAAGTGCTGATGGTTTAGTTGTAGTTATTGTGAGTGGTAATCAAGAGCCTCAATCTGTAGAAATCAAAGACGAAGCCTTAACTAAGACTGCTTCGGAATTATCTGAAATTGTAACAGAAGCGGTTAAAGATGCCCACCAAAAATCTACGGAAATTATGCGAGAAAAAATGGAAGCCTTAACTGGTAATTTGGGTTTACCCGGAATGTAAAAATAAGTAATAAGTAATAAGTAATAAGTAATAGGTAATAAGTAATAGGTAAAATAATTTAATTTAACTATGGGAAAAACTAAGTTACTTTTTGTTTGTTTAGGTAATATTTGTCGATCGCCTTCAGGGGAAAACATCATGAATTATTTAATCGAAAAAGAAGGTTTAACAGATAAATTTGAATGTGATTCTGCTGGTACATCAAGATACCATATCGGGGCATCTCCAGATAAAAGAATGAGAATGGCTGCCCAAAAAAGAGGAATAGAATTAAAAGGAAAAGCAAGACAAATAGAAGATTTTGATCTTGAATATTATGATTTAATATTAGCGATGGATAAGTCTAATTATGAAGATATTTTATCTCTTGATCGCACTAAAAAATATCAAGATAAAATTAAGTTAATGTGTGATTTTACCACAAAATTTAAAGATAAAGAAGTACCTGATCCTTATTTTGGAGGAGAATCAGGTTTTGATTATGTGATTGACTTATTATTAGATTGTTGTGAAGGATTATTAGAATATTGCCAAAAAAATTATCCTTAAATAAATATATTAAAAAATTAAAAATAACATTAATTTAAGATAATAAAGTATCAATTTTTATGTAATTATTACCTATTCTTTATTTTCTATAAAACTTGAGTTTGAAATATTAATACAAGTGGCAAATATTTAGCAAACAAAATTAAGGCAAAAATAAGTATTAAATAAGGGTAAAATATTGTAAAAAAATTAATTAATTATCATTTTTAATGAATCCCTATTACTATATTCCTATGCCACTGATAATTTTATGATTTACTCAGGTATTTTTGAACCATTTTAATAGATAATAAATCATTGCAGTTATTTCTCTTAAGATGTGAACACGAATATTAACAAAAAAAAATCTCTAGCTGGAATCGCTGGAGTTGTAGCAGTTGCAACCCTTATCAGTAAAGTCTTTGGGTTAGTGAGGGAGCAAATTGTAGCGGCGGCTTTTGGTGTTGGGGCGGTGGTTAACGCTTATGCTTATGCTTATGTTATCCCTGGATTTTTATTAATTCTTTTAGGTGGTATTAATGGACCTTTTCATAGTTCATTAGTCAGTGTTTTAGCAAAAAGAGACAAAGAAGACGCTGCACCTTTAATTGAAACTATCACCACCTTAGTTAGCACTATTTTACTAATCGTTACGGTGATTTTAGTTATTTATGCCGATAAATTTATTGATTTATTAGCGCCCGGATTAACCCCTAGTGTGCGGGATATGGCGATTTTACAATTGCAAATTATGGCCCCTTTAGCAGTTTTTGCAGGATTAATAGGCATCGGTTTTGGTAGTTTAAACGCTTCAGATCAATATTGGCTACCGAGTATAAGCCCACTATTCTCCAGTTTAACTATTGTAATCGGTGTTGGCGGTTTATTTTGGTTTTTGGGAGATAAAATTAACGCCCCTGAATATGTCCAATTTGGAAGTATTATGTTAGCAGGTACAACGGTGGCAGGTGGTATTTGGCAATGGTTGGCACAACAAGTTACCCAAATAAAACTAGGTATTAGTACTTTAAAATTGCGTTTTGATTGGGGTAGAGAAGGGGTTAACGATGTGATGAAAGTCATGGCGCCTGCAACTCTTTCGTCAGGAATGTTACATATTAACGTTTATACTGACTTATATTTTGCTTCTTATATCGAAAATGCTGCTGCTGCTATGCGTTACGCTAATTTCATTGTTTTAACTCCATTAGGCATTATTTCTAACATGATTTTAGTGCCATTTTTACCCGTGTTTTCTCGTTTAGCTGCACCAGAAAATTGGGATGAATTAAAACTCAGAGTTAGACAAGGATTAATTTTAACGGCTTTAACCATGCTTCCTCTGACGGCAATTTTTATGGCTTTAGCAAATCCTATTGTCAAAATTATCTATGAAAGAGGTGTTTTTCGGGCTGGAGATTCTGCTATTGTTGCACCCGTTTTATTCGCTTACGGTGTGGGAATGTTTTTATATTTAGGCAGGGATGTTTTAGTGAGAGTTTTTTATGCTTTAGGGGATGGGCAAACTCCTTTTAAAATTAGTATTATTAATATTTTTATCAATGCCATTTTAGATTATTTATTAGTGAAAAAATTTGAAACTCAAGGGTTAGTTTTTGCCACCATCGGAGTTAATTTTATCTCTATGATTGCCTTAATTTGGATTTTACATAAACGTTTAAATGGTTTACCTCTCAAACAGTGGTTTTTTATTTTTTGCGGGTTAATTATTGCTACTATTATTTCTGGTTTTTCCTGTGGATTAACTAATAATTTTCTTGCTTCTTTATGGGGTGAAAAAGGATTATTATTACAAGGAATAAATTTATTAACTTCTAGTTTGATTGCCGTCACAATTTTTATGTTAATTAGTATGCAGTTAAAACTTCCAGAATTAGAGATATTATTCACTAAAATTAATAGTAAATTTTCTCGTAAATAGGAGTTATTAAAAAAGTAAAAAATTTTAAAGTAAAGACTAATTTTGAAAAGGAAAAACTTGCTTAAAATCTTCTTTCATGGTAATTATTGTCCAATTATTTTCTTTAGCTAGAATTAATGCTTTTTCTGCACCTTGGTTATAGTCATATTCCCTTTGAATATCATCATGGTGTAACAACAATTCTAAATTTGCTTGAGGATTACTGCTAGTATATTGCAACATCGGAATATCACCATCGGAATTACCTACCGCCATAACAGGAATTTTGCCGATATAACGGTTAATATTGACGGGTTTCCCAGCTTTATCGTTTAAAGGTTCGATTAATTTAGATTGACGTACCAAGTTTACACCTTGAGGGCTTATTTCAAAAGTTTTTTCTATTGCTGTGCCGATTACATTTTCAGGAGGAATACCATAGGTAAGATTTGCTAAAATACGAACAAAATCAATATCACTACCTGAGCAAATATAAACTTGAAAATCATTTAATTTTAAATACTTCACTAACTCTACCATAGGCTGATAAATAAGTTCGGTATAAGGCTTTTTAAAGCGAGGATGTTGGGCGGTGGTTAAAAATTCTTTGACTTTTTCTTCATATTCTGGTTGAGTCATACCCGTATAAGCTAAAAAACCAGACTTGATTAAATTTTCCCCATCAACTAAACCTTTACTGCTAGAATTAGGTTCTGTTAATAACGTTTCTAACAAAAAATCTAATTGCACATACATCGGTTTTTCTGGTAAAAGAGTGCCATCATAATCAAAAACGGCAATCCTATCTTTTATAGGTATCCCGTCAGATTTACTTACATTTTCCACAAATTTGATTATCTTTTGCTTTGTTTTACCATCATTCCAAGAGGGTAAAGGATCAAAAATACGTTCTTTGGCACTAATTTCGAGATTATTATCTAAAATTAAGAGGCAAGAAATAGTCATAATTATTAGCAAGATAAACCATGACAAAAATTTTTGACGGGAGATTTTTTTTATCTTTATCAACTTTTAAGTATCCTATTTTAAAATAAAAAATATCTTTGTGACATGGGTAAAACATACGCAGGTTCGCAGGTTAAGAGTTGCCCATCTGCTCGTACTTCATAAGTTTCCGCATCAACTTCCATATTTGGTACATAATCATTTAACTTCATATCAGTTTTACTCAAATTACGGGTATTTTTTACCGCTACCGTTGGCTTATGTAAGCCTAATTTTCCTCGAATATCTAAATCTAAAGAGGCTTGAGAAACAAAGGTTAAAGAAGTAGATGCGATGGCACTTCCAAAACTACCAAACATGGGTTGAGAGTGTCTTGGTTGCGGTGTGGGAATGCTAGCATTAGCATCTCCCATTTGGGCATAAGCAATCATTCCTCCCTTAATAACTAACTCAGGTTTAACACCAAAAAAAGCTGGTTTCCACAACACCAAATCTGCTAATTTACCTTCTTCTATCGAACCAACATAATCAGAGATACCATGAGTTATAGCAGGATTAATAGTATATTTAGCAATGTAACGTTTCGCTCGAAAATTATCATTAACCGAACTTCCCCCATTACTAAGGGGGGATTGAGGGGGGTTAAGACTAGGGGGGATTAAAACTCCTCTTTGCACCTTCATTTTATGGGCAGTTTGCCATGTGCGGATAATTGTTTCTCCTACTCTTCCCATGGCTTGAGAGTCAGAAGCAATCATGCTAAAAGCGCCTAAATCATGCAAAATATCTTCGGCGGCGATGGTTTCTCTGCGAATACGAGACTCAGCAAAAGCGACATCTTCAGGGATACTTCTATCTAAATGATGACATACCATCAACATATCGAGATGTTCTTCTAAGGTATTCATTGTATAAGGGCGAGTGGGATTTGTGGAGGATGGTAAAACATTCATTTGTCCACAAACTTTTATAATATCTGGAGCGTGGCCTCCTCCTGCACCTTCGGTATGATAAGTATGGATAACTCTATTTTGAAAAGCGTTAATGGTTTCTTCCACAAATCCTGCTTCATTTAAAGTATCTGTATGAATAGCTACTTGTATATCATATTTATCAGCAATACTTAAACAAGTGTCGATACTCCAAGGAGTTGTACCCCAATCTTCATGTAATTTTAACCCCATTGCACCAGCTTTTACTTGCTCAATTAATCCCTCTGGTTGGCTACTATTACCTTTACCTAAAAAACCGATATTCATGGCAAAACTGTCAGCAGATTCTAACATTCTCGATAGATGCCATTCTCCGGGGGTGCAAGTAGTGGCATTTGTGCCTGTAGCTGGTCCTGTACCACCACCGATCATTGTTGTAATTCCAGATGCCATCGCCGTTTCGATTTGTTGAGGGCAAATAAAGTGAATATGGGTATCAATACCACCAGCAGTTAAAATCATTCCCTCTCCAGCGATAATTTCTGTTACTGCACCGATGATAATGTCCACCTTCGGCTGAATTTCTGGGTTTCCTGCTTTGCCAATTTTTAAGATTTTACCGTCTTTGATGCCCACATCGGCTTTAATAATACCCCACCAATCGAGGATTAAAGCATTAGTAATCACTGTATCTACTGCACCCTCTGCCCTTGAAATGCCCGATTGCCCCATACCGTCTCTTATTACTTTCCCACCACCAAATTTAACTTCATCACCGTAAACCGTTAAATCTCTCTCTACTTCAATAATTAATTCTGTATCCGCTAATCGAATGCGATCGCCAACAGTGGGGCCAAAAGTTTCAGCATAAGCACGTCGATCCATAAAGTAAGTCATAATAATTCTATTGATAAATTGATAATTTTTTTGTTATATTGCGGTAACTTTAGCAAATTGTGCAGAAAGAAAAGGTATCAGGTGACGATTTTGACTATTTTTTTTTCCTTCAGTAAATATAATCAATAGGTAAGGTTTATGATCAGGAATTTCGATATAAGCACAATCATGACGAACCGTTGAAGTCCAACCAGCTTTTGACCATAAATTAGCATTATTCGGTAAAATTTCCCCTAAAAAGCCATTAATTTGATTTTCTTCCTCATTTTCGAGTAATTTTTTTTGAGTAACATCTCTTTTTAATAAATTCATCATCCTTTGACTAGCTTGAGAAGATACCGCAACACCACCAATAATACTATGAAATAATCTTGCTACGGCGTTAGTAGTTAACATATTTCGATTTTCATAAATTTCTCCCACAAACATTCTTTCTCTACCATAAGGGCCATCACACCAAGTTTTTTGGTTAACATTTATAGTAGCTAATTCTTCCCATGCTAAAGACTGAAAATAACGATTAACAATATTACGTTGATATTTCCATGTTTCAAAAGGCCCAAAAGATAATTCAGATCCAGAAGTTGTACCGCTTAATAAATCAACAATATAGCTTGTAGCGTCATTACTAGAATCAATAATCATATCTTTGATGGCGCGATTTAATTCTGGTGATTCGCTAATCATGGCATTATGTAACCATTCTTGTATTGCTACTAAATAAAATAATTTAACAATACTAGCAGGGTAAATTTTTTCCTCCCCACGATAACTAAAACCTTGTAAAGGATATTGCCAAAATTCTTCAAAAGATAAAGCGCCACCAGTATTGACAATAACAGGTTGATCATAGACAATCCAAGTTAAAGCAATTTCATTTTTTGCTAAATGAGGAAATTCTTGCCATGTAGTGTTAAGAATATTTTGGGCTTGATGATTTAAAGTTTCATTAGGGGAGAAAAAAGTCATAATTATGTGAATAGATAATTAATAATTGATAATTGATAATTTTGCTAAATATTATATCTAACCTTGATGATGATCTCTAATTTATTACCTCCCTCGGATTCTGGAGAATATTGTTGTCTAACTGACTTAAATTTATATGTAAAATCTGACTTGGGGGAATTAGCAACTCAATGTGCAAAAGGCAGACAATTAACAATAATTTCTTCTTCTATAGTTAATGATGCCGTAGAAGTATGTTTATGTGAAGATAACTATAGTGGTTGGTTATGGATAGAAGATTTAAAGTATTTACAACCAGCAGTTAAAGGCTATTCACCGAAAAAAATGACAAAAATTGAGAGTTTAATTCCTCAAGTCATAAAATTTACTTACGAAGCGATGAATACTCCTAATTATTATCTCTGGGGTGGTACAGTTGCACCTAATTATGATTGTTCGGGTTTAATACAATCAGCTTTTGCTAGTGTTGGGATATGGCTTCCTAGAGATTCTTATCAACAAGAAAGTTTTGTGACTAAAATTAGTCGTGAAGAATTAATAGCGGGAGATTTAGTGTTTTTCGGCACAAATAGAGTTACTCATGTGGCTTTATATTTAGGAGATAATCGTTATATTCATAGTTCAGGCAAAGAAATCGGTAATAATGGTATTGCTATTAATCAACTTAAAGACAATATAGATCAAGTTAGTAGTAACTATTATCAAATATTTTGGAGTTGTGGCAGAGTAACTAAAAGTTTTAGTTATTAACGGCAAAGGGATTAAATCTCAAACCCGAAACCTGAAACCTGAAACCTGAAACCTGCTAACTTTTCGGACATCTTCAATGGTTTTGCGTAATCTCACTTAGTAAAAATTGTACCTTCTAAATTAGCGCCATCAAAAGTTACTTGATTAATATTGGCATCAATTAAATTAGCTTTAGTGAGGATTGCTTTGGTAAAATTAGACCATGATAGTTTTGCTTCTGATAAATCTGCATGGGTAAAATTAGTCATTTTAAAGCTACACCAAGTCATTATACTATCGTGAAAATTGGCATCATGAAAAATACCATTAGCGAAATTACCACCACTTAAATTAGCGTGACTAAAATTAGCATGGGATGCTTTGATACCAAATCCATTGACGCTATTCATCTGAGTTAAAGACAAATTCGCACCTTCAAGATTAGTATTCATCATGATAGCATTGGTTAAGTTTGCGCCTTGTAAATTAGCGCCTTGTAAATTTGCATCACTTAAATTAGCACGACTTAAAAGACAGTTAATCATTTTTCCGTGACTAAGATTTGCTTTTTTTAAGTTACTATCATGTAATAAGCTACAAACAAAAATGCTATGACTGAGGTTAGTATCACTAAGATTGGCATTGCGTAAACTAGCATCGGTTAAATCACACTTACTTAGATTTGCACTCATTAAATTAGCTTGAATTAAATTAATTTCTGTTAAATCTCCTTGAATAACAGCATGACTAAGATTTGCTTCTTTGAGATTTGCTTGTATTAACGAACATCCGATCAAATTAATGTCCCTTAAATCTGCTTCTTTAAAATTCACCCGACTAAGATTAATATTAGGTAATATTTGACCTCTGAGATCTATTTTCTCAAAGTTGGTTTCTCCTCGATTATATCTTTCTAATAACTCCTGCACATCCATATTTAAGTGTTTTCCGTTGATGATTCTATTTTTTTGATGATATATTGAGCAATTTTTTCCCCAGCGCCTTTTTCTCCTAATCTTTTTTTTCCATTAACCGATATTAATTGCCATAAATCAGGTTGTGATAATAATTCCTGTAATTTTTCAGCTACTTCTACTGGTTTATTGACTAATTGTACCGAAATTCCTAATAAACGAGTTTGATTCATGGCAAATTGTTTATTGTATTGTGGGCCATTACCAACAATGGCGATAACAGGTTTACCTAAACCGATAAATTGTTCGGTAGCTGTACCAGCCATAGCGACAGATAAGTCACAATAGTTTAAACATTCACTATAAGCATTTTGACATAAAATTAATTTTACCCTTTTATTAGTAAATACTATTCTTTTAGAATCGTTAATAAGTATATTCACGGAATTTAATGGCGCTAATTGCCAATTATGAGTAGATAAATACTCAGTAAAATCACTTAGAGATAATGAAGGGGAAATAGCCGCCATGAAAATTAAGTCTGAAGATTGACGATTGATAATGGCATCCACAGCATTAAGAATAAGTTGCCAGTTGTGGAGGGCTTCTGGTAATCTTGATCCGGGTAAGAGTAAAATTTTTAATAAAGGCTCATTATCCACGGGTAAATCAGAAACCGTTAAATCATCCATCATGGGATTACCAAAATCATGGGCTAAAATCTTATATTTTTGTAAAGTTTTAGTGGTAATAGTATCTCTAGGAAAAACTCCGAAACACCTTTTATTTTTCATTAAAAATCTTTCCCAAGGATAATAAATTGAGCCAAAATATCGATCAATTTTTGAAGTTTCTGTTAACCAATTTTCTTCATCTCGTAAATAATATTCTGATTTTGCTGTACCAATAAAACCATAATTTGCACCACTTAACCACGCAAACAATAAAGGTAAAATATCTCCCACAGCGATAATTAAACCTTCATTTTTTCCCCATAATTTTACTGCTTTAAGTTGAGCTAAAGTTAAGGTAATTAAACCATTCTTTACATCCTGCCATAATTGTTTATTATCCATATAAATAAAACCCCCAGAGGGCATTTTTTTTACTGGTGCAATGAAAGGTATATTCTCTTTAGCATAAGCAAAACCTTCCCCTACCATTGGTAAACAAACCATAGATATTTTCGGATTAATTTGTCTTAATTGACGAATCACTTTTACGGCAATAATATCTTCTCCATGGCCATTACTAATAAATAATAATTTCATTAATTCATAGTGAATAAATAAATGATATATTTAGCCTGTTTTTTATTAAGAAAATCTATGTAAAAAAATAATAAATAAAGTAAAATCTGCTCTTTATTGAGAAAAAAAACCATGAATAAAAATTAATAATTGTGGGCAATGCCCACCCTAGTTTAAATATTAATTAATTCTTTTTCTTTGATAGCTAAAATCTCATCTATTTTTACTGTATATTTGTCAGTAATTTTTTGAATCTGATCTTGTAAGTCCCGAGATTCATCTTCGGAAATTTCGCTACTTTTTTCTTGTTTGCGTACTTTTTCAATGCCATCTCGACGAATGTTACGAATAGCAACTTTTCCTTCTTCTGCATATTTACTCGCTAACTTCACAAATTCTTGACGACGTTCTGTAGTTAATGGTGGTATATTTAAGCGAATTACTTGCCCGTCATTATTGGGAGTTAACCCTAAATCAGATAAAGAAATTGATTTTTGCAATAAATTCATACTGCTTTTATCAAAGGGTTGCACTAAAATCGTTGTCGAATCAGGGGTACTAATATTCGCTAAAGATTTTAACGGTGTTTCCGCTCCATAATATTCTACCATCACTTTATCTAGTAAACTAGCGTTAGCTCTACCTGTGCGAATGGTATTAAAATCCTGCTGTGTCTTTTCGACACTTTTTTGCATATTTTCTTTAATTTCGTCAGTTAACTTCACAAAAACCTCCTACAATAGTTCCTACTTTTTCTCCTTTTACGGCGCGTATAATATTACCACGCTCGAAAAGGTTAAATACCACAATGGGTATATTATTTTCTTTACATAATGTAATTGCTGTACCATCCATAACCTTTAAATCTTGGGTTAAAACATGGTTATAATTTAAGCTCTCATAAAGATGAGCATTAGGGTTTGTAACAGGATCACAATCATAAATTCCATCAACTTTCGTGGCTTTAAAGATGACTTGAGCATCAATTTCCGCCGCTCTTAAAGCTGCTGTAGTATCTGTTGTGAAAAAAGGATTTCCAGATCCAGCTCCAAATATTACTACTCTACCTAATTCGAGATGACGGATTGCTTTACGACGAATATATGGTTCGGCTACTTCCTGCATGGCGATCGCCGTTTGTACTCTAGTAGGAATATCCCTCCTTTCTAAGGCATCTTGTAAGGTCATGGCGTTCATAACAGTTGCGATCATACCAACATAATCAGCAGTAGCACGATCCATTCCATCAGCAGAGGCTTTGACTCCACGAAAAATATTACCACCGCCTACGACAATGGCAACTTCTACATTAAGCCGTACAACTTCTGCCACTTCTTCTGCAATTTCAGCAACTACTTTAGGATCGATACCGTAACCTAAATTTCCCATTAATGCTTCACCGCTTAATTTCAGTAAAATCCTTTGGTAAGTCATTGTTTTGTTGCCTTTTTTTTGTGATTAATTTTCGCATTTTTAAGATAGCAGTTTTTTGTCTCTAAATGGTTAATGTACTTAAATAATTTATGATATTTTTCATGGTTGATAAGTAATGTTTTCTTGAATTAGTAATCAAGAATTAACCAAAAATAACTAAAAATCAAGTTTTTCTGGAAATAACTATAAATCTAATAAAGCATCTTCCTGATGAGTTTTTACCACACAGTTAGAAGTCGCAAAGGATTTACAAGTAAGAAAAAATCCAGCTTCGATTTCTTTGGCTTTCAAAAAGTCATAATCATGATTAACAGTACCTTGAGTTAATCTAGCGGTACAATTAACACATACACCAGCTCTACAAGAATAAGGTAAATTAAAACCTTGTCTTTCCGCCGCATCTAAAATATATTCATCCGCAGCTACTTCGATAACATTATCTATGCCTTTTTCTTCGTTAATTAATCTAACTTGATAACTATTTGCCATGATGATAATTTATAAAATTTCTTTCTTTTTATCTTAATCTTCAATGTTCACTTAATTTTCAACAAAGGTGACATTATTAAGCAATCTTTACAAAATCATTAATGACTAATGCAATTCGGAAAAGATTAAATCAATAATTTTGTGGGATAAAGCTAATTTGGTTGAAGGTTTAAGGATAATTTCTTCTCCTTTTCCACTGATAAAGATAGCTTCATTGGTATCTGTAGCAAAACCTGCGTTATCTTTATCGATGGGATTAGCGATGATAGCATCTAGTTTTTTGCGTAATAATTTTTCTTTAGCAGGAGTAATAATATCACCAGTTTGAGCAGCAAATCCGATTAATTTTTGATAAGGTTGTTTAATTTTGGCTAATCTTGCCACAATATCATTAACTTGCTCTAATTTTAGGCTTTTTGGTAAAGATTGCTTACTTAATTTATCAGGAGAATACTCCCTAGGTTTTACATCAGCTACTGCCGCCGCCATGAAAATTATCTCTGCGTTATGAAAATTGCTTCTCATAGCCGATTCCATTTCTATGGCAGTGGTAACGTTAACTATTTGAATCGGGGGTAATAAATTTAATAATTCAGAGTTAATATTTCCTGCTACAAAAGTAACCGTTGCACCTCGATAATAACAAGCGTTGGCTAAGGCTATTCCCATTTTACCCGTAGCAGGATTGCCGATAAAGCGTACAGGATCAATATATTCTCTCGTATTTCCTCCACTTATTAACACTTTTTTCCCTATTAAATCCCGTTTTCCTTCACTATTGATGATGGATTCTATGGCTATTAAAATTTCTTTGGCTTCTGCCATTCTTCCTTTACCAATGCGATCGCAAGCAAGTAAACCAGTGTTAGTATGTAAAAGATGATAACGACTATCTTGAGATAACTGTTGCCAATTGTTTTGTACGGATTTTTGTAACCACATTTCCGTATTCATAGCAGGTGCAACTATGACGGGACAAGTTGAGGCTAAAATTGTGTTAGTAAGAAGATTATCAGCTAAACCATGAACTAATTTTCCCAAAGTATTCGCTGTTAAAGGTGCGATAACAATTAAATCAGCCCATTTTCCTAGTTTAATATGTAGAGGTGAAGAATGAATGGGTTGCCAAAAATCTTTATCCCTATAAGCCTGTTTTCTGGCTAACGTAGATAAGGTTAAAGGTGTAATAAATTTCGTTGCTGATTCTGTTAAAATAACTTCTACATTTGCACCTTGTTGAAATAATGAGGAGATGACTTCACATACTTTATAAGCTGCAATGCCACCGCCTACACAAATTAAAATTTTTTTATCTTGAAATGGTATTATCAGATCATGATTCGTCATAAGCCTCAATATCAAGTAGATAAAAGTACGGTTCAACTAATTCCTGACGATGAAATGCGATGGCTCTTAATAAATGCCAATCTTGTAAACCTTCAAAAGGCGTACTATAATCATCTAGTTCAAGTCTAGCCGCAATTTGTGCTACCTCTTCGGCGGTTACGCTACTGTAGTCTTCTTCTTTTAATGTTACAGTTGTCATGGCTTTACCTCCTTTTTGTCAGAAAAACTTGTCTTTAACCGTTCCCAAAAAAAGTTAATGACATTCAGTTTTCAACCATCTTAACATATTTGCTTCGGATTTTGAACAACTGGCCAAAACCCTCATCTAAATTTTCTCCATATTTTGCTTTATTGTTATTTAGTTTTAAGGAAACAAAAAAACTCCGAAACTCAATCAGATTATAGACTTATTTTTTCTAGTTTTATGCCAACTTCTGAAATAAAAATTGATGGTGAAAAAGCCTATTTAATGATGGAACAATTAATTATATTATGGTGGTGAGATTTATAGTTATTTAGTTTTATTATTTAACTATTTATAAACCAATTAATTATTATAATGTATAACTCAATCATTTAAAAAATTAGATTTTGTTAAATATTCTATGATTGAATAAATATTTATATCTCAAATTTTTAATATCGAATTAAAATAATTTTATCAAAAAAACATAATTTAGTTTATTTATGATTCAACAAAAATTGGCGGTAGTTACCATCGGCAGAAATGAAGGCGATCGCCTAGTTAATTGTTTGCTATCGTTAAAGAGAGAATTAGGAGAAAATGCACCAATTATTTATATAGATTCTGGCTCAACGGATGATAGTGTAAGAAAAGCTAAGGAATTAGGAGTTATCGTTATTAATCTTGATGTATCGATACCTTTTACGGCGGCAAGGGCTAGAAATAAAGGTTTAGAGTTGATTATCAATAATTATCCTGATACTAAATATATTCAATTTCTCGATGGTGATTGCGAATTATATCCTCATTGGTTAGAAATAGCAGTAAAAACTCTGGAAGATAAGGAAAAATTAGCGATTGTTTGCGGTAGAAGGAGGGAAAAATATCCCGAAAAATCTGTTTATAACCAATTAATTAATCTGGAGTGGAATACTCCCATCAGCGAGGCAAAAGCCTGTGGAGGTGATGCTATGATGCGATTAGAAGCACTAAAACAGGTTAATGGTTATGATTCTAACTTAATCTGCGGAGAAGAGCCTGAAATGTGTATTAGACTGCGAGAAAAAGGGTGGAAGATAGAAAGATTAGATATAGATATGACGCTACACGATGCGGCGATGTTTAAATTTAGTCAATGGTGGAAACGCTCTATTAGAGGCGGTTGGGCAGTAGCAGAAGGTTATTTTATGCACGGAAAACCTCCAGAAAATTATATGAAAAAAGAATATTTTAGCGGTTATTTATGGGGTTTTATAATACCTTTTTTGAGCATTATATTAATAGGAATAACTAAAGGATTAAGTTTATTTTTATTATTAGGTTATTTAGTTTTAATGTTTAAAATTTATCGTTATCGTCTTAAGTTTGGAGATAATAAAGAAGAGGCTAAACTATATGCTTTTTGGTGTGTTTTATCGAAATTACCTCAATTTATTGGGCAATGTCAATATTTGTTTAAAAGATTAACTAAACAACAAGCAACTATTATTGAATATAAAGCCTAAAGTTATTTTAAAGACAAAAAAATATAAGTTTTCTTTTATTTATGTGATTTTAATAAATCCCGAAATGCCGTAAACCAATCTAAAGTCTGTGGAGATAAATAACCTTCTTCAACTATTAATTGTGTTAAAGATTTTGAGTTTGATAACTGGCTTTGTTTGCGTAATAATAAATCAATTTGTAAAGGAGTAATTAAATGAGCTTTTTGTAAATAATTTTCAATATTCCAGACTTGATTTAAGTCAATAATTTTAGGTAACTCTTCAGCAAAAAAATTAATAGTTTCAGGAGATACAAGTTTTAATTCTTCAGCAATTTTTCCTAACTTTATTTGATAATTTTTCTGTTTTTGAATATTTAATAGTAATAGCAATTTATCATCGGTTAACAAACCTGCCTGATTTAAAAGCATTCCTAAAGGAAGAGATTTTAATTCAAGAATGGGATTACTACGATAAAGATTAAAACGATATTGAATAAGTTTCAACAAGAAAGGAAAACTATCGATTAAATAACGTTTCCATAGTCTTTTTGGTTCAGAAATAAGACGATAAAACCATTCTAAACCAATATTACTCATCCATTTTGGAGAGCGAGGTTTATATCCTGCTTCAAAATCAAGAGTAGCACCGATGGGTAAAAAAATCTTAAGATTAGGTAATAAAGAACGATATTTAAGAATCCATTTTTCTTGTTTTGGTGCGCCAACTCCAATGGCTAAAACGTTAGCAGAAGATTGATTAATCTGATCAATAATAGCTAAACATTCAGATTCGTTATTCTCAAAGCCAAAACTAGGAGATAAAGCGCCAACAACTATTTCTCTTCCTACTTTCTGATTTATATTTATTTTCGCCGAGTGGGGGACACTTTCGTCTCCTCCTAGTAGAAAAATTTTAATATTTTCATTATTTTTATTGTAGTGATAAAAAGCAGGTAGTAAATCTGATCCTGATATTTTTTCTTGAATAGGTGTGCCTAAAAATTTTAAAGCAGATTGAATAATTTTACTGTCGCACACCACATAATCAGCGATTTTATAAGTTTTCAAAAAGTCTGCATCTTTCTGTAATTTTACTAAATGATCCACATTAGGAGTCACAATAAATCCGCCTTTTTGGGTTAATTCCTCTAAAAGATGAGATAAGGAAATATTATCAATAGAAATATTAAGAAGATTGACTTTATTCATGAAAAAGACGAATTAAGGTAGTTTTATTTGATTTTTAATACAATTATTGTATGATACAACTATCAATAGCGAATAATAAAATAAGTAAAAATTATCGTTAATTATTCTGATACGATAAAACCAAGAAAGTTGAGATTATAGTTTTGTATTCTTTCTACCGCTTGTTTAATCAAAGAATAAGGAGTTTGTTCTAATCTTACTACCAAAATAATTCCCTGAGTTTTTTCGGCTAACAAACTAATATCATAGGATTCCAAAAAGAAAGAACTATTATAAAGAATTAATGTATAGTCTTGACTAACTGATTGAATTAAAGATTGAGTTTCTTCTGCACCAAGGTTTAATGGTAAATCTGCATCATCACTACCTGCGGTTAGAATTGACACATTTTTTTCGCAACCAATTTGGGAAATAACGGAATCTTGGCTGATGGGAAACTGTAGTAAATCTCGTAATCCTTTACGAATCGGTAGATCAAAATACTGTTGAATTTCTGAATTAACTACATTAGCGTCAATTAATAACACTTTTTGATCAATTTTAGCAGCAGTTTTCGCTAAATTAGCCGTAATATAAGCCTGTCCATCATCAGGATTTAAAGATGAAATAATAATATAATTTTTAGGGCTTTGAGGTAATTGAAAATGAAGATTAGTATATATTTCTGATAAAGATACTTGAGAAGGAGGAATTGCTTTATCGATAATGGAAGATTCATCAAAAAAGTTAACATCATCTAACTTCGATTTCTTTTTACCTTCGGGATCTAGTAGTACTTTCCCTAATATTGGTAATCCAAAAGAATATTCTAAATCACTTTCCCCGTAAAAAATATCTCTTCTTTTTTCAATGGCGATGGCCACAAATATACCTAAGAAAAAACCTGCCATAATACCAGCACCAAGTTTTTTGGTAGGATCAGGTTTAAAGCCTAAATTACCATAAATATCAGTAAGTATTTTAGGGGTAGAAACTATTTGCCAAGGAAGTTGTGTTTGAGAAATTTCTACACTCAAAGTTTCTTTTTGTACAGAAAGTTTATTTAAAAGTTCTGTATCAAGAGTAATTTGACGTTCTAACTCATTATATTTTTTGATGACATCGGGTATGACATCTAATTCTGCTTTATTATCCGTCTGACTTTGACTAAGAGATTCATAACGAGAAGAAAGTGCATCAATTTGATTTTGTGTATCAATTAATTTTCCGATTAAAGAAAGACGATTATTATCTTGATATGTTAAAACCCGAGGACTTATATTTGGATCAATATTATTTTCATTTAAAATTTTGCTTGTTTTTTTAGTAACTAAATCATTAATATTATCTCGTTGTTCTTTTAAGTTTAAAAGAGTAGGATGATCTGGGGTTAGTCTTGCGGAATCTAAAGCGATTTGAGAGTCAACTTGTTGTAATTGAACCAGTAATTGTTGTCTTTGAGGTTCTTGACTTAAAGTAGAGGCAATTAAAGCATCTTTAGGAGATAAACCAAGATCTTTTTGAAGATTACTAGAAAGAATATTTAACTCTTTTAATTGAGATTGAATAGATTGTAATTCTTTATCGGTTGCTGTAGTTATTTCAAATAAACTATCGCCTTTAATTTGAGGACTAACAAGTTTATTTTCTAACTGAATTTGTTGTTGCTTATTTTGTGCGTCCTTAATTCTATCTTTGATTTTTGGTAATTGATCCGTAATAAATTGAACTCCTGATTTTAAACTTTTTTCTCGTTCTTGACTACTATATTCTAAATATTTATCCGCAACTTCATTTAATACTAAAATAACTAAATCAGGATCATAACCTTTATATACAACACTAATAATCTTCGTTTTATCTATTTTATTTTCTCCTTCTTTAGCTTGTTTGAGACTAAAGTTTTCTTTAAAATCTACTAATAAAAAATCTTTAGGAATCTGAGGATTCTTTTGATTAATTCTTGTAGCTACATCTTCTAAAATATCTCGACTTCTTAATATCCTTGTAATGGTAGGATAATCGAGACTTAAAAGAGTGCTATCAGTTTGACCATCTCTAGCTAAAGCAGTTGCATCGGTTACTTTTTGTGCAGTGGTGAAAGGTTCAACAGTCATGTCAAAAGTACCAGTATAAAGAATAGGATCTCTACTGGTAATAGCAAAAGTGGGGATAAAACCTAATAAAGAAAATGCCAAAATAATTAACCACTTACGTCGTAAAATATTGAGATAAAATTTTAGTTGATTTCCTTTATTGATAGGAGAAGAGGGTAATTCTTCTATTTCTTCTAAGGCAAATTGTTGAGTTTCAGTTACCACAGTTTTAACTAGATTTATAATAAATTATTGGAATTGATCACTATTTTATCTGAATCATTATAGCTTAACTATTTAGATTCATAATCATCAAAAAAAAGATCATCATAACCAAACTCTAGGTTTTATCAAAGAATTAAAACCCTGTTTTTTTCGCAGCAATTGCCATATAGTTATTAAACAATTTTTAGCTTCACTAACGGAATTACCATGATAACGACACAATATTCCTTGTTGTAAGGTAGTTACTCCTAGGGTGATTTGATTAAATTTACGATTAATTAATTCTTTAATAAATGGCAAAAAATCTTCAACAGGGTTACTAGAAATAAAAATTAAGCTACCAATAACAGGTTTATCCGCTAAACCATTAACTGCTGAAAAAAGTTGACTATCACCTGAAAATGATTGTCTATCAATCCACAGAGGTTTATTTTCTTGCCATACCTCAGTATAATTGAGCCATTGACCATCAGTAAAAGTTTCTCCTCGTGCGCTTCTACCAAAACGGATAATTTCCCAACCTAACCAAGTAGCATTATTACCTAATTCGACTCTTAATTTTTGTTGAAATTGTGACTTATTAAAAACGATAATTTCTTGGGGTAAATATTCTAAATAACTATTATTTTCTAATTTAATCAGTATTTCTTGAGTTGCTTTTTTTTCTTCACTACGATAAATTTTAGTAGCAGATGGAGTTGTAATTAAAACATGAGAATTAGGAGATAAATAAATATTTTGAGTTAAAATATCACCACCGACAATACCTCCAGCCGTATGTAAAATAACACTATAACAGATGGAATTTCCTTCAGGATAAAAAGCTCTTTGAATTTTTAAAGGTGCTTGGCAAAAAGCTGATTTTATCTCAGTTTTACCATCACTATGAGTATAAACTAAATCAATTTTTCCATGCCAATTTGTTGGTAAATTCATTTATTTTTAATTTTTATTTCGGCATTTTTGACATTATTTATAGATTATTTTTAAAATCATATTTTTATCTTTTTTACTCTAAATTTTTAGTTAATTAATTTAAGTTATAAAGAAAGATTACACTTTATTTTACTCAAAAAAGTTCGATAAAATCATAAAAATTTTGACTTTAGCATTCCTAAATCATTTATAAAAATTTTGCCCTCTAATCCTTTGGGGAGAAATTAACTGATTATTTTCTAATCACTGACATAGGATTGTCATATTTTTATAAAACGTTTTTTGAGCATTTTTTATTAATGTAGTTTTTATAAAACTGTTTTATGGTTTTGTTATTTTGCCTACTTATTTTAAATTTGCTCTAGCATCCATAACCGCTAAAATAAATAAAACAATGGTTAAAGGAATACTAATAGTTAAGATAATGGCAGTATTAGTTTGTCCTAATTGTGGCATTCCAGAACTTAATTCAAATACAGAACCTACAGAGGCGATGGCAGTTACACAAGCAAGAAGTAGCAATACGCCACTTTTAGGAGTCATATACATAATTATTTGGATGATTTACTTAACTTTTTTTAACATAATAAAGGACAATGGACAATTACGTCTTCCCTAATTAAATTATTCGCCATGAAAAAGGAAGATTTCCTTACCTCAAACTTGCCTCCATTAGATATTCAAACCATTGAAATCATTAAGCAATACTACCTCGTTTACGCGCTTCTTTATAGGATGTACCGACATTATGTAATCCAGCTCTAATCATTTGATCTTCAAGCAAGGCAAAAAAACGACTGCGATCGCCACCTTTAACCACTGCTAAATTATGGGCTTCAGCTAAAGCCACAGGATAACCAAAACCTTTATTAACTTGAGTAAGAGTAATACTTAAAGCCTGATGAAGTAAAGCAGAATCTTGGGCAACCCACCTCGGAAATTCGATACGAGCGACTTCTGTGCCTACATGAAGATAACAAAAATAAATATATTGTTCTTCTCCATATAAATCTAAAATACGAGAATTACTGCGAAAAATAGCACTTCGTTGGCGAGGTTTTAAGATACTACTCCATAAAGTAGCGTCCCGTATAGGTTCAATTTTTTGACAAGGAGTTTTATTAATTTCTTCACCGCAATAAGCCACACAATTGGGTTTTTCGTAGGCACATTGAGGAAGACGCAAAAAGTTAACCGCTTCCATACTCCGAGAAGCGCTGATATAACCAACGAAAGGAATTTTAGCCTCTTGTAGCTGTTGCCATGCTTGTAAAATAGGAGTTAAAATTTGCTCTCTAGCTTCCATTGCGATGGTTTCTAAAAACCAGAATATCAAAGAACCGTCTGTCATGGCTAAGTTGGGGATGTTAAAATGAGCACCGGGAGGATTAACCCAAGTACAAGCCATCTCTGCTAAGACTTCAGCCTCTGCCACGGTGCGTTTATAACTCATCCATTCTTCTGTGCGAATTCCCCATTTTCGAGAGACGTATAAATCTTCAGGTTTATAATAAATTTCGGGTAAGGTATCTAAAAGAGGATGTAAATTTTGCCCATAATGTAGCATAATTCTACCAATATTGATTAAATAACAATAAGCAATTTCATGATGAGATGGGGCAATTTGTGAGCCATCGGCAGAAAACACGCTATGGTTAAATTCAGCTAATTCTATATCAATACAAGTAGTAATCGGCTCTAGGGGAGTTGCTGGAGTAAAAATTAGGCGATCGCACCATTCTTCTTGTATTTTGATAAAAAGATTCTGTGATTTTACTGTTTTGATAAGGACAGATTGGGCTAGTTTTAACCTTTCAACACTAGCTAGAGCGTCTTTTTGCATTTCTAACCCTATATTTGGCATTTGTTGAGCTAATTTGGCTAAATCAAGCATTTTTGATTAATGGATAATAAATAAGTATCAAAATAATAGATCATTAAAAATAAACTAAAGAAAAGAAGAATATTATGTCTTATAAAGAAGGTAAATTTAAAAAAGATTTCTATTTTTTCTCTTCTCATTTTAGTTTAAATAGTTAATATATAATATATTATTACAAATTATCTAAAGATGGTATAATAGATTTAATTTTAATATTAATTAATAAACTTATTATTGAAAACTTTAATGGAAAAAACATTTATTTTAACTAATGATGATGGTATCAATGCAGAAGGAATTAAAGCATTAAAACAAGCCATAAAAGGGAATAAATTTATAGTAGCACCAACCCAGCAATTATCAGGTTGTGGTCATCAATTTACTACCAAAAAACCGATTACTGTTACTAAAAATAATGATCAAGAATATGCCGTTGAAGGTACTCCAGTAGATTGTACTCGCATTGCTTTAAGTTATTTATGTCCTCATGGTAATTATGTTGTATCTGGCATTAATGCTGGAGGAAATTTAGGAGTTGATATATATAATTCTGGTACAGTAGCCGCCGTAAGAGAAGCTACTATTTTAGGTGTTTCTGCCATTGCTATTTCCCATGTGATGAAATCACCGTTAAAAATTGATTGGCATTTCGCTACTCAATTAACAGAAAAAGTATTAGATTTATTATTATCAAAAAAACTACCTAAAGGATGTTTTTGGAATGTTAATTTACCTCCTATTAATACTGATTTTCCTGAACCAAAAATAATATTTTGTCCACCGAGTATTGATCCTTTACCCTTAAGTTTTAAAATAGAAAATAATCAATATACTTATCAAGGAAAATATAATCAAAGAATTTCCTCTCCTAATACTGATGTTGATGTCTGTTTTAGTGGTAATATTGCTATTAGTTTAATTAGTTTAAATTGTGGAATCGATATTAATAATATATAAATTTTAATAATGAACAATCAGAATAATTTGACCGAAACTCAAGCTAGAAAAGATGATCATATTCGTATTTGTTTAGATGAAAAAGTACAGTTTAATCAAGTCAAAAATGGATTAGATAAATATACTTTTACTCATTGTTGTTTACCTGAATTAGATTATAAAAATATTGATATTTCGACACAATTTATAGGCAAAAAATTAGATTCTCCTTTATTAATTTCATCTATGACAGGAGGTACAGAAAATGCTCAATTAATTAATCAACGTTTAGCTATTATCGCTCAAAAATACCGTTTAGCTATGGGTATCGGTTCAGGACGTGTTATCATCGAAAAACCCGATATAGCCAAAACTTTTCAAGTGCGATGGCAAACTCCTGATATATTATTATTAGCTAATATTGGAGCAGTACAATTAAATTATGGTTATACATGGCGTGAATGCTTAAAATTAGTGGAAATATTAGAAGCAGACGCATTAATTCTCCATCTTAATCCCTTACAAGAATGTATCCAACCAGAAGGAGACACTAACTTTCAAGACTTGTTAGCTAAAATCGGTGTTTTATGTGAAAAAATGCCCGTGCCTGTTATGGTGAAAGAAGTCGGTAACGGTATTAGTGCAGTTATGGCAGAAAAATTAATCAATATGGGAGTAAAAGCTATTGACGTAGCTGGTGCTGGGGGTACATCATGGGCAATGGTAGAAAGCGAAAGAAGCGACAATAAATTAAAAAGAGAATTGGGTAAAACCTTTGCTAATTGGGGTATCCCTACCGCCCATTGTATAGCAGACATTGCCAAAAAATATCCGAATATTCCTTTAATTGCTTCAGGAGGTATCCGTAACGGTTTAGAAGTGGCAAAATTATTGGCTTTAGGTGCGGATGTTGTAGGTTTGGCTTATCCTTTCTTAAAAGCTGCGATGGTATCGGTGGAAGCATTAGAAGAATTAGTTGAGTTGCTTAATGAGGAAATTAAAACAGTGTTATTTTGCACAGGAAACGAGAATATCAATACATTACAAAAATCTGATAGTCTTACTTTTCAACCCTAATCCCTGATTCTCTGTTATTTTCTATTTTACTGGTTCGTGATATTCTAATTAAGACTCATTGACAAGCATATGAAAGGAAATAATTATCAATGGAACAAATACCAGAAAAAGAACAAGATTTAGAACAAAATAACCAAACAACTTTCTATATCAAGGAAATTCAAGAATTATTACCCCATCGTTACCCTTTTGCTTTAGTTGATCGCATAATTGATTACACTGCGGGGAAAAAAGCTACTGGTATTAAAAATCTTACCATCAATGAACCTTTTTTTCAAGGACATATTCCTAATAATCCCATTATGCCAGGTGTTTTACAATTAGAAGCTATGGCACAAGTTGGGGGAATTGTTTTAACTTTATTACCCGGTATGAAAGGCAAATTTTTTGTTTATGGGGGAGTTGATAAAGCTCGTTTTCGTCGCCCAGTTATCCCCGGTGATCAGTTAATTATGACAGTCGAGTTACTTGCTTTTAAACGTAATCGCATCGCCAAAATGCAAGGGCAAGGTTTCGTTGATGGGCAATTGGTGGTAGAAGCAGAAATGTTATTTTCTCTTTTTGATTAATTTTTCGTACCGAAATGAGATAAATTGTATATTTTAAAATCACCTTAATTTTCTGATATTTTTTTTGTCCATTTTCTATTTACTTTTCATTCAATATACAATTAATTTTTACGAACCGTGATACATCCTACTGCTATTATCGACAAAAAAGCTGAATTAGATCCTTCCGTGGAAATTGCCCCTAATGTAGTTATCGGTGCTGATGTTAAAATTGGTGCAAATACTGTTATCGGTGCTAATGTAGTTATTAATGGACCTATTGAAATCGGTTGTAATAATCAAATATTCCCGGGTGCTGCTTTAGGTTTACCTCCTCAAGATTTGAAGTATAAAGGCGGTAAAAGTTCGGTAAAAATTGGACATGGTAATACTATCCGTGAATATGTTACCGTTAATCGTGCTACAGGAGAAGAAGAAGAAACCGTTATCGGTAATGATAATCTCTTGATGGCTTATGTTCATGTGGCGCATAATTGTCTTTTAGGGGATGGTATTGTTATCGCTAATTCCGTAGCTTTAGCTGGTCATGTGGAGATAGAATCTAAAGCAGTGATCGGTGGAATGTTGGGTATTCATCAGTTTGTCAAAGTTGGTAAAATGGCTATGTTAGGCGGTATGAGTCGAATTGATCGAGATGTACCACCTTATATGTTAGTAGAAGGTAATCCCTCTCATGTGCGATCGCTCAATCTTGTAGCATTAAAACGCAATAATTTTGACACTGAAGAAATTGCATTGTTAAAAAAAGCCTATAAAATCCTTTATAAATCAGGATTAACGATTAATCAAGCTCTTGAATCATTAGAGCCTCTATGTGACAATGAGCATATAAATCATTTAATTAAGTTTATGAAATCTTCTGTTAATGAGAAAAATAGACGAGGATTAATTAATGGTAATAAATAATAAAATTTTTGATAATCTTTTTTTCTAATCCCTTTATTTATGATCATCTGAACACCTAAACATACAAGTATTTAAGCCTTTTAGTTATAATTAATTAGTGTAATTATTTTGGTTATGTATGAGAATTTTTAACTATAAATTGATTAACTTATTATTAATTTGTACTTTATTTAACTTAGTAGGATGTAATCAAGAAAAAAAAATAGAAAATTTATCTTCAACAAATACAAATATTGAAGAAACTGTATCTAATCCTAGTGAAAATAAACTAAATTTGACAGTAAGCCTTTTACCTCAAAAATATTTTGTAGAGAAAATTGGGGGAGAATTAGTCAATGTAAATGTCATGGTTGAGCCGGGGGCATCGGCAGAAACTTATGAGCCTTTACCCCAACAATTAGCTAACTTAAGTAATTCTTCTGCTTATATTAGTATTGGAGTGCCTTTTGAACAAGTATGGTTAGAGAAAATTAAGTCAGCAAATCCACAAATTCCTATTATTAATTCTGGGAAAGGTATTGAAAAAATAGCCATGATAGGGCATCATCATGACCATGAAAATGAAAATCATCAGGATGAAGATCATACAGATGAAAATCATACAGATGAAAATCATACAGATGAAAAAGCAGAGGGTAAAGAAGGAGAAAAAGAAAGCCTTGATCCTCATATTTGGTTATCTCCTAAATTAGCTAAAATTCAAGCAGAAAATATTTATCAAGAATTAGTAAAACTTGATCCTAAAAATCAAGCTATTTATCAAAAAAATTTGGCTACATTTATCACAGAAATTGAAACATTAGATCAACAAATAACAGAAAAATTTGCTAATGTAAATAAACGAAAATTCATGATTTATCATCCAGCATGGGGTTATTTTGCCAAAGATTATAACCTAGAACAAATATCCATTGAATTTGAAGGACAAGAAGCTACTTCCACCACTTTAGCGAGTCTAATTAAACAAGCAAAAGAAGATAATATTAACGTTATTTTTGCCCAACCTCAATTTAGTCAAAAAACTGTTGAAACATTAGCCAAAGCCATTAACGCAGAAGTTGTAATTTTAGATGATTTAGCCCCAAATTGGTCAGAAAATTTATTACAAGTGGCTGATAAACTATCTCAATCAATGAAATAAAAATAACTAAGTTTAAAGGAAGATTAAGTTAGGATAAATAAGAAAATATAAGCAAATTTATGAATAATTTTAACGGATTTTTATCATTAATTTTAAGTAAATAAAATAGTCATTATTGTGAGCAATACCTCTAAGATATAAAAATTTATGAATGGAGTAATAAAATTATCAAATATTTATGTTAATTATGGTAAACAGAATGTTTTAGAAAATATCAATTTTCAAGTAAATGAATTAGATTTTATTGGCATAATAGGGCCAAATGGAGCAGGAAAAAGCACATTATTAAAAACTTTATTAGGTTTAATTACTCCTAAATCTGGACAAATTTCTATCATGAATTATCCTGTTTCTCAAGGTAGGAAATATATCGGTTATGTACCTCAAGTTTTGGAATTTGATCGAGCTTTTCCTATCTTAGTAGAAGATGTCGTCAGAATGGGAAGATTGTCAAAAAGTCATTTATTTAAGAGTTATAACCGTAAAGATGAAGAAATAGTTACCCATTGTTTAGAACAAGTGGGCATGATAAAGTTAAGAAATCGTCCCATTGGTGAATTATCGGGAGGTGAAAGACAAAGGGTATATATTGCGCGTGCTTTAGCTAGTCAACCTAGTATCTTACTTTTAGATGAACCTACCGCCAACATTGACTCAAAAATTCAAAATAATATCTATGAATTGCTCAAAGAATTAAACGAATATATCACGATTTTATTGATTTCCCACGATTTAGCCGCCATTTCTACCTATGTAAAAACCATTGCTTGTTTAAATCGTACTTTACATTATCACCAAGACAAAATCATTACTTCTCAAATGATACAAGAAACTTATCAATGTCCCATAGATTTAATCGCTCATGGTATTCCTCATCGTATTTTACCTGAACACAATTCCTAGATTTACCGTAATTTGAGAGAAAAAATTTCCCCTCTATCCTTAATTATCAATTATGATTGAAGTCTTACAACTAGAGTTTATGCAAAATGCCATTGCCGCAGGTATTTTAGTTAGTATTGCCTGTGGTATTATCGGTACTTTTGTCGTAGTTAACCGTATTGTTTTTATTAGCGGTGGTATTGCCCATTCTGCTTATGGTGGCATCGGTTTAGGTTACTTTTTAGGTTTTAATCCTATTCTTGGGGCGATGATATTTGCGGTATTTTCAGGGTTAGGAATGGGTTTAGTGGAAAAATATACAAAGGAAAGAACAGATACTATTATCGGCACAATGTGGGCTATTGGTATGGGTATCGGTATCATTCTTATCGACTTGACGAAGGGCTATAAAGCCAATTTGATGAGTTATCTTTTTGGGAGTATTTTAGCTGTGCCTAGAAGTGACCTACTAATTATGTTAATTTTAGATGTAATTATCATCATCATGATCTGGTTATTTTATAAAGAATTATTAGCAATTTCATTTGATCCTATTTTTGCAACTACTCGAAATATACCCGTTAATGGATTATACTTGATGTTAATTAGTGCCATCGCTTTAACCATCGTCATGGTGATGCAAGTAGTTGGCTTAATTATGGTAATTGCTTTACTAACTATTCCTCCAGCCGTTGCTAATCAATTTGTAGGGGAAATAAAACAAATGATGGTATTAAGCAGTATTTTGGGAGTTATTTTTATTTTAATTGGCTTAGGATTGTCTTATACATTCAACTTAACTTCTGGTGCAACAATTATTGTGGTGTCAGGATTTGCTTACTTTTTAAGTTTAGGTATTAAATCTAGGTTTAGGTAAAACCATTAATTTTAACCTGAGTGAATCATAAAATTAATGAGTAATGAGTAATGAGTAATCAGTAATGAGTAATCAGTAATGAGTAATCAGTAAAGGATAGGAGATGTAAATTTTAAAAAATTAAAAACCTTGTTAATTGTTAATTGTTAATTATCAACTAGCCGCTTGTAGTCTAGCTTTTGCTTTTTTTAGATTTTGAGTCGCTTTCATTTCTTGACGGCGATCGCCAGTAGCTTTAGCCTGATCAAGAGCAGTTTGAGCTTGATTTAAGTCGGTTTGAGCTTCTTCTTTATTAATAGAATCTCCTAACTGTGCACCATTAACGAGGATTTTGACTTCATTATTTTCGACTTCCGCAAAACCGCCCATAATAGCAATAGATTTCCAATCTTTATTAGCGCGTACTCGTAAGACACCAATTTCAAGATTAGTTAATAAAGGAGCATGATCTGTTAAAATTCCTAATTGTCCGCTACCACTAGGTAAAATAACCTCTTGAGCAGTTTCATCCCAGACAATCTTATCGGGTGTAATTATTCTTACGGTTAAAGTCATAATGTGATTGTAAATTTAAGATTTAAAATTTTTTCCTTAATATGGACTTGGTGGGCAATGCCCACCCGATGAATTACTAATTGTTCATTAATTTTTCGCCTTTAGCGATAACTTCATCAATGTTCCCAACCATATAAAAAGCCTGTTCAGGTAATTTGTCTAATTCCCCAGCAAGAATTTTTTTGAACCCTTTAATGGTGTCTTCTAAAGAGACATATTTACCAGGACTACCAGTGAAAACTTCAGCAACGAAGAAAGGTTGAGACAAGAAACGCTCAATTTTACGAGCACGATCAACTACTAAACGATCTTCTTCAGATAATTCATCTAAACCAAGAATTGCAATAATATCTTGTAACTCTTTATAACGTTGTAAAGTTGATTGTACAGCACGAGCGGTATCGTAATGTTCTTGACCAACAATACTAGGTTGTAGCATGGTGCTAGTAGAATCAAGAGGATCTACTGCAGGATAAATACCTTTAGAAGCTAAACCACGAGATAATACTGTAGTACCATCTAAGTGAGCGAAGGTAGTAGCAGGAGCGGGATCTGTTAAGTCATCCGCAGGTACATAAACCGCTTGGATAGAGGTAATAGAACCTTCTTTGGTGGAAGTAATACGTTCTTGTAAGTCACCAACATCAGTACCGAGAGTGGGCTGATAACCTACCGCAGAGGGCATTCTACCGAGTAATGCTGATACCTCAGAACCAGCTTGAACGAAACGGAAAATGTTATCAATAAACAGTAGTACGTCTTGTTTGTTAACATCACGGAAATATTCCGCCATGGTTAACGCAGATAAACCGACACGCATTCTTGCTCCAGGGGGTTCGTTCATTTGTCCGTAAACAAGGGCAATTTTCGATTCTTCAGGGTTGTTAGGATTGATTACATTAGATTCAATCATTTCGTTATAGAGGTCATTACCTTCACGGGTACGTTCACCTACACCACCGAATACTGATACTCCACCGTGTTGAATAGCGATGTTATTGATTAATTCCATCATAATAACGGTTTTACCAACACCAGCACCACCGAATAAACCGATTTTTCCCCCTTGACGATAAGGAGTTAATAAGTCAACAACTTTAATACCAGTTTCAAAAACCGTAGGTTTAGTATCTAAATCGGTAAAAGCAGGAGCACTACGATGAATAGGAGAAGTTTCTTTTGTATCAACAGGTCCTTTATTATCAACAGGTTCGCCTAAAACATTGAAAATACGTCCTAAAGTTGCTTTACCTACAGGTACACTAATAGGGCCACCTAAGTCCACAATGTCCATACCTCTGACTAAACCATCAGTAGTACTCATTGATACTGCACGAACTTGATTATCACCTAAAAGTTGTTGAACTTCACAGGTAACAGAAACTTTTTGTCCTGCTTCGTTAGTTCCTTCAACACGAATAGCATTGTAAATACGGGGAAGACTGCCGCTAGGAAATTCAGCATCAACCACCGGTCCAATAATTTGAATGATTTTACCGACGTTTGTTTTTTCTTGTACTGCAACCATGCTGATTTATTTTTAATTTACTTTCGTAAATGTTAATTTATAATAAAATTTGCCACTATCAAGATTATCATGGACTGGTTCAATCTGATCCCAAAATAATTAGAAGATATGGGATAAAAGAGAGAGGGGAAATAGCGAAGATGACGAAAATAAGGAAAAAAAGAGAAAAAAAAGTTAAAATAACCTACAAATAATTTTTTAATTCATACTTTGAGAAAGGTACATTAAATTAGTCAATTTATATAATAATCTCGCTCCAATATTCCCATCCCATTGATTTTGATTAGTTTTATCGGGGGCAACTTCACAAATATCAAAACCGATGATTTTTTTACCTGATTTTACTAAAGTTTGCAGTAAATAAATAGCCTGATTAAAGTCTAATCCTCCAGCTACGGGTGTACCAGTATTAGGGCAAAATACTTGATTTAAACCATCAATATCAAAGCTAATATAAACTTTTTCTGATAAATTATTGATAATATTTGCACATTGTTGTTGCCATGAAATTCCTTCATAAATATTATTTTTTAACTGCCAATCATCGAATAAAATAATACGATTATCCCTATTAATTTTATCCATTTCTTCCTGACATAAATCCCTAATTCCCACTTGTACTAATTTGTCAATATTTGGCAGTTGCATAACGTTATACATTATGGAAGCATGGGAATAAGTAAACCCTTCGTAAGCGTTGCGTAAATCTGCATGAGCATCAATGTGTAAAATACTAAATTGTTGATGATGTTCAGCGAGTGCTTTTATGTAACCCAACGGCACACTATGATCACCGCCAATTAAAGCGATAAGTTTTCCTTGGGATAAGTAGTTTTGGCATTGACTATATACCCATTCATTTAACTCTATACTTCTTTCATTTACCATTGCTAACTCTCTAGTAATGGCTTGATCATGAAGATCATTTCCTGATTCTAAGAACTCTATCACAGTTTTGGCGATCGCCCTTGTGGTCTCACTTTTTGCTTTAATAGTGTTATCAATGGGAATAGTAGCGTAACTCTTTTCCCATGGTTGAGGTAAATCAAAATCATACCAATCTAGTTGATAGGAAGCATCGAGGATAGCTTCAGGTCCTTCGGCTGTACCTTCACCATAAGACACGGTAGCATCCCAAGGTACACTTAAAAAAACTATTTTGGCATCTTCTATGGCATGAGGTAAACCGAAAAAACAGTCATTTTTAATGCTTATTTGATGGGGATTAAAATTAATATAATTCACTATTATTTTTATTCAATTTCTTTTGTTTTATTCTGTGATAAAACTATCATTTTTTAGTAGATAAATCAACATTATTTTCTCTGTTTAGCCTTTTTATAAGCTGGATCATGTTCGGCAAAACTAATGATTACAACCCTTTTTGGTACTGGTTTTTCATAAATGCGATAAACTAGGCGATAACTAATTTTATTCCAGTCTATTTCTAAAGCTCGATAACCTTTTAATTCACCTTTTAGACTATGATTATTTAAGCCAAAACAATCGTAAGGATCTTCGATAAAAATAGAGTTACAAAAATCTTCAAAATCTTGTCTTAATTCCTTTGGTAATAAAGGTAAATCTTCTTGAATAACAAAGTTATTTAGTTTTACTTGGTATTTTGATTTTGTACCCACGATTTCTTAAATTCTCCAAACTAGATTCTACATCAATTTCATCATCAATCTCCATTACTGTTACCCATTTTGTGGGATCATTTATATCTTTAATACGTTCTATTGCTAATTGTTCTGCATATTTTTTATTACTATTTTCTTGTTGATATTTTACCATTAAAAACTCCACAAAATCTAAGATTTGAGTTTGTTTATCTAAGGGTAAATTGACCATTTTTTGTGTAACTGAATCAATAATATTCATAAGTTAAATACCTCTTTAAAATTCGTTATATTTTCCTCATTTATCAACTGTTAATTATCAATTATTTTACCATCTGCAAAATGAATTATTCTTTTCGCTTCTTCTCCTACATCATGTTCATGGGTAACTAAAATAATGGTCATTTTTTCATCGTTTAAGTTACGAAATATTTGCAAAACTTCTTTCGTTGTTTCTGAATCTAATGCTCCTGTTGGTTCATCTGCTAGTAATATTAAAGGATTATTAACTATAGATCTGGCGATCGCCACCCGTTGTTGTTGTCCACCAGAAAGCTGATTCGGCTTATTATTGAGACGATGAGATAAACCGACTTTAGTTAAGGCAGAAGTTGCTCGTTTTTTTTGTTCACCATCAGACACTCCAGCGTAAATCATGGGCAACATGACGTTTTCCAGAGCCGTTAACTGGGGTAAAAGGTGAAATTGTTGAAAAACGAAGCCTATTTGTAAATTGCGCACAGAGGCTAATTTTTGGCTAGATAAAGAAGCCACATTTTCCCCATTAAGATAATAATTACCAGAAGTTGGGCGATCAAGACAACCTAAAATATTCATCATAGTTGATTTTCCCGAACCTGATGATCCCATAATGGCACAATATTCTCCTGAATTAATGATAAGATTTACCCCAGATAAAGCATGAACTTCTGTCTCACCACTACCATAAGTTTTATAGATATTTTCTAAGGAAATTAAACCTTTAGATACAGAAATTTGTTCATTTTCTATTAATGTTGAATTCATGAAAAATATTATATTATCTATTTTTTAAACTATTAATTATCAATTATCAATTGTTAACCATGAACCATATTTATTTTCATAGTAATTTAATATAGATTTTACTTTAATTTCCGTTTCTTTTGTGGACTCATATTCTAACGATAAACCACCCACTTGACTTTGTAAATAATCAAATTCTTGAGAAGTTTGGGGCAATAAATCAGCATTTACCTCCTCAATTTGTCTTAAATGAGACGCTATTTCACGATACATTGCTAAAGGTAATCGATGGCAAGTTAAGTTTATTTTTTTTGTTGATTTATTATTAATAATAGTATTAAACAATATTTTCTAAGCCTCCTCATTTAGATTCTTAATTTATTAATTTATTAATATTATCTCCAATCAGAAAGTTTAATTATTATTTTTTCTCCTTTTTTCAATTCATTTACATTAAATATTCTGCCAGAGAATGATGTTTCTTGACCCTTTCCTAATTGACGACTAACTTTTGTTGCTTGTGCTGTTTTAGTAACGTCTCCTACTGATACTCCCTCAAAGAAAGCCGTAAGAGGAGGGAGTATATTATTTCCTTGACTCAAGCTAAACTCGAGTTCACCCACTCTAACCACACTCCCTGATATATTACATACTGTACCATAAACTGTTATTGTTGTTTGAGGTTCAGGATTATTTTGAACCATGATACGACTCGTTACGACATCTGATACCGTAACTAATTTTAATCCTTGTGATGGTGTATTATTAACGACAAATTGCTCTTTTGTCAATATTGGTTCTACATTTACAGTTTCTTTCTCTTTTGCTAGAGATTTTTCTCCTACACGTTTAACAATAGAAGTACCATCTTCTAGTTGAAAAACAACGCCTCCAGAAATACCAGCTCCAGAAAAATTCGTGAAATTCGGAGTAGCCGCTAAGGTGATATTCGGTCCTAAATTATAAGCTCCAATTTGTTTTACATATACGCTATTATTACCATCGGAAAGATATTCTCCTTGTTCAACTCGACGGGAGGCTTGATCATTTCCAAATTTGACTATCGCAAAGTTTTTGCCATTTACATTAACTATTCCTGATACCATAATATTTGGTTCTGGAGATCTCAATGGAATAGGTGGATCTTTAATAATAGGTGGAATTTTACAAAAATCTGTATTTCCACTACTAACATTTTTTATCTTTTTGTTACTTTTACCATTAACAACATTTTTTTCAGCGTTAATAGTCTTATTATTAGGGAAACTTTTTCTACCAACACTATTCTCCGCAGTATTAGGAAAACTTTTATTGTTATTAACAAAAGTCGGTATTTTTATAATTGCTCTATTTTTGGAACTAGAGGTATTAACCATCTGATTTTCAGATACTGTTTCCACTACTGGAGGAGTTATAGTATTAAAAGGATCATTTCTACCTTGATTAATTTTTCGTAATCTATCGTCAGGATTAGTAGAAGGAATTAAACCGCTTGTGGTATTTGTCTCTGCAATGACAACAGGAGTTGTAGGAGTTTCAGTGGTATTAACAGGAGGTTTTTGGGGAGGAATAGGGGGAATATTTGCCGTATTATCTTCTCCACCGCCGCCGGATGTTGTACAACTTGTTAAGAGAAAAAGGCTTGATATTACTAAAGTAGATAGTTTTTTCATTATCAAATAAAAGTTAAATTAGTTACTCGATCACACTGTGATTATAATAATAGATTGAGAAGATAAAATTACAATGATTTTGTTAAATTTATAGTTGTAGGGAATAGAGATTTAATAATTAGGTAATTTAACTGTCAATCTATAGCTTTATGATAACAAAATTTTATCCTGAAATTAACGAAAGTTCATCTATTACTATAGAAGGAGTATAACAAGAACCGCTCCAAGTGAGATCATTTCCGACAGATTTGACTTTTTGTAAGGCTTGATAAACGTTTCCCGCTAACATTGTGTCTTTGATTCTACCGATAATTTCACCTTTTTTGACACGATAACCTAAATCGATGTTAAAGGAAAAATCCCCCGAAATATCTGCACCTTCACCTAAAATTTGATCAATAATAATACCATCTTCAATATTTTTAATTAATTTTTCTTGAGATAAATTGCCTTTTTCGATGACTAAGTTGATTAAATCGGGAGTGGCATAACTGCCTAAACTTGGGCGAAAACCGTTACCAGTATTGGTTATACTTAATTTTTGTGCGGTTTGTTTATCGGTATAAAAACTATTTAAAATTCCTTCCTTGATTAAATTCAGATGTTGAGTTATTGTACCTTCATCATCGAATGGACAATTATAAGGTTGTAAATTTGGTTGTTGACTTAAACTGAGACAGGAAGAAACCACTTTTTTTCCTTGAGATTCACACCAAGGGGATGATTTATCAAAAATTCTTTTACCGTTTAAGGCTTCGCTGATGGTTTCCCATAAAGTTGTTACGGCATTAGGAGTAAATAATACGGGCATTTTACCATTATTCACTGATGTATTTTTTTCTGCCCATTGTAATCTTTGTAAAACAGCGTTAATCATTCTATCTAAGTCGATAACATCATGACTATATTCGCCGTCATAAATACCTAAAAAATCATCTTCTGTTACTAATTCAATGCCTAAAGATGCACTATAACTATTATCGGTTTGTAAGCAATATAATCCACGAGAATTAATTAAAGTAGTGGTTTCTGTTTCCCATTCTATTTCTACATTCGTGATTACTTCTGGATATTTATCAGTAATAATGGCGATGGCATTTTTTCCTTGAGAAATTAAATTGTTAATATTTGGTTCATGGATAGCATTAGGGTAGATTAACTTATTATTATCGTTTAATAGTGGCTCTTCAGGGTCATTAAGTTCGGAAATTGCTAAGGCTTTACTAATCAAATCATCAGGGTTAAAGTCACCATAAGCAACGGCTAATCCTTGACAGCCTTTATGCCATAATCTGAGGGCGATGCCCGTAGTCTGTGAGCTTTCAATCTGTTTAAGTCGATTGGCTTCAAAAGAAATTGGACGAGAATGGGATTGAACTTGATATACTTCTACATCAGAAACACCTTTTTTGATGGTTAATTCTAATAATTCTTCTGCCAACATCACTTTAAAATAAAATAAATAACATTATTGATCCTAACCTGAATTAATGATAAATTATCTCTTTTTAATGTTGTAAAGGTATAGTCGTGAATAAATTTGACATAGTAATATTATCTAATGGCCCTGGAGAAATAACCACTTGGGTTTTACCTGTAGTTAAAAAAATTCGGGCAAATTTGTCTATATCTCAAGATAATGTTCGCATTTCTTTAATTTTATCACCTTGTCCCCATTCCACTGGTAATGAAGTTAAAATTGCTAGTCAATGGCAGGAAATTAATCGTATTCAATCAGCAAATAATTTTTTAACTTTTTTATTATTTGGTAAAACACAAGATAATTGGGATTGGTATTCTCAGGGGTTAATTATCTTTTTAGGTGGAGATCAATTTTTTACTTTAGTTATTGCTAAAAGATTAGGTTATCAAAGTTTAATTTATGCTGAATGGGAAGCTCGTTGGTATCGATATATTAATTATTTTGCTGTTATGAATCAGTCTGTTATTGATAAAATACCTATTCAATTTCATAATAAATGTACTGTTGTTGGAGATTTAATGGCAGATATAAACATTATAAATCAAGAGGAAAAAGAAGATAATAAAAATACTTTAAAAATAGGTTTATTACCCGGATCAAAATCAAGTAAATTAACCCAAGGTGTCCCTTTTTTGATGGCGATCGCAGAATTTATTAAGCAAAAAAACTCAAATATAGAATTTATTATACCCGTTGCACCAACCATTGATACAGAAAATTTAGCAAGTTATGGAGATAAAAAAAATAACCCTTTAATTAGTAAATTAGGAAATGTTACAGGAGAGTTAATCAATATAGAAAATCAAGTTTATTTACAAACATTAGGAGGAGTAAATATTAAATTAATTAAAGAATTTCCTTGTGATGAAGAATTAGGGAAATGTGATATTTGTTTGACAACCGTAGGAGCAAATACTGCTATTTTAGGAAGTTTAGGAATACCGATGATTGTTTTACTACCTATTTATCAATTAGAAGCCATGAAATCATGGGATGGCTTACTAGGAATTTTAGCTAATTTACCTATATTTGGCGATAATTTTGCGAAATTAATTAACTGGATAATGGTACAATATACCGTTAAAAATAAGAAATTATATGCTTGGCCTAATATTTGGGCAAAAAAAGAAATAGTACCAGAATTAATCGGTTATTTAACAGTAGAAGAAGTTAGTAATTTAACCTTAGAATTATTAGAAAATAAGGACAAATTAAAGGAAATAAAAAATAATTTAAAGGAAATAAGAGGTTTATCTGGAGCAAGTTTAAAAATAGCGAAAATAGTCACAAAAATTATCGAAAAATGTTCATTTTAGAAGTAAAATAAGATGAGTATATAACTTCTATTGCTTAAATAGTCGTCTTTGTGAGGATAATAAGCTAAGACGTATTTTCTATAAATAAAATTAATATGAGTAAAGGAACATTATTTGATAAAGTTTGGGATTTACACACCGTTGGCATATTACCATCAGGGCAAACTCAGTTATTTATTGGTTTACATTTAATTCATGAAGTAACCAGCCCTCAAGCGTTTGCCATGATTCGAGAAAGAAATCTTCAAGTACTATTTCCTGAAAGAACTATTGCTACTGTAGATCACATTGTACCCACAGAAAGTCAAGCTCGTCCTTTTGTTGATACTTTAGCGGAGGAGATGATTCAATCCTTAGAAAAAAATACTCAAGAATATAATATTCGATTTTATAACACCAATTCAGGAAATCAAGGAATTGTTCATGTAATCGCCCCCGAACAAGGATTAACTCAACCAGGAATGACCATCGCTTGTGGTGACTCTCATACTTCTACTCATGGTGCTTTTGGGGCTATTGCTTTTGGTATTGGCACATCTCAAGTAAGAGACGTATTAGCATCTCAAACTCTATCGTTATCTAAATTAAAAGTAAGAAAAATAGAGGTAAACGGAGAATTACCCCAGGGAGTTTACGCTAAAGACGTAATTTTGCATCTTATCCGTAAATTAGGGGTAAATGGCGGCGTTGGTTATGCCTATGAATACTCTGGTACAACCTTCGAGCAGATGAATATGGAAGAAAGAATGACAATCTGTAATATGTCTATTGAAGGAGGGGCTCGTTGCGGTTACATCAACCCAGATAAAGTTACTTTCGACTATCTAAAAGACAAAGATTTTGCACCTAAAAAATGGGAAGAAGCGATGTCTTGGTGGGAAAGTATCCGTAGTGATATAGATGCGCAATATGATGATGTCGTTACCTTTAATGCTAGTGATATTGAACCTACCGTAACATGGGGAATTACACCTAGTCAGGGTGTTGGTATTAGTGAATCTTTACCTACTTTAGACGCACTACCCGAAAATGATAAAGAAATTGCTATGGAAGCCTTTACATATATGCAGTTAAATGCGGGTACTCCCATTAAAGGTACTCCCATTGATGTTTGTTTTATCGGTAGTTGTACTAACGGCAGAATAACTGATTTAAGGGAAGCAGCAAAATTCGCTCAAGGGCATAAAGTAGCTAATCAAGTTAAAGCCTTTGTTGTACCCGGTTCTGAAAGAGTTAAAAAACAAGCTGAAGCCGAAGGTTTAGACCAAATATTCTTAAATGCAGGTTTTGAATGGCGCGAACCCGGTTGTTCTATGTGTTTGGCAATGAACCCAGATAAATTACAAGGAGATCAAATCAGTGCATCATCTTCTAATCGTAACTTTAAAGGTCGTCAAGGTTCTGCCCAAGGACGTACTTTATTGATGAGTCCTGCTATGGTTGTAGCGGCAGCTATTAACGGTAAAGTGTCTGATGTAAGAGAATTATAAATTCAGTCGAATATTGTGGAGGATTATAACTAAAGATATTCTCCACTACAAAAATCTGTTCACGATCAAACGTAAAACAGGCTTCTAGCCTGTACAATTTTCCTGCCAAAAACAAGGATATTCTTCTGGAGTTGTGGCTAAATTTGCCTTGACTGGATTTTCTCGAATATATTGCCAAGTGTTCAAAAATTCTTCTTCATTTCTAATAATTCTATCGTACCTTTCTTCATGCCATACAATACCAGAATGATTCATCACTTTCGGAATTTGTTTAGAGCTATAACTTTTAACGCTATGGAGAATACTACTAAGAGACCAATATTCACCATTAGACTTAGATAAAGGTTGCATTAACCAGTGAACATGATCGGGCATAATTACTATAGCAAAAGTATGGTATCTTTTGTCATTTTGATGGCGACTGTCATCAAAAAATAAACAACAATTTAAAACAATTTTCCTAGCAGAAGGATTTAATTGTAAACGTTGATAAGTATTAAAAGTAATGAAATAAATTGAACCATCTAACTCCCAATGAGGCAACTTTCTTCTTGTAATTTTGAGAAGAGAATCGCTAAAATTCATAAATTATAACCCCCTCCGTACAACAGCCTTCTAGGCTGTCTCTATCATAATCTTTTCATGGGCAAGATGCTGATGTGATGTTTCTACGGGCAAGATGCTGATGTGATGTTTCTACGGGCAAGATGCTGATGTGATGTTTCTACGGGCAAGATGCTGAT
>Ga0210015_1000066_pt1 | contig 106791 bp, 107 predicted proteins | sample CryGeymeta201522_FD_185471 | JGI IMG/M metagenome (GOLD analysis project Ga0210015, IMG submission 185471) | Groundwater microbial communities from Crystal Geyser aquifers in Utah, USA - Crystal Geyser metaG 2015-22 (SPAdes) (version 2) | ecosystem: Environmental > Aquatic > Deep subsurface >...
CGATGCGGGCCGGGGACGGACGATGTCTGAGACTCTGTCATATGCGCGATATTGCGCAGGTCATGCAGCAATCTCAAGGCATTTGGCGGCGCGGTTTGGCCCGTCTGCCGCCCTTGTTGCCAAACGGGCTTGGCGCTAGGTCGTGTTTGACTGCCCCCAACGGGCCGACAGTAAGGATACCGCACCATGCTGATCGTGATCTCACCGGCCAAGAAGCTCGACTGGACGCCGCGCGACGTCGACATGACCACGCCGATGTTCCAGGCCGACGCCAACCACCTTGCCGAAATCGCGGGCGGCCTGTCGGTGGCCGCGTTGCAACGCCTGATGTCGATCAGTGAAAACCTTGGTAAACTGAACCATGACCGCTTCGCGCGTTTCCATGATCACGCCGACCGGCGCCCCGCCGGGCTGGCCTTTGCCGGCGACACCTATACCGGGCTTGAAGCGGCCAGCCTCGATGAGACCGAACTGGCCTTCGCGCAGGATCACCTGCGCATCCTCTCCGGACTCTACGGCCTGCTGCGCCCGTTCGACGCGATCCAGGAATACCGGCTGGAAATGGGCAGCCGCTTGAAGACGGAGCGCGGCAAATCGCTTTACGAATACTGGGGCGACCGCATCGCCGAGGCGCTAACGGCCGAGGCGGAGCGCGTGAACACCGATACGCTGATCAACTGCGCTTCGGTCGAGTATTTCACCGCCGTCAAGCCCGATGCGCTGCGCCCGCGCGTCATCACCCCGCAATTTCTGGAGGAAAAGCCGGGCGGCCCGAAGGTGGTCAGCTTCTACGCCAAGAAGGCGCGCGGCGCGATGGCGCGGTTTGTCATCCAGAACCAGCTACGCGACCCGGAGGCGATCCTTGATTTCGACAGCGGTGGCTACCGGCATGAGCCGGATCTGGGCAGCCCCGACAAGCCCGCCTTCTACCGCACGGCCATGGCCGAAGCGTAAAGCGTCAGCCCGTCTTGCCAACGTTCTCGGCGAAGGCCTTTTCGAACGACGCCTGTTTTTCCGGGCTCGCCGCGGTCTGGTTCCGTGCCTTCCAGTCGTCATAGGTCATGCCGTAGAAGGCTTCGCGTCCTTCCTCCCTGGTCATCGGCAGCCCGCGCTCGGTCGCGGCCTCCTGATACCAGCGCGCAAGGCAGTTGCGGCAGAATCCGGCCATGTTCATCAGGTCGATGTTCTGCACGTCGGGCCGGTCCTCCAGCAGGTGCCGTTGCAGGCGGCGAAAGGCGGCGGCCTCGATCTCTGTGCGGGTCTGGTCTTCCATCTCTGTCCTCCGGTGTTGATCTTAAACCTGTGCGTCGGCCAGCGCGCCGTCAAGGATCGGCGCCAGGCGCCCGGCCCAATGGCGCTGTTGCTCCGGCGTCGCGATCAGGTCGTTGCGCAGCTCGATCAGCACATGCGGCCGGCCCGGCTGCACCCCGTGGCGATCCATGCTGTCACCGGGCAACTGGCCGCTATAGGGTTCGTTGTCGCCGACGAAGATATCGCCCTCCGCCCGCAACCGCGCCAGCAGCGGCGCGGCCAACCGCGTATCCTCGGCATACAGCACTGCGACATGCCAGGGCCGCATGGCGCGCCCCTTGAATTGCGGCGTGAAACTGTGCATCGCCACCAGCACCGTATCGTCGCGCCGCACCGCCAGTTGCGTCAGCGCTTCGTGATAAGGCCGGTGAAAGGCGTCGAGCCGCCGTTCGCGCTCGGCGGCATCGGCGGTGCGATTGGCCGGGATGATCGACCCGTCGTAGAGCTTCATCAGAACCGTCGGATCATGCTCACCCCGGTTCGGGTCGATCACGAGGCGCGAGAAATCCGACAGGATCAGCGGCGCGTCCACCTCCTGCGCCAGCCAACGCGCGAGGCCCGCCGCGCCGATATCATAGGCGATGTGGCGCGCCATGTCCTCGGCCGGCAGCCCCAGATCGCCACCGTTCACGCAATCGGGCACCCGGTTCGACGCATGATCGCAGGTGATCAGCCAGCGCGAGGCCCTCTCGCGCCCTTCAATGTGATAAGGCGACGTCATTTCCTCGTGATCCTTCATTGACAGAAAGGGCATAAGGCAGGTTGAAGGTGAGGGCCAGTTGCCATGCGCCAAGATTTGCGACATAAGCCAAGCAATCATCATGTGAGCGCTAACATAAATCGAGACGAAGAGGGAACATACCATGAAAAGCCTGCGCAACGTGAAGATCGTGGCAACGCTCGGCCCTGCGTCCAACGATTATGACATGATCCGGGCGCTGTTCGAGGCCGGCGCCAATGTCTTCCGCCTGAACATGAGCCATGGCGACCAAGAAGAAATCCGCGCGCGCCACGCCATCATCCGGCAGGTGGAAAAGGATACCGGCCGCCCGATCGCCATCCTCGCCGACCTTCAGGGGCCGAAACTGCGCTGCGGGGTCTTCGCCAACGGTCCCCACGAGCTGGAGGCCGGCGCCACCTTCCGCTTTGACCTCGACGAGGCCGAGGGCGACCAAAGCCGCGTTCAGTTGCCCCATCCCGAGATTTTCGCGGCGCTGGCCCCCGGTTCGAACCTTCTGGTCAATGACGGCAAGATCAAGCTTGAGGTCGTCGATTGCGGCGCCGATTACGCCATTTGCAAGGTCATCGCGGGCGGCAGCATTTCCAACCGCAAGGGCGTCAACGTCCCCGACGTGGTGCTGCCGCTGGCGGCGCTGTCGGAAAAGGACCGCAGCGACCTCGAATTCGTCTGCCAGCTCGGTGTCGACTGGCTGGCGCTGTCCTTCGTGCAGCGACCGGAAGACGTGGAAGAGGCCCGCACGTTGGCCAAGGGCCGCGCCGCGATTCTGTCGAAGATCGAGAAGCCATCGGCGGTAAAATGCTTCGATGACATTCTAGCCGTCAGCGACGGGATCATGGTCGCGCGCGGCGATCTTGGCGTCGAGCTTCCGGTGCAGGCAGTGCCGCCGATCCAGAAACGGCTGGTGGGCAAATGCCGCTCGGCCGCCAAACCGGTGATCGTGGCGACGCAGATGCTCGAATCGATGATCGAAAGCCCGGTTCCCACCCGGGCCGAGGTCTCCGACGTCGCCACCGCCATCTACGAGGGCGCCGACGCGGTCATGCTGTCCGCCGAAAGTGCCGCGGGCGGCTACCCGGTCGAGGCGGTCACCACCATGCACAACGTCGCGCTGGAGGTCGAATCCGACGAGACCTACCGCGACATCATGCTGTCGACCCGCAAGATAAACCGCTCCAGCGTCGCCGACGGCATCGTCGCCTCGGCCCGCGAGATCGCCGAAACCGCCAATATCGCCGCGATCTGTTGCTTCACCCAATCGGGCACCACCGCCGCGCTGGTGGCACGCGAACGCCCACGGGTGCCGATCATCGCAATTACGCCGCTGATCGGCGTCGCCCGGCGGATGAGCCTGACATGGGGCACCAACTGCTACCTCACCGGCGAAGTGACGCGCTTCAAGATGGCCGTGGTGTCGGCGGCACGGGCGGCGCGCGATGCCGGTTTCGCAACGGAAAGCGATTTCATCGTCGTCACCGCGGGTGTGCCATTCAACATTCAGGGTACCACCAACATCATCCGCGTCGCGCCCTGCGACGAACGGCTGATCTTCTCGACGGACCTTGAATGATCCTGAGCCCGGACATCCTGATTGCCCTGTCCAGCTTGGTGGTGCTGTTTGCCCTCGCCTCGGCGCTCTCGGTCTGGTCCGAAGGTGACTTTCCCACCGTGGCGCTCGCGGCGCTGGCAGCCGGGGCAGGCGTGTTCGTCTACGGCTACTGGTCGCTGCCGGACCCGCAGGGCTGGCGCGAAGTGCCCGATGCCTTCATCTCGGTCCTGTCGCGGCTTCTGGCCGGGCTGTGAACGCCCTCTTGCCTTGCCCCGCGATTGGCGCTAGACGACGCGCTCCAATCGGTGCGTCCGGCCCAAGAGGCATGCCGAGTCGCGCCAGAACGTAGCCCCTGAACCGGAGACGAAAATGCCCAAGATGAAAACCAAGTCGGGCGCCAAGAAGCGCTTCAAGGTCACGGCCACCGGCCGGATCAAGGCGGCGCAGGCCGGCAAACGCCACGGCATGATCAAACGGACCAACAAGTTCATCCGCAATGCGCGGGGAACCACAACCCTGTCCGCCCCTGACGAGAAGATCGTCAAGGGTTACATGCCCTACGCGCGCTGAGGAGTCCCTAGATGTCCAGAGTCAAAGGTGGGGTCAAGACCCACGCCCGTCACCGCGCCACTGTCAAGGCCGCCAAAGGCTATTACGGCGCGCGCAGCCGCAACTTCCGCACTGCGACGCAAGCCGTTGACAAGGCCAACCAGTACGCCACGCGCGACCGCAAGAACCGCAAGCGCCAGTTCCGCGCGCTGTGGATCCAGCGCATCAACGCCGCAGTGCGCGCGCATGACGATTCGCTGACCTATTCGCGCTTCATCAACGGCCTCGCCAAGGCCGGGCTGGAAGTGGACCGCAAGGTCCTGGCCGATCTCGCCGTGCACGAACCCGACGCCTTCGGCGCCATCGTCGCGCAGGCGAAGGGCGCGCTCGGCTGAGCCGCGCCACCGCGCGAAATTACGGCCCGCCAGCCCCCGCTGGCGGGTTTTTTCGTGCCGTCACCACCCGCCGCCAAGCCAAGGTTGCAAACCGCGCCCCCTGAGGCTACCCCATGCCGGACATTTCCGGGGAAGCTGACATGGACGATCTGCGCGACAAATACCTTTCCGCCATTGCCGAGGCGCGTGACGAGGCCACGCTTGAGGCGCTGCGCCTGCAAGCCGTCGGCAAGAAGGGCGAGATCAGCCTGAAAATGCGCGAGCTCGGCAAGATGACGCCCGAGGAGCGCCAGGTCGCCGGCCCCGCGCTCAACGCGCTGAAGGGCGAGGTGGGCGCCGCCCTTGCCGCGAAGAAAGCGGCGCTCGCAGACGCGGCGCTTGAGGAGCGGCTGCGCGCCGAATGGCTCGACGTGACGCTGCCGGCGCGTCCCCGGCGGCAGGGCACCATTCACCCTGTCAGCCAGGTCACCGAGGAAGTGACCGCGATCTTCGCCGACATGGGCTTCGCCGTCGCCGAGGGCCCGCAGATCGAAACCGACTGGTACAATTTCGACGCGCTCAACATTCCCGGCCATCACCCCGCGCGGGCCGAGATGGATACGTTCTACACCCACCGCGCCGAGGGCGACGACCGCCCGCCGCACGTGCTGCGCACCCATACCTCGCCGGTGCAGATCCGCTACATGGAACAGCACGGCGCGCCCTGCCGCATCATCGCGCCGGGCCGCGTCTACCGCGCCGATTACGACCAGACCCACACCCCGATGTTCCACCAGGTGGAGGGGCTGGCCATCGACCGCGACATTTCCATGGCCAACCTCAAATGGGTGCTGGAGGAATTCTTTTCCGCCTATTTCGGCGCCAAGGTCAAAACCCGCTTCCGCGCCTCGCATTTCCCGTTCACCGAGCCCTCGGCGGAGGTCGATATCCAGTGTTCCTTCGAAGGCGGCACCGTGAAGGTGGGCGAAGGCGACGACTGGCTGGAAGTGCTCGGCTCCGGCATGGTGCACCCCAAGGTGCTGGAGGCGGGCGGCATCGACCCGGCCAAGTGGCAGGGCTTTGCGTTTGGGATGGGCATCGACCGGATCGCGATGCTGAAATACGGCATCCCCGATCTGCGGGCCTTCTTCGAGAGCGATCTGCGCTGGCTGCGGCATTACGGTTTTGCCGCGCTGGATGTGCCTGCGGTGCATTCGGGGGTGTGAGCACCGGTCCGGGCCAGCGGCCCGGCAATCGCTCCAGTGGAGCGAGTGAGGCGCGAACGGGCGGAGCCCGCGGTTGCAAGAACGCCCCCGCGCGGCAAGCAAGGCCTGCTTGCACGCCGCCGCGCATCGTCAGGCCGAAGGCATGCCGCTGGCATGACGCTGCACCGCGGCCCGACGCTGCGCGGCTCTGCACCACCCCCTCACCCGTCCTCGCGGATGATATCGGGCACCCCCAGCCGCTCGATCAGCCGGTTGGTCTCGCGCTCCACCAGCCCGAGGTTGCTGTCGCGCACCGTGGGCAGCAGCGCGCGCGCCTCGCGCACCTGCGCATAATCCACCTTCGCAGTGATCATCTCCGGCCCCTCGCCTGCCACTGCCAAGGGCTTGCCGAAGGGATCGAGGATGCGCGAGCCGCCCCAGAAGCTCAGGTCGCCCTCGACGCCGACCCGGTTCACCATCACCGACGGCGCGCCATACATCATCGAATAGAAATGCATCGTCGCGGCCCAGCCGGCGGGGTTGTCGAAGGCCTCGCCCACCGCCTCCACCCCCGACGAGATCGGCGAGACCAGCAGCGTCGCGCCATGCAGGAACGCCAGGTGCGTCAGCGCCGGGTTCCACAAATCGGCGCAAATGAGCAGCCCCAGCCGCCAGTCGTCGTCGATCTCATGGGTGTCCACGAAGCGCCCCTGCGCGTAGTATTTCGTCTCGATCAGCTTGCCGTAGGAGGGCAGGTTGATCTTGCGGTGGATGTAGATGAGCTTGCCGTTCCTGTAGACCCCGGCGGCATTGTAGAACTGCGCCGCAGGGCCTTCCTCGACGAAGCCCACCACGAGGATCATGTCACCGGCGGCGCGCGACAGGGCCATCAGCCGGGGGTCGCGGCTGTTCATGGTGTTCTCCAAGAGGTCCTCGGCGCCGTAATGGCCGACCAGCGACAGTTCCGGAAACACCAGCAGATCAGCGCCCGCAACGGCGGCCTCCTCGACCCAGGCGTGATGGGTGGCGAAATTGGCGTCGAGGGCGCCGGTGGCACTGGCGAATTGCGCGGCGGCAAGGGTCAGGCTGCGGGGCATGGCGGGCTCCTGTCCGGGTCGGTCGGGCCTCGTCTGACACGGCCTGCGCGATGATGCCAGCCCGGAACCGGCACGCCAGCGCCCCTGTCCGGCGGGCATGTGTCGGCACGCGAAGCGGGCACCGCGCTTTTCCAACCACCAGAGCGCGCTCCGCTTCCATTCCGCCGGCAACTGCGCTAAGCGCGAGCGAGCATCAGACGCGAGGGACAAAGACGATGAAATTCACCCTTTCCTGGTTGAAGGACCATCTGGAAACCGACGCTTCGCTGGCGGAAATCTGCGAGGTTCTCAACGATATCGGGCTCGAGGTCGAAGAGGTCGAGGACCGCGCCGCGCGTCTGGCGGATTTCACCATCGGCAAGGTCCTGAAGGCCGAACAGCACCCCGACGCCGACCGCCTGCGCGTCTGTCGGGTGGCGACCGACGAGGGCGAGAAACAGATCATCTGCGGCGCGCCCAATGCGCGCGAGGGGATCACCGTTGTCGTGGCCAAGCCCGGCGTCTACGTGCGCGGCATCGACACGACGATCGGGGTCGGCAAGATCCGCGGAATCGAAAGCTTCGGCATGATGGCCTCGGAACGCGAGATGGAGCTGTCGGACGAACATGACGGCATCATCGAACTGCCGTCTGGCGAGGTGGGCGAGCGGTTCATCGACTGGCTTGCCTTGAACGATCCCGCCAAGGTCGACCCGGTGATCGAGATCGCCATAACCCCCAACCGGCAGGACGCGCTCGGCGTGCGCGGGGTGGCGCGTGATCTGGCCGCGCGGGGCCTCGGCACGCTGAAACCGCTGGACGACATCACCGTTCCCGGCAGCTTCGACAGCCCGATCGGGGTGACGATCGACGCCGACACGCTGGAGGATTGCCCGCATTTCACCGGCCGCGTGATCAAGGGCGTGACGAACGGCCCCTCACCGCAATGGTTGCAGGACCGGCTGCGCGCCATTGGCCTGCGCCCGATCTCGGCCCTTGTGGATGTCACCAATTTCTTCACCTACGACCAGAACCGCCCGCTGCACGTGTTCGATGCCGACAAGGTCCACGGAAACCTGCGGGTGCACAGGGCGCAAGGCGGCGAGGCGCTGACCGCGCTCGATGACAAGGGCTACACGCTTTCGCCCGGACATATTGCCATTTCCGACGACAGCGGCGTCGAAAGCATCGCCGGGATCATGGGCGGCGCGGCCACCGGCTGCACGGGGGAGACCGTGACTGTCTTCGTCGAGAGCGCCTACTGGGACCCGGTGCGCACCGCCTATACCGGCCGCGATCTGAAGATCCATTCCGACGCGCGCTATCGGTTCGAACGCGGCGTCGACCCGGACGACACGCTGCCGGGGCTGGAGGCCGCCACGCGGATGATCCTCGATCTGTGCGGCGGCGAGGCGTCTGAGGTGGTGGAGGCCGGCGCGGCGCTTACCACCGCGCGCAGCTACAAGCTCGATACCGCGCGGGTGATCAGCCTTGTCGGCATGGATATCCCGAAAGAGGAGCAGGTGCGCATCCTGACCGCGCTCGGCTTCTCTGCCACCGGCGCGGGCGCGGTGCTGGAGGTCTGGGTGCCGTCCTGGCGGCGCGACGTGCAGGGCGAGGCGGACCTGGTAGAAGAGGTCGCGCGCATCGCCTCGCTGACCAGGCTCGAACCGCAACCGATGCGCCGCCCGAAACCGGGGGTGCCGACGCCGGTTCTGACGCCGATGCAGAAACGCGAACGCACCGCGCGGCGCACGGTGGCGGCGCTTGGCTACAACGAATGCGTGACCTACAGCTTCATCGACAAGGCGACGGCGGCGCTGTTCGGCGGCGGTGATGACGCGGCGATGCTGGAAAACCCGATCTCCAGCGAGATGAGCCATATGCGCCCCGCGCTTCTGCCCGGCCTCATGCAGGCCGCTGCCCGCAACCAGGCGCGCGGCTTCATGGATCTAGCGCTCTTCGAGGTTGGCGCGGCCTTCCGCGGCGGCGAACCGGGCGAGCAGCAGGTGCAGGTGGCGGGCATTCTTGTGGGCCAGAGCGGGCCGCGCGACCCACATGGCGACCGGCGCCCGGTGGATGTCTTTGACGTGAAGGCCGACGCCGAGGCGGTGCTGGCCGCCATGGGCGCGCCCGCCAGGACCCAGATCCTGCGCGGCGGCGAGGGCTGGTGGCATCCGGGCCGGCACGGGCGCATCTGCCTCGGGCCGAAGACCGTGCTTGGCGTGTTCGGGGAGTTGCATCCGAAGGTCCTCTCGGCGCTCGACGTGAAAGGGCCGGCGATGGCCTTCACGCTGTTCCCCGAGGCGATCCCGATGCCGCGCAAGCAAGGCGCCAGCCGGGGTGCGCTGACCATGAGCGATCTCCAGGCAGTGGAGCGGGACTTTGCCTTCGTCGTTGACGCGGACGTGGAGGCGGTGACGCTGGCCAATGCCGCTGCCGGGGCTGACAGGACGCTGATCGAGGATGTGCGGATCTTTGACGCCTTTTCCGGCGAGGCGGCGGCAGCGCAGATGGGGGCGGGCAAGAAATCCGTTGCCCTGACGGTGCGGTTGCAACCGCGTGACAAGACGCTGACCGAAGCCGAGATCGAGGCCGCAGGTGCAAAGATCGTCGAAAAGGTGGCCAAGGCGACCGGTGGCACGCTAAGGAGTTAAGGGGTTTCGACGCGCGGTTGCGCGCCGATCCGGGTGGCCTCTTCGCTACCGCTCATCGGCAGGAGCGCGTCGCGGGGGGCGGGCGCTTTTGGCGAGGGTCGAGGGGGCGCTGCCCCCGTCGCCTTTCAGGCGACTCCCCCGGAGTATTTGGACCAAGAAGAAGGGGCGGTGGCGTGACGACTTGGCACTGGGTCCGGCACGGGCCGACGCATGAGAGGGCCCTTGTCGGATGGCGCGACGTGCCGGCCGACCTGTCGGATGGTGCGACGCTTGCGCGGCTGGATGCCGCCCTGCCGCGCCCGGCGCTTCTGGTGTCTTCGGACCTCGTGCGCGCTTCGGCCACGGCGGACCGGCTGGCGGCGGGGCGGGACCGGCTGGACCCCGCGCCCGACATCCGGGAGTTCGATTTCGGGGACTGGGATGGGTTGCATTTTGCGCAAGTTGCCGAGCGCGACCCGGTGCTGAGCCGGCGTTACTGGGAAACCCCGGGCGACGTCGCAGCCCCGGGGGGTGAAAGCTGGAACGCCGCCGCAGCGCGAGTGGCGGCCTTTGTCGACGCGGTGAACGTGGCTCATCCCGAGGCGCATGTGATCGCGGTGGCCCATTTCGGCGTGATCCTGACGCAAGTGCAGCGCGCGGCGGCAAGCAGCGCAGAGGCCGCGCTGGCCCACCGGATCGATCCGCTTTCGGTCACCCGGCTGGTTCATGCGGACGGGTGTTGGCGGGTTGACGCGATCAATCAAGTGCCGTGATGCCGGACCTCAACGATTGGCATTGGACTCGTAGCGCATCGCGGGGTTGAGTGCGCGCATGACCCATGAGCTTCTGATCGCCGACAAATCCACATCCAGCTGGTCGCTGCGCGGCTGGCTGGCCTTTCGGGCCTTCGACATCCCGGTTCGCGTGCAGACCGCGCGGCTTTATCACGACGGGTTCGCGGCCGAGGTCGAGGCTTTCGCGCCCGGCGCGCGGACGGTGCCCGTTGTGCGCACGCCATCCGGCGCGGTGCTGAGCGATTCGCTGGCCATCGGCTGGCACCTTGCAGAAACGTTCCCGGAAAAGGGCCTGCTGCCAGAGGATCCGGTGGCGCGGGCCGACGCGATGAGTCTTGTCGCTAAGATGCATTCGGGCTTCACCGCGCTGCGCACCGCCTGCCCGATGAACCTGCGCACCGGCTGGGCGGAGTTCGAGCCGAGCGACGCGGTGCTTGCAGACCTGGCGCGACTGGACCTTGTCTGGGGCCGTGCAATCGAGGCGCATGGCGGCCCGTGGCTCTGCGGCGCCTATTCGCTGGCCGACGCATTTTTCGCCCCCGTCGCCACCCGCATCGTGACGTATGATCTGCCAGTTGCGGGCCTGTCGCTGGCCTACGCAAAGGCGCAGGTCGCCGATGGTTTGATGCGGCAATGGCGCGCCATGGCGCTGGTGGAGGACCCGGAAGAAACCGTCTACGACATGGCGCTCGACCGGCGGCCCTTTCCCGCGCCGGCGCCGCTGGCAGCACGCGCCGTGGAAAGTGGCCCGTCCGAAAACGCCACCTGCCCCTGTTCCGGCGCCCGCGTGACGCATTTCATGGCGGTGAAAGGTCGGGTTTTCGGGTTCTGCAACGCCCATTGCCGAGACAAGACCGTTATCGACCCGGAGGCGTGGCCGGAGTTCAGGGCGATTTACGCGGGCTGATTTACCAGTTGGTAAGGATTTGCGCGTCAGGGTGTTAACCATGTTCGACACCCGCCGCCCGGAAAGCCTCGCCCGCACCTACACCGTCGCCTTCGAAGGATTGGAAGCGCGCCGCGTCGAGGTTCAGTGCGCCGTCACGCCTGGCCTGCCGGCCTTTTCCATCGTCGGTCTGCCCGACCGCGCCGTGGGCGAGGCGCGCGACCGGGTTCGCACGGCGCTGTCCACGATGGCAATCGCGCTGCCCTCGAAGCGCGTGACGATCAACCTGTCGCCCGCAGATCTGCCCAAGGTGGGGTCGCATTTCGACCTGCCGATCGCGCTGGCGCTGCTGGCGGCGCTCGATGTCGTGCCGCGCGACGCGGTGGAGAATGCCGTCAGCCTTGGGGAAATGTCGCTCGACGGGGCGCTGGTGCCGGTTATCGGCGCGCTGCCCACGGCGCTTGCGGCGGGCGAGGACGGGCGTGTCCTCTTCTGCCCCGCCGCCTGCGGGGCGGAGGCCGCCTGGGTGGGGGCAACCCCCGTCTTTGCGGGGCGCACCCTGACCGAGATCATCAACCACCTGACCGACCGCGCCCCCCTGCCCCCGGCGGAACCGGGCGAGGTGATCACCGAAAGCTCCGGCAAGGACATGCGCGAGGTGCGCGGGCAGGAACGGGCCAAGCGCGCGCTGGAGATCGCCGCCGCCGGACGGCACCATTTCCTGATGGTCGGTGCGCCGGGGTCGGGCAAGTCCATGCTGGCCGCGCGTCTGCCGGGGCTACTGCCGCCGCTGACCGCCGCCGAGGCGCTGGAAACCAGCATGATCCATTCGCTGGCGGGGCTTTTGAACGAGGGCGGGATTTCGCGCACCCGACCGTTCCGCGCACCGCATCACACAGCGTCGATGGCGGCGATCGTCGGTGGCGGGCGTGGCGCCAAGCCTGGCGAGATCAGCCTTGCCCATAACGGGGTGCTGTTCCTTGACGAATTTCCCGAATACCCTCGGCAGGTGCTGGAAACCCTGCGCCAGCCGATCGAAACCGGCGACGTGGTGGTCGCACGGGCCAATGCGCATGTCACCTATCCGTGCAGGTTCCTGCTGATCGCGGCAGCCAATCCCTGCCGCTGCGGGCATCTTTACGACGCGAACCAGGCCTGCGGGCGGGCGCCGCTTTGCGGCGAGGATTACCTTGGCAAGATCTCCGGCCCGCTGATGGACCGGTTCGACCTGCGGCTGGAGGTGCCGCCGGTCGCCTTCACCGATCTCGACCTGCCCGCCTCGGGCGATGACAGCGCCACCGTGGCCGCTCGGATCAAGGCGGCGCGCAACCGGCAGACTGCGCGGTTCGAGGCGCTTGGCGCGCCGGCGCGGGTCAACGCCGATGCCGAGGGGGCCCTGCTTGACGCGGTTGCAGAGCCCGATGCGGAGGGGCGCGAGATGCTGGTCAAGGCCGCCGACCGCTTTCGCCTGACGGCACGCGGCTATCACCGGGTGCTGCGGGTGGCGCGGACGATCGCGGACCTCGAAGCGTCGGAAACGGTGCGCCTGCCGCATGTGGCAGAGGCGCTCGGTTTCCGGTTGATTGCGGCAAAGAACTAAAGGGTGGCGCGGACTGCATCGGCCATCTGGTCGAGCGTTGTCTCAGCCTCCGGCAGCAGCCAGCCGGGGAAGATCGGCCATGCATGGACAAGGTCGCGTTCCTCGGTCAGGTGCACATCGACGCCCTCCGCGCGCAGTCGCTCCTCCAGGCGGCGGCTGTCATCGCGCAGGATTTCCCTGTCGCCAAACCAGATATGCACAGGTCCGGCGCCGGGGAACGCGGCGAATAGCGGGCTGGCCAGCGGCTCGGCCGGGTCGGCGCCCGCGAGGTATTCGTCGCGCGTCTCGGCGATCCCGCCGACGGGCAACAGCACCTCGGCGTCGGCGTTGCTGGTAAAGCTTTCGCCCGACAGGGTCAGATCCGTCCATGGTGACAGCAACAGGATCGCGCGCGGCTGCGGCAGGTCGGGCGCGGCGCAGATCTGCGCCAGCAGCGCCAGGGCCAGGCCGCCGCCGGCACTGTCCCCGGCAAGGATTACCGGGCCTTGCGCGGCCATGTCGCGGTAGAGCCGAAACACGGCATGAACCGCCTCCGGGAAGGGATGCTCCGGTGCCAGCGGATAGTCGGGCACCACGGCGCCGAGGCCGGTGCGCGCAACCAGCCGACCGGCAAGGCCCTTGTGAGTGCGCGGGCTGCCGAAGGCGTAGCCGCCGCCATGCAGGTAGAGCAGGCGCGGCCACGTCTCCGGCCCGATTTCGAGGCTCGGCATTTCGGCACGGGTGGTCCAGCGTCGGGCAAGGCCGCGCGGCAGCGGGAACAGCAACCGCGCCTGGAACTCGAACCGCCGGCGCACCCGGTCAAGGTCGTCCCCGCCCATCCGCGCAAGCGCGGGTTTCTCGACATGGCGCAGCCACCAGTTGAGCAGGCGCGCCCGGCAGCTCATGCCCGGCGCGCCTCGATTGCCTGCCAGATCTTTTCGGCGACATTGATCCCGTCGAACCGTTCAAGCTCCTGGATACCGGTTGGCGAGGTGACGTTGATTTCCGTCAGCCAGCCACCGATCACGTCGATGCCGACGAAGACCTGCCCCTTGTCGCGCAAAAGCGGGCCGATGCGGGCGCAGATCTCGCGGTCGCGCGCCGACATCTCGACCTTCTCGGCCCGGCCCCCCACGTGCATGTTGGATCGCGTTTCGCCCGTTGCCGGCACCCTGTTGATCGCGCCGACCGGTTCGCCGTCGACGAGGATCACCCGCTTGTCGCCGGCCGAGACATCGGGCAGGAATTTCTGCGCGATCAATGGCTCGCGGTTGATGCCGGCAAACAGTTCGTGCAGCGAATTGAGGTTGCGATCATTCGGATCGAGCCGGAACACCCCTGCCCCGCCATTGCCGTAAAGCGGCTTGAGTATGATGTCGCCGTGCCGGTGCTTGAAATCCTTCAGGGTCGACAGATCGCGGGCGATGGTGGTGGGCGGCGTCAGGTCGGGGAAATCGAGAACCAGAAGTTTCTCGGGATAGTTGCGCACCCAGAACGGATCATTCACCACCAGCGTTTCGGGATGGATCCGGTCGAGAATATGGGTGCTGGTGATATAGCCCATGTCGAAGGGCGGATCCTGACGCAACCAGACGACATCGAAGTCCGACAGATCGACCTCGCGCGGGTCGCCCAATGCAAAATGATCGCCCCTGACCCGGCGCACCTCCAGCGGCCACCCCCGGGCCGTAACCCGGCCTTCCTCGTAGGCCAACTTGTCGGGCGTGTAGTAAAACAGGTCATGCCCGCGGGCCTGCGCCTCTTCGGCGATGCGGAAGGTGCTGTCAGCGTCGATATCAACCGCACCGATCGGGTCCATCTGTATGGCAACCTTGAGGGGCATGGGCGTTCTCCGTTCCGAATGCTGCGCCATTCATGGCGCGCGATGCGGAAAGGTGCAATGGCGTCACGCACACATCACATTCGGCACGATGTCGATCTGTCCCATCGAATCGAGTAGCGCGACATCAACGCGGCAGGGCGTTGCGGTGCCACCCGCCATGTGCCCGAGGTAATCCTCTGCACTTTGGTAGATGCGCGACAATTGCCGCTGCGACAGACGTTCGGCGGCACGGGCATGGCTGCGGCTTTTCTTGACCTCGATGAACACCACTTCGCCGCCCTTCTGCGCGACAAGGTCAATCTCGCCACCCCGGCCGCGCCAGCGGCGCGACAGGATCACGTGGCCGTCCCCGGCATAGCGCCGCGCAACCTGGTCTTCGGCCGAAAGCCCCGCCAGATAGCTGATCTTTCCACTCATTCACTTGCCTCCAGCTTCAGCGCCGCCTGGTAGACGTCACGTTTCTTCAGCCCCAGATCGGCAGCCACCCGCGCTGCTGCATCCTTGACCGACAAGGTTTCCAGCGCCTGTCGCAACGCATCCTCCACGGTTTCGGCGCTGGCCTGGACCGGCGAACCCTTGCCCACCACCAGCACGATTTCGCCTTTCAAGCTCCGATCCGCGATCGTAGTTCGAACGTCTTCGACAGTTCCGCGCAAGACCTCTTCGAAGCGCTTGGTTAATTCCCGGCACAGCGCGATTTTCCGCTCGGGGCCCATAACCTGCGCCAAAACATCTAATAATCGGTGAACGCGGCGCGGTGATTCATAGAGGATCAGCGTCGCACTGATCGGCGCAAGCTCTGCCAGCCATGCCTGCATCGCGCCCTTTGCGTGCGGCGGGAAACCGGCGAACAGGAACCGGTCGCTCGGCAGGCCCGACACCGCAAGCGCGGCCAGAACCGCCGAGGCGCCCGGTGCGGCCAGCACCGGCAGCCCGGCCTCGATGACCGTGCGCGCCAACTGATAGCCCGGATCGGCGACCAGCGGCGTTCCCGCCTCCGACACGTAGGCCACCGCCTTGCCCTCTCCGATCATCGCCAGGATCCTGTCACGTGTGCCCGCGCCGCTATGGTCGTGATAGGCCAACATCTGGCGACCGGCGACAGCGACCCCGTGAATCTCCATCAACTTGCGTGCCGTGCGCGTGTCCTCGGCAGCGATGGCATCGGCCCCGGCCAGAATATCAAGCGCCCTGAGGGTGATATCGCGCGCCGCGCCGATCGGGGTCGCCACGAGGTAGAGCCCCGGCGACAGACGCAAGGGCCTGGCACCGGCGGACGGGGGCTGATCGGACATGGGCGAACCTCTTGGCGTTTACTTGGCTGGCGCGTCGGCGTAGGGTCCGCGCGATCCTCATTGAGCCATCCGGAGACGGCCCTGCATGTTCACGTTTTTCCGTTTTGTCCGCAAGGCGCGACACCAAGTCCTTTTGATGCTCGGCGCGATGCTTCTTGCCGCCTGCCAGGCCGGATTGCCGGGGGGCGATGGGCCGCGGGTGCGATCCGGCGCGCCGATCGAGGTGGCCCTGCTGTTGCCCTACGGCTCGGCCAGCCCGGGCGACGAAATCGTGGCACGCGGCCTTGAAAACGCGGCGCGGCTGGCCGCGTCGGAATTCGAGGGGGTGCAATTCGAGATCACCGTCTACAATACCGCCGCCGATCCCGCGCAGGCCGCCACCGTGGCGCGCACGGCCGTGCAACAGGGCGCGCGCGTCATCGTCGGGCCACTGCGCTCGGACGCGGCGGCCGCCGTTGGTGTCGCCTTGTCAAACAGCAATGTCAGCATTCTCAGCTTTTCGAACAACACCGAGATCGCGGGTGGCAATGTCTTCGTGCTTGGCCATACCTTTCAGAACAGCGCCACACGGATCGCACGGTATGCCGTGGCACAGGGGCGCGGGCGGGTGATGGTCCTGCATGCGCAAAACCTTGCCGGCGAAGTGGCGCGCGATGCGGTGCAAAGCGCCTTCACGCTTTCCGGCGGCACCATAGCGGGTGTCCGAAGCTATGAGTTTTCACAGCAAGGGGTGGTTCAGGCGATCCCCGATATCATCGACCAGATTCGCGCCGCCGATGCCAATGCGCTGATGTTCACTTCAGACGCCTCCGCCGCTCTGCCGCTCTTCGCACAGCTCTTGCCGGAAAACGGGCTCGATACCGAGGCGGTTCAGGTCATGGGGCTGACCCGGTGGGACGTGCCGTCGCAGACGCTGGAATTGTCGGGGCTTCAGGGCGGCTGGTTCGCCCTGCCCGACCCGGATGCCACGGCCGCGTTCAACGCGCGTTACACCGCCGCCTTCGGCGATACGCCGCATGTGCTGGCTCCGATCGGGTACGACGCCATCCGCGCGATTGCGGAAACCGCGATCGGGCAGGACACCCTCGGCGCGGAGGCACTGACGGCGTCGTCTGGCTTTGCCGGCGCGAACGGGGTATTCCGGCTGCGTCCAGATGGCACCAACCAACGGGCCATGGCAATCGCAACGGTAGAAAACAATCAGGTTACAATTATTGACCCCGCTCCAGGACGCCTTGCCGGCCCCGGCCTCTGACCGGAACCCCCGCCTTCCCACGCAAGCCACCACCGCGGGCCAGATGATCCTGCCCGCGGCGCAGATTTTCGACTCGGAGGGCATTCGCGCGCGGCTCGACGCCGCCTTTGCCGACGAGACCGACGCTGCCGGTATTCGCGCCCGCACCGTCCGCGAACTGGGCGCGGCGCGCAAGCAGGGGCGCGCGGCAATCGAGGAGGCGTTCGACGCGACACCGATGGTCGCGCGGCGCGTGACGCGGGCCTATTCCTACCTCACCGATGCACTCGTGTCAGAGGCGATCCGCGTTTCCACAACGTACCTGCACCCCAACCCGAACCCGACCGAAGCGGAGCGCATGGCCGTCGTGGCGGTCGGCGGTTCTGGCCGTGGCGAGATGGCGCCGTTTTCCGATGTGGACCTGCTGTTCGTGCTGCCGTGGAAAATGACCGGCTGGGCCGAGAGCGTGATCGAATCGACGCTTTACATGCTGTGGGATCTGCACCTCAAGGTGGGCCATGCCAGCCGCTCGATCGCCGATTGCCTGCGGTTGGCAAAGGGCGATTTCACCATCCGCACGTCGCTTCTGGAAATGCGGTTCCTGACCGGGGACTCGGCCCTCGGGCAGGATCTGTCCGACACCCTGCGCGACCAGCTTTTCAAGGGTACGACAAGCGAATTCATCGAGGCCAAGCTGGAGGAACGTGGCGCGCGGCACAAGCGGCAGGGCGGTCAGCGCTACATGGTCGAACCAAACGTGAAAGAGGGCAAGGGCGGCCTGCGCGACCTGCAAACGCTCTACTGGATCGCAAAGTATCAACACGGTGTTGACCAGGCTGGCGAGCTTGTCGAACTTGGCGTGTTCAGCGGCGAGGAGTTTGCCGCTTTCGACGCGGCCGAGCGCTTCCTCTGGGCAGTGCGCTGCCACCTTCACCTGCTGGCGGGTCGCGCGCAGGATCAACTGACCTTCGACATGCAGGTCGAGGTGGCCGACCGCCTCGGCTACCGCGACCATGGTGGCCGCCGCGCGGTGGAACACTTCATGCAGGATTATTTCCGCCACGCGACCCGCGTGGGGGAACTGACCCGGATCTTCCTGACCGCGCTGGAAGCCACTCATGTCAAGCCGGAGCCGCTGCTGATCGGGCTGCTCAAGGGCCGCCGCCGGCGGCGCAAGCTCAAGCCCGGCTATGACGTGAAACAGGGCCGGCTGACGGTTGCCGACGAGGCCACATTCCTTGCCGACAAGCTCAACCTGCTGCGCCTGTTCGAGGAGGCGCTGCGCTCCGGCCTGCTGATCCATCCCGACGCGATGCGGCTGGTCACCGCCAACCTGCACCTTATCGACGACGCGATGCGCCGCGACCGGGAGGCCACGCGCCTTTTCGTTGACCTGCTGTTGAAACACGGCAACCCGGAACGGGCCCTGCGCCGGATGAACGAGCTTGGCGTGCTGGCCGCCTTCCTGCCCGAATTCGCCCCGGTCGTGGCAATGATGCAGTTCAACATGTATCACAGCTACACAGTGGACGAGCACACGATCCAGGTGATCTCGGCGCTGGCCCAGATCGAGCGCGAGGAATTGATCGAGGAATTGCCCGTTGCATCGAGGATTCTCAAGGCCGGGGTGAACCGCAAGGTGCTCTACCTTGCCTGCCTGATCCACGATCTGGGCAAGGGGCGGCCGGAAGATCACTCCGTCCTCGGGGCGCGGCTGGCGCGCGCGATCTGCCCGCGGCTGGGGTTGAAGAAGGACGAGTCCGATACTGTGGAGTGGCTGGTGCGCCATCACCTGCTGATGTCCGACATGGCGCAGAAACGCGATATTTCCGATCCGCGCACGGTGCGCGATTTCGCCAAGGCGGTGAGGACGAAAACCCGGCTGGACCTGCTGACGGTGCTGACCGTCTGCGATATTCGCGGCGTCGGCCCGCACGTATGGAACAACTGGAAGGCGACATTGCTGCGCGCGCTTTACCGGGCGACAGCGACGGCGCTGGAAACCGGGCTGGAGGATCTCAATCGCGAAAAGCGCGAGGCCGAGGCCAAGCGCAGCCTGCGCGCGCGACTGGCCGATTGGGACAGCAAGGCGCTGAAGGCCGAGACCACGCGCCATTACAGCCCCTACTGGCAGGGGCTCGACACCGAAACGCAAGCCGTGATTGCCGGACTGCTGCGCGGCGCCAGCGAGCACGGCATTGCGATCGATACCGACCAGGACATCGACCGCGATGCGACGCGCGTGTGTTTCGTGCTGGCCGATCACCCCGGCATCTTCTCGCGGCTGGCCGGCGCGCTCAGCCTTGTCGGGGCCAACGTGGTCGATGCGCGCACCTACACCACCAAGGACGGCTATGCGACCGCCGTCTTCTGGGTGCAGGATTCCGAGGGGCACCCCTTTGAGGCCGCCCGCCTGCCGCGCCTGAAATCCATGATCGACAAGACGCTGGCGGGCGAGGTCGTGGCCAGCGAGGCGCTGCAATCGCGCGACAAGATCAAGAAGCGCGAACGCCGTTTCAACGTGCCCACCCATATCACGTTCGATAATGACGGATCGGAGATATACACGATCATCGAGGTCGATACCCGCGACCGCCCCGGCCTGCTTTATGACCTGACCAAGACGCTGGCGGCGTCCAACATCTATATTTCAAGCGCCTTGATCGCGACCTATGGCGAACAGGTGATCGACACCTTCTACGTCAAGGACATGTTCGGGCTGAAGCTGCACGCCCGACACCGACAGGACGCGCTGGAAAAGAAGCTGCGCGAGGCGATCGCGCGGGTGGCCAAACGGGCCGGCGCATGACAACGCGGCCGATCCGCCTGTTGGCAGGGATCCTGACCGTCGGCGGCTGGACCATGGCAAGCCGGGTTCTCGGCTTCGTCCGCGAAATCGTGCTGACCGCGCTGATCGGCCCCGGCCCGGTGATGGATGCCTTCGTCGCTGCCTTTCGCCTGCCCAACCTGTTTCGCCGCTTTCTGGCCGAGGGCGCCTTCAACGCCGCCTTCGTGCCGCTTTATTCCAAGGCGGCTGAGGGCGGTGGCGACGCACAGGGACTTGCGCGCGACGCGCTGTCGGGGCTTGGCGCGGTGGTGTTGGTGCTGGTCGGGCTGGGCATGATGTTCATGCCGGCGCTGGTCTGGGCCACGGCGGGCGGCTTCGTGGGCGATGCCCGCTTCAACCTTGCAGTCGGCTACGGCCACGTCGTCTTTCCCTACATCTTCTTCATGTCGCTGGCGGCGCTCTTTTCCGGGGTGCTCAATTCGCATGGGCGCTTCGCGGCGGCGGCGGCGGCGCCGGTGCTGCTCAACGTCTTCGTGATCACCGCGATGCTGACGGGGTATTGGCTCGGCGGCACGGTCATCGAATGGCTGATCTGGGCGATCCCGGTGGCAGGGCTGGCGCAGCTTGCGCTGGTCTGGACGGCGACGGAGCGCGCCGGCGTCCACCTGCGCCCGGCCCGCCCGCGCTGGACGCCCGAGATGAAGCACCTCGTGATCGTCGGCCTGCCCGCCGCGATGGCCAACGGGGTAACGCAGATCAACCTCGTGGTCGGGCAGCTCGTCGCCTCGCGCACCGAGGGCGCGATCAGCTGGCTGTTCACCGCCGACCGGCTATACCAGTTGCCGCTTGGTGTGGTGGGCATTGCCATCGGCATCGTGCTGCTGCCCGAATTGTCGCGCCGATTGAAGGCGGAGGACAGCGCCGGCGCGCGCCATTCGCTGTCGCGGGCACTGGAATTCGCGTTGATCCTGACCCTGCCCTGCGCGGCGGCCTTCCTCGTGATCCCCTTGCCCATCGTCTCCGTCCTGTTCGAGCGCGGCGCGACCGACGCCGCCGACAGCGCCGCCATCGCGCAGGCGGTGGCGATCTATGGGCTGGGCCTGCCGGCCTTCGTGCTGCAAAAGCTGCAACAGCCCGTTTACTTCGCGCGCGAGGATACCAGCACACCGTTCCGCTACGCGCTGATGGCGATGGTGGTGAACGCCGCGCTCGCCTTCGGGCTGATGCCGCTGATCGGCTGGCTGGCCCCGGCGGTGGCGGCCACCGTGGCGGCGTGGACGATGACCGGGCTGTTGTGGTGGGGCGCGCGCGGTTTCGGGCAGGCGGCGCAGCTTGACGCCAGGGCGCGGCGCGCGACGCCGCGGCTCGTGCTGGCCTCTGCGGTGATGGGCGTGGGCATCTGGGGGCTGGCCACGGCGCTGGCCGGGCCGCTTGGCGCAGATTGGCTGCGTTACGCGGCGCTTTTGGCCGTGGTCGTGGCAGGGGCCGGGCTTTATGCCGTGGCGGGACAGGTGCTTGGCGCCTTCCGGCTGGCCGATATCCGGGCGGGCCTCAGGCGGGGCCGGTAAGGCGCGCAGCGCCGCCGCGCCGGGGTGCGGGGGCGATGCGCGGCATGGCCGACTACCGCTGCCGCAACTTCACCAGCAACCGGTGCCAGCCGCCGGGGCTGACCACGAAAGACAGCATGAAGCCGGTGACGAAGCCCGACAGGTCCGCCACCACGTCGCCGTAGAACCCCTGCAACATCGCGAAAATCAGCTGGATCGCCAGAAGCGTCGCGATCAGCCCGAAGGCGCGATACCGGTTGCCGCCAGTCACTCCGAGGCTGACCCATTGCAGGAAGGAAAACGCCCCGATCAGGCCGTAAACTCCTGGGTAGCCACCGATCAGCGGGAACCGGCTGTCGAGCAGCAGCACGAAGGCCAGCCCGCCAACAAGCGCCGACAGCCAAAACACCGCAAGGAAGGCGGCGGCGGAAAACACCTCCGCCACCATCTTGCCGAGCGCGAGGATGAAGACGACCACGAAGGCGACATGCACGAACCCGCCATGAATGAAGGGATAAGTGACGAAGCGCGCCAGTTCGGCGGCGGGATATGTATTGTTGGCCCGCATCCATTCCCAGACCTGATCGAGCACCGCGTAATTCTGGATCGCGCCAAACCGCCAGCCGACCCCCTCCTGCCCGCCGAGCATCCCGGCCGTGGCCAGCTGAAACAGGATCTCCAGCCCGCCAAGGATCACGGCAAGCGCGATCACCACCGGAGGCAATCGATTGAAGGGGTTCTGGCTGTTGGCACTCATCTTCGCGGCGTCCTTCGGTTGACGGGCCTCATCCCCGTGGGTAAGCGAAGCGCGCGCGCTTGACCAGACGCCCTTTTCGCGCGCGGGGCCTTGAGGGATGAATGCGATGAGCGATGCCACTTTCACGCCACGGGTATTTTCCGGGATCCAGCCCTCGGGCGGGCTGACACTCGGCAACTACCTCGGGGCCATGAAACGCTTCGTCGACATGCAGGATGCCGGCACGCATGAGTGTGTCTACTGCATGGTCGATCTGCACGCGATCACCGTCTGGCAGGACCCCGCCGCGCTGACCCGTAACACGCGCGAACTTTGCGCCGGGTTCATCGCCGCCGGGATCGACCCGGAAAAGAGCATCCTCTTCAACCAGTCGCAGGTGTCCGAACACGCGCAACTGGCCTGGATCTTCAACTGTGTCGCGCGCATGGGCTGGATGGGGCGCATGACCCAATGGAAGGACAAGGCCGGCAAGAATGCCGAGGCGGCGTCGCTCGGCCTCTTTGCCTACCCGGCGCTGATGGCGGCCGATATCCTTGCCTATCACGCCACCCATGTGCCCGTGGGCGAGGACCAGAAGCAGCATCTCGAGCTGACCCGCGACATTGCCGCGAAGTTCAACCACGATTACGGCGTCGATTTCTTTCCGCTGCCCGACCCGGTGATCGAGGGCGCGGCGACGCGGGTGATGAATCTTCAGGACGGCACGAAGAAGATGTCGAAATCAGACCCCTCCGACCGCACCCGCATCAACATGACCGACGATGCCGACACCATCGCGCGCAAGATAAAGAAGGCCAGGACGGACCCAGACCCGTTGCCCGAAACGGTCGAGGGGCTGGAGCGCCGGCCCGAGGCGCGCAACCTCGTCAATATCTGGGCCGGGCTGGCGGATCTGAGCGTTGAAGACGTGGTGGCACAGAACGCGGGCAAGATGTTTGGCTATTTCAAGCAGGACCTCGCCGATCTGGCGGTCGCCAAGCTGGCGCCCATCTCGACCGAAATGGCCCGGCTGATGCAAGACCCCGACGAGATCGACCGCATCCTCGCCCGTGGGTCCGACCGCGCGCGCGACATCGCCGCGCCGATCCTGCGGCAGACGTTCGACATCATGGGGATCGTGCGCAACTGACACGCGCCGATGGCTGGCGGGCGGCGCGAAGGCCTGTCGACGGGCAGACCCGACTGCGCGCCTGCGCACGCCGGCCTTGCGGAAACTCCGACTGACGCGCTTTCGCGCGCAGGGTATGCTGTGCCAAAGCAACAGGAGTCCCCCATGTCCTACACCGCCGATCCCGGCCTGCGCGTCGGCCATGTTCACCTGAAGGTTTCCGACCTCGACCGGTCCATCGCCTTTTACCGCGACGTTCTGGGGCTGGAGGTGCAGCAGCGCCTTGGCTCCGGCGCAGCTTTCCTGTCGGCCGGCGGCTACCATCACCACCTTGGCCTCAATACATGGCAAAGCTGCGGCGGGTCGCATCCTCCCCGCGGTGCCACGGGCCTCTACCACGTGGCCTTCCTCTACCCGACCCGCGACGCGCTTGGCCGGGCGGTCGCGCGGGTCGTCGATCTTGGCGTTCCACTTGCGGGCGCCGCGGACCACGGGGTCAGCGAGGCGGTCTATTTCGACGACCCCGATGGCAACGGGGTCGAGCTCTACCGCGACCGCGCGCCCGAGGACTGGCCACGCGACGCAACCGGGGCCCTGGCGATGTCGAACGCGCCGCTGGACGTCGATGGCTTGATTTCGCAGGGGGCTCGGGCTAACTCGTTGCCGGCGTTAACCCGGTCTTAACGGGCACAGGCGCACATGGCACGGGGGGCTTACCCCCTGCCCCTTCAGGAACAGTCAAAAGAGGAGGCCGCATGACGACTGCGAAGACACACTCGACGCCTGTTCAGGCAAACAGTCAGGGGTCCACACCCAAACCCGAGGCGCCGGGGCGCCCGGTCTCGATGGGATACCAGCTCGGGTTTACGTCTGGACCTCTGACCTAAAACGACGCATGCTGGTCGCCTGAAGGAGGACAGTTCATGGCGACCGGCACCAATATCCGAACCTATTTCGAAGGCACATGGCACGAGGGCAACGTGCCGATCATGAACGCGGCCGACCACGGATCGTGGCTTGGCGGGACAGTGTTTGACGGGGCGCGGTATGCGCATGGCCTGGCGCCCGACCTGATGGCGCATTGCGCGCGGATCAACCGCTCCGCCAAAGCTCTGATGATGGAGCCGACGCACGCGGCGCAACAGATCTTCGATATCGTGTGGGAGGGCATCCGCCTCTACCCTGCTGAAACCCCGCTCTACATCCGCCCGATGTATTGGAGCATCGGCAACGGCGCGTCCGGCATCTTGCCTATCCCCGAGGAAACCGGCTTTGCCGTCTGTCTGGAGGAGATTCCGCTGCCGAAATCGGACGCGACGGTGCGGCTGGCGACGACGCGGTTCCGCCGCCCGGTGCTGGCCGACAACGTGACCAATGCCAAGGCGGGCTGCCTCTACCCCAACAACGCGCGCATGCTGGCCGAGGTGCGGGCCAAGGGCTACGACAACGCGCTGGTCGCCGACGCCATGGGCAATGTCGCCGAAAGCGCAACGGCCAATGTCTTCATCGTGAGGGACGGCGTGGTGCAGACCCCGATCCCCAACGGCACCTTCCTGTCGGGCATCACCCGCGCGCGGCATATGTCGAACCTCCGCGCGGCGGGCTACGAGGTGCAGGAAGTGGTGCTGACCTTCGACGATGTGCGTGCCGCCGATGAGGTCTTCCTGTCGGGCAACCTGACCAAGGTCACGCCAGTGGTGGAATTCGAGGGCACCCCCTACCAGGTCGGGCCGGTGACGAAAGCGGCCCTGCGGCTTTACTGGGACTGGGCGACGTCAGAAGGGTAGGCCTCGGCTCGGTCTCGCCCCGGCGCGCAAATCCGTTTGTTGCCTGCGCCGCGCGGCTCGGTCATGATACGCCCGGACAGGAGGGATCCAGCCATGCGCAAGTTTCTCGTCGTTCTCGACGATTCCAGCGAGTGCCTGAACGCGTTGCGCTTCGCGGCGATGCGCGCAGCCAACACCAAGGGCGGCGTGCAGATCCTGTCGGTCATTCCGCCCGACGAATTCAACCACTGGATCGGTGTGGGCGAAGTCATGCGCGCCGAGGCACGCGAACGGATCGAGGCACATTTCAACGTCTTCGCCAAGTGGATGCGCGACAAGCAGGGCGTCGACCCAGAACTTGTGATCCGCGAAGGCGAACCGATCGACGAGATCCTCGCCCAGGTAAGCGACGACCCCGACATCGGCGTGGTGGTGCTGGGCGCGGGCACGGGGCGCAAGGGTCCGGGACCGCTGGTCACGGCGCTGACGAAAGCCTCGGGCACGCTGCAAGTGCCGATGACCCTCGTGCCCGGCGATCTGTCGAAGGAGCAACTGGAAGCGATCACCTGATCAACTCGATTGGTGGAAAATGGGAATTGAGAGCATTGGAAGCGTTGGCGGATATGCAACAGGCGTCAACCTGGACCTGGCGTTCGACTTGGCGAGCATATGGCTTGCCAGCGCGCCAGCGATCCACCGAGAGCGGTTAGCATCGAACGTGTCGGGCACGATCACGGTCTTGGAACGTATGACGCTGTTGCCGTATGCTGGGATGAAGCCATTTGCCTGACTGAACCCTCAGATTTTATCAGGTAAGCAGAGGATAGCCTCATTCGTGTTTGGCACCTGACGAAAGGTTCCTGCGCGCCGCTTGCCACAGCCACCCGCCAAGGAGTCAAGGAGTCAAGGAGTCAAGGAGTCAGGGCCAGGATCGGGAAACTCGTGTCAGGCGGTCAACACAAGATTTGACTGTGCTTTTCAATGGGGCGATCTTGATCCGGGTGAATACTGGGAAACCAGCTGAACCGGACCAGACACGCAGTTTAGAATCGTTCCAAATCTTGACTTCCAGCGTCGAGAGCCGCATATCGAGAGCAAGCCGCGAAGGAGCCCGCCCCATGTTCATCCAGACCGAAGCCACCCCGAACCCCGCCACGCTGAAATTCCTGCCCGGACAACAGGTGCTGGAAACCGGGACCGCCGATTTCCCCTCGGCCGATACGGCCGTGCCCTCGCCACTGGCCAACCGCATCTTTGCCGTCAATGGTGTGGCGGGCGTGTTCCTCGGCACCGATTTCGTGACCGTGACCAAAGCGGACTCGGTGGAATGGGACCATGTCAAGCCGGCCATCCTTGGTGCGATCATGGAACATTTCCAGTCCGGCGCCCCGGTGATGGAAGGCGAAGGTGCCTCGGGGGGCCATGTCGCGCATGAGGACGGTGCAGATTCCGGAATCGTCGACCAGATCAAGGAGCTTCTGGACACCCGCGTGCGCCCCGCCGTGGCGCAGGACGGTGGCGACATCACCTTCCACGGTTTTGACCGCGGCATCGTCTACCTGCACATGCAAGGCGCCTGCGCCGGCTGCCCCTCCTCCACCATCACGCTGAAGATGGGAATCGAGAACCTGCTTCGCCACTACATCCCCGAGGTGATCGAGGTGCGTCCCGTTGCGGTCTGACCCGCTGATCCTTGCCTTCGACACATCGGCCGCGCATTGCGCGGCCGCTTTGCTGTCGGGCGATCGGGTGCTGGCGGAGGCACAGGAGGACATGGCCAGGGGGCAGGCCGAGCGGCTGATGCCGCTGGTGCGGCAGGTCATGGACCGGGGCGGCACCGCGTTGCCCGATCTGTCGGCCATCGGCGTCGGCACCGGACCGGGCAATTTCACCGGCATCCGGATCTCCGTGGCCGCCGCGCGCGGGCTGGCCTTGGCCCTCGGCATTCCAGCCGTCGGCGTATCGGGGCTGGACGCTCTGGCGCTTGGCCACGCAGGACCGGTTCTGGCCTGTCTCGATGCGCGGCGCGATCACGTCTACCTGCAACGCTTCGGTGCCGGTGTCTCGCGGGGGCCGGAGTTGGTTCCGCTCGTCGAAGCGCCGGATTGGGCCTGCGACGGGCTGAGCTGCGTCGGCCATGACGCCGACACACTGGCGGCGCGGCTTGGCGCCACCGCTGCCCCGGCACACCATCCGCTTGCCGTGGCCATCGCCCGAACCGCCGCGACCCGCTGGCAGGCGGGCGGGCCACGCCCGGCGCCGCTTTACCTGCGCAGCCCCGATGCCGCGCCGGCGCGTGACCGGGGTCCGGTCATGCTGTCATGACGCCCACGGCGCTGGCCCGGCTGCATGCCGCCTGCTTCACCACCCCCCGGCCGTGGACTGCCCTGGAATTCGCCGGGCTCCTCTCTGCGCCGGGATGTGAGATGATCACGGAGTCGGGTGGCTTTGCCCTGATCCGCAGCATCGCGGGCGAGGCAGAGCTTTTGACCATCGCCGTCGATCCCGCCGAGCGCCGCAACGGCATCGGCGCGCGCCTCGTGGCGCGGGCGCTGATCCGGGCGCAAGCGCAAGGGGCGGACACCTGCTTTCTGGAGGTCGCGGCACAGAACGCTGCCGCCATCGCGCTTTACCGATCCGCGGGCTTCACACAAACCGGCTGCCGGCCGGGGTATTATCGCCTGCCGGACGGGCAGCGGGTCGACGCGGCGGTCATGGCGCGGCCGCTGGGTCCTTCCGCCGCCACCTGACGCGAGAATACGGTTGACCAAGCGCATTGCCTTTGCCCTTATTCGCGCAGGGATCGGATGCCCCATGTCCGAGACAGGTGCGCCATGCAAGGATCGCCCTGCCCATAAACAACCGGGAGACACATGACATGACACTTTTCACCAAGCTGTCCGGCGCTGCCGCCGCATTGGCGATTTCCGCCACCGGCGCATTGGCCGATCCGGCGATCATCTTCGACCTTGGCGGCAAGTTCGACCGCTCGTTCAACGAGGCCGCCTATGCCGGCGCCGAACGCTGGGCCGAGGAAACCGGCGGCTCCTACCGCGAGATAGAGCTTCAGTCCGACGCGCAGCGCGAACAGGCGATGCGCCGCCTTGCCGAGGCCGGCGCCAACCCCGTCGTGATGGCGGGCTTCAGTCAGGCCTCCTCGCTTGAGGTTGTCGCCCCGGATTATCCCGACACCACCTTCGTGATCATCGACGGCGTTGTCGATGCACCGAACGTGCGGTCGGTGATCTTCCGCGAGGAACAGGGGTCCTACCTCGTCGGCATGCTGGCGGCGATGGCGTCCGAGTCCGGGACCGTCGGCTTCGTGGGCGGCATGGACATCCCGCTGATCTCGCGCTTCGGCTGCGGCTACGCGCAAGGCGTGCGCGCGGTGAACCCCGATGCCACCATCATCCAGAACATGACCGGGACCACACCCGCAGCGTGGAACGACCCGGTGCGCGGCGGTGAACTGACCCGCGCCCAGATCAGCCGTGGCGCCGACGTGGTCTTTGCCGCAGCGGGCGGCACCGGGCTTGGCGTGCTTCAGACCGCCGCCGATGAGGATATCCTCGGTATCGGCGTCGATTCGAACCAGAACTACCTGCATCCGGGCGAGGTTCTGACCTCGATGGTCAAGCGCGTCGACGTGGCCGTCTATGATGCGTTCTCCAGCCCGGTGGGCGAGATCGAGACCGGCGTTCACTTCTTCGGACTGGCCGAGGACGGCGTTGGCTATGCGCTGGACGAGTTCAACGCAAGCCTGATCTCTGAGGAAATGATGGCAGAGGTCGAGGCCGCGCGCGGCGCGATCATCGCCGGCGAAATCTCGGTCCACAACTATTCCGAGGATGGCAGCTGCCCGGTGGAATGATGTGATCCCCGCCTGAAAACGTCTGGAACGGGCCGTCGCCACTGGCGGCCCATTCCATTTTCCGAGGCAAGGCTTCTGGACAGATGACAAGGCTTTGGCCAAAGTCGCCCGACCAAACTGGACCAAAAGCGCACCGGACGACGAAAATCCTGCTCCGCGACGGGGAAACGACGATGACACAGACAGCTTCCGGGGCCGAGCCCTATGCCATCGAACTCAGGGGCATATCGAAGGCGTTTGGCCCGGTGCAAGCGAACAAGGACATTTCCCTGCGGGTCAGGAAGGGAACGATACACGGTATCGTGGGCGAGAACGGCGCCGGAAAATCAACGCTGATGTCGATCCTCTACGGCTTTTACAAGGCCGACGCGGGCGAGATCTTCATCAACGGCAACCTGACCCATATCCCCGACAGCCAAGCCGCGATTCGCGCCGGCATCGGTATGGTGCACCAACACTTCAAACTGGTGGAAAACTTCACCGTTGTCGAAAACGTGATCCTCGGGGCCGAGGACGGGGCGATGCTGCAACCTTCGGTCGCCAAGGCGCGCAAACTGCTGAAACAACTGGCCGAGGAATACCAGCTGCATGTCGACCCGGACGCGGTGGTCGAGGATCTGAGCGTCGGCCACGCGCAGCGGGTGGAGATCCTGAAACAGCTTTACCGGCAGGCCGATATCCTGATCCTCGATGAACCGACCGGCGTTCTGACCCCGTCCGAAGCCGACCACTTCTTTCGCATCCTCGAAGGGTTGAAGGCCGAGGGCAAGACGATCATCCTGATCACCCACAAGCTGCGCGAGATCATGGAAGTGACCGACACGGTCAGCGTGATGCGCCGCGGCGAGATGACCGACACGGTGCCGACCGCCTCGACCTCGCCCGATCAACTTGCCGAAATGATGGTGGGCCGTAAGGTCCTGCTGCGGGTGGACAAGCAACCCGCGCGCCCCGGCAAGGTTGTTGTCGATGTGCGCAACCTGTCGGTCATCGACGAGCAGAATGTCGAGCGGCTGAAAGATGTGTCGCTGTCGATCCGGGGCGGGGAGATCCTTGGCATCGCGGGGGTCGCGGGCAACGGGCAGTCTGAATTGCTGCATGTGCTGGGCGGCATGATCGCGGCGACACGCGGCACGATCGACATCAACGGCACCCCCATCGACCTGACCGGCCAACACTCCGACGGGCAAAGTCGCCGCGCGCGGGGCATTTCACACGTTCCCGAGGACCGGCAGCGCGAAGGGCTGATCATGCCGTTCATGGCGTGGGAAAACATGGCCTTCGGGTATCACAACGACCCGGCGTACCAGCTCAACCGCCTGCTGATGGACAATGCGATGCTGAAGCGGATCACAGCGGAGCGCCTGAAAGGCTACGACGTGCGCCCACCGAACCCGGTTCTGGCGGCGCAGAATTTTTCCGGCGGCAACCAGCAGAAACTGGTTGTCGCCCGCGAGATCGAGCGCAACCCTGACCTGCTTCTGGTCGGCCAACCGACGCGCGGCGTCGATATCGGCGCGATAGAGTTCATCCACAAGCAGATCATCGCGCTGCGCGATCAGGGCAAGGCGATCCTGCTGGTCTCGGTGGAGCTCGATGAAATCCTTGGACTGTCGGATCGGATCGCGGTGATGTTCGACGGCAGGATCATGGGCGAACGCCTGCCGGATGAGACCAACGAACGCGAACTCGGCTTGCTGATGGCAGGCGTCAGTGAAGAAAAGGGGGCGGCGTGATGCCGGATGCCGCGAATACCCGCCTGGCCGGGCTGATGGTCAATCTGGCACTCGTCATCGTTGCGGCGGCGGTCATCTATCTTGGTCTGCGTTGGATGACCGCCGGGGTCGAGGCCCTGATCGCTCCGGCAACACCCGGACGCGACGAAAGCTGGCCGCTCTGGGCGCAGGTCGCGCAACTTGTCTACCTGATCCTTTCCAGCGTGCTGGCCATCGGGGTGATGGCGCTGCTGGTGTTTTTCCGCGCACCGGATCTGCGCGATGCAGTCCTCGTTCCGGCAACCTCCATTGCGCTCGCGATCATCGTGACCGCACTTGTGATCATCGCCATCGGGGAAAGCCCGCTTCAGGCGACGCAGGTGATGGTGCGCGGTGCTATCGGGTCCGGCTACGGTTGGGGCTACACGCTGTTCTACGCCACCAATTTCATCTTCACCGGGCTGGCTGTCGCCGTCGCCTTCCACGCCAGAATGTTCAATATCGGTGGCGAGGGGCAGGCCGCGATCGGCGGGCTGGGCGTTGCCATCGTCTGCCTGTCGGTGCCGTTGCCACATTGGAGCATCGCGCTTCTGGCCGCCACCATCGGTGCCGCTGTTTTCGGCGCGGCATGGGCGGCGATCCCCGCGTATTTACAGGCCAGGCGGGGCAGCCACATCGTGATCACCACGATCATGTTCAACTTCATCGCTTCGGCGCTGCTGGTCTACCTGCTGGTCAACGTGTTCCGCGTGCCGGGGTCGATGGCGCCCGAAACCGCCCGCTTTGCCGAAGCGACGCGCCTGCCGTCCGCCCATGACATCGCGCCATGGCTGGGCTTCCGGCCCTCCACCCCGCTGAACGTATCGTTCCTTGTTGCCCTTGCGGCCTGCGTCGGCGTCTGGTTGCTGATCTGGAAAAGCCGCCTCGGCTATGAAATCCGCGCTTTCGGCCATTCGCAAACCGGCGCCGTCTATGCCGGCATCCATCCGGTCCGCATCATCATGCTGTCGATGCTGATTTCCGGCGGTCTGTCCGGGATGATGGCGCTCAATGCGGTGATGGGCGAGGCCGAGCGGCTGGTGCTCGACCCCGTGCAAGGCGCGGGCTTCGTCGGTATCGCGGTGGCTTTGATGGGCCGCTCACATCCCCTTGGCGTGTTTCTTGCCGCGCTTCTCTTCGGGATGCTCTACCAGGGCGGAGCGGAGCTTGAGTTCGAGATGCCCGCGATCAGCCGTGAAATGCTGCTGGTCATTCAGGCGCTGGTCATCCTCTTTACCGGGGCGCTCGACAACATGGTGCGCGCGCCCATCGACCGGCTGTTCCTGTACTTGCGGAAAGGAAGCTGAGCCATGGACCTGTCCACACTTTTTTTGCTTCTCGATAGCTCGGTCCGGCTTGCGACACCGCTGCTGTTGGCCTGCCTTGCGGGCCTGTTTTCCGAGCGGGCGGGCATCATCGACATCGGGCTGGAAGGCAAACTGCTGATCGCGGCGTTCTTCTCCGCCTCCGCCGCCGCCTATACCGGCAATGTCTGGCTGGGCCTTCTGGCCGGGATCGCCGCGTCGATGGTCTTTTCCGGGCTGCATGGGCTGGCGTCGATCACCTTTCAGGGCAATCAGCTGATTTCCGGGGTGGCACTCAACTTTCTCGCCGCCGGGATGACGGTGGTGATCGGCGAAAGCTGGTTCGCCCTTGGCGGCCGCACCCCGCAACTGGAAGGTGCCGCCCGGTTCCAGAACATCACCCTGCCCTTCGCGGAAGAAGCTCAGGGCGTCCCGTTCATCGGGCCGCTCTACCACGATCTGATTTCCGGGCACTCGATCCTTGTCTATGTTGCCCTTCTCATGGTGCCGCTGACGTGGTGGGTGCTGTTCCGCACCCGATTCGGCCTGCGCCTGCGCGCGGTTGGGGAAAACCCTGCGGCAGTCGACACCGCCGGGGTATCGGTCACCGGCATGCGGTTCACGGCGGTATTGATCGCGGGCGTTCTGTGCGGGATCGCCGGAGCCTACCTTGCCACCGGGCTTTCGGCGGGGTTCGTGAAGGATATGAGCGCAGGGCGCGGCTTCATCGCCCTCGCCGCGCTGATCTTTGCCAAGTGGCGGCCCTGGTATGCGCTGATGGCATGCCTGCTGTTCGGCCTGCTCGACGCCACCGGGAGCCTGTTCCAGAACATCCGCATCCTTGGAGTCGCGGTTCCGGTACAGTTCATGCAGGCCCTGCCCTATATCCTGACCGTGGTGATCCTCGCGGGCTTCGTTGGCAGGGCGATTCCGCCGAAAGCCGGCGGCGTGCCATATGTGAAGGAGCAGTGACAGCGGGCGCGCAAGGACGCGCGGCACTGGACGTGGCGCGGCAACTGATTCAGTATGATTCGAAACCCGCTGTTCCGATCTGTCGCACCCCGTCATCCCGGCGCGCTCTGGCCTTCACACCCGTGATGACAGTAAGACGACGCCAATCCCGGAGGTCATAGCCGTACTATGCTTGTCTACCTTCCCATCGCAGAGGTCAGCGTCAACGCGTTCCTTCTGCTTGGGCTGGGTGGCCTTGTCGGACTCCTTTCGGGAATGTTCGGGGTGGGCGGCGGTTTCCTTCTGACGCCGCTTCTGTTCTTCATCGGAATCCCGCCCGCCGTCGCGGTTGCGACCGGCGCCAATCAGATCGTGGCCTCTTCTTTTTCCGGGGTTCTGGCGCATCTCAAGCGCAAGACAGTGGACCTGAAAATGGGGGTCGTGCTGTTGATCGGGGGCCTTGTCGGGGCGGCGCTCGGGGTGCAGGTCTTCAACATGCTGCGCGCGATGGGGCAGGTCGATCTGCTGGTGCGGCTGTGCTACGTCGTCTTTCTTGGGATCATCGGCGCGCTGATGTTCGCCGAAAGCCTGCGCGCCATCCATCGCAGCCGACAGGCCGGTGGCAGCCTGCCGCCACGCCGCCATCACCGGGGCTGGATCCACGCACTGCCCTTCAAGATGCGATTCCGCACCTCGGGGCTGTACCTGTCAGTTATCCCGCCGCTTCTGGTCGGTTTGGCGGTCGGGGTACTCTCGGCGATCATGGGGGTCGGGGGCGGTTTCATCATGGTGCCGGCGATGATCTACCTGCTGGGCATGCCGACCAAGGTCGTTATCGGAACATCGCTGTTCCAGATCATCTTCGTCGCCGCCTTCGCCACGCTTTTGCATGCCACCACGAACTTCACCGTCGACATGGTGCTGGCCCTGCTGCTGCTGGTCGGCGGCGTGATCGGGGCGCAGATCGGGACGCGGCTCGGCGTCAAGCTGAAGGCGGAATACCTGCGCGTCCTGCTGGCGACCCTGGTGCTGGCGGTCTGCGGAAAGCTGGCGACGGAATTGCTGTTGCAACCGGTTGAACTGTTCACCCTCGGCGCAGCAGGTGGCTATTGAAACGGCTCCTCTTCATACTGGCGCTTGCACTGCTGCCTGTCACCGCCAGCGGCGAGGAAGAGGTCCTCGCAAGCCTGAGCCAGAATGACGTCGCGATCACCGCGAATTTCAACGGCTCCGAGATCCTGATCTTCGGCGCGGTGCAACGCTTCACCCCACTGCCCACGACCGGCCAGATGCAGGTGATCATTACCATAGAAGGCCCCGACCGGCCGCTGACCGTGCGCCAAAAGGAACGCCAATACGGCATCTGGATGAACACCGAGGCGGTGGAGGTCGACGCCGCGCCCACCTTCTACGCCGTGGCCACCACCGGCCCGTTCGAAGAGGTCGTCACCCATACCGAGGATCTGCGCCACCGGATTTCGATCCCCCGCGCGATCCGCGCCGTCGATGCCGGGACCGAGCATCCGGAGGATTTCACCCAAGCCGTGGTGCGAATCCGGACCGCGGCGGAGCTTTACCAGATGCTCGAGGGCGCGGTTACGCTGCGCAACGAAACGCTTTTCAACACGTCTTTCCGGTTGCCCGCCAACCTGACAGAGGGCGATTACGTGGCGCGCATCTTCCTGACCCGCAACCGCGAGGTCGTGGCCTCCTACCAGACCGATATCACGGTGCGCAAAGTCGGGCTGGAACGGTTGATCTACACGCTTGCCCATGAGCGCCCGCTGGCCTACGGGCTGTTGTCGCTGGCGATTGCAATCATAGCAGGCTGGGGGGCCTCGGCTGTGTTTCGCTACATCCGCACCGGGGGGTAATCCATGCAGACCATCGACACGATCGCGGCGTTGGAGGCGCTGTACGACGCGCCGGTCCCCGCGTCGCTGACCAAGGTCACCACCCGAATGACGCCGCTTTACCGCCGGTGGATCGAAGCCGCACGGTTTGTCGTGCTGTCCACGGTTGGCCCCGAGGGTACCGATGGCACCCCGCGCGGCGACAATGGCCCGGTGGTGCGGGTGGTGGATGACAGCACGCTCTGGCTGCCGGACTGGCGTGGCAACAACCGCATCGACTCGCTTCGAAATATCGTGCGCGACGGTCGGGTCAGCCTGATGTTCATGGTGCCCGGATCACAGACCGTTGTGCGGGTGAACGGGCGCGCGGTGGTGACGGCGGACACGGACGTAACCGGCAGCTTTGAGCAACGTGGCATGCACCCCAGAACGGTAATCGTGGTGACGCTGGACGAGATCTATTTCCAATGCGCCAAGGCGATCCTGCGGTCAGGACTGTGGACCCGTGGTGACGACAGCGCCGCTGTGCCGACGGCGGGGCAATTCTTGAAGGAACAGGATCAGGGGTTCGATGCGGAAGCCTATGATGCGACCTATCCCGAATATGCCAGGTCGCGCATGTGGTGACGGCGGAAGGATCGCCACCCGCGCTTGCCCCCGTTCCGACGTTTTCCCCTGCTCATCCTGCGTCCTCCGCTTCCAGTGTCAGCGGGGCCACCGGCACCGAAAGGTCATCGGTGCCAAGCGCCGCCTGCGGTTTCGACAGCATGTAGCGCGTAATCCAGATCAGCCGTTCCTCCGCCCGCGTGATCGCCACATAGGCCAGCCGCTTCCACATCGCCTGCCCGGCTTCCATCCGGCCGGTGCGGCTGGCGGCGTAGATATCGGGCGAGAACACCTGCACATCGCGCCATTGCGACCCTTGCGCCTTGTGGATCGTCACCGCCGCCCCGTGCAGGAAGGTCGCGCCCATCCGTGCAGCATAGGGAATGAAGGGCTCCTCCTCGTCCGGCTTCTCGATCTTGACGATGGAGGCGGCGGAGAGTTGCGGGCTATCGGCGCCAACGACGTGCAGCCGCGAGAAGCCGGGCTTGCGGCCAGGGCCCATGTAGACCACCTGCGCTCCCTTGATCAGGCCCCGCGCCTCCAGGTCGATCCGCTTCTTGCGGTGCTTCACAGGCAGTTCGATGCCATCACAGATCAGCGGCTCACCGGGCAGCAGCGCATCCTCCGGCGCAGCGTGGGCAAGCCGGAAGGCCCGGATCAGCCGGATCCTTGTCGCATTGCGCCAGACCAAGACCGGGCTCCTCGCCATCAGGTCGCTATCGGCACGCGGCGCTATGACAACGCGCGGGTCGCGCCGCGCGGCGTCTTCCACCATCCGCTCGAAATCGGCAAACTCGAGGCCGGGATCGCTTAGCGCATGGGCAAGATCAAGGATGGGATTGTCCGCCTCCTGCCGATGGATGCGGCCCAGGCGCAGTTGAGCGGGCGCCGCCAGCTTGTCGAACACCATCTCACCCGACTGCCCCACCGGGGCAAGCTGCGCCGGATCGCCGAACAGAACCAGCATCGGGAAAATCTCGCGCAGGTCGTCGAATTGTTTCTGATCGAGCATCGAACTTTCGTCGACGAACCCGATATCCAGCGGATCATCGCGCCGCTTCCAGCCGGTGATGAAATCCGATCCACGCAGCCCCGCCGAGGCGAGCGCGGCCGGCACCGACTTGTGAATCTCGTAGACGGCCTTGGCCCGGTCCAGCGCCGCATCGGTCAGCGCCGCGATCTCGGGCCGCTCGCCTTGCCCGGCCAGCCATTCGGCAACCTTCTCGTATTCCGGGTCATAGACAGGCGTGTAGAGAATGCGGTGAATGGTGGTCGCAGGCACCCCCCGGCGCCGCAAGACACTGGCCGCCTTGTTGGTCGGCGCCAACACGGCCAGTGTGCGCCGCTCCTTGCGCCGCTTGCCTTCCCAATCGCCGGAAACAAGCTCCACCCCCGCCGCCTCCAGCGCCTTCACAAGCGCGGCCAGCAGCATGGTCTTGCCGCTGCCGGCCTTGCCGATCACCGCCATCACCTGCGCCTTTCCGTCGGTGGCGGGCACCAGCGTCTCGGCGTCCAGGTCCACGCCCATGGCGCACAGCGCCTCTGCCAGACGGTCATGCGCTTCGGCCTGGTCCTCGGAAAATATGATGGGCTGCCTTGACATGCCCGCAATCTAGGCAAAGCCACCGGCTGGCACCACGCGAAAACACCTTTCGGTTTTCAGCTTGGCAAAAATACCTCCGCCGGAGGCCCACCGCAGCGACCGCGAAAGCGGGCGCAATTCCCGCCCGTCAAAGAAAAACGCCCCGGGGCTCCTCCTTCCCCGAGGCGTCTCGCTTGAGGACCTGGACCGGTCAGGCGGTCGGCCCGGCCTCCAGCACATCCTCCAGCGTGGTCAGCCCGGTGCGCGGGGCCTGCACCAGCACCGACATGTTGCCCGGCTTGTGCTGGTTGCGATACATTTTCATATGCGCCGCCGGAAGCTCGGCCCAAGGAAACACCTCGGACATGCAGGGGTCGAGGCGGCGCTCGCACATCAGCTTGTTGGCCGCCGCCGCCTGCTTGAGATGCGCGAAATGGCTGCCCTGCAACCGCTTCTGGTGCATCCACATGTAGCGCACGTCGAAGGTGCAGTTGAACCCGGAGGTGCCGGCGCAGATCACGACCATGCCACCCTTCTTGCAGACCAGCGAAGAAACCGGGAACGTCGCCTCGCCGGGATGCTCGAAGACAATATCGACATTGTTGCCCTTGCCGGTAATGTCCCAGATCGCCTTGCCGAACTTGCGCGCTTCCGTGAACCAGGCGGCGTATTCGGGCGTGTTCACCGTCGGAAGCTGCCCCCAGCAATCGAAATCCTTGCGGTTGATCACCCCCTTGGCGCCGAGATCCATCACGAACTGGCGCTTGCCCTCGTCCGAGATCACGCCGATCGCGTTCGCGCCGGCGGTGTTGATCAGCTGGATCGCGTACGACCCGAGGCCCCCCGACGCACCCCAGACCAGCACGTTCTGGCCGGGTTTCAGCTCATGCGGATGGTGGCCGAACAGCATCCGATAGGCGGTGGCCAGCGTCAGAGTGTAGCAAGCGCTCTCTTCCCATGTCAGGTGCTTGGGGCGCGGCATCAATTGCTGCGCCTGCACTATGGTGAACTGCGCGAAAGACCCATCCGGTGTCTCGTAGCCCCAGATCCGCTGCGAGGGCGAGTACATCGGGTCGCCGCCGTTGCATTCCTCGTCGTCACCATCGTCCTGGTTGCAATGGATCACGACCTCGTCACCGACCTTCCAGCGGGTAACCTTGTCACCCACCGCCCAGACGATCCCTGCCGCATCCGACCCGGCGATATGATAGGGCGCGCCATGGCCGTCGAAGGGCGAGATCGGCACGCCGAGTCCAGCCCAGACCCCGTTGTAATTCACGCCCGCTGCCATCACCAGGACCACCACTTCATGGCTGTCAGGTCTCGGGACGTCGACCACTTCCAACTTGAAGGCCGTGTCGGGCTCGCCATGGCGTTCACGGCGGATGGCCCAAGCATACATCTGCTTGGGCAGATATCCCATCGGCGGGATCTCCCCCATCTCGTAGAGGTCTTTTTCGGGCGCATCGTAGCTGGCGATCGCGGGGTTGCTGTCCAGGGCCATCAGCTCCTCCTGGGTCTATATTCTGCAGCGCGGAATTATTTCGAGCGCGTGCAGCAAGACCTAAAGATGGCTGCGCAACTATGCAACAGTAAATTGGCTATTTTAAGAAATATTATGTCGCAGAGAGATTTTCTTGCGCCGATGGCGGCCCAAAATCCCCCAGAACTGGCGCAACAGAGCGGGCGTAGAAGGCCATGAGCGCCGCGCCTTCCTCCGTCAGATCAAAGGAATCCCCCTGCATGTGCAGAATTTTCCGCCCTTCCAGCGTCTTCAGGACCGCTTCGATCGTGTAGTCGAACGTCCGTATCGGCAGAAAAACCGGTGCCCCCGCCGCCAGTGCTGCCTCGAACCGCGCCTCGATGGCCGGCAAGAGCGCCTCCTGGCTGCGGATGCCCGACGCGATGGCGTGGGCGATCACCGGGAACGGCACCACCGGCATCACCTTGCCGATCCGCGCCATCAATTGGTCGCCCAGAACCCCCGCCTCGCTGTCATGGTCGCGCACGAAATCCGACAGGCTCATCGGTTCGCCGAAACTGACCGCGGCCATGCCGTAGCGCGTGGGCTGGAATGTCAGCTTTTGCCAGATCAGCAACCGCAGGTAACGAAAGATCGGCTTCAGCGAAAACCGCCCGCCCTGCCGCTTGTCCGCGTTGATCAGGGCCCGGTCCTCCATCACCCGGTCATAGTTGATCGCCACCGGGACGAAAACAACATCGCGGCTTTGCCCCGGCGTGAAGCCGTCGATGATGTAGGACAACAGCCCCAGTTTCGCATCGCGCAGGGCGCCGCTGCGGCTCAGGCTGCCTTCCGGAAACACCGCTTGCGTCACCCCCGCCTCGGTCGCCATCTGCACGTAGCGCGCCAGCACCTTGCGGTAGAGCGGGTTGTTGTGGCGCCGCCGGATGAAATAGCCGCCAAGCGCCCGGATCAGTGGCTGCAACGGCCAGACCCGCGCCCATTCGCCCACTGCGTAGGCAAGGGCCGAGCGGTCCGCCGCCAGCCATGTGACCAGCACGTAATCCATGTTCGAGCGGTGGTTCATCACGAAGACGACCGTCTTGTCGCTGCCGATCGCCTCCAGCGCAGCGTTGTTTTGCGCGCCCACCTGCACCTTGTAGAGCGTGCGCGACAGGAACCGCGCGGCCCGGATCGCAAAGGCGAAATAGGTGAAGGCGGAAAAGGACGGCACGATTTCGCGGGCGTATTTCTCGGCCTGCTGCGCGACCACATCCTCGCGGATGCCATGTTCGCGCGAATAGTCCAGCACCGCCTGCGCGACTGCGGGATCATAGCGCAGCCGCAGGATCGTGTCGTTGCGATGGGCCAGCTTGAACGGCTGGATCGGAATGGCAAGCCGCTTGTTCAACCGCTCCACCGCGCGTTCAAGCCGCCGCCGCAAATACCAGCGAACCGACGGCATCAACACCCGGTCCAGCGCCGTGACCGCCGCGAAGACCAGCACAAGAATCAGCGCCCAGGCCGGGATTTCGATCATCGTTGTCATCCGCGCGACGGTGGCAGGAAATACAGGCCGCTTCAATCGCAACGCGCTTGCTGCGGACGGGTTGACCGGGGCATGGGCAGGACGGCTACACTACCGTCGAAAGGAGGCCCATATGCCCAAACCCGATCTTGACAGCGCCTATGCCCTTTCCGGTACCGAGGAAGCCCGCGACTTCTACAAGGACTGGGCCACGGACTACGACAGGGACTTTGCCGAGGCGCGCGGCTATCGCTCCCCGTCCGAGGTGGCGCGCGTGTTCCGCGCTGCGGCGCGGGGCGACGAACCGGTGCTCGATGTCGGTGCCGGTACCGGCCTGATCGGGCAGGCTATGGCCGGGGTGGAGATCGACGCGCTCGACCTCTCGCCCGAGATGTTGGCGGTCGCCAGAAGGAAGGGGGTTTACCGCGATCTCATCGCCGCCGACCTGACCGGCCCGCTCGCCCTGCCCGACGGCGCCTATGGCGGCGTGGTGTCTGCCGGCACTTTCACCCATGGCCATGTCGGCCCGGCCTGCCTGCCCGAATTGCTACGCATCACCCGGCCCGGCGCGCTTTTCGTCTGCACCGTGGTGCCGGAAGTCTACGACAGCGCCGGCTTCGGATCCTCCCTCGCGCTTCTGGTGGCGCAGGGTCGGATCACCCCGGTGCGATTCGATGACTTCGCCATTTACGATCACGCCGACGACGCCCACGCTGATGCACGCGGCCTGATCATGACGTTTCGCCGCCTCTGACGCGCCATTCGCAGGCGCAGAAACTCCGCGCGGCATGTTTTCACGCCTCGCCGCGATGCAGCGAGTTGACGGGGTATTAAAGTTCCAGATATATCCGTCCTGACGAAATAAGATTACCAATCCGGATTTGGAGACCCCATGACCGAGACACGCCCCGCAGAGTCACCGGCCACACCCAAACCTGACCGCCCGTGGCTGATCCGTACCTATGCCGGCCATTCGACCGCCAAGGCCTCCAACGCGCTTTACCGGTCGAACCTTACCAAGGGGCAAACCGGGCTTTCGGTGGCCTTCGACCTGCCGACGCAGACGGGCTATGACAGCGACCATGACCTCGCGCGCGGCGAGGTCGGCAAGGTCGGCGTCCCGGTCTGTCACCTCGGCGACATGCGGGCGCTCTTCGACGGGATTCCGCTCGACCAGATGAACACCTCGATGACGATCAACGCGACCGCGCCGTGGCTGCTGTCGCTCTATATCGCGGTCGCGGAGGAACAGGGCGCGGATATCGCGGCACTTCAGGGCACGGTGCAAAACGACCTGATCAAGGAATACCTCAGCCGCGGCACCTATGTCTGCCCGCCGGATCCGTCGTTGCGAATGATCGCGGACGTGGCGGAGTATTGCTATACAAACGTGCCAAAATGGAACCCGATGAACGTGTGTTCCTACCACTTGCAAGAGGCCGGCGCGACACCGGAACAGGAACTCGCCTTCGCCCTTGCCACCGGCATCGCGGTTCTTGACGCGTTGCAACCGCGGGTTCCGGCGGAGGATTTCCCGAAACTCGTGGGGCGCATTTCGTTCTTCGTCAATGCCGGCATTCGGTTCGTGACCGAGATGTGCAAGATGCGCGCTTTCGTCGATCTGTGGGACGAGATCTGCCGCGACCGCTATGGCGTCGAGGATCCGAAATACCGCCGCTTTCGCTATGGCGTGCAGGTCAATTCGCTTGGCCTGACCGAACAGCAGCCGGAAAACAACGTCTACCGCATCCTGATCGAGATGCTGGCGGTCACACTTTCGAAAAAGGCACGCGCCCGCGCGGTGCAATTGCCCGCCTGGAACGAGGCGCTCGGCCTGCCCCGGCCCTGGGATCAACAATGGTCGATGCGGATGCAGCAGATCATGGCCTATGAAACCGACCTTCTGGAATACGGCGACCTGTTCGACGGCAATCCGGTGGTCGATGCCAAGGTCGAAGCGCTGAAAGAGGGCGCCCGCGCGGAATTGGCCAATCTCGAGTCCATGGGCGGCGCGATTGCGGCGATCGACTACATGAAAGGGCGATTGGTGGACTCGAACGCCGACAGGCTGACCCGGATCGAGCGCGGCGAAACCGTGGTCGTCGGCGTCAACAGGTTCACCGAGGGGGAGCCTTCGCCGTTGATGGGCGAGGATGGCGGGATCATGGTGGTTGACCCGAAGGTGGAAGCCGAGCAGGTCGCCCGGCTCGATGCCTGGCGGGACGCGCGCGACGATGCCGCCGTGAAAACCGCGCTGGAAGCGCTGCGTCGCGCCGCGCGCGCCGGCGACAACATCATGCCCGCCTCCATCGCCGCCGCAAAGGTCGGGGTCACGACCGGCGAATGGGCCGGTGTGATGCGGCAGGTGCACGGCGAATATCGTGGCCCCACGGGGGTTTCACGCGCCGTGTCCAACAAGACCGAGGGACTGGAGGATATCCGCGACGCGGTCGAGGCGGTCAGCCAAAAACTCGGCCGGCGTTTGAAATTCCTTATCGGCAAGCCCGGCCTTGACGGGCACTCCAACGGTGCCGAGCAGATCGCTTTCCGCGCCCGCGATTGCGGCATGGAAATCGCGTATGAGGGCATCCGACTGACCCCGCAGCACATCGTCGAGGCCGCGAAAGCGGAGGCCCCGCACGCCCTTGGCCTGTCGATCCTGTCGGGCAGTCATGTGTCGCTGATCCGCGAGGTGATGGAGAGGCTGCAAGCCGAAGGGCTGGATCATATTCCGGTGATCGTCGGGGGCATCATTCCAGACGATGACGCGCAGTATTTGAAATCCCTTGGCGTTGCGCGGGTCTACACACCCAAGGATTTCAAGTTGAACCGAATCATGATGGACATTGTGGAACTGGTCGAGCCGCACCCTGCGGCAGCCGAATAGCAATGAACCATTGACCGAATGGAAGAGAAACCGCCGATTGCATCGGCGGTTTTCAATATTCTGCACCTGTACTTTTAGACAGGTCGCGATATTTAATATTGAAAGATCATTTTTTTGATTTTAACAGAATGCCCATCCAGAAACGGGAGAAGAATAATGACAATCGACCTTGATTCGATGTCGCGGAATGAATTGATGGCGCTCAAGAAGAAGGTGGATAAGGCCCTTGCCAGCTTTGAGAAGCGTCAGCGCGAAGCAGCCCTTGCAGCGGCGCAAAAGGCAGCGCAGGAACACGGATTTTCGCTCGACGAGATCATGGGACGAAAATCGGCGGCCAAGACGTCAGTTCCAAAATACCGAAACCCGGAAAACCCGACACAAACCTGGACCGGCCGCGGCCGCCAGCCCGCTTGGTACAAGCAAGCAATCGAATCCGGAAAGCAGCCCGCCGATCTCGAAATCTGAACGCATCCGCTTTTTCAATGCCCATGGCTCGCCCCACGATTTCAAGCGATCGAGCCACGAAGTCTTGTGCCGGTCAGCGGGTCCTTTTCTCTTTCAGGGTCCACGCGCCTGATGCATGATCGCTGGACAGGACACGAGAGGCCACCATGTCAATCCATATCGCTGCAAAGCCCGGTGAAATCGCAGAAACCGTCCTGATGCCCGGCGATCCGCTTCGGGCGAAGTGGGCGGCGGAAACCTTTCTGGAGAATCCCGTTTGCGTGAATGAAACGCGCGGCATGCTGGGGTTCACCGGCACGTGGCGCAACAACCGGGTCACGATTCACGGCTCCGGCATGGGGATGCCCAGCCTCTCGATCTACGTCAATGAACTGATCCGCGATTATGGCGCCAAGACGCTGATCCGCATCGGATCGGCCGGCGCGATGCAGCCCGATGTCGGATTGCGTGACGTGGTCCTGGCGATGACCGCCTCGACCCTGTCTACCCCGTCGCGCGGGATTTTCCGCGACCTGAACTTCGCCCCTTGCGCCGATTTCGGCCTGTTGCAGGCGGCCCATGCGGCAGCAAAGGGGCGCGACTGCGCGTGCCATGTCGGCGGCATCTATTCCTCGGACGTGTTCTACGACGAACGCCCGGACCTGAACGAGCAGATGACACGCCACGGGGTTCTGGCGGTGGAAATGGAAGCGGCAGAGCTTTACAACCTCGCCGCGCGCCACGGCGCCCGGGCGCTCGCGGTGCTGACGATCTCCGACCACTTGCTGACGCATGAGGCGCTGCCGCCCGAGGACCGCCAGTCCAGCTTTGCCGCGATGGTGGAGATCGCGCTGGAAGCCGCCTTCGCCTGACGCGCTCAGCGCCCGTGGCTGCGGTCGTAGCCGTTTACCGGCGACGGGATCCAGTCCGGGGTCAGGTCGGTGTCGAACACCTCCACAAGCAGCGGGAAACAGGCCGCGGTGTCAGAGGAATGCTCGGCCCCGCAATCGCCACCAGGGCAGGCCGACAAGGCCCCCAGAAGGTCGATTTCCGCAAGAAAATCAAGGTGATCACCTGGACGCACCGGGCTGGCCTTCATGAAATACTGGCCCGTGTCGCGGGTGAACCCGGTGCACATGAACACGTTCAGCACATCATGCACGTACGCCTCTGATTCCAATATGCTTTTCCCCGTCGCATCGGAGAATGCGCGGGTCAGGTTGGAATGGCAGCAATGGTGATACTGTCCGCCGCTCAAGAGTGTCTTCGTGTACGGGTCGCAGCGGGTGCCGATCACGTCGTGAACCGCGCCGCCGAACGGGTCCATCCCGTACCATGCCAGACTGTCGGCAAGGATCGTCGCCATCGGCCGCAGACCCGGAAAAGAGGACCAGAGCCGATTGCCCTCCGTCACATGGGTGCCGTGCAGCGCGCGCGTCTTGCCGGAATAGAACCGCTCGGAAAAATCGTTCGGATTCCATAGGTTGAGGTCACCCACCTGCGGTCCCTCAATACAGGAAATGCGGAAGGCCTGCCCGGCTTTCGCGGAAAAAGCGGCCGCGTCGCGCGGCGCGACCCTGACCTCGTCCACCTTGCGCCAGCCTGCCCGCGCCCGCGCCACCTGCACCTCCGAAAGGCGCGGCAGCGTAGCAGTCGGGTAACAGATCACCGGCGGGATGGCCCGACGGCGGGAGGCATCCTCAGGTTCGGTCACCGTCCCTCACCTTCCTCACAAGACAGGCAGCCCACCGCCAGAGCGGAAGAATTCGCCTTCTTCTTGGCCGAAATACTCCCGCCGGAGGCGTTCTGCCATTCACAAAGCGGCCCGGGCGGGCGTCAGCGCCCCGGCCGAGGAGGCGCCTGAATGGGCGCCGAGGAGGCCCGGCACCGCGTTTTCAGAGCTGGCGTTCCACCATCATCTTCTTGATCGATGCAATCGCCTTTGCCGGGTTCAGACCCTTGGGGCAGGTCTTGGCGCAATTCATGATCGTGTGACAGCGGTAGAGCTTGAACGGGTCTTCAAGGTCGTCCAGCCGCTCGCCCGTCGCCTCGTCGCGGCTGTCGACGATCCAGCGATAGGCATGCAGCAGCGCGGCGGGGCCAAGGTAGCGGTCGCCGTTCCACCAGTAGCTGGGGCAGGAGGTCGAGCAGCAGGCGCACATCACGCATTCGTACAGCCCGTCGAGCTTTTCGCGGTCCTCGATCGACTGGCGCCATTCGTCTTCCGGCGCCGAGGTCTTGGTTTCCAGCCACGGCATGATCGATTCATGCTGCGCGTAGAAATGCGTCATGTCCGGGATCAGGTCTTTTACCACTGACATGTGCGGCAGCGGATAGATCTTCACGTCACCCTTGATCTCGTCCATGCCGTAGATGCAGGCCAGCGTGTTGATCCCGTCGATATTCATCGCACACGATCCGCAGATGCCCTCGCGGCAGGAGCGTCGGAATGTCAGCGTCGGGTCGATCTTGTTCTTGATGTAGATCAGCGCATCCAGAACCATCGGCCCGCAATCGTCCATGTCGACGAAATAGGTATCAACCTGCGGGTTCTTTCCGTCATCCGGGTTCCAGCGATAGATCTTGAACTTGCGGACAGTGCCGGCGCCCTCGGGCTTCGGCCAGGTCTTGCCGGTGATGATCTTGGAATTGCGCGGCAGCGTGAACTGAACCATATCGTCGTCTCCTCAATAGACCCGCTTCTTGGGCGCGATCTTCTTCGGGTCGATGCCGCCCTCTTCGAGGCTGGTCAACGGCTCCACATGTACCGGGCGATAACTCAGATCGACCGTGTTGCCTGCGACACGCGCGATGGTGTGCACGCGCCATGCCTTGTCGTCACGCTCAGGGTAATCCTCGTGCGCATGAGCGCCACGCGATTCCTTGCGCGCCTCGGCCCCGGAAATGGTCGCCAAGGCGTTCGGCATCAGGTTGGTCAGCTCCAGCGTTTCCATCAGATCGGAGTTCCAGATCAGTGACCGGTCCGTAACCTTGAGATCGCCCAGCTTTCCGGCGACGTCGGTCATCTTCTCAAGCCCCTCGGCCAATGTCTTCTCGGTGCGGAAGACAGCGGCGTCGTTTTGCATCGTTTTTTGCATTTCCAGCCGCAATTCGGCTGTCGGGGTCGATCCGCTCGCATAGCGCAGCCCGTCGAAACGGCCAAGCGCCTTGTCGACGGACGCCGGGTTGGGCGTCGGTGCCGGCGCCTCGGGATCGACGACCTTGCCGGCACGGATTGCTGCCGCGCGCCCCAGCACCACAAGGTCGATCAGGCTGTTGGCACCGAGCCGGTTGGCACCGTGCAGCGACGCACAGGCTGCCTCGCCGACGGCCATCAAGCCGGGAACGACCGCATCGGGGGACTCTGCCGTCGGGCACATGACTTCGCCCCAGTAGTTGGTCGGGATCCCCCCCATGTTGTAGTGCACGGTCGGCAACACCGGGATCGGCTCACGGGTCACGTCGACACCGGAAAAGATCTTGGCGGTTTCGGAAATGCCGGGCAGGCGCTTGGCCAGCAATTCGGGTTGCAGGTGCGACAGGTTGAGGTGAATGTGATCCTTGTTCGGACCCACCCCGCGGCCTTCGCGTATCTCGATTGTCATGCAGCGGCTGACCACATCGCGGCTGGCGAGGTCCTTGAAGGTCGGCGCGTAGCGTTCCATGAACCGCTCGCCCTCCGAGTTGGTCAGGTAGCCGCCCTCGCCGCGCGCGCCCTCGGTAATCAGCATCCCCGGCCCGAAAACGCCGGTCGGGTGGAACTGCACGAATTCCATATCCTGAAGCGGCAGCCCGGCCCGAGCCACCATGCCACCGCCATCGCCGGTGCAGGTATGGGCGGAGGTGCAGTTGAAATAGGCGCGCCCGTAGCCGCCTGTCGCCAGCACCACCATCTTGGCGCTGAACACATGCATGGTGCCATCATCCAGCTTCCATGCGACAACACCCTGACACTGACCGTCTTCGGACATGATCAGGTCGGTGGCGAAATACTCGATATAGAATTCCGCGTTGTTTTTCAGCGACTGTCCGTAGAGCGTGTGCAGCATCGCGTGGCCGGTGCGGTCCGCGGCGGCGCAGACCCTCTGCACCGGAACACCTTCGCCATATTCGGTGGTGTGGCCGCCGAACGGGCGCTGGTAAATCTTGCCCTCCTCGGTGCGGCTGAAGGGCACGCCGTAATGTTCGAGCTCATACACCGCCTTGGGCGCTTCGCGGGCGACGTATTCCATCGTGTCCATGTCGCCCAGCCAGTCCGACCCCTTGATGGTGTCGTACATGTGCCACTGCCAGCTATCGGGGCCCATGTTGCTGAGCGACGCGGCAATACCACCCTGCGCGGCAACGGTGTGGCTGCGGGTCGGGAATACCTTCGTAACGCAGGCGGTCTTCAGCCCCTGTTCGGCCATGCCGAGGGTCGCGCGCAGACCGGCGCCACCGGCACCGACAACCACGACGTCATAGGAATGGTGATTGAGTTCATAGGACTCTGTCATCTGTCTTGATCTCCTGTCCCTTGATCACAGCGCGATCTGGGCGAGCGAAACGAGGCCAAGTGCCATCAGTCCGTAACTGAGGCAGGCGGCAACAATAATGGCGATCTTGCGGGCGGGGCCCTGCACGTAATCCTCGATCACCACCTGGATACCGAGGCGGAAATGGTACAAGCCGACGATCAGCATCAGCGCAGCGGACACCGCCGGGAACGGCCGCGCAAGCGCCGCCTGAACATCGGCGTAGGGCTCACCCAGCAGCGGACCGAAGCTGAACAGGAACATCGGTACGATGACCAGCAGCGCGACCGCGGTGACGGTGGACTTCCAGAAATGATCGGTGCCGGATTTGGCGGTGCCAAGGCCGATCACCCGTTTGCGGTCAGTCATGAGTGACATGGATCAACCCCTTTCAGATGATTGCGATGATGGTCAGGAAAGTCAGCGCGGGGGCGCCGATGATAATGCCCCAGCCCATCCTGTCACCATCATCGGGGTCGAGGCCATAGCCCATGTCCCAGACAAGATGCCGAACCCCGCCGAGCGCGTGATACCACAGCGCCAGAACCGACAGGGTCATCACGATATTCCCGACAAGCGAGGTCAACAGACCATCGACGAGGGCGAAATAGCTTTCGGACGTGGCCGCGGCCATCAGCCACCAGACGACGAGCACAGCCCCTCCGAGAAGCGCGATGCCGGTAAGCCGGTTCAGGATCGAGGTCATCGAATTGAGTTGCGGCCGGTAGACTTGCAGGTGGGGGGACAGCGGTCGGTTGCCGCGGTTCACGTCAGCCATGGCGAATACCCTTTCAGGTTCATGCTTGGTGATATCTTCATGTGAGTATCAATAACGCGTTTTTCCCCGGAGTCACGAGGGCGCTGCCCCATCAGGCGGGAAAAAATACATGAAAGTCCGGTCTAAACGCCGCAGCAGGCTGTTTTGTGATCACATATTTTCTTTGTGTGATCACAAAAATGAAAGCCCGTACCCAACGACGATCACAGACAACAGCCCGAGCGAGACTCGCCACGGGGTATGAACGCCTGTGTCTTTCTCCAGCCGACGCGTATAGACAGTGATCGGCACGCCGATGATCAGGCCGACCAGCACCGGGCGCAGACGCACGACGAAATTCGATCCGGGCTCGATCATGTCGGTGAAGAGGAAGATCGCCACCCCCGATGCCAACAACCCGGCACCAAGATTGCGCCCATGCGCGCGCAGGATGGTCTCCAAGATCTCGGGCATGGGCGCTTCGGCCCGTTGCATCATTTCCTTGTGGTAGGGCGTGGGCAGCGACCCGAACATGTATCGGGCCGCCATGAAAATAGTGCCAAGCGCCGCAAGGTAATAAAGCGCGATGGAAAGCGAAAACATGGTCTGCCTCGTGCGTTACCTGTCTTTTTAGACAGGTTAACGGCATTTCTTAACGAATGAAATTAAAAACGACTGACTATTGTTGCCAGTTGGAAAAAGACTGGACGCATCATCCCGGCCGCAATCCCGGAAATCCCCACGATCTTGCCATACTGATGCCGGGATCGTCGTGCCGGCGCGACGCGGACGGCGCGCTCCCTCAGGCCGGGATCAGCGCCCAGTAATCGAGGTCCAGCAGCACCTCGGGGCGGTATTTTCCCGCATCATCGCGCAACTGCCCCGGCACGCCGCCTTTCGTCGCCACCAGCCGCAGGCGCAGCGCGGCGACGCCCGGTGCAGGCGTCTCGGCCTTGTCGAGAACCTCCGACCACGCCGTTACGGTATCGCCCGAGAAACAGGGGTTGGCATGGGCGCCACCGTTCAGCGCCGCGATCAGCTGCGCGTTGGCCAGCCCGTTGAAGGACAGCGCGCGCGCCATGCTGATGACATGGCCGCCATAGATCAGCCGCCGGCCATCGGGGCGGACCGTAGCATCGAAATGCACCTTGGCGGTGTTCTGCCACAGCCGCGTGGCCATCATGTGCTCGGCTTCCTCGATCGTGACGCCGTCCACGTGGTCGATGATTTCCCCGATCTCATAATCGCCCCAGCCATGCGGCTCACCCGCCAGCGTGAAATCATAGGTCGTGAAATCCAGCCCCGCAGGAATTACAAGGTTATCTGGCGGCACCGCCCCGGCCAGATCGGGGATCACCGTTTCGGGCGCCGGCGCATCCGCGTCCTTCTTGCGCACCATTACCCAGCGCACATACTCCAACAGCGTCTCGCGATGCTGGTTCAAGCCGCGCGTGCGCACCCAGACCACCCCGGTCTTGCCGTTGGAATTCTGTTTGAGGCCGATCACCTCGCTTTCGGCGGTGATCGTGTCACCGGGCCAGAGCGGCGTCAGCCACCGCCCCTCGGCATAGCCCAGATTGGCCACGGCGTTGAGGCTGATATCGGGCACCGTCTTGCCAAACACCGTGTGAAACGTGACCAGATCGTCCAGCGGGCTGAACGGCAGCCCACAGGATTGCGCGAAGGCGTCCGAGGAGTGCAGCGCGTGGCGCGCCGGGTAGAGCGCGTGATAGAGCGCCCGTTCCCCCATCTTGATCGTGCGCGGCACGGCGTGACGGAGGATTTCGCCGAGCCGGTAATCCTCGAAGAATCGGCCGGGATTGGTCTTGGCCATGGGGTGCCTTTCTGATTCAGCAGGTCAGCCGAAGGGCCAATAACCCAGCAAGTTATGGATATAGCCGATGATGCCCATCAGGATGACCGACGCGAAAAGGAACATGACATCCTTGGCCCAAGTGCCGGGCGCGTCAGGCTGCCAGCGGGGTTCGGCGCGGTTGATCACGATCATCTCGATCAGCGCCCAGAAGAACAGCCCGCCGAACAGCACGACAGAGGCCAGATCACCGTTGACCAGCAGGTGCGCAGCGGCCCAGAGGCCGAAGCCCATCAGCATCGGGTGGCGCCAGCGGTTCAGCAGGCGACCCTTACGGGGGGCGGGGCTCATCATGAAGATCGCAATCAGGATCAGCAGGTTGTTGACATGCACACCCCAAGTCGGCGTGAGCCAGACCGGATAGCCCAGAATACCGCGATAGCCGATCACCATCAGCACGATGGAGGCGACGATCAGGACCGCGACCAGCCCCTTGCCCTTGTCACCCATGGCGGCGCGCGCATCCGGCGCGATCCGTTTGAAAAGGTGGGCCCCGGCCCAAAGCGCGATCCCGAGGATCATGAGGGTGAAGTGCATCTGTGTGGCTCCCGCTGGCTGGCTATGGCTTACGCGTCAGTCCGCGCCCATCTCGGCGATGGCCTGCGCCTTGGCCAAGGTGGCCCGCGCGGTGGCGACATGCAAGTTCTCAACGATTCTGCCATCGACGACCGCCACCCCCTGCCCCTCGGCCTCGACCGCCTCGAACGCGGCGATCTGACGGCGGGCGAGGTCGATTTCCGCTTCCGACGGGGCGAATTCGGCGTTGGCGATCTCGATCTGGGCCGGGTGGATCAGCGTCTTGCCGTCAAAGCCCATGTCGCGTCCCTGTCGGCATTCGGCGCGCAGACCCTCGTCATCCTTGAAGGCGTTGTAGACGCCATCGACCGCCACGATCCTTTCGGCCTTGGCGGCCAGAAGGGCAAGGCCCAGCCCCGGCATCAACGGCAGCCGGTCGGCGCGGAAACGGGTGTTGAGATCCTTGGCAAGGTCGTTGGTTCCCATCACGAAGCCCTGCATCTGCGGATGCGCGGCGATCTCGGCGGCGTTCAGCATGCCGCGCGGCGTTTCCATCATCGCCCAGATTGGTTTGTCGCCGATCAGCGCGGCCAGCGCATCGACCTCAGCCGCGCTTTCCACCTTGGGCAGCAGAACCGCGTCGCAATCCATCGCGGCGGCCGCCCTGGCGTCTTGCGCGCCCCATTCCGTATCCAGCCCGTTGATCCGCACGATCCGCATCCGCTCGCCATAGCCGCCGGTGGCCAGCGCCTCGGTCAGCGTTCGCCGCGCGTTGTCCTTTTCCTCGACCGACACCGCATCCTCCAGATCGAAGATGATCGCGTCAACAGGCAGGGATTTCGCCTTTTCCAGCGCCCGCGCCTTCGAGCCGGGTATATAGAGAACGGAGCGGTAGGCGCGCGCGGTCTGTTCCATTGGTGCGGTCCTTCTTGCATGGATCGGCGGCACCAAACACAAACCATGCTGCGAATGCAAGTTGCCTTTTTCTGCGGTGTGGCGAAATTTTGTTACGCAGTCGTTTTTTGCCGCGTTAACCGGATATTGAGGAGTCGCCGGCAGACTTTGCGGTATCCGCCCCGTCAGGCGGGTTGCAAACAGGAGGCTACGGCAGGTCCGTCGCCTTTTCGCCGGGCCGGCCCGCCCGAACAGAAAGGCCGGACCATGATCAGGACGTCTCTCACCGGGCTTGCCACCCTTCTCTTTCTTGTCACCCTTTCCGAGGCGCAGACCGCCCGCAGCATCTGCGGCGAGCGTGACCGGATCGTCGCTACGCTGACCGGGCACTTCGGCGAAACCGCCCGCAGTTGGGGCATGGGGCCACGCGGCCGGATCATCGAGGTTTTCGCATCGACAGACACCGGAACATGGACGATCACCGTCACCGCTCCCGATGGCACAACCTGCCTCGTCGCGTCCGGAAATGCCTGGCAGGATCTTGCCCAACCACCGCGCGGGGCACCAGCCTGATCCGCAATCCCAGCGTGAACCTGTTCAACTTCTGAAAACGGCATACATCCGTATACATATCGCCGCATGGCAGAATTTTCTTTTCCTCGACTTATCAGATTGTTACGGCTTTCGACCCTGACGCCACCGAACCGGGTGACACGACTCTCACACGCTTGGGCCTTGCGCGACTCTCTGCCGCCCGCTAGGCCACACCGCAACATTCACTGAGCTTGGAGACGAATTCCCATGGCCAGACCCAAGATCGCGCTTATCGGCGCAGGCCAGATCGGCGGTACGCTTGCCCATCTCGCAGCCATCAAGGAACTGGGCGATGTCGTCCTGTTCGACATCGCCCACGGCGTGCCGCAGGGCAAGGCGCTCGACATCGCCGAGTCCGGCCCGTCGGAAGGCTTTGACGCGACGTTGAAGGGCACCACTGACTATGCCGATATCGCCGGGGCGGACGTGGTGATCGTCACCGCGGGCGTGCCCCGGAAACCGGGGATGAGCCGCGACGACCTTCTCGGCATTAACCTCAAGGTGATGAAGGCCGTGGGCGAGGGCATCAAGGGCAACGCGCCCGACGCGTTCGTCATCTGCATCACCAACCCGCTCGACGCGATGGTCTGGGCCTTGCGCGAATATTCGGGCCTTCCGCACCAGAAAGTCGTCGGCATGGCCGGCGTGCTGGATTCGGCGCGCTTCCGCCATTTCCTGTCGCTGGAATTCGACGTCTCCATGAAGGATGTCACCGCCTTCGTGCTCGGCGGCCATGGCGACACGATGGTGCCGTCGGTCCGCTACTCCACCGTTGGCGGCATCCCGCTGCCCGACCTGGTGGCAATGGGCTGGACCACGCAGGACAAGCTTGACGCGATCGTACAGCGCACCCGCGACGGCGGCGCCGAGATCGTCGGCCTGCTGAAAACCGGGTCGGCCTTTTACGCGCCCGCCACCGCCGCCATCGAAATGGCCGAGGCCTACCTGAAGGATCAGAAGCGCTTGCTGCCTTGCGCGGCGTGGTGCGACGGCGAATTCGGCCTGGGCGGCATGTATGTCGGCGTGCCCACTGTTATCGGCGCGAACGGGATCGAAAAGATCGTGACCGTCAAGCTCAGCGAGGAAGAGCAGGAGATGTTCACCAAATCGGTCAACGCCGTGAAAGGCCTTGTCGACGCCTGCAAGGGCATCGACAACAATCTTGCCTGAGCGAGGCACTATCGTCTGGACATTGGGCAGCCTTCGGGCTGCCTTTTGTTTTTCCAGGTCTGGGTCGACACGTTGCAGGCTCAACGACGCGCCATTAATGGCACCGGACACCGCCCACCCGGTGCAACCCGCAGATGATTCGGGCATTCAAGCTCCTTGATTACAAAGATCTTGTATTTGTGATCACACATTTTCAGACTGTGATCACAAATGTCGCTTTTTTCCGGATAACCTGACTTCAATGCTGAAAACGGTTTCGCCCCTACCCCGACCTGTGCTTTGAGAAGGGGGATTAAAAAGCAACACGGGACAGCTTCATGAACATTCATGAATACCAGGCGAAAGCCTTGCTTCGCGACTACGGCGCCCCGGTCAGCGATGGCCGCGTCGTTCTGAAGGCAGAAGATGCAAAGAACGCAGCGGGGCAACTTGACGGCCCGCTCTGGGTGGTGAAGGCGCAGATCCACGCCGGTGGTCGCGGCAAGGGCAGCTTCAAGGAGGTCGAGGCTGGCGAAAAGGGCGGCGTGCGCCTCACCAGATCCGTGGAAGAGGCCGCCGACGAGGCCAAGAAGATGCTGGGCAAGACGCTGGTCACGCACCAGACCGGCCCGGCGGGCAAGCAGGTCGGCCGCGTCTACATCGAGGACGGGTCGGACATCGACCGCGAGCTTTACCTTGCCTTTCTCGTCGACCGCTCCAGCAGCCGCATCTCCATCGTCGCCTCGACCGAGGGCGGCATGGATATCGAGGAGGTGGCCGCGAACACACCCGAGAAGATTCTCAGCTTCTCGGTCGATCCGGTGACCGGCTTCATGCCCTACCATGGCCGCCGCGTCGCCTTCGCCCTCGGGCTGGAGGGCGCACAGGTCAAGCAATGCGTCAAGCTGCTCGGCCAGCTTTACCAGGCCTTCACCGAGAAGGACATGGAGATGCTGGAGATCAACCCGCTGGTCGTGATGGCCGACGGCAACCTCAAGGTGCTCGACGCCAAGCTGGGCTTCGACAGCAACGCGATCTACCGCCATTCCGACATCGCCAACCTGCGCGACGAGACGGAGGAAGACCCCAAGGAACTTCAGGCCTCCAAGTATGACCTGAACTATATCGCGCTGAATGGTGAAATCGGCTGCATGGTGAACGGCGCGGGCCTTGCCATGGCAACGATGGACATCATCAAGCTATACGGCGCGGAACCGGCGAACTTCCTCGACGTGGGCGGCGGTGCGACCAAGGAAAAGGTGACAGAAGCGTTCAAGATCATTACCTCCGACCCGCAGGTGAAGGGCATCCTCGTCAACATCTTCGGCGGCATCATGCGCTGCGACATCATCGCCGAGGGCGTCGTCGCCGCGGTCAAGGAGATGGGCCTCAAGGTGCCGCTGGTGGTGCGCCTTGAGGGCACCAACGTGGAAAAGGGCAAGGAGATCATCAACTCCTCCGGCCTCAACGTGATTGCGGCGGATGACCTGAAGGACGGCGCGCAGAAGATCGTCAAGGCCGTGAAGGGCTGATAGAGTTGCAGCCGGCAAGTGGACATACAACGGTGAGGCAGTTCGAAAAGTCGAACGTTAAATCGTGCCTGTTTTCGCTGTTCACAGCCGTCATGACTTTGTTCAGTGCGTTTCTCTCGGTGGTATTGCACGCCAACTCGGGCGTTCTGTGGCCGTGGGTGCTCACGCTGGTTTTTGGCGCGCTTTGCGGGGTGTTGTTGTACGGTCTGCTATTCTTTCCACGTATCTTATGCAAAGCCACAGATCGTGGGATAACCCTCTGCAACACCTCCAGCGTCGAGATCTCGTTGCGTGATATCAAGAGCGTAACGGTCATATCAACCAAGCGCAGCCAGTTGGCAGTGCTGAACTTCACGCATGATTTCCGCCTCAAACGTCTCAAGGTCATCTCGCAGAAAAGCGTTGCTTTGAGCAGCGGGATTGTGCGCGCGCGTTTTACAGAACTGCTTCGCGTTCTCCGCGAAGCCCACTCGAACTTCCATGATGGAGCCGATCCGGCTTCCTGAATTCAATCAAGGAGAACGCCAAGATGGCAGTCCTCGTAGACGAAAACACCCGTGTCATCTGTCAGGGCTTTACCGGCTCGCAGGGCACGTTCCATTCCGAGCAGGCGATTGCCTACGGCACCAAGATGGTCGGCGGCGTGACGCCGGGCAAGGGCGGGCAGACGCATCTCGACCTGCCGGTGTTCAACTCGGTTCACGAAGCCAAGGCGACGACCGGGGCCAACGCCTCCGTCATCTACGTGCCGCCGCCCTTTGCCGCGGACAGCATCCTTGAGGCGATCGACGCCGAGATGGAGCTGATCGTATGCATCACCGAAGGTATCCCGGTGCTCGACATGATGAAGGTCAAGCGCGCGCTGGAAGGCTCCAAGTCGCGCCTCATCGGGCCGAACTGCCCCGGCATCATCACCCCCGACGCCTGCAAGATCGGCATCATGCCCGGCCATATCCACAAGCGCGGCTCGGTCGGGGTGGTCTCGCGCTCCGGCACGCTGACCTATGAGGCGGTGAAGCAGACCACCGATGTCGGCCTTGGCCAGTCCACCTGCGTCGGCATCGGCGGCGACCCGATCAAGGGCACCGAACATATCGACGTGCTGGAATGGTTCCTTGCCGATGACGAGACCGAGAGCATCATCATGATCGGCGAAATCGGCGGCTCGGCGGAAGAAGACGCCGCGCAATTCCTCGCCGATGAGCGCAAGAAAGGCCGCTGGAAGCCGACCGCCGGGTTCATCGCCGGGCGCACCGCGCCTCCGGGCCGGCGCATGGGCCATGCCGGCGCCATCGTCGCCGGCGGCAAGGGCGGCGCCGATGACAAGATCGAGGCAATGAAAGCCGCCGGGATCGTGGTGGCCGAAAGCCCCGCCAGCCTGGGTGAGGCGGTGCTGGAAGCGATCAAGGGCTAGGCCTGTGTCCGGGGCGGGGCGCGTCCCCCGCCCCGGCATGACAGGACGAAGCCCCTAGACGGACACCTGCGCGCCGGGTTTCCCTCTAGCTGCTTCATCGACCGGCCGGGAGATTACACGATGACAGATCAAAGCCCCAACGACCAGTTTCACGCATCGAGCTTCATGCAGGGTGCGAACGCGGAATACCTCGAACAGCTTTATGCACAATATGCCAAGGATCCGACCGCGCTCGATCAGGCGTGGCGCGATTTCTTCGATCAGCTTGGCGACAGCGCCGACGACGCAAGGGCCGAGGCCGCGGGCCCAAGCTGGGCGCGCGCCGACTGGCCGCCGCAGCCCGACGACGAGCTGACCGGCGCACTCACCGGCGAATGGCCCGCGATCCCGGAGGAGGCGAAGACCGCCGGCAAGAAGATCCGCGAGAAGGCCGCCGACAAGGGGCTGGAGGTGACAGATGACGCGATCCAGCGCGCCGTTCTGGACAGTATCCGCGCGCTGATGATGATCCGCGCCTACCGGATCAGGGGTCATCTGGCGGCCGATCTCGACCCGCTGGGCATGCGCAGCGCGTCATCGCACCCGGAGCTTGACCCGAAAAGCTACGGCTTCAGCGACTCCGACATGGACCGGCCGATTTTCATCGACAACGTGCTGGGGCTTGAGGTCGCGTCGATGCGGCAGATCCTCGACATCGTGCAGCGCACCTATTGCGGCACCTTCGCGCTGCAATACATGCATATCTCCGACCCCGAACAATCGGCGTGGCTGAAGGAGCGGATCGAAGGCTTCGACAAGGAAATCACCTTCACCCGGCGCGGCCGCAAGGCGATCCTGAACAAGCTGGTAGAGGCCGAGGGCTTCGAGAAATTCCTGCATGTCAAATACATGGGCACCAAGCGCTTTGGCCTCGACGGCGGTGAGGCGCTGATCCCCGCGATGGAACAGATCATCAAGCGCGGCGGCAATCTTGGCGTCCGCGACGTGGTGATCGGCATGCCGCACCGGGGCCGGTTGAGCGTGCTGGCCAACGTGATGGCCAAGCCCTACCGCGCCATCTTCAACGAATTTCAGGGCGGCAGCTTCAAGCCCGAGGACGTGGACGGATCGGGCGACGTGAAATACCACCTCGGTGCCTCGTCCGACCGCGAATTCGACGGCAACACCGTGCATCTCAGCCTGACGGCCAACCCGTCCCATCTGGAGGCGGTCAACCCTGTTGTTCTTGGCAAGGTGCGGGCCAAGTGCGACCAGCGCAACGACCGTGACCACAAGACGGTGATCCCGGTGCTTCTGCACGGCGACGCGGCCTTTGCCGGGCAGGGCGTCGTGGCTGAATGCTTCGGCCTCTCCGGCCTGCGCGGCCACCGCACCGGCGGCACCATGCATATCGTGGTGAACAACCAGATCGGCTTTACCACCGCGCCGCACTTTTCGCGGTCCTCGCCCTACCCGACCGACATCGCGCTGATGGTCGAGGCGCCGATCTTCCACGTCAACGGCGACGACCCCGAGGCAGTGGTGCACGCCGCCAAGGTTGCCACCGAGTTCCGTCAGAAATTCGGCAAGGACGTGGTCATCGACATCTTCTGCTACCGCCGGTTCGGTCATAACGAGGGCGATGAGCCCATGTTCACCAACCCGGTGATGTACAACAAGATCAAGAAGCAAAAGACGACGCTGCAACTTTACACCGAACGTCTGATCAAGGACGGGCTGATCCCCGAGGGCGAGATCGAGGACATGAAAGCCGCCTTCCAGGCCCACCTCAACGAAGAGTTCGAGGCCGGCAAGGATTTCAAGCCCAACAAGGCCGACTGGCTGGACGGGCGTTGGTCGCACATCGACAAGAAGGGCGAGGAATACCAGCGCGGCGAAACCGCCATCGCGCCCGAAACGCTGCAAGAGGTCGGCCGCGCCCTGACCACCCCGCCCGAAGGTGTCAACCTGCACCGCACGGTCGGCCGCCTGCTGGAGACCAAGAAGAAGATGTTCGACAGCGGCGAAGGCTTCGACTGGGCCACCGCCGAAGCCGTGGCCTTCGGATCGCTGCTGACAGAGGGCTACCCGGTGCGCCTGTCAGGCCAGGACAGCGCCCGCGGCACCTTCAGCCAGCGCCATTCCACCCTTGTCGATCAGGATACCGAGGACCGATACTACCCGCTCAACCACATCCGCGAGGGGCAGGAACATTACGACGCCATCGACTCGATGCTGTCGGAATACGCGGTTCTGGGGTTCGAATATGGCTACAGCCTTGCCGAGCCCAACGCGCTGGTGTTGTGGGAGGCGCAGTTCGGCGATTTCGCCAATGGCGCGCAGATCATGTTCGACCAGTTCATTTCCTCGGGCGAGCGCAAATGGCTGCGCATGTCGGGCCTGGTGATGCTGCTGCCACACGGGTTCGAAGGCCAAGGGCCGGAACACTCCTCTGCCCGGCTGGAACGGTTCTTGCAACAATGTGCCGAAGATAACTGGATTGTTGCCAACTGCACAACACCGGCCAACTATTTCCACATCCTGCGTCGCCAGATCCACCGCGACTTCCGCAAGCCGCTGGTGCTGATGACGCCCAAATCGCTGCTGAGGCACAAGATGGCGGTCTCAAAGGCCGAAGAAATGACCACCGGGTCGAGTTTCCACCGGGTTCTGTGGGACGATGCGCAATACGGCAATTCCGACACGCAACTTGTGGCGGACGACAAGATCCGGCGCGTGGTGATGTGTTCCGGCAAGGTGTATTTCGACCTGCTGGAAGAACGCGACGCGCGCGGGCTGGACGATGTCTACCTGCTGCGGCTGGAACAGTTCTACCCGTTCCCGGCGCTCAGCCTCACCAAGGAGCTGGAACGCTTCAAGCAGGCCGAAATGGTCTGGTGTCAGGAAGAGCCCAAGAACCAGGGCGCGTGGAGTTTCGTTGAACCCAACATCGAATGGATTCTGACGCGCCTCAAGGCCAAACACCAGCGCCCCGCCTATGTCGGGCGCAACGCCAGCGCCTCGCCCGCCACCGGCCTCGCCAGCCAGCACAAAGCACAGCAAGCCGCGCTCGTGAACGACGCGCTCACCATCGAGGGGAAGTAACCGATGTCCACAGAAGTCCGCGTGCCCACCCTGGGCGAAAGTGTCACCGAGGCGACGGTCGCCACATGGTTCAAGAAGCCGGGCGATCGCGTCGCGGTGGATGAAATGCTGTGTGAGCTGGAAACCGACAAGGTGACGGTCGAGGTCCACTCCCCCGCCGCCGGAACGCTGGGCGAGATCGTCGCCGCCGAAGGCGAGACGGTGGGCGTCGATGCCCTGTTGGCCACTCTGGAGGCCGGCGACGGCGCCGGGGATCTCAGGAAAGAGGCAAAAGACGCCCCCGACCCCGCTGCAAAATCCGATGACGCCGGCAAGGCAGTCGACGTGATGGTGCCGACGCTGGGGGAATCGGTGAGCGAGGCGACCGTGTCGACGTGGTTCAAGGCTGTCGGCGACACCGTCGAGCAGGATGAAATGCTGTGTGAACTGGAAACCGACAAGGTCTCGGTCGAGGTGCCCTCCCCCGCCTCGGGCGTGCTGTCCGAAATCCTCGCCGAGGAAGGCAGCACAGTGGAGGCCTCGGCCAGGCTCGCCGTGATCGGCGGCGCCTCCAGCAGCGCACCGGCGCCGGACCCCAAGGCCGAAGAGGCCGCCAGCGGCGGCAGCGATGAGGCCGCGAAAAACGCCCCCTCTGCGGAAAAGATGATGGCCGAAAAGGGCCTCTCGCCCGACGACGTGAAGGGCAGCGGCCGCGACGGTCGGATCATGAAAGAAGACGTGCAGAAAGCGGCTGCCGTCCCGGCCCCGGCCGCAGCGGCCCCCGCGCCTGCGCCCGCCGCCGCCCCGCGCGCGCCGAGCCCGGCAGAGGACGCCGCGCGCGAGGAGCGGGTGAAGATGACGCGGCTCAGGCAGACCATCGCCCGCCGCCTGAAGGACGCGCAGAACACCGCCGCGATCCTGACCACCTACAACGAGGTGGACATGACCGAGGTCATGGCCCTGCGCAACCAGTACAAGGACGCGTTCGAGAAGAAGCACGGTGTGCGGCTCGGCTTCATGTCGTTCTTCACCAAGGCCTGTTGCCACGCGTTGAACGAGGTGCCGGAGGTCAACGCGGAGATCGACGGGCAGGAAATCGTCTATAAGAACTTCGTACACATGGGCGTCGCGGCGGGCACACCGCAGGGCCTCGTCGTGCCGGTGATCCGCGACGTGGATTCGATGAGCTTTGCCACCATCGAGAAGGCGATCGCCGAGAAGGGCAAACGCGCCCGCGACGGCAAGCTTTCCATGGCGGAGATGCAGGGCGGCACCTTCACGATTTCAAACGGCGGCGTCTACGGCTCGCTGATGTCCTCGCCGATCCTCAACCCGCCGCAATCGGGCATCCTCGGCATGCACAAGATTCAGGACCGCCCCATGGTGGTGAACGGCGAGATCGTGATCCGCCCGATGATGTATCTTGCGCTCAGCTACGACCACCGCATCGTCGACGGCAAGGGCGCGGTGACCTTCCTCGTGCGGGTCAAAGAGGCACTGGAGGATCCGCGGCGGTTGCTGATGGATTTGTGATCGTCTCACACTTAGGTGCGCATCCTGCGATGCATTGCAGGGTGCGCATTGACTGCGCCCCCCTCATCGAGACGCTCCAACTGGACAGGACGCCGCCCCGACCCGGCTTGTTGTGACGCGGGTCGTTTCCCACCCTTTTTCATCACATAGGCTGAAATGACCCCTGAACTCACCGCTCTCACCCTCGCCGCGCTCCTTCAGGTCGTGCAATTCGTCCTTTACGCGGTGCCCGCCAACCGCGAGCTCGGCCCCGGCTACACCATGTCGGCCCGCGACCGCGATCCTTCTCGGCAGATGTCGGCGCACACCGCCCGCCTGGGCCGTGCGCTTTCCAACCATTTCGAGGGCCTGATCCTGTTCGCTATCGCGGTCGTGGTGGTCTCGCTGTCGGGCACCTCCGGCACGCTCACCGCCGCCTGCGCCTGGGTCTACCTTGCCGCGCGCGTCCTCTACATCCCCGCCTATGCCTTCGCTTGGTCGCCGGGCCGCTCGCTCATCTGGGCCGTCGGGTTGCTCGCCACCGTCATCATGCTGCTTGCGGCCTTGATCTAGTCGATCACCCGCAACGACTGACCCGGCGCTGCAATCGTGCGGGACAACGCCACCAGAAAGACACTCAGACCAGCAACTTCAAGGCTTTCTTCCACCCATGTCAGCATGAGGAAGCGAAAGGTCCAACCGCCATCGACATGTGTCACGTACCACCCGAGCCCCTCGAGCCCGACCGCGCCACCAACGAAGATCGCACCTGCCAACAGCATCTGGCGGAACAGCCGCGATGGCAGCCTGCGCAGCATTGGCACGACCACCGCCGCCACTGCCAGAACGAAAACGGTCCCAGGTACGATCCACGCAAAGACGATCTGTTCACCGGCGAGAAAATGGCTCAGCTCCCGGCCGATCCGTTCGTGGGCCGACACCATCTCGTCCAGTGACAAAAGGACAAACACCCACCCTAACAGGTGCAATCCGCGTGCGATGATCGGATCGCTGTCGCGCCAGACCCGTGCCGCAAGCAACAACAGAAGCGCATTCACAAGCAACAGCGCGGTGTTGTACCATGCAAAAACGTTCATTTCCCGGTCCGGGTTGAACAACTCCATCGCCAACAGAACGAACCGATCGCGTGGATCGGCAAGAAAGACCAGGTCGGCCAGCAGCCCGGCGGCGACGATGAGTCCACTGATCGACCAGACCCACCCCGCCAGCCTCCCAACCCGGAGCGCGAGAACACCGTCATGTGTCTTGTCCTGATCAAACGCGGTCACAGATCAAGGCTATCTGACATCCAGACTCTGTCAACGGTGTTTCCGCCCCAGCCACGATGACCGCCCCCGCTTTCGTTTGCGATTTCCGCCCCTGCCCGGCATACTCCGCCATACCGTGCCTAAAAGAGCGCGGGGAAAGAGCAGTCAAACGAAGGCCCCTGCATGCGCAGCCGTTTTGGAACCCGCACCGTCCTGTCCTGCATGAAGAACGAGGGGCTCTTCTTGCTGGAATGGGTCGCCTATTATCGCCTGCTGGGCGTTGATCACATCGTGGTCATCAGCAACGATTGCACCGATGGCACCGACCTGATGCTCGACCGGTTGCAGGACCTCGGTCATGTCAAACACATCCGCAATCGCGGCTACGAGGCCGATAGCCCACAGATCCACGGGCTGCGTATGGCGATGGAGGACGTGCCGGAGGTCCGCGATGCCAACTGGCTGTTGCACGTCGACAGCGACGAGTTTCTCAACGTCTTTCATGGCAACCGCCGGCTCGACGACCTGATAGCGGTGGTGCAGGGCTTCGACGCCTGCGCTATCGCGTGGCGGCCCTTCGGCGATAACGGCCTGAAGACATGGCCCGGCGGCAACGTGCTGGAACAGTTCACGCGCTGTGACAAGAAACCGATCTGGGCCAGCGCCTTTCACAAGGCCCTGTTCCGGCCCGCGTCCTTCCAGACCATGACGGTGCATATGCCCAAGCACCCCAAACGCCCCGATGCCAGCCAGTGCAACACGCGCGGCGAGGCGATCGACACCACCGCGCTTTACACCATGGCGCACGAACGCCACCGCGGCATGGACCGGGCCAGGCTGACATGGGACGGGGCCTGCCTCAACCACTACACGATCAAGTCGGAGGACCTCTTCCTGCTGAAGAACGATCGCGGTGACGGCGCCGACCGGGGTGGCACCAAGCGCTACCTCAACTCCACCTTTCACCGGCGCTACAACACCAACCGGGCCAGCGACGAAACCATCCTGCGCCACCTGCCCGAGTTGAACGACCGCCTTGCCGAGTTGCGCGCCGACCCGCTGCTCGCCACGCTGGAACGCGCCGCCACCCTGTGGTGGGACAACCGCCGCGCCCGCGTGCTGACACCGGAGCGCATCGCCGAGTGGACCCTGCCCCCAAAAGAGGACACCGCCACATGACCAGTCGCCACGGGGACAAGGTCGTCCTCTCCTGCATGCGCAACGAGGGCATGTTCCTTCTGGAATGGGTCGCCTATTACCGCGCGATCGGCTTTGACAAGGCGGTGATCGTCACCAACACCTGCACCGACGGCACCGACCTGATGCTCGACCGGCTGGACCAGATGGGTTACGTGCGCCACCTGCGAAACGACTGGCGCGGCGCAGGTCGCCCGCAGATGGAAAGTTTGCGCATCGCGCGCGAGGATGTGGACGATCTCATCGAGGCCGAATGGTGCCTGCATGTCGACAGCGACGAGTTTCTCGATGTCACCTGCGGCGACGGCCATGTCGATGACCTGCTCGACCTGACCCCGCCAACCGAGGCCATCGCCATCGCCTGGCGGCTGTTCGGCAATAACGGCCACGCGATCTGGCCCGGCGGGCTGGTAACCGAAAACTTCACGCGCGCCCGCGCCGAACCGGCGTGGAATTCCTGCCTGCACAAATCGCTTTTCAAGGCGCGCAAGTTTTCCGCCATCTCGATCCATATGCCCAAACACCCGACCCACCCGAAGGTGCGCCAGCACAACACCCGCGGGCATGCGATCACCACGGATTCGCTCTTCAAGCCCGCCCATGAACGCCACCGCAAGATGGACCGCGCAGAACTGACCTGGGACAACGCCCAGATCAATCACTACGCGATCCGCTCCGACGATACCTTCCTGATGAAAAACGACCGTGGCGCGGCGAACACGAAGGGCCTTGGCAAGTATTTCATGAACTCGATCTTCTACCTGCGCTGCAATCGCAACGATGTGGAGGATGCCTCGATCACCCGCATGATCCCCCGCTTGCGCGAAGAACTGGCGGTGTTGCGCGAAGACCCGATCCTTCACCACCTGGAACAGGCCGCGCTGCACTGGTTCCATGACCGCCGGGACCGCCTCCTGACGCCTGCGAAGATCGCCGAATGGACCGCCCCGCCGATGGACCCGGAGACGGCGGAGGCTGCCGAGTGATCGCAAACGGATATTTGTGATCACAGAATTGTCCATTCTGAAAATCGAGGGCAAAAAAAGCCACCGTTTTTCTGCTCTGCCCGAATTTCGGTTGACCTGAAGGGGTTCGACCCGCATTCCCTAGGGAAAAGACCAGAGTTCCAGACCCAAGGAGACCCGAAATGGCAAGCTACGACGTGATCATCATCGGCAGCGGCCCCGGCGGCTATGTCTGCGCCATCCGCTGCGCGCAACTCGGCCTCAAAACCGCCTGCGTCGAGGGGCGCGACACGCTCGGCGGCACCTGCCTCAACATCGGCTGCATCCCCTCCAAGGCACTTCTGCACGCCACCCACCAGCTGCACGAGGCCGAACACAACTTCGCCAAGATGGGCCTCAAGGGAAAATCGCCCTCCGTCGACTGGCCGCAGATGCTGGCCTACAAGGATGACGTGATCGGCCAGAACACCAAGGGCATCGAGTTCCTGTTCAAGAAGAACAAGGTCGACTGGCTGAAGGGCTGGGGCAGCATCCCCGAACCCGGCAAGGTCAAGGTCGGCGACGAGGTGCACGAGGCGAAGAACATCGTCGTCGCCACCGGGTCCGAACCCACCTCGCTGCCCGGCATCGAAGTCGACGAAAAGATCGTCGTCACCTCCACCGGCGCGCTGGAACTGGCGAAAGTGCCAAAGAAGATGGTGGTGATCGGCGGCGGCGTGATCGGGCTGGAAATGGGCTCGGTCTATGCCCGCCTCGGCGCCGAGGTCACGGTGATCGAATTTCTCGACGCCATCACACCCGGCATGGACGGCGAGGTCGCCAGGACGTTCCAGAAAATCCTCAGGAAACAGGGGATGAACTTCATCATGGGCGCCGCCGTGCAATCGGTGGAAACGCTCAAGACCAAGGCCAAGGTCAATTACACCCTGCGCAAGGACGACAGCGAACACCAGACGGATGCCGACGTGGTGCTGGTCGCCACGGGCCGCAAACCCTATACCGACGGGCTGGGGCTCGATGCGCTCGGGGTGAAGATCGCCAAGCGCGGACAGATCGAGGTCGATGATCGCTGGGCCACCAATGTGAAGGGCATCCACGCCATCGGCGACGCCATCACCGGCCCGATGCTGGCCCACAAGGCCGAGGATGAAGGCATGGCCGTGGCCGAGGTTCTGGCCGGCAAACATGGGCATGTGAATTACGGCGTCATCCCCGGCGTGATCTACACCACGCCAGAGGTCGCCTCGGTCGGCAAGACAGAGGAAGAGCTGAAGGAAGTGGGCCGCGCCTACAAGGTCGGCAAGTTCTCGTTCATGGGGAACGGCCGCGCCAAGGCCGTGTTCCAGGGCGATGGCTTCGTCAAGCTCTTGGCCGACAAGGAAAGCGATCGGCTTCTGGGCGCGCACATCATCGGCCCGATGGCCGGCGACCTCATTCACGAGATCTGCGTGGCGATGGAATTTGGCGCCTCGGCAGAAGACGTGGCGCTGACCTGCCACGCCCACCCCACCTTCTCCGAGGCGGTGCGCGAAGCCGCGCTCGCCTGCGGCGACGGCGCCATCCACGCCTGACCCTGCAAACGCTGCGCGCCGCCCGACCCCGTGGCGCGCAGCATGCATGGGCGGCGTACGCAGAGTGCACCCCTGTTTTCAGGCCACCAGCAGCCGCAGCCCTTGCGTGACATCGGCGCGCACCGCCAGCCGCAAGCCCGGCTCGTCACCCGCCCGCAACGCGGAGAGAATCAGCTTGTGATGGCGCGGCGGCTCTGTGGTGCGGCGCAGTTTCCCGTAAAGCGCGCGCATCGTCGGCCCCATCTGCAACCACACGGTTTCGGCCAGCGCCAGCATCGCAGGCGCCTGCGCGCGCAGGTAGAGCGTGCGATGAAAATCAAGGTTCGCGCGGATATAGGCAACCGCATCGCGCTTCGCCACAGCCTCCGCAACCGATTGATTCATAAGCTCCATCCGGTCGATCAGCGCCGGGTGCGCACGCGGCAGCGCGCGGGTCGCCAGTTCGGGCTCCAGAAGCGCCCGGATCGCCGCCAGTTCCTCGATCCGGTCATTGCTCAACTCCGGCGTCGCCACCCGCCCCGACGAGGACAACGACAGCGCCCCCTCGCTCACCAGTCGGCGCACGGCCTCGCGTGCGGGCGTCATCGAGACGTCGAACTCCTTGCCGATACCGCGCAACGTCAACGCCCGCCCCGGCAGCATTTGCCCGTGCATGATCCGGGTACGGATCGCGCGGTAAATCCGCTCATGCGCGACCGAAATCGCGGTCGATTCCGTTGTTGTTTTCTGATTTAAAAGCATGAAGATAACGAGATCATGGCGCAGCCCTCAGGGCAAGGGGTCAAAGCGCCAGGCGAGGATCTCGGCGCCGTTTTCGCGCAGCCAGCGGCGCGGGGTTTCATAGCCCGGACAAAGCCGCGCGCACACCGCCCAGAATGCCGGGGAATGGTTCATCTCGGCAAGATGCGCCACCTCGTGCGCGGCGACGTAATTCAGCACTTCGGGCGGCGCCATGATCAGCCGCCAGCAGAACATCAGGTCGCCCTTCGACGAACAGCTTCCCCACCGGCTGCGCGTGTCGCGCAAGGTGATGCGGCCGCACGCCCGCCCCAGCCGCCCGGCGTGGTGCGTCGCCCGCGCCGCCAACCGCTCGCGCGCCATCTGCTTGAGTAATGCCGCCATCCGCGGCCCCTCCTGCCCGACGGGCAGTTCCACCCGCCCATCCCGCAACCGCGCCGCGCGGCCATCGCCGGCCACGATGTCGCGCGCCACACCCTCGACAGGAATTGTGGCGCCGATGCTCGGGGTGCGCGCCACGGGGCTGGTCGACAGGTGCTTGCGCACCCAGTCCGCGCGCGCATCGAGAAACGCCAATGCCTCGGTTTCGCGCGCGAAATTCGGCATCGACAACGTCACCCGCCCGGAACTGCGCGACACCCGAAGCGTAAAGCGCCGCGCGCGCGCCGACCGCGTCACCGCGACTTCCACCGGCGGGTCCCCGTTCAGAATGTGGATTCTCAAGCTCATGCGCGTGCTGCCGCTCATCCCGTTGCAATTGCGCCGATCAAGGGCTTTACAGCCTGCCGGTATTGTGGCACGTGGCCTCAATTCCTCGATAGCGATGATTGAAGGGGGTGTCATGCCCAAAGAAGAATGGGGCGTCAAACGCGTCTGCCCGACCACCGGCAAACGGTTCTATGACCTTGGCAAGACCCCGGTCGTCAGCCCGTATACCGGTGATGTCGTCGAGATCGATACCGGTAAGGCATCGCGCACGCTGACGCCGGACAAGCCCGAAAAGTCCAAAGTCAAGAAACCGGCCGATGATGCCGTCGTCGATGGCGACGATGCGCTGCTGGACGATGACGACAACGACATCGAGCTGGACGATGACCTGCTGGAAGACGACGAGGAGGAGGATACCGTCCCTCTCGACGATCTCAAGGACGTCGCCTCGGATGACGACGACACCTGATCGCCCGGTCAGGTCTTGGAAACTGAGTGAACGGGCATCGCCAGTGCCCGTTTTTCGCTGCCAGCCTGGCGGGGATCGACAGCGATACGGCAGCGGAATTTTCGCGTTGCGGGTCCGCTTTTTCGCTTGAACATGCCGGCCCCGTTTCATAAACCGCTTGGACCGTCACGAAGTTGGCGTTCGGGGCCTTAGCTCAGCTGGGAGAGCGCTTGCATGGCATGCAAGAGGTCAGGGGTTCGATCCCCCTAGGCTCCACCATCCCGCACTTTTGTGTTGAAAAATCCGCTAACACCTTGAACGGTTAGATGATTTTAGCTGTTCGATAACCATTGTCGCGGCTGTATCGCAGAGGCTCTGCGAAAGCCGGTTTCAGCACCGTGCGGTCGAACGCAAAGCCGCCGTTTTCATAGAGTTTCCGAGGATTTCCGAGGAACGTCAGGGCGTGGTCGAGAAACGCCTCCAGCCTCCCCTTCGGCGGCACGATTTGAGCCGCTTTTTCGGTCAGCAGCAGCTTCTCCCGCTCCAGCTTGGCGATCTTACCCTCATACGCTCTGAAAACGCTGGCGTTGTCAGCCTCATCGAAACAGGTGTGTCGATTGTCTCGATGGAACGGCACGTCGACGTCAGCCAAGTGAAATGGGACGGGTCCGTTGCGCGAGGGCTGCCAGGATCGCCGAAGCGACGGGGTGGGATCCGGGTCTGTCGAAGCGAACATCCGTTCGAATGATCTGGCCCGGCATCGTAAACCGCGCCGCAATGCGGTGCACGCCAGCCCTTCGATAACCTGCGCTCCGATCCGGCCACTTCCGATAACGGCGATGGGGATGCGTTCGCGTGGCATGGTCAATTGCAAGGCCCTGCCCTTTCCACATGGGGCAGGGACAGGCCGGTCTCAGTTCACCGACTCCATCTAGGCAGACACATCTTCCAGCGAAATGTAGCGCTGTTCGGAAATGCTGTTGTCATCGAAGACCCAGGACGCGGCCGGGACCGACACGTCGCCATTGGCATCGAAGGTCACCGCGCCGGTCGCGGCGTAGCAGGCCAACAGAGCGATCGCCGCCGCGTCAAAGCTATTGGACAGGCCCGGTATAGCCCCATTGCAGGTTCAGCCCGAGGGTGATGATGGCCAGGATCCCGGCCATGGTCAGAAAGAAGGTCAGGAGGAAAGCCCTCCGATCATCTCTGCTCCTCCCCGAACAGGCCCTGTGGACGGACCTTCAGCACCGCCAGAATAATCAGAAACGGCATCGCCGGTGCATAGCCCGAGGGCAGCACCAACAGGGCGAGGCCGGAAGCGATTTCAACGATGAACCCACCAAGCACCGCGCCGTAGACGCTGCCGATGCCGATGCCGCCGACGATGGTTGCCGCGAAGACCGGCAGCAGAAACACCGGCCCGATCATCGGGTTAAGCTGGTTTGTCAGCGCATAAAGCGTGCCCGCCGCCGCCGACAGGCTGCCCGCGATGATCCAGACGGCGGCGATGACGGTCGACAGCCGCACGCCTGCAACCTGTGCCAGCGCCGGGGTCTCGGCCACCGCGCGCAGGGCGAAACCGAAGGTGGTGCGGGTCAGGACAAGGTGCAGCGCCAGCATCAGCACAAGGGCCAGCACCAGAACGAAGACCTGGTCGGCCTTGATCAGGATCAGCCGGATCGCGCCAGTGAGAATGCCGTCGAGAACGCTCTGGAACATGACGCCTCCATCCGCTTGCCGCCAAGATAGATTTCACCGACCACCGGGTCGGACGCGATCTGCGCGGCGGGCCCGTCGATCTGGTTGCGCCCTTCGGCGAGGATGTAACAGTGATCGGCCACGCGCAGCGCCTGTTTCACGGTCTGTTCGACCAGCAGAACGGTCACACCCTGTTCGGTCAGGCGGCGCGCCAGGTCCAGCACCTCGCCCGCGATCTTCGGCGACAGGCCGGCAGGGGGCTCGTCCAGCAGGATCACCGAAGGATCGCCCATCAGCGCGCGGCCCGGTTCCAGCAGTTTCATCTGCCCGCCGGAAATCTTGCCAGCAGGATGATCGACAAGGTGGGACAGGGTGACAAAATCGAGGATGTCCTCTGCCTTCGCGCGCAGGGCGCGTTCCTGTTCAGCCATGCGGCGGCGGCGAAAGAGCGCGCCCGACACCGTTTCCCCGACCTGTGCGGTGGGGGCCAGCAGCAGGTTGTCGAGCACGCTCATCCCCGGCGATTGTGGCGACGTATATCGCAAGCCCCCCCCTTCCTGACTGCCTCGGGTGATCTGTCGCATCACCTCGAAGCGATCCCTGCACCCTTTCCCGTCGCAGCGGGAGAACGGCTGATTGGCCGGTCGGAATTTGCCCCCCACATCGCCTGCCGCGCCTTCCACGTGGCGCAGCCCGACATCTGCCACACTGGCGGCATGGCCGAGGCCCGCAAGATTGCCACGATGTGCGAAACCGCGGGCATCGGGATCGCGCCGCACAATCCACTGGGACCGATCGCCTCTGCGGCGGCGCTGCATTTCGACGTGGTCGCACCGAACTTCGTAATCCAGGAGGAAATGTCGGGCGCCGTGCCATGGTATGACGAAGTGGTCGACAGCCCGGTGCAGCGGATCGGCGGCGCCTGGCAGGTGCCACTGGCGCCCGGCCTCGGCGTCGAGGTGAACGAGGCCGCCTGCGCCCGCCACCCATTCGAACCGGACGTGCAGCAAGCCACGCGGGCGGTGCTGGCCGACGGCACCGTAGTGGACTGGTGACCGGCGCCGGATCTCTTGCCGCCGCCGGGCGCGGGCTTCGCGCGCTGAGGGCGGTGTGGATCGCGGTGGCCTTGCTTTATGTGATCTCGGGGCTGATCTCACCATCCATGTTCCAGGTCGGCCAGGTGCTCAACATCCTGCAAGTGGCGGCCTTCCTCGGGGTGGTGGCATTGGGCCAGGTGATCGTGATCCTCACCGGCGGCATCGACCTCAGCCAGGCGGGCATGATCACCCTGACCAACATCGTGGCGACCAGCCTCATGCTGGGTCAGGCCGAGACCATCGCGGTGGCGCTGAGCATCTGCCTGGCGCTTGCGGTTCTCGTCGGGCTGATGAACGGACTCCTTGTCGTGTTGATCGGCATCACGCCGCTGGTGGCGTCCCTCGGAATGAACGCCGTCCTGTTCGGTGCAGCGCTGGTCTACACCGGCGGCGCCCCGCGCGGTGAAGCGGCGGAAGCCGTCGAGGTGATCGGCACCGGGCGGGTCTTCGGCATCCCGGCGCCGACGCTGATCTGGCCGGCCCTCGCTGCGGCGCTCTATGTGCTGACCCGGCGGACCGTCGTCGGCCGCTGGCTTTACGCCACCGGCGCGATCGCGGGCCGTCAGCTCTTTGCGCACACCCGCGACCAGCCCGGCCAGCCCGACGGGGCGACCGTCGATGCCGAGGGAGTCCTGTGGAACGCGCAGTGGGATGGCTGGCGGTTGGTGCGTTACGCGCCCGACGGCACCGTGGACCGCATCGTGGACCTGCGCGTTCAGAAGCCGACAAGCTGCATCTTCGGCGGGCCGGAGCTGAAAACACTTTTCGTGACAACGGCTATATGGGATCTGAAGGGCGAAGCCCTTGCCGCGCAGCCGCTCGCCGGGTCATTGTTGTCCCTGGAGACGGATGTGCCGGGCCTCCCCGAGACCCGATCTGCAGGATAGGAGGTATCTTGGGCGAAAAGCCAGAGGCAGAAACCGTCCTTGTCCCGTCTACGAAAGCGGCAGCCGAAAACGGACAGCGCGGGACCGGACGCAGCGTCTATCGGATGGTCGTGGATACCGTGGCGCGTGACGTCGTGTCGGGACGCTATGGGCCGGGGGACATCCTGCCAACCGAGGCGGTGCTCGGCCAGCAGTTGAGCGTCGGACGCTCATCTGTCCGCGAAGCGATGCGTGTGCTGGTTGACAAGGGCATGCTGGAAATCAGAAGCCGCACCGGCGCACGCGTCACCGACCGCGACACCTGGCGCCGGCTCGACCCCGATGTCGTGCGATGGACGCTGGATCTGCGGCCCGACCGGAAATTCCTCGCCGACCTGCTGGAAGCGCGCCGGATCGTGGAACCGGCGGCGGCGGCGCTGGCTGCACAGCGGGCACGGGCGTTTGACCTGTCCCGGATGGAGGCCGCCCTGCATGCCATGTCCGGTGCCTTGCCCGGCGACATAGATGCCTGCGTCACCGCCGACGTCGCCTTCCACGAAGCCATACTGGCCGCGTCGGGCAACCTCGTCCTGCGCGAATTCGAGATCATCATCGAGGCCGCCCTGCGGATGGCCTTCCGGCTCTCGACCTCTCTGGCGCAGGGCCATGATGCGACACTCACGTCCCACAACGACGTCTTCGAAGCGATCCGGCTGCGCGATGCCGACCGGGCGAGTTCATCCATGGCATCGCTACTGAATGTCGCCGCTGCCGACCTTGGGCTGAAAAACGGACCCGGCGCATCCGACTGAGCAAGAGACCGCTGTCCGGGATCTCGCCCGGCCTGCATTCTGTCGGTCAATGAATTCTTCGACGGCGCGCCCCCCCCCCGGCCCGAAAGCGGCCGGGGGGGGGCAGCACGCCTCAGCGGTCGCTTTTCTGGAACGACCCGTCGCCGTGACCGGACATGCCACCCGACACGTCCTCCGTCGATTCGGCAGACAGCTCCTGCGGCAGAGCCAGGTTCAGCACGATGGCGATCAGCGCGGCGGGCAGGATGCCCGAGGTCGCCAACACCTTCAGTGTGTCAGGCAGGTGTTGCAGCGCGCCGGGTTCCAGTTGCAGGCCAAGCCCGAGCGACAGGGCGATTGCGAAGATCACCATGTTGCGCCGGTTCCACGTCACGTCCGACAGCATCGAGATACCGGCCGCCACGACCATACCGAACATCACGATCACGCCGCCGCCCAGCACCTCGATCGGCACCGTCGAGATCACCGCGCCCACCTTGGGCACCAGCCCGGCGAGGATCAGGAACAGCGCGCCGATGGTGACGACATGGCGGCTCATCACGCCGGTCATGGCGATAAGGCCCACGTTCTGGCTGAACGAGGTGTTGGGCAGCGCCCCGAAGAGACCGGAGACCGCGGTGCCGAGCCCGTCCGCGAAGGTTGCACCCTGAATCTCGGTGTCGGTCGCCTCGCGCCCGGCGCCGCCCTTGGTGATGCCGCTGACGTCGCCCACGGTTTCCACCGCCGAGACGAAGCTCATCAGGCAAAAGCCGATGATGGCGGCGATGCTGAACTCCATCCCGAAATGCAGCGGGTCGGGCAGGGCGAAGGGGGCGGCCGTAGCGACGTTGCCGAAGCTGACCATGCCCATGGCATAGGCGACGACATAGCCCGCGATCAGCCCGAGCAGCACCGCCGAGACCGACAGCATCCCGCGCGTGAAGAATTTCAGCGCCAGCGTGACGATGATGACCACCCCTGCTACCGTCCAGTTCTGGAGGCTGCCGTAATCCTCGGTTCCAATGGCGGGCACGCCGCCGGCGGCGTACTGGATGCCGACCTTGACCAGCGCCAAGCCGATCATCATCACCACGAGGCCGGTCACCAGTGGCGGCAGCGCAAAGCGGATCTTGCCGATGAAGAGGCCAAGCGTGGCGTGAAACAGCCCGCCCACGAGGATGCCGCCCATCAGCACCGCGATGGCCTCCACACCCTGCCCGGCGACCAGCGGGATCATGATCGGGATGAAGGCAAACGAGGTGCCCTGCACGACCGGCAGGCGCGCGCCAACCGGACCGATGCCGATGGTCTGGATCAGGGTGGCGACGCCGGCAAAGAACATCGACATCTGGATCATGTAGATCATCTGCGGGAAGTCGGGCGAGTTGGAGCCGAAGCCAAACCCGGCCGCGCCGCAGACGATGATCGCGGGCGTGACGTTGGAGACGAACATCGCCAGGACATGCTGAATGCCGAGCGGCACCGCCTTGACGAGCGGCGGGGTGTAATTCGGGTCGCGCAGCTGTTGCGGCGTTCCGATGGAACTGTCTGTCATGGATCTCTCCTTGCTGAGTCTCGTTGGGCGGGCCGTTTCCTGGATGACGACCCTTTCGGGTCAGTCCGCCACGACCTCGCAGGGTGTGCCGAACCAGTGTTCCTGCAGGTTCTCACCGGGGCCGATCCGGTCGATGACGGCGAAGAGGCCGCTGCCGCTGATCGGTGTCAGAACCCCGTGCCATGTATTCCTGTGAAAATTGACCGCCTGTCCCGGCCGGGTGAGGAAGGCGAGCGGCGTGTCGGGGCGATTGCCCGCATCTTGTGCGACAATCACGACGAATGCGTCATCCGACATCGGGATGAAAGCCTGCGATCCGAGCGGGTGGCGCTCCATCATCTCCAGCCGGTAGGGCAACCGGCGCAGTTCGGCCTTGAACAGGCTGAGCCCGGCGCGCCCACCGTCGAAATCCAGCCGCGCGCGGTCGTGATACCGCCCGCAAAGCCCCTGGTTGATCAGCTTGTCGGGCGCGCCTTCGGCCTCCAGCACGTCGCCGAAGGGCGCGAACACCTCGGCGGTCAGCGGGTGCGCATGCAGCCGCAGAGTCATCTGCCCAGCTTCTCGGCAAGGCGCAGCGCGGCGATGCGTTCGACCTGCCGGCAGGCCTCCGCAAACTCGGTGTCGCGGTCGTTTTGCAGGCGGCGCTCGAAGGCCGCCATGATCGAGGCCGTGTCGTGATCGCGCACCGCGATGATGAAGGGAAAGCCGAACCTCGCGCTATAGGCATCGTTCAGCGTGGTGAAGCGCGCGCGTTCCGCGTCGGTCAATGCATCGAGCCCGGCACTGGCCTGCTCCGCCGTCGACTCCGCCGTCAGGCGCTTGGCCGCCGACAGTTTGCCGGCAAGGTCCGGGTGCGCGGTCAGGACGCCAAGCCGCGCCTCCTCGCTGGCGCTGCGAAAGACGCGGGCAAGGGCGCTGTGCACCCCGGTCGCGGTGTCATGCGTTGGCCCAAGCTCCAGATCGAAGGCAGCTTCCGCGATCCATGGGCTGTGCTCAAAAACGCCGCCGAATTGAGCGACGAATGCCGCCCGGTCCATTTCGGACGGGCGCGGGCCCGCTTCGGGCGGATGCCTCGCCGCCCAGTGATCGGCAATCGCCGCGCGGGTTGTGAACCAGACGTCCGCGTGGCTGCGGAAATATTCCAGAACCCGCTTCAGCGCGGCGGCGCGCCCCGGCCGCCCGGTCAGGCGACAGTGCAGACCGATCGACAGCATCTTCGGCGATCCGGCCTGCCCTTCGGCGTAAAGCGTGTCGAAACTGTCTTTCAGGTAGCCCTCGAACTGCCGCCCATCGGTAAAGCCCGCCTGGATTGCAAAGCGCATGTCGTTGCAATCCATCGTATAGGGCACGATCAGTTGATCCTTGCCGCCGGCCCGCACCCAGTAGGGCAAATCGTCGGCGTAGCTGTCGGCAATGTAGGCAAGGTTGCCCTCCTCGGCCGCAAGATCGACCGTGTTCATCGAACAGCGCCCGGTATACCAGCCGCGCGGGGGGGTGCCCGTCACCTCGGTGTGCAGGCGGATCGCCTCGCGGATCTGGCTGCGCTCCGCCTCGCGGTCCATATCCTTGTGCTCGATCCATTTCAGCCCGTGGCTGGCGATCTCCCACCCCGCCGCCTGCATCGCGGCGACCTGTTCGGGCGCGCGCGCCAGTGCCGTTGCAACGCCGTAGACCGTGACGGGCGTGTCTTTCAGCAGGCGATGCACCCGCCAGAACCCGGCCCGCGCGCCATATTCATAGATCGATTCCATGTTCCAGTGACGCTGCCCCGGCCATGGCTGCGCATTGGTGATTTCCGACAGGAACCCTTCCGAGGCGGCATCGCCGTGCAGGATACAGTTTTCGCCGCCCTCCTCGTAATTCAGCACGATCTGCACCGCGATCTTCGCGTTGTTCGGCCAGGCTGCATCCGGCGGCGTTGCGGCGTAACCTGTCATGTTGCGCGGGTAGCGTTTCACCTGTCACCTCTTTCTCGTTTCATCTATCGTTAAACCGAAAAGTATCGCTCAATTTACAAAAAATCCTGAAAGCTGCCTTCGGCTTGTCCGGTTTGCGTCCAGGGGCGCATCCGGCCTAAGACGGCACACAGCAACAGGAGTGACCGCGCATGACGACCGGCTATCTGACGACCCACGTTCTCGACACGGCGCGCGGCTGCCCGGCAGAAGGGCTGCGGATCGAGCTTTACCGGATCGACGGGGACAGGCGGACGCATGTCGCCGCGACGGTGACGAATGCCGATGGTCGAACGGATGGGCAGATCCTTCCGGCGGATCGGTTCGAGACCGGCACCTATGAGCTGATCTTCCACGCCGGGGCATATCTTGACAGCGTCGGCATCCCGCCAGAGGCGCCCCGCTTCCTCGACGTGATCCCGATCCGCTTCGGCATGTCGCGAGAGGCGCACTACCATGTGCCCTTGTTGCTGTCGCCGTTTGGCTACAGCACCTACCGGGGCAGCTGACCCGATGTATTCGGCACGGATGGTGCGGGTGGCGTAACCTGTTGGAAGAGGGCAGTCTTCGGTTCTTGACGCCGGAAATTCCAGGTTTCAGCCTCCAGCTTTCCCCGCCCGCACCAAGGCGCGAGGGATACCCCCAAGCCCGTTGTGACACACGAGAATGCCAAGCCCGTCGAAGGCAATTCTGACGGCACGCGGCAATCTGGACCATGCCCGGAAACGGGCCGGCTGAAAGGTGCACGACCGGCAACGAAGCACTGCGGAAATCGGCACGATTTCCGCCCCTGTTCCTGCCCCTATTCCTGCCCGGTCTGGATCTGTTCGGCGATTCGCGCCGCCCACTCGCCCAGCACCGGGACGAAATCAATCTGGCTGAGCGCAAAGACCACCACCGACACGAGGAACGACGCCCCGATCACCGACCCCAGCCCGAACGCCAGTCCGCGCCCGAAACTGGTGGCAAGGATTTTGCCAATCGTGCTTTGCGAGGTAAACAGCCGGTGCTCGGTGATCTGGTGCACGTCCTTGCGCAGCAGACGCAACTCTTCGCTCAATGCGTCTTCGTCCTGCTTCAATTGAAGCTCTCCGTGACGTCATACATCACCGGCTCAAAGGTCTTGCACAGCTCGTTTATGGCGCGGTTGCGACGGCGCATTTCATCGCTGCGCAACATGGCCTGAAAATCCTCGCGCTTTTCCCATTGCGAGTAACTCGCCACCCGCGTCTGCGCGTCGTTCACGTGCAACCCAGCCGCGATGAAGCCGGGCTGGCGCGAAATGAACGCCGCGTATGCGTCGGTCAGGGCATCCAGCAGATCCTGACAGGTGCCCGGCGTGGTCTCGAACGTGGTAATGACGGTCTGATAGCTGGCGCCCTTGGTGATTGTCGGCATGGCTTGCTCCTTCGTTGAAAGGTCAGCCTAACAAGCTGCGCGCAGTGCCGCCAGACGGCAAACGGGCCGCACCTTCGTCGATGCGGCCCGTCCGGGGCAGAACGACCCCCCAGGGTCATCTTTGTGCATAGCCCCGCGTTGGGGCCGGGATAAGGAGGAAAGACGCTCTTTTCACGGCAGGTTTTGTCATCGTCGACAGCCGCCGGTAAACTGCGCCCGCAGCGCCTGGTAGACCACCGCCGTTGCCGCATTGGCCAGGTTGAGCGAGCGGATATGCGGGCTTCGCATCGGCAAGTGAAAGGTGCGATCTTCGTGGCCGGCAAGGATATCCGGCGGCAATCCCTTGGTTTCCCTCCCGAAAACAAGGTAGGAATCGGTCGGGTAATCCGGGTCATAGACACTGCGCGCGCCGTGCTCCTCAAAAAAGAACAGCTTTTCGCGCCTCGGTTGCCGGGCGGCCATGAAGGTGGCCCAGCTGTCGTATTCGCTTAGCCGCACATGCTGCCAGTAGTCCAGCCCGGCCCGGCGCACCGCCTTGTCGTCGATCGAGAAACCGTAGGGCTTGATCAGGATCAGGTCCAGATCCAGCGCCACGCAGCTGCGCCCGATCGTGCCGGTGTTGCCGGGAATCTCGGGCGCGACAAGCACCACTTTCATCCTGTCATCTGCCACGCGCAGCGCCCCGCCTGTTGCCCTCAGCGGGCGTTCACCATCTGTTAACCACTCTGCGCGACGCTTTCCATGCCATGCGATGCTTTCTTTCCCATTTGCTGCCGTGTCTTTTCGGTTGCCTGATCAGCACCGGCGCAGAGGCCGGGGCGTGGGCACGCGCACCGGGCGAGGTGTTCCTGTCCTTCTCCTCCAACCTGCAAGGCAGCCCCGAGGCGCTTGCCGGTGGCTTGACAGACCTCGACCGCTACGATTCCGTCTACCTTGAGGTCGGGCTTGGCCACCGCCTGACCCTCGGCGCGGATTACGGGCAAGGCGAATTCACCCGCGAGGCGATGGCCTTCCTGCGCTACACGCTGACGCCGCCCGAGGCCCGCTGGCAGGTGGCGCTCGATCTCGGGGCGGGGCGGCGCGAGGTTGACCAGCTTGGTGAGCGCGATCTTTTGCGCACCGGGCTGTCGATCGGTCATGGCTTTGCGCGCGATGCGCCAACCTGGATCGGCTGGACGGGGCATGACAGACTGGAGGGCTGGATCGCGCTCGATGCCGTTGCGGTGCAGGACACGACCCTCGACACCCTGCGCTGGAAGGCCGAGGCGACACTCGGGCTGTCCATCGCAGGCGGCCATGCCCTGATGCTGCAACTGCTCGCAGAGGACTGGCCGGGCAATGACATCGCCTACGGGGTAAACCCGTCGCTTGTCTTTCGCGTCGGCGACCGCACAAACGTCGAGCTTGGGCTGCGCGCGACATTCGCCGTGCAGGAGGAATACGGGCTGGAGCTTGGGATCTGGCACCGGTTCTGACTTTTAGCCATGTTTGCCGGTCCGCGTGGCGGTGCTATCCCCTTTGCCGGGGGGTGCAATGTCAACACAGCAACGACTGTTCCGGGAAACCGATGAAGAGGCGCGCGGCCTCGCGCTGCACCTCCTGCGCAATGCGCGGTTCGGCGCGCTTGGCGTGATCTGCCCGGACACCGGCGCCCCGATGGTTTCGCGCGTGTCCGTCGCCACCGACGCGGCGGGCCATCCCGTTTCGCTGATGTCCGACCTGTCCCTGCATACGCAGGCCATCGCGCGCAATCCGGCCTGTTCGCTTCTGGTCGGCGAACCCGGCCTGCGCGGTGACCCACTGATCCACCCGCGCCTGACCTTGCACTGCACCGCCGAGGCCACCTCGAAGAAGGCGTTGAAACCGCTCTACCTGTCGCAGCACCCCAAGGCGGCGCTCTATTTCGATTTCAGCGATTTCCGGGTCTACCGCCTGACGGTTTCGGGCGCGCACCTCAATGGGGGCTTCGGCAAGGCGTTCCACCTGACGCCCGACGATCTGGGACTTATCTAAAAAGACAGGTTTTGTTGCCAGACCAACGTTAACTGTGCAACAACCAGAGGGACACGAACCGGCAAAGGGCTGGCACATGACCGATCCGACGATCGACCCCGACCTCCCCGGTATCTGGATCATCCCCGGTGAGGCGACCACCTACGAGATCGAACCGGACGGCAGTTATCACATCGCCGAGCCGGCAGGACCGCTGAGCGTCGCACCGGGTGGCGCATCCATGATCTGGGGTCGCACCCGGCTGGACCGGATCGGCGGCGAGGGCGACGCGCCGCTTGGGGCATGGCGCGATCGGGATCATGGCGACGAATGGCTGTTCCGGGCCGATGGCAGCTACCTGCAACGTTGGTCGGACGGCGAACGCACGACAGGCATCTGGGTGCTGCGCGGCGAGGACTCGACGCTCTGGGCCCGCGAATACCGCGGCCGGCTGGAAACCGACGGCGCGCGGGTGACATTCGTTCTGCCGACGGAGGAACCGGTCACCTACGGCTACACGGTCGACGCCGCAAGCTGGGTGCTGCTGGACCCGAATTCCTGGGCACAATTGGTGGAATACCGCCGCCCCGATGGCCAGAAACCGGCGGCCCGCGCGCAGCAGGGCGGGGCCGCCGGCTGATCCCCTACACCGTGTCGCAGCGCGCCGTCAGTTGCACGCTGCCATGCACCGGCTGCGACCAGTTGAGCCGGATCGACCCGCGCCCGACCCCGTGGCGCGTCGTGGCGTAGGGCGCGGTGAACACCGCGACGTTCGCGGGCGAGCGCACCGCGCCCTCTGGCAGCACCGACACCGCAACGCGCGCCTCTGTTTCGAACGGCAACCAGTCGCGCAGGTCCGCCTCCCAAACGTTGAGATCGCTGTTCTCCGTCACCTTCACCGTCACCGGGTTCTGGGTGTTCTTGATGATCCCGTGATAGACATTGCCGGTCATCAGGAAATTGGCGGTGCGGCTGCCATCCAGCGGCGCGATGGAATCGTCCACCCCGTCGACCGCCTCCAGCGGAGCGCCGTTGATATGCTTGAAGACATTGTCGGCAATCGACAGCCCGTTGATGTAATGGCCCGGCCCGTAAGGCCGGATCACGATGAAGTTCGACCAGTTGGCAATACCGTTGGCGGTGAAGATATTGCCGTTGATCGTCAGCCCCCCGAAGGAGAACTCCCCGGCCAGTTCCGGCGCGGCATCGTGTTCGTTACCCCACTCGATATAGCTGTTGTCGATGTAATTTCCGAAGATCGTGGACTTGACGTTGGTATTGCTCAGCACGATCCCGGCGCTGATCTGGCCATTGGGTTCCGCGTCGCCCTGGAACCAATGGTTGCCGGTGATCAGGTTGCCGCTGCCCCCGAAGACACCGAAATGCCGGAACCGCACCGCCCGGTTGTCGCGCACTTTCAAGTCGTTGGAATTGGCGTTGAAGCCGATCGTGGTGCGGTCCTGCACCCGTAGCGCCTGCTCGTTCGACAGGAACTGGCAGCGGTCGATCTGCATCCCCGCGCAGCCGGTATCGGCCGAGCTGATGCCGCGATCCTTGGGGCCTGTGAAGAAGCAATCCTTGAAATGGAAGGCCAGCCCGCCAAGCGGCAGCATCACCGCGCTGCCCGCCCCGGCACAGAGAAATTCCACATCCTCGATGACGAAGCGCTGAAGGTTCTCGAAACCGATGAAATCGAGCGCATACTTGAACCGGGTGAAGGTGTAGCTCTGGTTCGACGGCGGCACCGATAGCGGCGCCGACAGGAACACCCTGTTCTGCGCCGCATTGACCGCGCGCACATAGACCTCGCGTCCGACGCCCTGCGCCGCCGTCACCAGTGACCCCACCGCAATGCTGCCCGCATTGGTCACGTTTTCGAGCCGGCGCGGGCTGGACGCCGACCATGTTGCGCCGCGGGTCAGGACGGTATCAGCCCAGCCCGGCCCGCTGACGCAGGAAAACTGCCCGTTGCGAATGACCCGGCGGTTGGCATAGCTGACCACGTTGCCGACCGCCGCCGCCATGTCGATGGGTCCATCCAGCAGGATGCGCCGCCCCTTCATGTCGAAACTTTCGTGGTCACCGTGGTTCAGCATCGCCTGGAACGCCTTGCGAAACCCTTGCACGTCATCGCCGCCGAACGCGTCGGAATAGCTTGGCAGGTCGAAATTTTCGGCCAGCACCAACCGCACGTGATCGGCCATCACCAATTGCCCCTGAAAGCGCACCGGCGACTGGATGGTCAGGTTTGCCCCGATCCGGTAGGTGCCTTCGCTGACCAGCAATTCGCGCCCTGCCGCGGCGGCATCGGCGGCGGTGAAGGCTTCTATATCGTCGGCCACGCCATCGCCCACGGCGCCGAAATCCTTCACATCGACCCAGTCCATCAACTTTCGGTAAAAGACATGGGTGATATCCTCGACCCTGATCGACTCAATGCGGATCGTGCCGTTGTTGCCCCCCGTCAGGTCCAGCCCGAAATGGCCATAGGCGGCCTCGTCCCCCCACGCCATATCGACACCACCGCGCGCGCCCACCCCGATGATCGCCGAAACGGTGACAACCTCGCCATAGGTGGTCAGGCTGGTCGTGGGCCCTGTCTCGACGACGCCAGCCACATGGCTGTTGTTGGCCCGTCCGGCCCATCCCGCGACCCGCACGCCCGGCAGTGTGCCCGACAGGGCCTTCACCCGCGCCGAGACCCGCAGGTAAAGACCCGGCAGAACCGGCGTCTCCCCCATGTAGCGCAGGCGCGTCGTGCTCTCGGTTTTCAGGAGTTCAAGGCAAGTGCCGAAATCCTGGTCGGCGGTGACGATGGCCGCATTGGGCGCCGTGGCCCATGTGTCGGTGCCCGGCGTGCCGTCCGCACGCGACCAGTCCCCCAGCCCCTCCGAGAAGGCCGGCGGCATCAGGTTCAGCCCGTCGGTGATCACTTGGTTCATGTCAAACCCCTTTCGCTGACGCAGGGACGCGCGACAACAGCCCATGCGTTTGACCCCTGCGGGCGCGCGTTGGCCCGAGGGGTGCCTCGATTGTTCACAAATGTTGTGGAATGGGCCGGGCAGACTATCGGCCCGGTCAGTCCCCGGTTCTAGCGCATCGGGGTTAAGAAGCGGTTAAGCCCCCACCCCCTGCCCGCGCAGCACCGTCACGCCGGCGATCCGCCACGCGCCGTCGGAAGAGACCATGTCGTAGTCAAGCAGATGCAGCCGCCCTGACGGGTCAACGATCTGCACCCGTTGCAGCAGCCGCCCGCCCTCTTGCCGCAGGCCAAGGAAGGTGGTCTCGCCGGGCTGCCAGACCATCGGGTAGCCGCGTTCGACCATGGTGCCGAACGTCATCGCGTCACCGAACATGTCCTGAATGGTCGGGCTGGCGAAGGTCCACGCGGTAAGGACGTTGCCGGTGGAAAACGCGTCGAGCTGGTTCTGGATGACGCCCCGGATCTCCGGGTTCGGGTCGAGCCGCTCCTGCGCCGCCGCGCCGAGCGGGGCCAGTGCCAGACACAGGATGAAAAGGAATACGCGCATTGTCAGCCTCCTGCCGATGTCCCGTCCCTGTTGGGGTAAGCTAGCACCGGGGCGGAGGCGGTCAAATCTTCGCGGCGCGGCTTGCGCCTTGGCGCACAACATCCGCTGCACCAACGCCCCTTTGTGCGCGCATCGCGTATGTATGGGGGGGCACCCCCCTGTTTTTCGGCCGTCAGCCGGCCAGTTTGCCGTCGAGCGCATCGCGGATCAGGGCCTTGGTCTCGTCGATGCCGTAAAGCGCGATGAAGCCGCCGAAACGCGGCCCCTGCGACGCACCGAGGCAAACCTCGTAGAGCGCCTTGAACCAGTCGCGCAACGGCTCGAACCCGTGCGTGCGGCCGATGGCAAAAACGATGGATTGCAGGAATTCCTCGTCCTGCCAGTCGACCTCTGGCAGCGGCTCGTCCCGCCCCGCCTCGGCGTTCTTGCGCGCGATCACGTCAAGCGCCTTGTCGCCGTCGGCAAGGCAGATCAGCAACTCCTCCATCGCCGCCTGTTCGCGCCCGTCGGGCAGCCGGAAGGCACGGGTGGGCTTGACGAAATCGTTGTAGTAGCGGATCGCGAAGCCCGCTGCCTGGTCAAGATCCGGGTTCGTTTCCGGGCCGGCATCGGGCGCGTAACGTCCTATGAAACCCCACAATTTTTCCTTCGCCTCGGCTCCCGATACGCTGGCAAGGTTGAGCAGCATGGCAAAGGAGACGACCATCGTGCTTTCGGGCACGTCGCCTTCGTGGATGTGGTAGACCGGGTTGGCCAGCCGCGCCGCCGCGTCCTGCGTGGCGTAGGCGCGCAACTGTTGGTGATACTCGTCCACCGCCTTCGGGATCACGTCGAAATGCATCCGCTTGGCGGTCTTGGGCTTGAGATACATGAAGTAGCTCAAGCTCTCGGTCGAGGCGTAGCTCAGCCATTCGTCGATCGAGATCCCGTTGCCCGAGGACTTGGAAATCTTCTGCCCCTGGTCGTCGAGGAACAGCTCGTAGGTGAAATGTTCCGGCGGGCGGGCCCCAAGGACGCGGCAGATCGAATCGTAGATCGGCGTGTTGGTGGAATGATCCTTGCCATACATCTCGAAATCGACGCCGAGCGCAGCCCACCTTGCGCCGAAATCGGGCTTCCATTGCAGCTTCACGTTCCCCCCCGTCACTGGCAGCGTCCATTCGCGCCCGGCCTCGTCGTCGAAGGTGACGGTGCCCTCTTTCGCGTCGACATGCTTCATCGGAACATAGAGGACGCGGCCCGTTTCGGGATGGATCGGCAGGAAGATGGAATAGGTCTGTCGGCGTTCCTCGCGCAGGCTCTTCAGCATCACCTTCATGATGTCGTCATAGCGTTCCACGGCGCGCAGCAGCACCGCGTCGAACTGGCCCGACTTGTAGAACTCGGTGGCCGAGACGAATTCGTACCGGAACCCGAACGTATCGAGGAAGCGGCGCAGCATGGCGTTGTTATGCGCGCCGAAACTGTCATGCGTGCCGAACGGGTCGGGCACGCTGGTCAGCGGCTTTTGCAGGTGCTCCTGCAACGCCTCGCGGCCGGGAACGTTGCCGGGCACCTTGCGCATCCCGTCCATGTCGTCGGAAAAGCAGATCAGCCGCGTGGGGATGTCGCTGATCACCTCGAAGGCGCGGCGGATCATGGTGGTGCGCAGGACCTCGCCGAAGGTGCCGATATGGGGCAGTCCCGAGGGCCCGTAGCCGGTCTCGAAGAGGACATGGCCCTTTTCCGGCGGCCCTTTTTCATAACGCTTCAGCATCCGGCGCGCTTCCTCGAACGGCCACGCCTTGGAGCTCATTGCAACGTCACGAAGATCCGACATATCCTGTTTCCACTTTCATCGTCCCGCGCGCGACCCCGTGACGCGCGTGCGAAAGGCCCTATTGCTCCGCGCTGCCGGGGTCAATAAATACCGGGGTCGAACCCTCTCGAAAGGCCATCGTCGTGACCGAACAGACATCCCTCTCGCCGCAGGACGCGCTGGTCGCGCTGATGATCGCCGTTTCCGCGTCGGACGAAAGCATCCGCACGTCAGAGCTTGTGACCATCGAGCGGATCGTGAATCACTTGCCGGTCTTCGCCGGTTACGATGCCGACCGCCTTGGTGTCATGGCGCGGATCGTGTTTGACCTGTTCGAGGAGGAAGACGGTCTCGATGCGCTGTTCGGCCTTGTCCTCGATGCATTGCCCGAACGGCTTTATGAAACCGCCTACGCGCTTGCCTGCGACGTTGCCGCGGCGGATGGCCTGTTGCGCCAGACCGAACTGCAAATGCTGCAAGAAGTGCGCTACCAGCTCAATATCGACCGGCTGCACGGCGCCGCCATCGAACGCGGGGCGCGGGCGCGGCACATGGTGTTGTAAGCCGGTCGGATCGCCACGACAGGGGCGGACGGAGCGGACGGGCGGGTGTCGAGTCCCCGCGCGGAATGAAAAGGCGCCAGCCCGCCGCTGCGCAGCTTGCACCAACGCTCTACAGAGACCTCCACCCCGAAGTGATATCACCTCACGCGTGCACCGCCGCCCACCGTTCTATCAGCGCCTGCTGCAACGCCTTGGCGCGCGCGTTGTAGCTGCGCGCGCCACGCGGACGGGTCTCGTCGGCCGGGTCGAGCGTGGTGCGCCGATCCACGTCGCCGCAGAAGATGGCAAAGGCAAGGTCTCGGCCCGAGGGCGCCCGCGCGAACCCGGCGAGGGCCGAAACGAAATAGAGCGTGCCGGTCTTGGCCACGACCTGCACCGGATGATCCTCCATCGGGCGGCCCCGATCGTCGCGCATCGCGATATCCTTCATCACCCGCCGCAGGTTGCCATTGGCACCGCTGCCCACGAGGGCGCGGACCATTTCCCGGGCACTGATCCGCGATTCGTCGCCCAGACCGGAATGATCCACCAACGACAGCCGGCGTAGCCCGTGGCGTTCCTGCAACCAGCGGCTCATCTCCTCGGCCGACTGACGCAACCCCGCAGGCCGCACCCCGCTGGCCTGTGTCGCAAGCATCCCCGCCACCTCGGCGGTCAGGTTGGTGGACCAGCGCATCATGCCGCGCAGCACGTCCTCCAGCGGGTCGGAGACGTGTTCGGCCATGACCAGCCCGGAGTCCGGCGGCGTGCCCCCGAAAACCGGGGCACCCAGCACCACGCCACGCGACCGGGCCAGCACCTGGAACACCTCTGCGGCGTAGGCATGGGGCCTGCGCACCGGCAGCCAGCGGGCCCCGTTTTCGCCGAGAGCACCGCGCGCAACACTCCATTCCTCGCGCTCCTCGGTGGCCTCGTAAAGGTAGACCGGGGCTCCGCGATCCACCACCTGCATCCGCGACACGGTGACCGGCGGGCGCAGCGAATGCGACCGGGCATCCAAGTGGATCTCATAGCCATCGGTGCCGCGCTGCCATTCGAAATGCACCCGGTTGAAATTGAGGTTCAGCCCCGAAACGGCAGGATTGTAGCCGACCTGCATCGGCTGGTCGGGATCGATCGCCGCGATCAGCGGCAGCGCCTCGTGCGCAACACGAAAGCGCCCCGTAATCTCGCGCAGACCGGCCTCGGCCATGTCGCGGGCGAGGTCGTTGAGTGCATCGGTGTCGAGCAGCGGATCGCCCCCACCAACCAGCCAGAGATCACCGTCGAGCCGCCCGTCCGTCAGCCGTCCATCGGCGATCAGCCGAGTGCGGAAACGGTATCCGGGGCCGAGATGATCGAAGGCATAGGCCGTGGTCAGCGCCTTGACGACAGAGGCTGGCGGCAGCGCGCGCACTGGGTTCACCGCCTCCAGCACGCGGCCCGAGCGGGCATCGGCCACAACGCAGCCCACCTGCCCGCCGAGGTTTGCAGCTGCGATCAGGTCCGCCGCGCCCGGCAGGGTGCGTAGGGAAAACCCGTCAGGACGGCGCAGCGGAACGAGCGAGCGGACGGGCGCACCTGCCCATGCACCACTTGCCAGCCCGGCGAGCGCACCGCCAAGGAAAACACGTCTTGAAACCATTTCGCCCAAATAACCTTTATGCGCCGCCCCAGTTAAACCTCAGGTGGCGACGCCGCTCAACCCTTTCGATCGCCCGGACGCAAAAGTCCGAAAGTCAGCGCACCCAGTGCCCGCTTGCGCGGATCTCGGAGGACGAGATGTCCACCATTGGCACGTTCAGAAAGCACCACGCGGGTGGCGTCACCCGGCCCAGCCCCCGCGCCTGCGCCGCGCGCAGTTTCCAGGGCCGGTAGATCTGCGCGGCCTTGGCGGTGCGCGCCGAAATCTGCTGCCCCGGTCGCGCCAGCACCCCGACAGGCACGTTGCGCATGATCCATTGCCAGTTTTGCCAGCGGTGCAGGCTGGCAAGGTTGTCGGCCCCCATCAGCCAGACGAAGCGCACCCCCGGATAAAGCACGAAAAGCCGCCCCAGCGTTTCGGCGGTGTAGCGCGTGCCGAGGCGCGCCTCGATATCGGTCACCTCGATGCGCGGATGTCGGGCCAGATCCCGCGCCGCCGCCATGCGTCGCGTCAGCGGTGCCGGCCCCTCTGGTTTCAGCGGATTGCCCGGGCTGACAAGCCACCAAAGACGATCCAGCCGAAAGCGCTTGATCGCCTCGTGACTGATATGCAGGTGGCCCTGGTGGGGCGGATCGAACGATCCCCCCAGCAGGCCGACCACCTGGCCGGGGCGGGCACGGGGCATGGCGTATCTCATTCGCCCGTCATTGCCAGCCCGCGCCGGGGTGTAAAGCGAAAACGTGGCTCATGGGGGATCGCGTTCGAAAGGCGGCTCTGTATCCTCGGGCAGAACCAGCCGCCAGAAATTCGCCTCCTCATGGATCAGGTTGCGCCTTGGGTCATCGGGCAGCGCATCCGTTGCGATGATCTCGACCATGTCCTCCAGCACCTCCGGGTTCTCGCTGAAATAGGTGTGGCTTGAGGCCCCGGTGACGGCGCTGACATTGACGAAATGCACGTTCCGGATTTGTTGGAAAATGGCCCGTTCCCGATCGCCCAACTGCTCGAACGACAGCCGTCCGAACCGCGTTCCTGCCATCAGAACCTGCGCCAGCCCGAGGGCACCGTCGCCGGGGTTCATATAGACGGTGATGCGCCCGAAGGCGGTTCCGAACTGTTCCGCGATCAGGCGCTGCCGCACCACCGAGAAATCGAGATCGGGCGCGGCGAGGATGAGGTTCTCGATCCGGTAGACGTCGCGCGGATCGCGCCCGGCGGCACGGCTTTCGATCACCAGTTCGCGTAGCGCCGTCGCGGCCACGTCGGACCCCCGGCTATGGGCGATGATATGGATCCGGTCGAGCCCCGGCACGCCTGCCAGCAGGCGCAGCGTCTGTTTGAGGTGAAAGATGGTGAACTCGCCGCTTTCACGATCCTTGAAATAGCCAAAGAGGCCGGGATTGCCCGCCGGCCAGCTATAGGCAAGCGGCACCGCATTCCGCCCCGTCGCGCCCCACAAGACACCGAGCGTTTCCAGAGAATGCACGAAATTACTGTTGTAGCCATGAATATAGAGCAGGATGTCCCCCTGCCCGGAGGCGCGCAAGGCTTCGGCCAATGTCTCCTGCATCGCGCGCCCGGCCTCGTCATACTGCGCGGCGGTCGCCGGGTCGGTCTGGAACCCGACGCCGTCCTCGATCAGCGGCAATGGCGTGGCCGGAAAGCTCAGCAGGGTTTCGGCATGGGCGATTTCTGGCCCGGATGCCGTGCCACGCAGCGCCGCCACCCCGTAATGCATCGCCGGATCGCGCCGCGCGGTCAGCAACAGCATGTCCTGGCGCGCATCTGCCTCGGCCCGGTCGGTGACGAAATGCAGCTGCGCCTGCGCGGGGTCGCGGGGCTCCCCCGGCACCGAGGGCAGCGGATCGGCCCCACCGCAGGCCGACAACCCCAGAACGATCAGCGCGAAGAGGGCTCTTGTCCAAGGCGCCATGCACTCTGTCCCTCTCGCTATCCCTTGGCCCCGACAGGCCCTCATGGCTTTCCTCCTACCATAGCCCGCGCGGCAAGGGGAGCCTGCCCCGGCACCGGTGCGCTGCAACGTGACTTGACAGGCCCGCGGTCCTCACCTTCCCTTGCCCGGACAGGAGGCTGACATGTCCACATTCGACAGCAAGCACGCCGCCGGGCTGCACCGGCATATTCACTCCCACCTGCCCAGCGACGCGGCGCTGCGGGTGAAGACGCTGGAAAGCCTCGCCGTCGAAAAGGGGTTGATCGCGCCCGAGACCATCGACGCGTGGGTGGAGGCTTATTCGGAACATATCGGCCCGATGCGCGGTGCGACGGTGGTGGCGCGGGCCTGGTGCGATCCCGCGTTCAAGGCCCGCCTGCTGGAAAATGGCACCGATGCGATCAGGGAGTTTGGGTTCGAAGGCAACGCCACCGGCCACCTCAAGGCCGTGGAAAACACCGATGACACCCACAACATGGTCGTCTGCACGCTGTGTTCCTGCTACCCGTTCTCGATCCTCGGCATGTCGCCCGCCTGGTACAAATCCGCAGCCTACCGCGCCCGCGCCGTGCGCGAACCGCGCGCCGTGCTGGCCGAGTTTGGCGTGGACCTGCCCGAGGATGTCGCCGTGCGGGTCTGGGACTCGACCGCCGAGTTGCGCTACCTCGTGGTGCCGCAGCGCCCCGCCGGGACCGAAGGCTGGGATGAGGAGCGCTTGGCCGCAATCGTCACTCGCAATTCCATGATCGGCACGGACCGGGTTCTTCGAGCGGGGGCCGCGTGATGGACGGCATCCACGATCTGGGCGGCAAGCAGGGCTTCGGCCCCGTTCTGGTCACAGAGGGCGACGCACCCTTCGCGCAGGACTGGGAGCGGCGCATGTGGGCGCTCTCGCGCGACGGGATCTGCCCCACGATGACCATCGACTGGTTCCGCCACGGGGTCGAACTGATGGTGCCGGGCGATTACCTGACCTTCTCCTATTTCCAGAAATGGGCGACCAATTTCCTGATGCTGATGGTCGATGCCGGCCAGATCACGCTCAAGGATCTGGAACGCGGCTACGTGCTGGAACCCGCCGGTCCCGCGAAGGCCAGGACGGTGCAGGACATCCTCGAACAGGTCCGCCGCGCCTGCACCGATTTCTCGGTGCCCGAAGACGCCCCGGCGCGCTTTGCCACCGGCGCGGGCGTCCGCACCCTGCGCCATATCGACCACCCGCACACCCGCCTGCCCGCCTACGCGCGCGACGCCTGCGGCACTGTCATCGCCCATCACGGCGCGCATCTGTTGCCCGACGAAGGCGCGCAGGGCCGCCACCTCGGCCAGCACCTCTACACCGTCGCCTTCGCCGCGCGCGAGCTGTGGGGCGAGGCTGCCAATCCGCGCGACGATGTCACCCTCGACCTGTGGGAAAGCTATCTTGTTCCGTCCTGAAAACCCCTTCGCTCCCCGCGACCCCGTGTTCGAGGAGGCGTGGCAGGCGCAGGTCCTCGCGATCGCCGACAGCATGGTGCGCGCCGGCCGTTTCAGCGCAAACGACTGGGCAGAAACCCTCGGCGCCGAACTCGCCCGGGCCGAGGCCTCCGGCAAGCCCGACACGACCGGCACCTATTACGAGGCGGCGCTTGCCTCGCTCGAAACCCTGACCACCGCCAGCACCGCGATCACGCCATTGGATCTTGCCACCCGCAAGGCCGACTGGACCCGCGCCTATCAACGCACCCCGCATGGCCAGCCGGTGGACCTGGCGCGCGCCCGGTCAAGTGACACGCCCGATCGCTGACCGTTTCACCTTGGTCCAAATACCTCCGGGGGGTCCGGGGGGCTGGCCCCCCGGAAAGGGGTGGGCGGGCGGGCCCGCCCGCCAACAACCATCGCGCCGTCCCGCCCATTGCCCCGCCCTGCCCCCTTGTCTATGTGGGGGCCCACGCGACTGACCGCGACTGCATGAGGGTTCCGATGGCTTCGTATCAATACGTCTATCACATGGATGGCGTCTCAAAGACCTATCCCGGCGGCAAGAAATGCTTTGAAAAAATCCATCTAAGCTTCCTTCCCGGTGTCAAGATCGGGGTTGTCGGCGTCAACGGCTCTGGCAAGTCGACGCTGATGCGGATCATGGCCGGGATCGACACCGATTTCACCGGCGAGGCCTGGGCGGCCAAGGGCGCCAAGGTCGGCTACCTGCCGCAGGAACCGCAGCTCGACGAAAGCCTCACGGTGCGCGAAAACGTGATGCTGGGGGTGGCCGAAAAGCAGGCCAAGCTCGACCGCTTCAACGAACTGGCGATGAACTACTCGGACGAGACCGCCGATGAAATGGCGCAGCTTCAGGACGAGATCGACTCCGACAACCTCTGGGATCTGGATTCTCAGGTCGACGTTGCGCTGGAGGCGCTGCGCTGCCCGCCCGACGAAGCGATGCCAGACCACCTGTCGGGCGGCGAACGCCGCCGCGTGGCGCTGTGCAAGCTGCTGCTGGAAGCGCCCGACATGCTGCTTCTGGACGAGCCGACCAACCACCTCGACGCCGAAACCATTGCCTGGCTGCAACAGCACCTTATTGACTACAAGGGCACGATCCTGATCGTCACCCACGACCGCTACTTTCTCGACGACATCACCGGCTGGATCCTTGAACTCGACCGGGGCCGGGGCATCCCCTACGAGGGCAATTATTCCAGTTGGCTGGAACAGAAGGCCAAGCGGCTGGAACACGAAGCGCGCGAGGACAAGTCCAAGCAAAAGACCCTGCAACGCGAACTTGACTGGATGCGGCAGGGGCAGAAAGCGCGGCAGGCCAAGTCCAAGGCCCGCATCAACGCCTATAACGAGATGGCCGGCCAGTCCGAACGCGAACGCGTCGGGCGCGCACAGATCGTCATCCCCAACGGGCCCCGCCTCGGCCAGAAGGTGATCGAGGTAGAGGGCCTCGCCAAGCATTACGGCGACGTGCAACTGGTCGAGGATCTGTCGTTCAGCCTGCCACCCGGCGGTATCGTCGGCGTGATCGGCCCCAACGGCGCCGGCAAATCGACGCTCTTCCGCATGCTGACCGGGCAGGAGGCGCCCGATAGCGGCAGCATCGACTACGGCGACACTGTGAAGCTGTCCTATGTCGACCAGTCACGCGACGCGCTCGACCCCAAGGCCACGGTGTGGGAGGAAATCTCCGGCGGGGCGGAACTGATCGAGCTGGGCGACGCGCAGGTCAATTCCCGCGCCTATTGCGCCTCGTTCAACTTCAAGGGCGGCGACCAGCAAAAGACGGTGGGGCTGCTGTCGGGCGGCGAACGCAACCGGGTGCACATGGCCAAGCTGTTGAAAGAAGGCGGCAACGTGCTGCTCCTCGACGAGCCGACCAACGACCTTGACGTGGAAACCCTGCGCGCGCTCGAAGATGCGCTGGAGGATTTCGCAGGCTGCGCGGTGATCATCAGCCACGACCGCTTTTTCCTCGACCGCCTCTGCACCCATATCCTCGCCTTCGAGGGCGAGGCGCACGTGGAATGGTTCGAGGGCAACTTCGCCGATTACGAAGAAGACAAAAAACGCCGCCTTGGCGCGGACGCGCTGGAGCCGAAGCGGGTGAAGTACAAGAAGTTTACGAGGTAAGCCCGCCGCGCGGCCCCGTCCCTGCCCGGCGTGCAAGCGCCGGGTGGACAGTGCTGCCCACCAACCACATCGCCGAGCGAACAGTCGCCGGCATCTGCGGCCCCTGCCCCCGCACCAATAGCAGGCGCGCCCCATACCGGGCCGCGCCGCCGCTCACATCACCCGAGCGCCGCGTCGCAGCGCCCGCATACGCCGGGATGGGCGTGCTGCCCCACATCGGGCAGGATCTTCCAGCAGCGCAGGCATTTCGTGCCCTCCGCCCGTTCGAACACCACGCCCACGCCCTCGGTCTCGGGCAGGCGGAACGCCTCTTGCGGCAGGGGGTCGCCTGTCAGGGTCACGGCGGAGGTGATGGCGATATCCGCGAAATCGACCGTGCGCAGCGCGGCCAGGTCCTCGCCGTCGCGCACATGCACCACCGGCGCGGCCTCCAGCGAGGCACCGATGAGCTTCTCGCGACGCTGCACCTCCAATGCCGCCGTCACCACCCGGCGCACCTTGCGAAGCTTGGCCCATTTCGCGGCCAAAGGTTCATCCAGCCAATCGGCGGGCGTGTCGGGGAAATCGACAAGGTGCACCGAGCTGTTCTCGCCCGGGAAGCGCTCCAGCCAGACCTCTTCCATGGTGAAGACGAGGATCGGCGCCAGCCACGTTGTCAGCCGGTGGAACACGATATCCAGCACCGTGCGCGCGGCGCGGCGGCGCGGCGTGTCGCCGTCGCAGTAAAGCGCGTCCTTGCGGATGTCGAAATAGAACGACGACAGATCGGTGGTGGCGAAGTTGAACAGTGCCTGGAACACCTCCTGGAAATCGAAGCGGGCAAAGCCGTCGCGCACGGTATGATCCAGTTCCGCCAGACGGTGCAGCACCCAGCGTTCCAGTTCCGGCATCTCGGCGGGATCGACCCGGTCGGCGTCACTGAAATCGGCCAATGAGCCGAGCATGAAGCGCATTGTGTTGCGCAAGCGGCGATAGCTGTCGGCGGTGCCTTTCAGGATTTCCGGCCCGATCCGCTGGTCCTGCGTGTAATCGGACTGCGCCACCCAGAGCCGCAGGATATCGGCGCCGTATTGCTTGATGACCGTCTCCGGCACGATGGTATTGCCGAGCGATTTGGACATCTTCATGCCCTTCTCGTCCAGCGTGAAGCCATGCGTAACCACGTTGCGGTAGGGCGCGCGGCCCAGCGTTCCGCAAGCCTGCAACAGCGAGGAATGGAACCAGCCGCGGTGCTGGTCGGTGCCTTCCATGTAGACATCGGCGATCCCGTCCCTGGTGCCGTCCGCGCGGTCCCGCAGCACGAAGGCGTGGGTCGATCCGCTGTCGAACCACACGTCGAGGATGTCGAACACCTGATCGTAGTCATCCGGGTTAACGACGCCCGACAGAAACCGTTCCTTCGCACCGTCCACATACCACGCATCCGCGCCCTCGGCCTCGAACGCCGCGGCAATGCGTGCGTTGACCTTGTCGTCGCGCAGCAGGAAATCGGCGTCGGTCGGCAGCGCGCCCTTCTTCGTGAAACAGGTCAGCGGCACGCCCCAGGCCCGTTGCCGCGACAGCACCCAGTCGGGGCGCGCCTCGATCATGCTGTAAAGCCGGTTGCGCCCGGATTGCGGCGTCCATTTCACGAGGCTGTCGATGGAGGTCAGGGCACGTTCCCGGATCGTGGTGCCGTGGTCGTCTTGCCCGTCGCCCACGGGCTTGTCGATGGCGGCGAACCATTGCGGCGTGTTACGGAAGATGACCGGCGCCTTGGACCGCCAGCTATGCGGATAGCTGTGGGTCACACGGCCGCGCGCGATGAGCGCGCCCGCCTCCACCAGCTTGTCGATGACAGCGGTGTTGGCCTTGCCCTCCTTGCCCTTGTGATCGAGGACGCGCAGCCCGGCGAAAAACGGCACATGCGGCAGGAACTCGGACTCCTCGCCCACGTTGTGGGTCATCCGGCTTAGCCAGCCGCGCTTGAGGAAACACTCGTAGTCGTCTGCCCCGTGGCTCGGCGCGGTGTGAACGAAGCCGGTGCCCGCCTCGTCGGTGACGTGGTCGCCGTCGATCATCGGCACGTCGTAATCCCAAAAGCCCCCTGCCCCGTCGAGGCCGCGGAAGGGATGGGCCATGACGAGCCCGGCCAGTTCGTCGGCCGAGACATCGCGCAGCCGCCGCCACATGCCCGGCTCCAGCCGCGCCTTGGTCAGCACGTCCTCCGCCAGCTTGTCGGCCAGCAGATACTTGTCACCCACGGCGCACCAGCATTCGTCGGGCGTGGCCGTCACCTCGTAAAGCCCGTAGGCGATGGCGGGGTTGTAGGCCACGGCCTTGTTGGAGGGGATGGTCCAGGACGTCGTGGTCCAGATCACGACCTTGGCGCCATCAAGGTCGCCTTCGGCATAGATAAGCGGGAACGGCACCCAGATCGTGTGGCTTTTGTGGTCGTGATACTCGATCTCCGCCTCGGCCAGCGCGGTCTTTTCCACCGGGCTCCACATCACGGGCTTGGACCCTTGGTAGAGCGTCCCGTTCATCAGGAACTTCATGAACTCCTCGGCGATCACCCGCTCGGCGTGGTAATCCATCGTCAGGTAGGGAGCGGCCCAGTTGCCGGTGACGCCAAGCCGCTTGAACTCCTCGCGCTGAATATCGACCCAGCCCTCGGCGAAGCGGCGACATTCCTGCCGGAAATCGACGACGTTCACCTCGTCCTTGTTCTTGCCCTTGGCGCGATATTGTTCCTCGATCTTCCATTCGATCGGCAGGCCGTGGCAGTCCCATCCGGGGATGTAGCGACTGTCGTGCCCCATCATCTGGTGCGACCGCACGATCATGTCCTTGATCGTCTTGTTCAGCGCGTGGCCGATATGAAGGTGACCGTTCGCGTAGGGCGGGCCGTCATGCAGGGTGAAGGGGGGGCGGCCCTCGTTGTCGCGCAGGCGGTCATAGATGCCGATCCTTTCCCAACGGGCCAGCCAGTCGGGTTCGCGCTTGGGCAGGCCGGCGCGCATCGGAAAATCTGTTTTCGGCAGGTTCAGCGTGGCTTTGTAGTCAAGAGTCTCTTCGGGCGTATCGGCGCACATGGGATCGGCGTCCTCGTCAAATTCGGTCGGTTCGGGGGTATCAGGGCGGTGCGAAAACTCAAGCACCTTGTCCCGGCGTCTCTATCTGGTCAGAGAGCCGGGCCGGTAATTCGGATGATGATGACGGGCCGGAACATCATGGGCGCGGGTATAGGCCCGACGCAGGCCGGGGTAAAGGGGGCGGGCGCGACCCGTTGGCCACTGGAATTTCCGCGCGAGAGGCGCCACATCGGGGGTATGATGCAGTATCCCTTGGCCAAGTTCGACATTACCCGCGAAGAGATCGAGCGCGTCGTCGCCCGGTTCTATGCCGCTGTGCGCGCACATCCCATGCTGGGGCCGGTCTTCGCGGCGCATGTTACCGACTGGCCAGCGCATGAAGACAAGGTGGTGCGCTTCTGGGCCAACGCGATCCTCGGTGATCGTGTCTATGACGGCAGCCCGATGGCCGCGCATGTGGCGGCGGGCAATGTGCGCCCCGGCATGTTCGGCGCCTGGCTCGATCTGTTCGATGCGACGCTGGCGGCGGACCTGCCGCCCGAGACAGCGGCCAAATGGTCCGCCCTGGCGCACCGGATCGGCCGCAGCCTGCGCGCCGGCGTCGTGGGCCGTGACAGACTGCCCGGCGGCATCCCCAACCTGCGACCGATGCAGTGATCGCCGCCTGAAGAAACGGCCCCGTTTGCATTGGACAGCAGCGTCACGAAGAAGTGTCACGCGTGTCAGCAGGGACGCTCCGGCAACGCGCCCTCACGCGAACAGCGCGGCTTGCACCCCACCGTCCGCAATGCGCGCCGCGCCGTTATCGGACACCTTCTGTCAGGCAGCGGACACGTGGCGTCGTGCCCGGATGCCCTCAAACTGCGGCGTGGGCCTTGCATGACAGGGGTATTGCCTCTATACGGGCGCGCATCAAGCAGGCGGTCAACGCCTCAACCGGGCAGGGTCGGGCATTCCCCGGCCCTCCTTTGTTTGAGGCGGTGGTCGACCATCCAACACCCCAAAAGACCGGCGGAGACAACCGCCCGGCCCGAATAAATCGCTGTAAAGGAACAAGACGCCACATGGCTCAGAACACATCCATGGAGGAATTCGAAGCCCTCCTCAACGAAAGCTTCGAAATTGACACGCCCGCCGAAGGGTCCGTTGTCAAAGGCAAGGTCATCGCCATCGAGGCGGGCCAGGCCATTATCGATGTCGGCTACAAGATGGAAGGCCGCGTCGATCTCAAGGAATTCGCAAATCCCGGCCAGCCACCCGAAATCGAGGTCGGCGACGAGGTCGAGGTTTACCTGCGCTCGGTCGAAAGCCCCCGTGGCGAGGCCGTCATCAGCCGTGAAATGGCCCGCCGCGAAGCTGCATGGGACCGTCTGGAAAAAGCCTATGCCGACGAAGAGCGCGTCGAGGGCGCAATCTTCGGTCGCGTCAAGGGTGGCTTCACCGTCGATCTCGGCGGCGCCGTGGCCTTCCTTCCCGGCAGCCAGGTCGACGTGCGCCCGGTGCGCGACGCCGGCCCATTGATGAACCTCAAGCAGCCGTTCCAGATCCTCAAGATGGATCGTCGCCGTGGCAACATCGTTGTCTCGCGCCGCGCGATCCTCGAAGAATCCCGCGCCGAACAGCGTGCCGAGGTCATCGCCCAGCTTGCCGAAGGTCAGGTTGTTGACGGGGTGGTCAAGAACATCACCGAATACGGGGCCTTCGTGGACCTCGGTGGTGTGGATGGTCTCTTGCACGTCACCGACATGGCGTGGCGCCGCGTCAACGATCCCAAGGACGTCCTGTCGATTGGCGAAACCGTCAAGGTGCAGGTGATCAAGGTCAACAAGGAAACCCACCGTATCAGCCTTGGCATGAAACAGTTGCAGGAAGATCCCTGGAACGCCGTGGAAGCCAAGTTTCCGGTGGAATCGGTCCATACTGGCCGAGTCACCAACATCACCGATTACGGTGCATTCGTGGAACTGGAACCGGGCGTCGAAGGCCTTGTTCACGTCTCCGAAATGTCGTGGACCAAGAAGAACGTGCATCCCGGCAAGATCGTCTCGACCAGCCAGGAGGTCGAGGTCATGGTGCTGGAGATCGACACCGCCAAGCGCCGCGTGTCGCTCGGCCTCAAGCAGACCATGCGCAACCCGTGGGAAGTATTCGAAGAACAGTACCCGGTCGGCACGCAGGTCGAGGGCGAGGTCAAGAACATCACCGAATTCGGTTTGTTCGTGGGTCTCGATCACGATATCGACGGCATGGTTCACCTCAGCGATCTGACTTGGGAAGGTCGGGGCGAGGACGTGATCGGCAACTACCGCAAGGGCGATACCGTGCAGGCGGTGGTGTCCGAGATCGACTCGGACAAGGAGCGCATCAGCCTGTCGATCAAGGCAGTTGAAGGCGATCCCTTTGCCGAGGCCGTGGATGGCGTCAAGCGTGGTTCGATCATCACCGTTGTGGTGACCGCGATCGAGGATGGCGGGATCGAGGTGGAATACGAAGGCATGAAAAGCTTCATCCGCCGCTCCGACCTTAGCCGTGACCGGGCCGAACAGCGCCCCGAACGCTTCCAGATCGGCGACAAGATCGATGTGCGGGTGACCAATGTCGACCCGAAGTCGCGTCGTCTAGGCCTGTCGATCAAGGCCCGCGAGATCGCCGAAGAAAAGGAAGCGGTGCAGCAGTATGGCTCCTCCGATTCCGGCGCGTCGCTTGGCGACATTCTGGGCGCCGCGCTGAAGGGCGACAACGACTGATCCATCCTGCCCGAAACGAAAGGGGCCTCGCGGGAACGCGGGGCCCTTTTTTTGCATCAGGGTTTGCCTCCGGCCGCCGAATCACCCCCCCGACAAGGCCGGTCTGCCCCTGCGGCAACCAGCCGGGATTTGCACAACACCGGCGCAAAGCCGCGCGTTGTCCGCCGCAAGGGCCGAATTTCCTCAAATATTCAACGGCTTTGGAATTCCACAATCCGCGCTTTACCCCTATAGTCTTTGCAACAGGGAACCGCTGCCAGGGGGGGTGGATGATACGTTCGGAACTGATCCAGAAGCTGTCTGACGAAAATCCGCATCTTTACCAAAAGGATGTTGAACGGATCGTCAGTGCCATCTTCGAGGAAATCATCGGCGCACTGTCCGAAGGCAACCGGGTCGAACTGCGCGGTTTCGGCGCGTTTTCCGTGAAGAAGCGGGATGCGAGGATCGGACGCAATCCGCGCACCGGCGAAAGCGTCGAGGTTGAAGAGAAACACGTTCCCTTCTTCAAGGCCGGCAAGCTGTTGCGCGACAGGCTGAACGGTTCGGAAGGATCCTGAGCGGTGCGATACATCAAATACCTGTTCATGGCGGTCATTGCCCTGGCGCTTGTCCTGCTTGCCCTTGCCAATCGCGGTCCGGTGACGCTGACCGTGCTGCCGCCCGATCTGGCGGGGTGGATCGGCTGGAACTACGCCATCCGTTTGCCTTTGTTCCTTGTCATTCTTGGCGGCGTCGTGGGCGGCTTGCTGATCGGTTTCGTCTGGGAATGGTTCCGCGAACATCGCCAACGGGCCGAGGCGCGGGCGCAGCGCTCGGAACGCGACCGGCTGGCGCGCGAGGTCGAAACCCTGCGCGGCAAGGCAAACCAGGGCAAGGACGAGGTTCTCGCCCTGATTGAAGACTGACCCAACGCCCATGCCAGTGTCGATAAAGTTCTGTGGCTTGTCGCGGGAGCGCGACATCGCCGCCGCCGTGTCTGCGGGCGCGCGCTACGTCGGGTTCGTGCATTTCGCCAAATCGCCGCGCTACATCAGGGTTGAGGACATGGCGGCGCTTGCGTTGAGCGTGCCGCCTGGCGTGGCCAAGGTGCTGCTGACGGTGAATGCGGACGACGCGGCTCTGGATGACATTCTCGCGCGGGTGCCGCTGGATCTGCTGCAACTACACGGCGCCGAAAGCCCGGCCCGCGTGGCCGAGGTCAAGGCGCGCTACGGATTGCCGGTGATGAAGGCGATCGGGGTGGCCTCGGCGGCGGATCTGGCGCGGATCGACGATTATGCACCGGTGGTCGATCAGTTGCTGATCGACGCCAAGCCGCCAAAGGATGCGGAATTGCCGGGTGGCAACGGGCTGGCCTTCGACTGGCGGCTGCTGGCCGGGCGCAAATACTGGCCCTGTCCGTGGATGCTGGCCGGTGGCCTGACGCGTGACAACGTCGCCGAGGCAGTGCGCCTGACCGGTGCGCGGCAGGTCGATGTCTCCTCTGGCGTGGAAAGTGCGCCGGGGGTGAAAAATGCCGTGAAGATGCAGGCCTTCGCGGCGGCAGCGGGCTCCGTCAGGGCCGGCGGTCGGTAAAGGCCACGCCGAGGCGGCGCAGGCGGTCATCCACGAAATCGCGTTCTTCGTGCGTCAGGCGTTGGTGGCGCGGGTAGACCGGATCGGCGCGGTCGGCGCAAATGGGCATGTCCCAGCCGTGGGTGGTGGCAAGGAAGCGATCCGCACCCTCGGGGCCATATTCGCGCAAATAGCCCTGAATCACGACGTCGATATAGCTTTGCAGCATCACATGCTCACCTGCGTCCTCAATATGATCGGGGCGGGCGCGGTAGATCTGGATATCGGCCAGCGGCAGATGGTCATGGCGAATCAGGGCGACCGGCAGGCGCTGATAGGCGCGTTCGCGTTCGTCGAGGGCGACCCAGTCGGCGCCCGGAACTGCGGCGATCAGCCCGTCGATTTCCTCGCCATGCGCTTCCACGGCGGTCAGGAACGCCACCTTGCGCAGGGTCGATTTCTTCCAAGCGCGCGCCCATCCTGTCACCGTCGCCCGCGTCGCGCGCGGATAGGCGTGGGTGGCGCGGTTCACGAGGCTGCCATAGCCAAAGAAGAAGGGGTCGGACATCCGCTAGGGATGCCTGTGTATGGCCGCGCATGCAAGGGCTTGCCTCGCCGGGAATGCCTGCTAATACTGCGCGTGTTCATGCAGGGAGAATCCGGCTTCGTGCCGGTGCCGAAGGAGCAACCGCCCCGGTAAACTCTCAGGCGCCAGGACCTGCTGAACAAGACAACTCTGGAGAGTGGCGCATGATGCGCCCGCCGAAGGGATAACGATCTCAGGCGAAAGGACAGAGGGGGCATCGTGGCGCGCGCTGTTTCGCGCGCAAGGACGATGCCGGGCCGGACCCGGTTCCATGACGGGAGGCCCTATGACCGATCTGAAACAACTGCCCCTGCGCGCGGTGCACGCGGCGCACGGCGCCAAGTTCGTGCCCTTCGCGGGCTTTGACATGCCGGTGCAATATGCCGCCGGCGTGATGGCCGAACACAAACACACGCGCGACAAGGCGGGGCTGTTCGACGTCAGCCACATGGGGCAGGTTCTGCTGCCGCTTGGCGCCGATGCCGCGTTGGAGCGCCTCGTGCCGGTCGACGTGATCGGCCTGAAGGGCGGGCGGCAGCGCTACGGCCTCTTTACAAACGACGCCGGCGGCGTGCTCGATGACCTGATGATCGCGCGGCGGGCGGGGGATCTCTTCCTTGTCGTCAATGCCGCACGGCGCGATCACGATATCGCCCACCTGCGCGCCACCATCGACGGCGTGACGGAGGTGACTGACCGCGCCCTTCTTGCGCTTCAGGGACCGCAGGCGGAGGCGGCGCTCGCCCGGCTGCTGCCAGAGGTGACGGCGATGCGCTTCATGGACGTGGCGCAAATCGGCTGGCAGGGCGCGGAGCTTTGGGTTTCGCGGTCCGGCTATACCGGTGAGGATGGGTTCGAGATCTCGGTGCCGACCGACAGAGCCGAGGAGATCGCCAGCACCCTGCTGGCGATGGAGGAGGTGCTGCCGATCGGTCTCGGTGCGCGCGACAGCCTGCGGCTGGAGGCGGGTTTGCACCTTTACGGGCAGGATCTGGCCGAAGACATCTCGCCCATCGAGGCGGGGCTGACATGGGCCATCAACAAGATCCGCCGCAAGGGTGGCGCGCGGGAAGGCGGCTTTCCCGGCGCAGATCGCATATTGGATGAGATGGAAAACGGCGCGCCCCGGCGCCGCGTCGGCCTGCGCCCCGAGGGCCGCGCGCCGATGCGTGCAAGCGTGCCCCTGTTCGCGGCACCCGAGGGCGGCGCGCAGGTGGGCGTAGTCACCTCCGGCGGCTTCGGACCAACGCTTGGCGCCCCCATCGCCATGGCGCTTGTTGACAGCGCCGTGCCGCCGGGCGCAACCCTGTATGGCGAAGTCCGTGGCAAGCGATTGCCCGCCGCGCAGACCGGCCTTCCATTTTACACACCCACCTACAAACGCTGATCCAGACAGGGAGAAACCGATGAAATTCACCGAGGAACACGAATGGCTGCGTGCCGATGGCGACACCGTGACCGTGGGCATCACCGAACACGCCGCGACGCAACTGGGCGACGTGGTGTTCGTGGAACTGCCAGAGACAGGCACGACCGTGGTCAAGGATGACGAGGTCGTGGTGATCGAATCCGTCAAGGCCGCCTCCGACATCATGGCGCCGCTCGACGGCGAGATCGTGGAGGTGAACGAGGCGCTCGCCGACAATCCCGGCCTCGTGAACGAGGATCCGCTGGGCGAGGCATGGTTCTTCAAGATCAAGGCCAACGACCCGTCGCAGATGGACGGCTACATGGATGAGGCCGCCTATAACAAGATGATCGGCTGAGGAGAAACACGATGTCCTTCACCCCCACGGATTACAAACCCTACGATTTCGCCAACCGCCGCCATATCGGCCCGTCGCCGAGCGAAATGGCGAAGATGTTCGAAACCCTCGGGGTGAAGGATCTTGATGAGCTGATCGACCAGACCCTGCCCGCTTCGCTGCGCCAGAAAACGCCGCTCGATTTCGGCAAACCGAAGTCGGAACGCGAACTCTTGTGGTATTTGCGGCAGGTGGCCAAGAAGAACAAGGTCTACAGCTCGATGATCGGGCAGGGCTTTTACGGCACCGTCTGCCCGCCCGCGATCCAGCGCAACGTGCTGGAAAACCCGGCCTGGTATACCGCCTATACGCCCTACCAGCCGGAAATCAGCCAGGGCCGGCTGGAGGCGCTGCTCAACTATCAGACCATGGTGACGGACCTGACGGGGCTGGAGATCGCCAACGCCTCGCTGCTGGATGAGGCGAGCGCCGCAGCCGAGGCGATGACGATGGCGCAGCGGGTGGCGAAATCGAAGGCCAGGGGCTTCTTCGTCGATGAAAACTGCCACCCTCAGAACATCGCCGTGATGAAGACCCGCGCCGCGCCGCTGGGGATCGAGGTGATCGTCGGCAGCCCCGACGATCTGGACCCGCTGGCCGTCTTCGGCGCCGTCTTCCAGTATCCCGGCACCTATGGTCGTGTGCGCGACTTCACGGATGAGATCGCCCGCCTGCACGACGCAAAGGCCATCGGCATCGTCATTGCCGACCCGCTTGCCCTGACCATCCTCAAGGAACCGGGCGCCATGGGGGCCGATATCGCTGTCGGCTCGACCCAGCGGTTCGGTGTGCCGATGGGCTATGGCGGGCCGTCGGCCGCTTACATGGCCTGCAAGGACGCCTACAAGCGCAACATGCCCGGCCGCATCGTGGGCGTGTCGATCGACGCGCAGGGCAACACCGCCTATCGCCTCTCGCTGCAAACCCGCGAACAGCATATCCGACGCGAAAAGGCGACGTCGAACGTTTGCACCGCGCAGGCGCTTCTGGCCAATATCGCCAGTTTCTACGCCGTGTTCCATGGGCCGGAAGGGCTGAAAGCCATCGCGCAGCGCATCCACCGCAAGACGGTGCGGGTCGCGCGCGGGCTGGAGGAAACGGGCTTTACCGTCGAACCCGATGCCTTCTTCGACACGCTCACCGTCAATGTCGGCCCGCTGCAAGGCGCGATCATCGACGAGGCGCGGCGCCAGCGGATCAACCTGCGCCGAATCGGGACAGACAGGATCGGGATTTCCATTGACGAAACCACGCGCGCCGAAACGGTGGAACGGCTGTGGCAGGCCTTCGGGATCCATGGCCGCAAGGCCGGTCTGACCGAGGAGTACCGCATTCCCGACGCGCTGCTGCGCCGGTCCGATTACCTGACGCATCCGATCTTCCACCTCAACCGTGCGGAGACCGAGATGATGCGCTACATGCGCCGTCTTGCCGACCGCGACCTCGCGCTTGACCGGGCGATGATCCCGCTGGGTTCCTGCACCATGAAACTGAACGCGGCGGCCGAGATGATGCCGATTTCGTGGCCCGAGTTTTCCAACATGCATCCCTTCGCCCCCGCCGACCAGGCCGAGGGCTACGCGGTGCTGGCCGAAGACCTCAGCGCGAAACTGTGCGAGATCACCGGCTATGACGCGATGAGCCTGCAACCCAATTCCGGCGCACAGGGCGAATATGCGGGGCTTCTGACCATCAAGGCCTATCACCGGGCCAATGGCGACACGGATCGCGAGGTTTGCCTGATCCCGATGTCGGCGCACGGCACCAACCCGGCTTCCGCCCATATGTGCGACATGGACGTTGTGGTGGTGAAGTCGGCTGAAAACGGCGATATCGACCTTGACGATTTCCGCGCGAAGGCGGCGGCGGCGGGAGACCGGCTGGCCGCCTGCATGATCACCTACCCCTCCACCCACGGCGTGTTCGAGGAGACGATCACCGAAGTCTGCCGGATCACCCATGACCACGGCGGGCAGGTCTATATCGACGGCGCGAACCTCAACGCCATGGTCGGGCTGATGCGGCCTGGCGATCTTGGCGGCGATGTGAGCCACCTCAACCTGCACAAGACTTTCTGCATCCCGCATGGCGGCGGCGGCCCCGGCATGGGTCCGATCGGGGTGAAGGCGCACCTTGAACCCTACCTGCCCGGCGATCCGCTGGCCGAGGACGGCGCCGGCCCGGTCGCGGCGACGGCGATGGGATCGGCCTCGATCCTGCCGATCTCATGGGCTTACATCCTGATGATGGGCGGCGCGGGACTGACGCAAGCGACCAAGGTGGCGATCCTCAACGCCAATTACATCGCCAAACGGCTGGAGGGCGCGTATGACGTGCTCTTCAAGGGCAAGGGTGGGCGCATCGCGCATGAATGCATCCTCGACACCCGCCCCTTCGCAGACAGCGCTGGCGTGACCGTCGATGACATCGCCAAGCGACTGATGGATAACGGCTTTCACGCACCAACGATGAGCTGGCCAGTGGCCGGGACGCTGATGGTTGAACCCACGGAAAGCGAGACCAAGGCAGAACTTGACCGCTTCATCACCGCGATGCTGTCGATCCGCGGGGAAATCGCCGCGATAGAGCGCGGCGAGATGGACGTCGAGAACAACCCGCTCAAGCACGCGCCGCACACGGTGGCAGCGCTGATCGGCGAATGGGACCGGCCCTACAGTCGCGAACAGGGCTGTTTCCCGCCGGCAAGCTTCCGGGTTGACAAGTACTGGCCGCCGGTGGGCCGGGTGGACAACGTTTATGGCGACCGTCACCTCGTCTGCACCTGCCCGCCGCTGGAGGATTACCTCGACGCGGCAGAGTGACCTTGCGTAGGGCGGCGGTCGCGGGCCCTGCCCTACTGTATCGCGAGGCCGAGATTGGCGGCAAAGCGCCTGCGCAGCGCACCAAGGCTGTAGCTTTCCGCAACGGGTCCGTATCGTTCGGGGATGAAACCGGGGTCTGCTGGCAGGCAACTGCGCCCGCAGACCTGATACAGAAACCCGGTATCGCCGTCGACGAACCAAAGCCGCCCGCCGGGCGTGGCGACCCAGCCGTTGCGCCCCTGCGCCATGCCGGTTTCCACGTCGAGGGTCGAAGGCACCTCGCCGTCATAGCCGGGCGTGAAGGCGGAATGGGTGTGCCACGACGCCACGACGCTGTGCCCCTCCGGCACCTGCCCCATCGCGCAGGACACCGGCCCGCCCCAGCCGGGCTTGCCGATCCCGATTTCGCCCGAGGGGGCGCGCAGGAGGAACCCGCAGACCTCTTGTCCCCGCGCGATGGATTGCGGGTTCACCTCGCTCAACCATGCGTGGACAAGCTCCACCTCAGCAGCGCTCTGGGCGCTTGCGGCGGGGGCGACCAGCAGGCCAACGACAAGCGCGAAAATGGCGCGCATGGGGGCTCCAATGCATTCAATCTGCCGCGTAGGATAGTGGCCATGTGCCCGCGTTGCCAGCCTTGTCTCTCCGCGCCGCTCGGGGCACCATGGCGCTGCATCACAGACAGGACGTGACCAATGATCGACGACGCCGAACCGCAAGGCGAACTGACCCTGCGCACCATCGCGATGCCCGCCGATGTGAACGGCAACGGCGATATTTTCGGCGGTTGGGTGCTGAGCCAGATGGACATGGCCTGCGGCATCCTCGCGCGGGACCGGTCGCAGGGGCGCTGCACGACGGTGGCGGTCGATGCGATGAAATTCATCCGGCCGGTGCTGGTCGGGGATGTGCTGTGCGTCTACACCCGGATCGGGCGGGTCGGACGCAGCTCGATGGCGGTCGAGGTGGAGGCCTGGGTGCGGCGCGGCACCATCGGCGCGCGCGAAAAGGTGACGCAGGCGGTGTTCACCTTCGTGGCCATCGACGAAGCCGGCGCACCCCGCCCGGTGCCGCCACAGCCGGAATAACCGTCGCTTCAGGCCTGCACCTTGCCGGTCGTGCGGACGAATTGCGCGATCTCGGCAGCTGGGCGCGCGCCCGAAAGCCGCCCGATTTCGCGCCCGCTCTGGAACAGGATCAGCAGGGGAATGCCCCGAATGCCAAATTTCTCGCTGACTTGCGGGAAATCCTGCGTGTTGATCTTGGCAAACCGTGCCCGTGGGGAAAGCTCTCTCGCGGCCTGCTCGAATTGCGGTGCCATCATCCGGCAAGGGCCGCACCACGGCGCCCAGAAGTCCACCAACAGCGGCAGTTGATCTGTCTTCACCGCCTTGGCGAGGGTCGCGGGTTCAAGCGCCTGGACCTTGCCGTCAGCGAGCTTGGCGCCACAAACCCCGCATTTCGGTCCGGACGAGAGCTTCGCCACCGGAACCCGATTCGCGGCGGAACAGGCAAGGCAGGTGAGTTTGACGGAGTCGGGCATGGGAGCACTCGCTTTCAATTGACGCCGTCAATAAATGGCAATCCAGCCGGTCGATTGCAAGCGCCATGGCGCCCTGCCGCCTCTGTCTGGCGCCCACGTTTGCACGATGTAAGCCGGAAAGGGAAAAAACCCGCGCCCTGAGCGCATCAAGCGGCAGAAGGCAGTGCGATACCGCGCCCCATCAACGCAAAAGGCGCGACCGGGTGTTCCGGTCGCGCCTTGAAATT